>Ga0068852_100000604_pt1 | contig 23570 bp, 18 predicted proteins | sample KBSCornC22_FD_66594 | JGI IMG/M metagenome (GOLD analysis project Ga0068852, IMG submission 66594) | Corn rhizosphere microbial communities from Kellogg Biological Station, Michigan, USA - KBS Corn C2-2 | ecosystem: Host-associated > Plants > Roots > Rhizosphere > Soil ... | reverse complement strand
ACGTCGAATCGCTGGAGCGTGACCTGTCCGAGCGCATCGGCGCCCGCGTCGCGATCACCCACAGCCGCAACGGCCGCGGCAAGCTCACGATCCGCTACCACAGCCTGGAAGAACTCGACGGCATCCTCGGCCGCATCAAGTAGCGGCGCACCCCGGCATTCGCGCGACGCGGCGGAGACTCGGAATCGTCCAACGTGTGAAAGCCTTTTGGCGCAACGAGGGTCCTATGCGCGTGAGCAGCCGACAACGACAGTTCGATGCCCTCGTCCGGGCGCACAACGGGGACCTGTACCGCTATGCCTACTGGCTGTGCGGCGATTCGTCCCTCGCGCAGGACCTGGCCCAGGAAACCTTCCTGCGCGCGTGGCGTTCGCTCGATGCGTTGCGCGAAACGGATGCGGCCAAGGCGTGGCTCATCACCATCTTGCGTCGTGAGCATGCGCGTCTGTACGAGCGCAAGCGCCTGGAGACGACCGACATCGGCGAACTGGAACTGGACGACCGCGATTCGCTCACTCCCGAACAACTGGGCGAGGATTCCATCGTGCGCGCGGCCATGCTGCAGCTTGAACCCAAGTACCGCGAACCCCTGCTGCTGCAGGTGCTCGGCGGCTTTTCCTGCGACGAGATCGCGCGTGAGCTCGGCCTGGGCGCCGCGGCGGTCATGACGCAGCTGTTCCGCGCGCGGCAGAAGCTCAAGAGTCTGCTCGTCGACGGACGCGGCGAGGCCAGCGCATGAACTGCCTCGACTACCGTCGCGAACTCGGCCCGGAACCGCGCCGCGAGAGCGCCGAAATGCAGGAACACCGGCGTGGCTGCCCCGGCTGCGCGGCCCACCATGCGCGTGCGCTCGGGTTCGAACTCGCGCTGAAGCGCGCCCTGGCCGTGCCGGTGCCCGACGGTCTGGCCGAACGCATCCTGCTGGCGCAAACGACGAGCGAACGTGGCGACCGTGGCCGGCGCCGGCGCGTGGCCTGGTTCGCGGCGGCGGCCGTCGTGCTGGTCGGTCTGGGGCTGGGTGTGCACCAGCTGCGCCTGTTTTCGCCGCTCGCGCAGCGGCTCATCGTCCATCTGGAGCACGAGCCCGCTGCACTGATCACGCATACACCGTTGCCGGTCGAGGACGTCGAGCGGCGCTTCACCCAGCGCGGCGTGCGCCTCGCGGCACCGCTGCCGGCGGGCATTAGCTATGCGCAGGCCTGTCCGGTTGGTCTGATCGGCTCGGTGCACATGGTCATGCCCGAGCGCGAAGGCCCGGTCACCGTGTTCTTCCTGCCTGGCCACGACGAGCGTCGCAGCGATTATGCCGACGACGGCATGCACGTCCGCGCGATACCCATGGCCGCTGGCACACTCGCGCTGGTGGCGGCCGACGCACGCCATTTCGACACGCTGGAAGCGAGCTGGCGCCGAACGCTGGAAGGCAGTCCGGATACGGCCGCGGGCCTGCCGTAGCACGTCGCGCCTGACCGTCCGCCCGCTGCGACCGCATGCCGCGTTTGGGCCTGGGCGGCGCAGCGGCGATAATGCGCGTCGCACCGGTTCCGGACTCCCGCAATGCCCCAGCTTTCCGTCGTCGTGCCCGTGTTCAACGAACGCGACAATGTCAAACCGCTAATCGACGAAATCGTCGCCGCGCTGCGCGGCCGGCATGATTTCGAGATCGTCTACGTCGACGACTGCAGCAAGGACGACAGTCTCGCCGTGCTGCAGGGGCTCAAGTCGCAGGTGCCCGAGCTGCGCGTCATCAAGCACATTTCCCAGAGTGGACAAAGCACAGCCGTGCGCAATGGCGTCAAGGCGGCACGCGGCGCCTGGGTCGCCACGCTCGACGGCGATGGCCAGAACGATCCGGCCGACATACCCAAGCTCGTGGCCGCGCGCGACACCGGTCCGGCCGACGTCAAGCTCTATGCGGGCTGGCGCGTCAACCGGCAGGACACCGGCAGCAAGCGCTGGGCGTCGAAGATCGCCAACGCGATCCGTTCGCGCCTGCTGCGCGACGCCACGCCGGATACCGGTTGCGGCATCAAGCTGTTCGAGCGCGAGGCGTTCCTCGATCTGCCGTACTTCAATCACATGCATCGCTACCTGCCGGCGCTGATGCAGCGTGCGGGCTGGAAGACGGTCAGCGTGCCGGTCAATCACCGCGCCCGCGGCGCCGGTGTATCCAAGTACAATAATCTCAATCGCGCCCTTGTTGGCATCGCCGACCTGCGCGGCGTGGCCTGGCTGATCCGCCGCGCCAAGCGCACCGCGGTCGAAGAAATCCAGTAGCGTCCCGTCGACTGCGCCAGTGGCGCTGTCGCAGCCCGTGCAACACGTCGCGGCGATACTGTCGTTGCTCTGCGACGGCCGCCTCGTGGCCGGCGTCATACGCAGGGCGATCCCGAACTTTCCCGCAAACTCGCGCCCCGGCGCGTGTCGGACTCGTGCGGCCGCCGCACGTGCCGTCAGCGTCGCGCGCCACTCCTGGAGTGAGTCGATGATCAAGCAGAGCGTATTTGCTGCCGCGGCCCTGTTGGCCGCCGGTAGCGTCGAGGCGCAGACCTGGAGCCGTTTCATCAACAGCAGTCCCGTCGTCACCACGACGCTGGCGCCGCAGGGGTTGGCCGCCGATCGAGCGGGTGGGGTGTTCGTCCAGACGCTCGATACCAGTGCGGTCAGCGGCACGGATTTCAGTCACATCCATGCGCTCGACGATGCCGGCGACAATGCCTATCCCTGGAGCCTGATCGGCCGGCCCGGCTGGACCGATACGGCGTTCGCCGCGCGCGGGTTCAATGCGTTCAACGGATACCGCGCGGCGTGGTTCGAGGTCGGCGCGACGGGCCAGCTCAAGGACATGATCTGGGGCTTCGCGCCGCTGCAGCCCAACGGCATCGAGCTGCGCCTCGACCGTGTCGACGGTGGCCGCGTGCTCGGCGCGGCCACGGACGGTGCGGGCGGCCTGCTCGTCGTGCGCAACCGCAGCAATGGCATCAACCGACCGGCGCTGCGTCGCTACGAAGTCCAGTCCGGCCAGTGGACGCTGGATTGGGAACAGCCGCTCGGCAGCTGCAACGCAGGCACGATCGCGATCGACCAGCAGGACATCGATTTCGACCTCGACAGCGACGTCACCGCCTCGGCCGTGCATCTGCTCGGCTACTGCAATGCCGGTATCGCCGGCGCCTGGAACAACTACGTTCAAAGTTTCGACCTGACCGGCACGCTGCTCGCCGAGCAGCGCTTCCGGCCGGGCGTGTCAGGCGCGAATCTGGTCGCGCGCCATCGCCTGGGCGACGGCGCCTGGGCTTACGAATACGCCGCGCCCGCCGGCGGGCCGCGCAGCCTTCAGGTGGCCGACGTGCGGTTTGGCCTGTACCCGCTGGGCTGGAGTTCCCTCACCGGGCCCGTGCGCGTCGATGCGGTCGTTGGCGGCGTTCTGATGGGTGCACGCGAAACGGCGACTTCGCCGCTGTACCGCGTTGGTTTCGTGCACCGCTTCGCCGGTGGCCCTTTCGATGTGGACGCCCGCCGCCAGTACGCGTGGCAGCCGCCATTCGCCGCCGCCGAAACGCGCTGGAGCGCCGACAGCCTCGACCGTCGCGTCGTCGCCTATCGCGATACGCCGATCGGTACGCCGGGCAACGTGATCGTGCAGGCGTACGACAATGCCGCGTCGCCGGCCTGGTTCCGCAGCATCGATCGCGTCACGGCGACCAGCGGCATCCAGCTGCTGCCCGAACCGGGCTCCGATGAAATCCTCATTGCGGTGGACCGCCAGCACGAGGACGGCTCCTACGGCGTCCAGGTCGAACGCTTTCCCGTGTTCAGCCGCTACTGGTGCCCGCCGGACCGGATCTGCATCGATCCGCCGATCTACGAACCCATCGAACGCTAGCGAATGCGGCGTCGGGTCGCGCCGCCCGCGATCCGACGCCGTCGCGCCCCGCGTGCGCCATTGTGCGCCGATACCGTGGTCCTGTTACCCGGCCAAAATCAAGGAATACATAAATGAACAAACTACTGATCGTCGCTGCGCTGTCGTGCGCGGCTCCGTTGGCCCACGCACAGACCTGGATCCGGTTGGTCGGCGATACGCCCGGTCAGTCCACCTCACTTGCGACGACGCAGGCGCTGGCGACCGGCGAGGACGGCGTCGTCCACGTCCAGACCACGAGCGTCACCGCCACCGGCCAGACCTTCGGTCACCTGTATGCGTTCGGCCGCGACGGCGGTCCGCTGTCCTGGCTCACGACGACGGCGGTGCGTCCAGGCGGCGGTTCACTGCTGGCGCGCGGTGTCTCTGCGCTGGAGGGTCATCGGGTGAGCTGGTACGACAGCCGCGCCACGTCCGGCGGGGCCATCTCGCCGAACCTCGTGCTCTACACGTCCGGCCAGTCGACGCCGGATCTGAATCTGGGCGTCGGCGGCAGCGGAACGACGCTCGCGCTTTTTGCGAGCGATGGCGTCGACGGCGTGTTCGCGGTCTACGACGATCCGAGTCTAGGCAGCAAGCCGCGCGTGGCGAGCTTCGGCCGGCCGAACTTCATCCGCTGGTCGCGCATGGTCGGTGGCTGCCCGTCGAACGACTTCCTGCCGGTAAAAGTGCTCGCGGCCGACTACGAGCCCGGCCCGATACCGCGTCTCTCCGTCGTGACCCGGTGCGAGGCCGCGCCGGCGCAGGGCGGCGGCCAGATCAGTATCGTCGGCGTCGATCCGCTCAACGGCACGGTGGTGTCGCGCAGCAATACCTGGCCGTATCCCGACAGCGACGCGCCCGTGGTCGCGGCGCAGGCAATCGGCGCAGGCCGCTTCGTGATTGAACAGGCCGACAGCCAGAGCGGCGATCGCACGGTCCGCGTCGCCGACATAAACGGCGCTGAAGAACCGCTGCCGATGCCGCCGGATTTCCGGCCCGGCGCGGCCGTGCGTTTTCCGGGGGGTGCGTTGATCCCGGCCATCGACGTCGTGCGGAAGAACATTGGCGGACTGCGCATCGAGTCGGATCGCATGAGTTGGTTCGAATACGGCGAGCTGAATACCCTGGCCCGCCAGGATCTGGTCTGGGGCGCTAGCGCGTCCGGCATGGCCGCTGTCGCCTACCGCGAGCCCGTCGAAAGCGATGAGCGCCGGCCCGTCCAGTTGCGCGTGCTCACCGAAGATGGCCGTGTCGTTTCGCGCCGCCGCATCGACACCTATCCGACTCAGTCCGACGGCCGCGTCGAACTGCTCGCCTTGCCCAGGAACGATGCGGCGCTGGTGCTCGCGGTCGACGTGACGCTGCCGGACGGCCGCGGCAGCGTCTACCTCGAACAGTTCCCGCTGCAATCCGACAGCGGCGAGCTGCCGATCGGTATCGCCGCCGGGCCGCGCTGATTCGGCCTCTGCGGCGAGCCGGGGAGGCCGTCCGGCCTATGGTTCGCGCTAACGATCGTTCTATGCTGCGTGCTTCCAGCCTGGGAGCACGCCGCATGCGATTGGCCGCCGCCTTGTTACTTCTTCTTCCGCTGGCCGCACCGGCCGCCGACCGCGTGACCGGCAAAGCCTTCGCGACGCGATCCGAAGTGATCGCGCCGCATGGCATGGTCGCGACGTCGCAGCCACTCGCGACGCAGATCGGCCTCGACGTGCTCAAGCAGGGCGGCAGCGCGCTAGACGCGGCGATCGCCGCCGATGCGGCACTTGGCCTCATGGAGCCGACCGGCAGCGGCATCGGCGGCGATCTGTTCGCCATCGTGTGGGATGCCAAGACGCAGAAGCTCTACGGCTACAACGGGTCGGGCCGATCGCCGCAGTCGCTGACGCTGGACTGGTTCGTCGAGCATGGCTACCGCGACATCCCGCCGCTTGGCCCGCTGCCCGTATCCGTGCCCGGCTGTGTCGACGCGTGGTTCGCGCTGCACGGCAAGTTCGGCCGCCTGCCGATGAAGGATCTGCTCGCGCCGACCGTGCGCTATGCGCGCGAGGGTTTCCCGCTAAGCGAGCTGATCGCGTATTACTGGCAGCGTTCGGTGCCGCGCCTGTCGAAATTCCCGGGTTTCAAGGAACAGTTCACGCGCGACGGCGTCGCGCCGCAGAAGGGCGAACGCTGGAAGAACCCGAACCTCGCCGATACGCTCGAAGCCATCGGCAAGGGCGGCCGCGACGCGTTCTACAAAGGCCGCATCGCCAAGGTCATCGGCAACTACATGAAAGCCAACGACGGCTTCCTCAGCGCCGAGGATCTCGCCGCGCACCGCGGCGAGTGGGTGGAACCGGTGTCGACCAACTACCGCGGCTATGACGTGTGGGAACTGCCGCCGAACGGCCAGGGCGTGGCCGCGCTGGCCATGCTCAATATTCTCGAAGGCTACGATTTCAAGAACATCGAATTCGGCAGTGTGGAACATGTGCATCTGTTCACCGAAGCCAAGAAGCTGGCCTTCGCCGATCGCGCACAGCATTTCGCCGATCCCGCGTTCGCGAAGCTGCCGCTCAAGGGGCTCGTGTCCAAGGACTACGCCGCCGAGCGGCGCAAGCTGATCGGCGAGACCGCGGCAAAGTCGGTCGATGCGGGACATCCGCCGCTCGACGACGGCGACACCATCTACCTGACCACGGCCGACAAGGACGGCAACATGGTCTCGCTGATCCAATCCAACTATCGCGGCATGGGTTCGGGCATGTCGCCGACGGGACTCGGCTTCATCCTGCAGGACCGCGGCGAGATGTTCGTGCTGAAGGCCGGCCATCCGAATTCCTACGCGCCGGGCAAGCGGCCGTTCCATACCATCATCCCGGCCTTCGTCACGAAGGCCGGCAAGCCCTGGCTCAGCTTCGGCGTCATGGGCGGCGCGATGCAGCCGCAGGGTCATGTCCAGATCGTCATGAACCTCATCGACTTCGGCATGAACCTGCAGGAAGCCGGCGACGCCCCGCGCATCCAGCACGACGGTTCGACCGAACCGACCGGTCAGGCGACCGCGATGAGCGACGGCGGCGAGATCAACCTCGAAACCGGCTACAGCTGGGAAACCGTGCGCGGCCTGATGCAGAAAGGCCACAAGGTCACCTATGCCGACGGCCCCTACGGCGGCTATCAGGCCATCGCGTGGGACGAGAAGAATCAGGTCTGGATCGGCGCGTCGGAAAGCCGCAAGGACGGACAGGCCGCCGGCTACTGACAGCGCACCGGCGCGCCGCAATTTGCAGACTTTGTGACACGGTGTACCCTGCGGGGCGTTTGGCTCGCGCGAGGACGCTTCGATGTTGAAAGTCCTGATTGCCAGTTGCAAAGGCGGTTGCGGCAAGACCACGCTGGCGACGCATCTTGCGGCGCATTACGCGGTCGAGGGCAAGAACACGGTGCTGGTGGACTGCGACAGGCTCGCGTCCAGCCGGCACTGGTGCGAGCGCCGCGCCGGCCTGGCCAGCGCGGTGCTGCCGATCGACGGCACCAAGCGCAACTGGCGCGACCGCATTCCCTCGGGCGCCGACCGCGTCATCGTCGATACGCCGGCCGGCGCGAGCGCCGAGGACGTCGACGAGCTGCTCGATTACGTCGACGCCGTGCTGATCCCCGTGCTGCCGTCGCCGTTCGATCTCGAGGCGTGCCGGCCGTTCGTCGAATCGATTGCCGGGCTCAGCCGCGTCAAGCGCGGCAAGGTCGCCGCCGGGCTCGTCGGCAACCGATTGCGGCCCTGGACCCACGCGAGCCAGCTCGCGCTCGAGGAAATGCAGCAGTTCGCGCTGCCGGTCGTTGCGCAGCTGCGCGATACACAGGGCTACGTCGTCGCCACCGGACTTGGCAAGAGCCTGTTCGACTACCACGCCGAAGCCGTGCGCTCGCACCAGGATGACTGGAAGCCGTTGCTGAAGTGGCTGAAGAAGAGCGGCGCGTAGCTGCGTTTCGGCGCGTGCTCATCGCTGTGTCTCAGGCGGCCGTTCGCCGCGGGAGGAGTTCGCCGTTCCCTTTCGCAAAACCGTTACCGGCCATCGGCACACTCGCGGGCATGCCTGACTTTGTCCGTTGCCGATTGCTGGCGAGCCCGTTTGTGCTGGGCTCGATCCTGCTTGGCGTGATCGCGCTATTGCTCTGCGCGCCGGCCGCCATCGCGGCGGATGCCGACCCGCTCGAAGCACTCCAGACCGAGCTGCGTCCGGAATTCGCCGATCTTGCTGGCACACGCACTGTGCCGGGGCTCGGCATCGCCCTGGTCGTTGACGGACGCACGCGCTGGATCGAGAGCTTCGGCTTTGCCGACCGAACGACACGCCGCGCGATGACCAACGAGACGAGGCACGCGCTGGGCGACCTGAGCAAGCCGTTTGTCGCCGCGCTTGCGCTGCGCCTGGCGGCCGAAGGTCGCGTGGACCTGGCGGCGCCGGCGGCGCGCTACCTGCCGCAGCTGGCCATCGCCGGCGGAGACACGCAGGCCGCCACGCTGGTGCGCCTGCTGACTCATCACGCCGGCCTGCCGCCGAACCATCTCGCCGGCATGTATCGCGACCTGATCGAACCCGGCCTCGAATCGCCGCCATCCGAAGCGCTGTACTTCGCCCAGGTGCCGGGACAGGTCTACGCCTATTCCAACATCGGAGTGGAACTCGCTGCGCGCGCGCTGGCCGCCGCCGGCGAAGCACCCTACGCGTCACTGCTGCAGGACAGGGTGCTGAACCCGTTGGGCCTACGCCATACCGGCTTTTCGGCCGAGGACGACGACGCCCGCGGGCATCGCAAGGGCAAGCCGATCGTCGCGCCCCTGGCGCGCGAGCAGGCGGCGCTGGGCCTGCGCGGCAGCCTCGCCGACGTCGCGCGCCTGGCCGAACAGCTGACCGCGGTCGAATCGGCGATGGATCTCAGCGCGCTGTTCCAGCCGTACAACACCGAGTCGGTGCTCGATCTCGACTACCGCAACGGTCTGGCGTTCTCGCTGTTTGCCGACCAGCGATCGAGCGTGGGTACCGTGGCGCGGCTGACCTCGCTGTATCCGGGTTCGCGCGCGCGCATCGATATCGCGCTGCGCCACCGCATCGCCGTCATCGTGCTGGCCAACGGCGCCGACGCCGGCGATGCGGTCGACGAAACGACCGACCGCCTGCTCGACGGCTGGCTGCAGGCTGCGCACGGCATCGCGCCACGCGAGCGCAAGGCGCCGTTGCCGGAAACCGCCGAATGGCCGCCAGCGGCCCAGCCGGACGAGGCCGCGCGCTACTACTCCAGCGCCGCGGGCCTCGTCGAACTCACGCCGGACGGCACGGACTTCGACGTGCGGGTGCTCGGTCTGCGCTTCTCGGCCGAGCGCCGCGCGGACCACTGGTTTCGCCTGCACCTGCGCGTGCTCGGACTGCCGCTGGATCTCGGGCCGCTGCGCCGCGTGCTGGTCGCGCCGGCCCATGTCGACGGCCGCCGCGTGCTGATCGTCTGGACCGTGCGGCGCCGCTTCCTGATCGGCAGCGCCTGGGATCCGCCGGCGCTGAGCCCGGCCCTGCGCGAACTGGCCGGGCCATACCGCCTGCTCAACCCGGACCGCATCACCAACGAGCTGGGCATCGCGCAGATGCGCGTCGACCTCGACGACGGCGTGCTCAGTGCGAGCTATCCGCTCGACATCCCGCTGCTGCGCACGCGCGTGCCGCTGGAACCGGTCGCGCAGGATGGCGACACAGACATGCTGCGTGTGCCGGGGCTCGGTTCGATCGTCGGCGAACGCCTGCGCGTGGAGCGCAGCGACGGCCGCACGCGCCTGCACTATTCCGGCTATGTGTTCGAACGCGAATGAGCGGTCGCCACACCCGGCCGGGCTTGGTGCACCATAGGGCCCTTAACGACAGGCGAGGAAGCCAGCCATGCAAGAACTCATCCTGCTGCGACACGCCCATGCCGGCAATCCCGGCGCGGAACAGGCCGACGGCGACCGTACGCTGAGCCTGACCGGCGAGGCGGAAGCGGAAGCCGCGGCGGAATGGCTCAAGGCCAGCGGAGCGCGGCCGCAGCGCGTGCTGTGTTCGCCGTCGACTCGCACGCGCCAGACGCTGGAACGCGTGCTCTCGCGCATCGAGTATTCCGACACGCGCTACGAACCGGCCATCTACGAAGCCACGGCCGGTGACCTGATGGGCCTGCTCGATCAGCACCGCGACGCCGAACAGGTGCTGCTCGTCGGCCACAACCCCGGCATCGAAACCCTGGTCGCGCTGCTCGCGACTGGACAATCCGGCGAATTCCGCGGCGTACCGCCGGCCGGCATCGCCTGGCTCGACATCGGCAAGGACAAGGACATCGAACCGGGCAGCGGCAGCCTCAAGGCATTCTGGTCGCCGTAGGCGCCTGCGCCATGGCCGGGCTGCGCGCGTGGAGCTTCACGGGCGCCCTTCTGCTGGCGCTGGCGGTTTTTCCGGTCCGAAGCGAGCCCATCGCTTTGGATTCGGCGCGTTCCTCGGCCGAATTCGAGGTCCGCGTGATGTGGATGTTCGATATCGAGGGCCGCTTCGGCGCGGTCAGCGGTGAGGTCGATGTCGATCACGAGGCGCGCAGCGTGCGCGTGCGCGCACGCATCGACGCGCGCGTGGTATCGATGCGCCGTTCAAGTTACGAGGAATGGGTCAAGTCGGATGAATTCTTCGACGCGGCCCGTCATCCCACGATCGTGTTCGAATCCGAACCGTTTCCGCTCGCGGCGCTGGAGCTTGGCGGCGATATCGTCGGCAACCTCACGCTGCGCGGTGTGACGCGGCCGGTGAGCCTGCAGTTGCTTGCCAGCGAATGTCCCGGCGCCGTCGCGCTGAGCTGTGACGTCGTCGCCGACGGCGCCGTGCAGCGCAGCGACTTCGGCATGCGTACCCGCCGCGCGACCCTCGCGGACAAAGTGCGCCTGCACTTCACGGTGCGCACCGTCGCACCACCCGAATGAAACGGAATTGATCCCCATGTGGAATGGACGCCTGATCCTGCTTGCGCTGGCAGCCCTGCTGCTCGCCGGATGCTCGCTGTCGCGCGAACGCGTGCGCCGCGCCGACGCGGTCGTCGAGCAGCTGCGCGACCGCACGCTGAGCTGCGACCGCGCCGACCACTGCGCTGCCGACTCGCCGTATCACGAGCTGTACCAGGAGAGCGTGCAGGCCGGCGGCGCGCGCCATTTCGTCACGCTGCTCGATCACGGCGCCGACTCGCTCGCGTTGCGCCTGCATCTCGTGCGCAGCGCGCGCAAGAGTATTGAAGTACAGACGTTTATTTTTGCACCGGATGATTCCGGCTATCTGTTCCTCGACGAACTGATCCGCGCCGCGCGCCGCGGCGTGCGTGTGCGCGTGATCGCCGACCAGCTGTTCTCGCTCGGCGACTACACGCTGCTCGCGCGCCTCGCACGCGCTCACGCCAATTTCGAGCTGCGCCTGTACAACCCCGCGTTCGACGACGCCGAGACGCAGCCGCTCGAATTCGCCGCGAGCATCCTGTGCTGCTTTTTCCAGTTCAACCAGCGCATGCACAACAAGTTGCTGCTGGTCGACGGCGAAACCGGCCTGGCCGGCGGACGTAACTACGAAGACCGCTATTTCGACTGGGATCCGGCCTTCGACTACCGCGATCGCGACGTCGCCGTGACCGGCGCGCACGCGGGCAAGCAGATGCAGGCGTCGTTCGAGCAGTTCTGGACGCACAAGCGCACGCGCACGATGACGCAGCTCAAGGACGTCAACCGCCGCGTGATGCAGATCGAGCGGGAGCCAGCGCCGCCCTGGGATACGCCGGCGTGGCAGCGGCCCGATCGCGTCGCGGCGATCCTGCGCCAGGCCGACGACGGCAACTGGATCACGAGCCGCTTCGTCTCGCAGGTCTTCCGCGTCGCCGAGGTCGACTATTTCTCGGACTCGCCGAACAAGCCGCTCGAGCCGGAAAACCGCGCCGACAAGGCACTGACGCGGCATATCGTCGACCTGCTCGAGCACGCGCGCCACGAAATCGTGCTGCAGACGCCGTATCTCGTCATCAGCCGTCCCGCGCGCCGCGTGTTCCGCGGCCTGCGCGAGCGCGTGCCGGACCTGCGCGTGATCGTGTCGACGAACTCGCTGGCAGCGACCGACGCGTTCTACGTCTACGCTCTGTCGCACAAGTATAAAAAGCGCTATATCAAGCACCTCGGTTTCGAGATCCATGAGTTCAAGCCGTTCCCCGGCGACGCCGCGCGCATGATCACGGACTACGAAACCCTGGCGGGCGCCGCAGACGACCCGCCGCAGAGCGATACCACGCCGGTGCCGGTCGACAAGGCGCCGGGTCCGCGCGTCGGTCTGCACGCGAAATCCATCGTCATCGATGGCCGGATCAGCCTGATCGGCTCGCACAACTTCGATCCGCGCTCGGACAACTACAACACCGAGTCGGGATTCATCATCCATGACACAGCGTTCGCGCAGGCACTGCGCGCCTCGGTGCTGCGCGATACCGAGCCGCAGAACGCGTGGGTCATCGCCAAGCGCCCCAGGCCGCTGCTGGTCGAACGCGTCAACAACGCGATCAACGATTTCTCGACCGCACTGCCGCTGTTCGATTTCTGGCCGTTCCGCTACGCGACGAGCTTCGAACTCAAGCCCGGCTGCACACCGCTGCGGACCACCGATCCGGGCTTCTACGACTGCTACGAGGCAGTCGGCGATTTTCCGGGCGTGACCCTGTCGCTCAAGCACATCTACACGCGCATCGTGACGGCGTTCGGCGCGGGACTGGTCGGAATCCTGTGACGGATTGCGAGGCGCCGGCAGCACGTTCGCCGGTGTCGACCCCGGCCGTTTCGGTCGTCCGGGTGTGCTACGTCGGCGCTGCAGCAGCACAGCAGTCCGGCGGCTTGGCAACGCTGCGCAGGCCGCCAAGGTTCAATTGACGTCGCGTGCCTGCACTGGCTAGTCTGCGAAGTCTCCGCCTTACCCAAAGACCAGCCATGTCACTGACCATCACGATCGACCTCGGCGATGCCGATCTGCAGCACTTCATCGACGGAATGAAGAAGGCGCAGGAGGAAACCAAGCACCTGACCGCGCAGCAGATCACCGACGCAGCGCGCAAGCTGCTGGCCGATTCCGCTTCCGTGGTGGTACCGCATTTCATCGCCGAGCGCCTGGCCAAGCTCGACGCGATGATCAACATGGTCCACGACGCCGGCTGGGCACTGCCGGACGAGGACAAGACCCGCGTCCTTTCCGCGCTGACCTATTTCGCCGATCCGAAGGACGTGATCCCGGACACCGTGCCGGTGCTGGGCTTCCTCGATGACGCGATCATGATCGAGCTCTGCGTGCGTGAGCTGAAGCATGAACTCGACGCGTACGACGATTTCTGCGATTTCCGCAATTCCGAGGCCAGCCGTCTCGGCGTCGATCCGGCCAGCCACGAAGTGCAGCGCGCAGAGTGGCTCGAAGGCCGCCGTGAAGAACTGCAGGACCGCATGCGCCGCCGCCGCCGCGACTCCTACAGCGGCAGCGGCAGTTCCTGGAAGCCCGCGCTGTTCAAGTTCGGCTGATCAGGTTCGACGGATCGAGTTCGACTGATTCGCGCCACGGATGGCCGCAACAAAAAACCCCCCGGATTTCCGGGGGTTTTTTGTTGTGCGGTGATCGAGTTGGCCGATGCGGCAAATCGCAGGTCGTTGCCATAGCGTGCCGGTGAAACGCTCTCGACTACTGAAAACGCGTCGTCGTACCGGGAGCCACTCCACACGTAAACGGCACCGGCAGAACCGCCTCGCTGGCTTCCGACGCAGCGGGTTTCCCCACCGCGCTGGAGATCGTCGCTCAGCCGCGGTAGTTGTTCATGAAGGCGGCCATGACCCAGAACCACACGATGATGCCGATGACGCTCAGCGCGATGATGCCGACGTTGAGTGCCCAGCCGTACCACGGCATCGGCGGACGTTCCAGATCGTGCTCCTGGCCCGGTTCGACCGTGTTGAAGACGACGCAGGTGTTGGCCATCAGGTCGTGCAGCGCCTGTTTGCGCTCGGTGAAGCCGGCCATCATGTAGCCGATGTACAGGATGATGTTCGACACCGCGCCGCCGAAGAAGCGGCCGGTCGCGCGGCCGAACGTGATCGGCATGCCGTAGTCGTCGGTGACCTTCAGTCCGAACGCCTGCTTGCCCAGCGTGGCCTGGTTCGGGCCGCTCTCGAGCAGCGCGAAATACAGCCAGCGGCCGACGTAGAACAGCAGGATGCCGAGGATCGGGATGATGCCGAGGATCATCGCCGGAATGATCAGAATCAGGTTGTCGAGCGTATACGCGGCGAAACGGCGCCAGAAGCCGGCGTGGATCGCCTCACCGGCGGGCAGCGGTTCGCCCGCCTCGATCATGTCGCCGCTGCGCACCAGCGGTGCGTCGGGCGCGGTGTAGGGCGAGGCATACGGATCCGCGGCCGGCATCGATGGCGGCATCACCGCGGTTTCCGCGGCAGCGGCAGACATCGAGAAACTCGGCGGCGCCGCGGCCGCGCGCGGGGCGGGCGGCGGTGCCATCGGCGGGGGTGGCGGTGGCGGCGCTGCGGCAGCCGGCGCGCCGAGGCGGCTGAAGGCGCCCCAGTTGCTTTCGCCAACCTTCGCCACTTCCACATTGCCGGACCAGTCGCCCGTGGCGACCTTGCTCTCGACGAAGGCGTAGGGCACCGGGCCGCGCGGCTTGCCGCCGATCACGGCGAACAGACTGCCGCGATCGTCGAGCCCATGGATTTCGCTGTCGGCGCCGATGCTGCGCAGGCCGTCCTGCAGCCCCTGCAGTTTGCCGAGGTCGTCGCTCTCCTTCAGCGTGACCGGCGCGCGCGGCACGAGCTGCGCACTGACCTTGTCCGGCTCCATGCGGAAATAGCTCGCCAATGCCGGCCAGACGGTTTCCGCGGCGTGACCTGGCAATACGATGCCGGTCAGCACCAAGGCATGTTTGGTGTTCTGCATGAGACTCCCCGAAGACGCAGACGCGCCGGGCCGGCGCGCTGGCCCGACTTTACCGTTTCAAAACGCCTGTGCAACCCGAACCGAACCAAGAAAGTCCTTATTAAGTCCCGGCGGCGCCGCTTCTGTGATCAACACCAGATCCCCACAACCCCGCCAAACGCTGCGCGTTTGGCCGCCCCCTTGACTCAAGGGGGCTCCGTTACGTCAAAGGCTCGATACGCCACGGGCTCGACTTGCTGACGATGCTCACGGGCGCTCAAGTATGGCCGTGACGCCCATGCCGCCGGCCGTGCAGATCGAGATCAGGCCGCGGCCGCTGCCCTTTTCCTCGAGCAGCTTGGCGAGGTTCGCCACGATGCGTGCGCCGGTCGCCGCGAACGGATGGCCGTGTGCGAGCGAGGAGCCGTTGACGTTCATTTTCGCCGGATCGATGCTGCCGAGCGGCGTGTCCAGGCCGAGGCGATTCTTGCAGTAGTCCGCACTTTCCCAGGCGCGCAAGGTGCACAGCACCTGGGCGGCGAACGCTTCGTGGATCTCGTAGAAATCGAAATCCTGCAGGGTCAGGTTGGCGTCCTTGAGCATCTGCGCGACCGCGATGGTCGGCGCCATCAGCAGGCCTTCGCCGTGCACGAAGTCGACTGCCGACGCCTTGGCGTGCGTCAGGTAGGCCTGTACCTTCAGGCCGCGCGCCTGCGCCCAGGCATCGCTGGCCAGCAGCACGGCCGAGGCACCATCGGTCAGCGGCGTGGAATTGCCCGCGGTCAGCGTACCGTTGCCAGAAGTCTTGTCGAACGCGGGCTTCAGCGTCGCGAGCTTTTCGAGCGTGGTTTCGGGACGCAGGATGTTGTCGCGCTCGACGCCGCGGAACGGCACGACGAGGTCCTTGTAGAAACCGCGCTGATAGGCTGCGGCAGCCTTCTGGTGGCTTTCCCAAGCAAGCCGGTCCTGCTCTTCGCGCGGGATCTTCCATTCCTTGGCCATGAGCTCGCAGTGATCGCCCATGGACTTGCCGGTGCGCGGTTCGGCCACGCCGGGGAAATGCGGCTTGAGTTCGCCGAGGCTGAACCCGCGCAGGAAGGTCTTGAGCTTGTCGAGCGGCGTCTTGGCGCGCGCCGTGGCCAGCAGGCGCTGCTGCAGTTTCTTGCCGTAGACGATGGGGACGTCGCTCGTCGTGTCCGAGCCGCCGGCGATACCCGCTTCGATCTGGCCGACCGCGATCTTGTTGCCGATGTGGATGGCGGTGTCGAGCGAGGTGCCGCAGGCGCGCGCCATCGTGATGCCCGGCGTGGTCGGTGCGAGTCCCGACGACAGCGCCGCCTCGCGCGCGAGATTCCAGTCGGAGGAATGGTGGATCACCGCACCCATCGCGACTTCGCCGAGCTCCACGCCGTGCAGGCCGTATTTCTCCACGAGCGCGCCGAGCGTCTTGATCGACATGCCGAGGTTGCCCACGTCCGAGTAGGCCGTGTTGTTGCGACAGAAGGGGATGCGTACCCCGCCGATGATGCCTACGCGCTGCTTGCTGCTCACGATTCGCCTTCCTGCGGCTGGGGGGATAAGCGCCTGTTATCATCAGGCGTTTCTCGGTAGTTGCTTATTCTATGCCGTACGTTTTCGATCTTGACAGGCTCGATGCGCGCGTCGCTTCTGCGAGCGCGGACTTTCGCGCCGCCGATCCCTACCCGCACGCCGTGTTCGAGGACTTTCTCAAGCCCGCGTCCGTGAGCGAACTGTCGTCGGTATTTCCCAAACCCGAAGACCGCCTGTCGTGGGACCGTTTCGGCGCGATCGGCTACGAAGTCAAGCTCGGCTCGTCCGACGAGGTGCGTTTTCCGCCGCCACTGCGCCGCGCGATCCACGACCTCAACTCGGGTCCTTTCATCCGTTTTCTCGAGCGTCTCAGCGGCATCGACCATCTGCTGCCCGATCCGGGCCTGGTCGGCGGCGGCATCCATCTGAGCCGCCAGGGCGACCATCTCGGCATCCACGCCGACTTCAACTGGCACGCAGGCCTGCAGGCGCACCGGCGCCTGAACCTGCTGATCTACCTGAGCCCGCACTGGGAGCCCGGCTACGGCGGCGAACTGGAACTCTGGGACACGACGGGCACGCGCCGCGTCCGAACGGTCGAGCCGCTGTTCAACCGCGCGGTCGTGTTCACCACGCGCTCGGACACCTTCCACGGCCATCCGAATCCCTGGGCCGCGCCCGACGGCGTCTACCGCCAGTCCATCGCGCTGTACTACTACACGACCCAGCGGCCGCCCGAGGAAGCGCGCGACGCGCATGGGACTTTGTACAAGGGATACAATGCGTAAAAGGATAGAAACTAGGGTGTAGTGGTTAGAAACTAGGGGAGCGCGACTGTCGCCGCTTGCTAGTTGCTAACCACTACACCCTAGTTTCTGCCTTCAAGGGGCATGCGTCGCGAGCGTTGCGATCGTGTACGGCGCGCGCAGCCCTTCCGCCGGCGCGGCGGCTTCGTATTGCTTGCCGGGCGCGAAGCTCGCGCGCGTCGCGAGCAGGCGCACGGTGGTGTGACACAGTGCGGCTGATTTCGGTGCCATGCCGGTGATCGTGAACTCGACCACGCCGCGACGGCCCAGGCGTACGGCGTGGCAGTCGACGACGTGCTCGTCGGAATTGGCCAGCACACGCTCCTCGGCCCAGTCGAGCACCTGCCCGTCGAACTGCGGTGCAATCGCGTAGCCGAGCAGGTCGCCGTGGCTGACCGCGACGCGCGGCGTCGGCGTCTTGTTGGCCAGCGCGACATCGAGCAGTCCGGCCGGATCGAGTGCGGCGGCGGCAACCCAGCCGTCGCTGTGCCAGCGCACGCCGACGTGCCACGCATCCGGATCGGTCAGCGCAAGATTCTCGTGGATGATCCAGCCCAGGCCGCGTGAGTCGTCGCTGCGGCCGCGCGCCTGGTCGAGCCGGCGCGCATCGGTCGCGCTGATCAGGCGGAACTTCGCCGGCACGTCGATCGTGACGCCGATGGCCTCGCGCGTGTAGTTGCCGCGATTGAAAGTGGCGCGGCGCGCGGCTTCGGCGTAGCTCATGATCTCGGCCGGACGCTCCTGCACCGCGACCGGCGCGGGATTCTCGAACTCCGCGTCGCGCGGCGGCGCGGCGGCGCCATCCGCACCGTCGGCGTCGTCGACATCCAGCGACTGCAGCGTCGCCATCACGACGGCGGGATCGTCGCTGAGCAGGCCCTTTTCCTGTTCGGGAGTCATGGCGACGCCCTGGTCGCGCAGTGCCTTGACCGTGGCGAGGCGCTGCTCCGGCGAGCCGACGATGGCGTCGCGCGCGACGTTCGTCGCCGCGTAGAACGCAATGCCGCTGCAGACCAGAAGACCCAGCACGTGGAAGCGGATGTTGTGATCCGGCTCGTTCCAGTACTTGATCATCGCGATGATGAAATAGAACGGCACGAGCAGCGTCAGCACACCGTCCAGCACGCTCGCGCGCCAGACGCGCACGACCATGAGCAGCACGAACATCAGCGACAGCGCGTAAGCGATCAGCATCAGTTTCATGGCAGCCTCAGCGCGCTGTGACGCTGGCGACGTCGCCGCGCGGCAACGAATAACTCACGCTGCGCGTCGGCAGTTCGATAGCCAGCGTCAGCGTCTCGCGCGTGACGGCGGTCAGCGTGCCGACATAGAAGCCGCGCTGGCGCGTTTCGACCGCGACGCGCTGGCCGACGAGGCTGGCGGCACTGTCGGGCTCATTCTTCGCTGCGGTCGTCTTGTCCGGCTTTGCGGGTGTCGCCGCCGGTTTGGCCGGCGCGTTCATCAGCTGCTCGATCTGCGCCTCGTCCGGATTGGCCGCGAACGCGTTCAACGCGACGGCCATCACTGCACTTGCCCACACTGCCCGCATGAAAGAGTGACTCCGATCGCCCGCCCCTGGGCCGACGGATTGTGGGCGGCGTTCCGCCGCCGTCGCAAGCGACTATGTCGACGCCGTCACAGCTTGCAGGCGGCTCAGGATCGCGCGCGCCGCTTCGCGGCCATCGAGCGCCGCGCGCACGACGAGGTCGGCGCCGCGCACGGTGTCGCCGCCGGCGAAGACCTTCGGGTTCGTCGTCTGCTGCGGCGCGCGGCCCGGTCCGCCGACGAGGACGCGGCCGTTCGCGTCGAGCGCGATGCCGTGCTCCGCGCACCAGTCCGGCGGGCTGGCGAGAAAGCCGAATGCCTGGATCACGATGTCGGCGCCGAGTTCCTGCTCGCTGCCGGCAACGATGCGGCTCTGCGCGCGCGCGCCGGCCGCGCCGACCAGTTCGGTCTGCGCCACGCGCACGCGTTCGACGCGTCCGCTGCCCAGGATCGCGAGCGGCTGGCGCTGGAAAATGAATTCGACGCCTTCCTCGCGCGCATACTTCACTTCGCGCCGCGAGCCGGGCATGTTGGCTTCGTCGCGTCGATAGACGCACGACACGCGCTGCGCGCCGAGACGTATCGACGAACGCACGCAGTCCATCGCGGTGTCGCCGCCGCCGAGTACGACGACGCGCTTGCCGGCGAGATCGGGCAGCGCCTGCGGCGACGTCGCGGTGCCGAGCAGCCGGCGCGTGTTCGCGACGAGGAACGGCAGCGCGGAATGCACGCCGTCGAGTTCCGCCCCGGGCAGCTGCGCATCGACGCTGGTATACGCGCCGGTCGCGAGGAACACCGCGTCGTAGCCGTCGACGAGCTGCGCGAACGGCAGGTCGCGACCGATCTCGATGCCGAGCCGGAACACCACGCCGAGTTCCTCGAGCACCGCGCGGCGCGTGCGCACGACGGATTTTTCGAGCTTGAACGCGGGAATGCCGAAGGTCAGCAGGCCGCCGGCTTCCTCGTAGCGATCGAACACGTCGACCGCGATGCCGGCGCGGATCAATCGGTCCGCGGCCGACAATCCGGCCGGACCGGCACCGACGATCGCGACACGCTGTCCGCTGCGTTCCTGCGTATGCATGGCGGGACGCCAGCCGCGACGCAGTGCTTCGTCGGTGACCCAGCGCTCGATGCCGCCGATGGTGACCGCACCGAAGCCGCCTTCTTCCAGCGTGCACGCGCCTTCGCAGAGGCGGTCCTGCGGACAGACGCGGCCACAGATTTCGGGCAGCGGGTTGGTCTCGTGCATCAGCGTCGCGGCATCCTCGATGCGGCCGTCGCGCACGAGCTGCAGCCACTGCGGAATGCGGTTGCCGAGCGGGCAGCCCCAGGAGCAATACGGATTGCCGCAGTCGATGCAGCGTGCGGCCTGGTCGCCGGCGTCTCCGTTGGTGAAGCCGCCGTGGATCTCGCCGTGGCCGAGCACGCGGATCGACACCGGCACTTCCTGCGGCAGCGCGCGATGGAACTTGAGGAACGGGAACGTCTTCTCGCTCATGCGGCGCGCCTCAGCGCTTCGGCCAGCGCATCGAGGCTCGCGGCCTTGGGCTTGACCAGCCAGAACTTGTGCAGCACGTCGCGGAAGTCGCTGAGCAGGCGCGCAGCCCACTGGCTCGCGGTGCAGTCGATGTGGTTGCGTAGCAGCGCACGCAGATGCTGCAGATGGTTTTCCATGCCTTCCAGCGAGATGCGGTGGATGTCGACGAGCTCGTGGTTGTAGCGGTCGACGAAGTCGCGTGACAGATCCAGCACGTAGGCGTAGCCGCCGGTCATGCCCGCACCGAAATTCAGGCCCGACTCGCCGATCACGACGACGGCGCCGCCAGTCATGTATTCGCAGGCGTGGTCGCCGACGCCTTCGACGACCGCGAGCGCGCCGGAATTGCGCACGCCGAAGCGTTCGCCCGCGCGGCCCGCGACATACAGCTCGCCGCCCGTGGCGCCGTACAGGCAGGTGTTGCCGACGATGGCGCTGTCCTGGCTCGCGTAGCGCGCCGTCTCCGGCGCACGCACGACGATGCGACCGCCGTGCATGCCCTTGCCGACGCCATCGTTCGCCTCGCCGCGCAGCAGGATATGCAGGCCGCTCGCGTTCCAGGCGCCGAGGCTCTGCCCGGCGCTGCCGCTCAGGTGCAGGGTCAGCGGCGTTTCGAGGATGCCCTCGTCGCCCCAGCGGCGCGCAATCTCGCCGGACAGGCGCGCGCCGATCGAGCGATCGGTATTCTTTATCGCATAGTGGAAATCGCCGCCTTCGCGCGCGGCGACCGCAGCGGCCGTATCGGCCACGGTCCGCGCCGCCAGGCCGTCGGCCGCGGGCGGCGCGATGCACGGACCGCAGGCCGTCATCTCGGGCACGCCGGCTGCGTGCACCAGGCCATCCAGTTCGAGCTCGTTCTGCTTGCGCGTGACGCCGTCGACGCGGCGCAGCAGGGCGACATTGCCGACCGCATCGCCGAGGCTGCGCAGGCCGAGGCTCGCGAGAATCTCGCGCGTCTCGCCGGCGACGAAGCGGAAATAGTTCTGCACCATTTCGGGAATGCCGTGGAAATGCTGGCGGCGCAGCACTTCGTTCTGCGTCGCCACGCCGGTGGCGCAGGAATTCAGGTGGCAGATGCGCAGGAACTTGCAGCCCAGCGCGACCATCGGCGCGGTGCCGAAGCCGAAGCTCTGCGCACCGAGCGCTGCGGCCTTGACGACGTCGAGGCCGGTCTTGAGGCCGCCGTCGGTCTGCACGATGACGCGATCGCGCAGGCCGTTCATCGCCAGGGTCTGCTGCGTTTCGGCCAGGCCGAGTTCCCACGGCGAGCCCGCATAGCGGATCGAGGTCAGCGGGCTCGCGCCGGTGCCGCCGTCGTGGCCGGACACGGTGATGAGATCCGCGCCGGCCTTGACCACGCCGGCCGCGATCGTGCCGACGCCGGCGTGCGAAACCAGCTTCACGGAGATCAGCGCCTGCGGATTGATCTCGCGCAGATCGTGAATCAGCTGGGCGAGGTCCTCGATCGAATAAATGTCGTGATGCGGCGGCGGCGAGATCAGGCCGATGCCGGGCTTGGCGTAGCGCAGCCGCGCGATCAGGCCGTTGACCTTGTGTCCCGGCAGCTGGCCGCCTTCGCCGGGCTTGGCGCCCTGGGCGATCTTGATCTGCAGCACTTCGGCGCTGACCAGATAGGCCGGCGTCACGCCGAAGCGGCCCGAGGCCACCTGCTTGATCTTGGAACTGCGCTCGGTGCCGTAGCGCGCGGGATCTTCGCCGCCTTCGCCGGAATTGGAACGCGCTCCGAGCCGGTTCATCGCCGTGGCCAGCGCCTCGTGTGCTTCGGGCGACAGCGCGCCGAGCGACATGCCGGCCGAATCGAAGCGCGCAAGGATGGCCTCGACCGGTTCGACCTCATCGAGTGGAATCGGCGCGCGCGCGGGCTGCAGCGCGAACAGGTCGCGCAGCGCCGCGGGTGCGCGGTTGTTCACATGTGCGGCGTAGTCGCGGTAGCGCTGCACGTCGCCGGTGCGCACGGCGGCCTGCAGGCTGCCGATCACGGCCGGGTTATACATGTGGTATTCGCCGTCGGGCACGGCCTTGAGCAGACCACCCGGCGGCAGCGCGTAGCTCGGATCGCGCGCGGCGGCGAGCTGCGCGCGGTATTCCCCTTCGATGTCGGCGAAGTCGGCACCGCCGATGCGCGACGGCGCGCCCGGGAAGCACAGGTCCACGACCTCGCGCGACAGGCCGACGATCTCGAACAGCTGCGCGCCGCGATAGCCGGCGATCGTCGCGATGCCCATCTTCGAGATGATCTTGAGCAGGCCCTTGCGGATGCCGCGCCGGTAGCTGCGGCCGATCTCCGACGGCGGCTCGCCTTCCATGCCCTTGAGTTCGCCGCGGCGGTTCATGTCGAACAGCGTCTGGTAGGCGAGGTACGGGTAGACCGCGGTCGCGCCGAAACCGATCAGGCAGGCGAAATGATGCGGATCGCGCGTCGTGCCGGTTTCGACCAGCAGGTTGCAGTCGCAGCGCAATTGCGTGCGCAGCAGATGCGCATGCACTGCGCCGGTCGCGAGCAGCGCATGGATCGGCAGCAGCCCCGGCACCGGATAGCGGTCCGACAGCAGCACGATCAGTGCGCCGTCGCGCACGGCGTGCTCGGCCGCGGTGCAGAGATCGCGGATCGCCTGTTCCAGTCCGACGGCCGGGTCGTAGTACAGGTCGAGCTTGACCTGCGCCTCGCGCGCCTGCGGCAAGGCGAGGATCTGGCGCAGCTTGCGCTGCGACAGGATCGGCGAGTTGAGCAGCACCTGGCGCGCGTTCTCGGGCGTGAGTTCGAACACGTTGCCCTCGCGCCCGATCTGCGTGACGAGCGACATGACCAGGCGTTCGCGCAGCGGATCGATCGGCGGATTGGTGACCTGGGCGAAGGCCTGGCGGAAGTATTCGTACAACGGCCGCGACTGCTGCGACAGCACCGCGATCGGCGTGTCGTCGCCCATCGAGCCGGTCGCTTCGGACTCGTCCTCGGCCAGTGCCTTGAGCACGATGTCGCGTTCCTCGCGGGTCAGCGCGAACTGCTTCTGGAAACGCGCGAGCAGATCCGGCGGGAACGGTTCGGCCGCGAGCGCCGGGTCGATCAGATGCGATTCGAGATAGTGCATCTCGTCGCGCAGCCACTGCTTGAACGGCGCGCGTGCGCGGTTGATCGCGTCGATCGCGGCGTTGTCGAGCAGGCGTCCCTCGACCAGATCGATCGCGAGCATCTCGCCGGGACCGAGCCGGCCCTTCGCCACGAT
>Ga0068852_100000602_pt1 | contig 23583 bp, 10 predicted proteins | sample KBSCornC22_FD_66594 | JGI IMG/M metagenome (GOLD analysis project Ga0068852, IMG submission 66594) | Corn rhizosphere microbial communities from Kellogg Biological Station, Michigan, USA - KBS Corn C2-2 | ecosystem: Host-associated > Plants > Roots > Rhizosphere > Soil ... | reverse complement strand
TTTTTCCAGGGCACCACCACCCTCACAGGCAAATTGGGAATAGCTTCATCCCCGCCTTTATATCCACTGTAGGAAAAATCAGGTACCCGGTTGCCCCGCTCGTCGGGACTATATACCAGCCTCCCCTTCTCTATCCCCACAGGAGGGGGCGGCTCAGGAGCCTTTGTCTTCTTCTGGGCCACACCAACCGCCCCCTGTGAAAGGATAATAACAGATAAGCACAAACGAAATATCAGACCTGAATGCATATGCAGTAATATAGAAATGATCCCTGTTAAGAGCCTGGCTCATTTTATCTGGCAGCCACCGGCTTCTCCCCTTTCAATGCCAGCGTATTCAGGTAGACCTCGATATTGGAATAACCTCCACCGCCGGCCGCAGGTTTCGCGGAGTCTGTAGGATCATGAGGATTAAGCCCATGCCTGACCTCATACTCATCCGGCAGCCCGTCGTTATCGGCATCCTTGTATGGAGTGCCTTTATAGTCCGGATACCCGCCCACTTCTACAATATTCGTAACGATGCCCAGCTTATACGAGTCCTTGGGCAATTTACGAACTTTAAACTGGCTCATCGTATCCGTATTCACTTCCTTATAAGCTATCTTTCCGGTACGCACCTGCTCTATCACCCGCTTGTCTACAGCATCCCGCACAGGCAGTGTGGCGCCAACATTCGTCAGCACAAACCGGTATGCTTCTTCCGCCGGCATGATCTTTACCGGGGGCATGGGGAAAGGCTGGTCCACTTTCATATAATCTTTATACGGACCGGCATCTTTCTCCTCCCCCACCTGTACGCCACCGGCCCAGTTATCCTTCGTGATCTCCGGATAGCCATCCATGATATTGCCATGGACATAGGCCCGGCCAAACACCAGCGTCTTCAGCTTGCTGCGGCCCGTTTCCGGCTTCAATATACGATGCCCTACAGGCGCATCCTTCGGCGTCACAGGTCCGGGCTTGAAATAGTTGTTGATGATATTGAACAGGCTGGTATAATCCCCTCCATCCATGCTCCGGTGATGCCAGTTGAAGACGACATTGTTCACGAAATTGAATACACCGTTCCAGCCGATAGAAGGATTACGCCCCGTATTGTCCGCCCATAGATTGCGCACCAGCATGCAGTTCTCGCCCCCCATCGTCGTTCCAAAAGCATGATTCCAGGTATCCAGCGACTCCGCAGAGATACAGTTCGAGATAGTGATATTCACAGTACCCAGCTTCTCCTCCTTCGACCCGTCCCCGGGATCGAACATATGCCGGTACATGGAAAAATTCTCATCCAGGCCCCAGCTCGTGGAGACATGATCCACGATGATATTTCCCACCGGATTGCCACCCAGCGCATCATCCCTCCTGCCTACATTGGTCTCTCCCCGGCGGAATCGCATATAGCGTATGATAACATCATGCGTATTCACCCAAAACGACTCGCCCGCCACACAGATCCCATCACCGGGAGCCGACTGCCCCTCTATCGTTATATAAGGCGCACGGACAATGATAGGGCTCTTCAGATGTATGATACCCGCCACATTGAAGACGATGATCCGCGCCCCACCCTGCTCACACGCCCAGCGCAGCGTCCCCGGCCCCGAGTCCTCCAGGCTGGTGACGACATACACTTTTCCGCCATGTCCGCCAAAGCTGTGCGCCCCGCCACCTTCCGCCCCCGGAAAGGCGGGCAGAGAGCTCTGCGGCAGATCCGTCGGCCGCGCCGCCCAGGGTATATAAGGCTTGCCATGCCGCGCATCATTGTCGATGATCGGTAACGCTACCTGCCACGCCGAATCGCTCCGGCGGTAGGTCTCTTTCAGAAGGGCTTCGGATTGAGCCTTCACATCATCGGGTATGGTAGGGTACTGCGCCCGAACGACGCCGGATAAAAAAACAACAGAACATAACAGAAAGAACCTTCTTTTCATTTCAGACTTTTTAGATAAATGTTATTGACTACTTCAGGGGATCGAAATTTCCTCCCCAGGTGTTGTTCTGTACCAGGTTAACATTGTTTTGCAGGCTCTTCGTGGGAATGCCGAAGAAATAGTCGGCGCTCTGAACAGCCAGCGGGTACGTATCGAGTGTTTTCGTTGTTACAGTGAAATCATTGGCATACAGGCTATCCAGGGATGCAACCGCAGATGCATCGCGAGTGGAATTGATATAGTCGGTGTAGGAACCATTGTTATTCAAAAGGACAACTACCCCCAACCTCTCCTTGCCATTCAGCGTGCTTTCCAGCAGCTTCCTTCGTCGCAGGTCCCAGTAACGCTTGCCCTCGAATGCCAATTCGATCCTTCTTTCATACATAATAGCGTCGATCATCTGGTCATGATTCATTCCCGCAGCCAGCCCGTAAAGCCCGTCACTCCCAGCCTCGATACCCGCCCGCTTGCGAATGGCGATCAGGTTGGCATAGGATTCGTCGGCCACCCCGAGCTTGCCGATCTCAGCCGCTGCTTCGGCCTGATTCAGCAGCACCTCCGCATACCGCATCTCGATCCAGTCGGTGCCTGCATATTGAATATTCGCGACAGTCAGCGCCGGATCGACGCCTTTCCTCAGGTAAAGGCCCGAACTGCTGGCATTGATCTCCGTAGTGACGGTCTTCGTCGGACTGTTCTTATTGTTAGCATAGAAATACGTCCACAGCCGGTAAGTCGAATTACCCGACAGCCCCCAGTTACACCCATTATAGGCAATCGTCTGATAAAACCTCGGATCACGATCCTTATAAAAGGTCTGCATATTGTATGTATAGGCCGACGTCAGCGTATCCTTGCCATCCTTCATCGGGAAGGCGGCCGCCAGGTCCCAGGTCGGCTGATTGGAGCCTCCGGAAGTCGCAAGGTATTTCGGCCTGGTCGTGTTGTCGTACGTCTCGTTGTTCTGCTCGATATCGGTGTTGTTCGTATTGTATTCCGTGACCCAAACCGCTTCCGGATTGCGTGGGGTACTGCCGCCCGCACTGCCTTCCGTCGTCCACATCGTATAGTCCCACTTGTTGTACAACCCGAAACCATTCGCCGATAGGACGGCAACAGCCTGGGTATTCACATCGTACGCCGCCTGCCACCTGCTGACATCATTGCCCGGATTGAACTGCGGGCTGGCATAAGTCACCAGCACCCGCCCTAAAAAAGCCAATGCCGAGCCGGAAGTCACACGGCCATAATCGGCATTGTTCGTCCACTTCACGGGACAATACGCAGCCGCGCTGTCCAGGTCGCTGATGATTTGATTGAATGTCTCCGTGGTCGAGTTCCTGGCCAGATTGGCGGCAGCCTTCGCATCGGCGCCAACACCATCCAGCGGTTCCGTTACGACAGGCACACCTCCGTATAGCTTCACCAGCTCGAAATACCGGTACGCGCGCCAGAACAACGCCTGCCCGATAAAACGCTTCTTTACATCCGGCGCCAGGGTCCCATTCCGCATATGCTGAATGAACATATTGATAGTGCGGATTTTGAAATAGTTGCCGCTCGTGGCCTGGTTGCCGATGTCAGTAACGGTCTCTATCGTCACGGTGCCTTTTACATAGGCATTGTCGCCATATTGCTCGTCCGAGAGGGATCCGTAACTGCTCCCCAGGCTGCCGCCCGAATTCCCGAACCAACCGGGCTGATTCTGACTATATATATAGTCGATGTCCAGTTTGGCCACCGCGGAATCATTGAATACTTCGGGTATGGTAAAATTGCCGAGGTCCTGCTTGTCTAATACTTTGGTACAGCCGCCCATTACCATGGAACCAATCGCTGCTATTATTAAGATGTTTGATTTTTTCATGATTGCTCGATTTAGAATCCGACATTAAGACCAACCGATACCGTTCTAAGGGTGGGATAAGTATACAGCGATGTCGCCAGATCCCTATAATGCCCCGGGAATGGATTGATGAACTGGAATGGATTAGTGGCTACCACATACGCCCTTGCACTGGATACGCCGATCTTCCCTACCAGCTGCGTCGGCAACGTATAGCTCAATGTCGCGCTCGTTATGTTCAGGCTGGTAGCGGGCACCAGCCAGAAGTCGGTGGTGAGATCATAATCATTTACGAAATACGGCGAGGGATACTTCGCATTGATATTATCCGGCGTCCAGTGGTTTGCCCAATACGCCGGCCGGTTGTCCTGTATGGAAGCGCCCGTGCTGCCACTGGATTGCTTGAAAGGTTTCTGACCGTCGATGTCTGTCCAGCCGCCCCATGACATACCGGCAATGACATTCAACGTCAGCGCGTCATACCCCAGGCTGAAGTTCAGCCCCAGCGAATAGTGATTGCTCGACTTGTGCGTCAGATAAACCTGGTCGGCGTCATCGATGACCCCGTCATTATTCTGATCCACATAATTGATCATGCCGGGCTGCACCGGCGTATTGAAAATGGTGACTTTGCTGTTGCCCCCCGCCGCCTGGCTCCGCGCGGCAATGATGGCATTTGCAGCATCCTGCGTCCGGATTATACCTGCCGACTTCCACCCATATACCCCGGCGTCGCTGGATTTGCCTGTAAGGTCCAACGGACCGCCCACATTACCGGAAGCCACATCGATCAGGATATTCTTATTGTCGGACCAGGAGAAGAAAGGAGTAAAGCTATAGCTGAACTTCCTTCCGATGATATCCCTCCAGCCGGCCTGCAGCTCGACGCCGAACATGTTCACAATATTGTGGTTCTCCGTCGGTACGGCGGCGCCGATGGTCGCCGGCACGGAAGAGCTCAGTGTCGTCAGCAGGTTATATCCATGACTCCAGAAATAGTCGGCCGAGAAGGTCAGTCGATTGTTCATCGTACCCATATCCAGGCCATAGTCCGTCTTCGTAACATGGTCCCAGGTGACGTTGACATTCGGGATCGATACATTCGGCTGAACACCGATGCTCCGGGCGCCTTCATTGAACACGGCGCCACCGCTGCTGCCCGTTCCCAGCTTATAGTTTGCCTGGTATTGATAAGGCTTGGTATTATCCGTCCCGGTCAGACCAACGGATGCCCGCACCTTCAACATGTTCAGCCATGCTACATCTTTCATCCAGGGCTCTTCTGAGATCATCCAACCCACGGACGCCGCGGGAAAACCGCCCCAGTTATGTCCCTGGGTGAACCGGGAACTGCCATCCGCGCGATACACCAACTGCAGAAAATATTTGCCATCATAGTTATAGTTCAACCGGGAAATAAATGCCTCGAAACCGAACTGGCTGACAGAGCTGGATTGGTTGGATGTTTGCGTGCCTGTAGTAAAGGTCTGATAGTCCAGCCCTCCGTTGACAACCCCGTCACTCTCCGCATTGACGCCTTCCGAATTCTGCTCCCGCTGCTCATACAATACTACGGCGCTGACACTGTGCTTCCCGAAACTGTGATTATAATTGAACCCGGCATCAAGCTGATAGGAATTGGCAAACACAGGGTTCAGACGCACCCTGTCGCCATTCTTCACAAGATACGTGGCCAGCAGGTCGCCGCCAGGGATATGTTTGTTCTCACCCAATCCCGAATATTTATAATACAGGAAATTGGTCCCGAACTGCTTCCCATTCGAGTTGTTGATATTCTTATTGATGGTGAACAAAGCCGTCAGACCCTTTATTCCCGGGATCTCATAAGTGACCTTGCCCATCATGTTCATCGTATACGTATTGCTCTTCGTGTAGTTGTTGGAGTTCCTGACCTGGAAATAGTTCACATTGTCATACCCGCCGGTATTGCTGCCGCCCATGACGACGGGGTTGCCGTCGATATAGTATTCCTGCCAGGGCTGTATATTCTGCAGCGATGCCACGTCATTGTCAAGGCTTTCCGAAGTGCTGTTTATCTTATACCAGTAACTTCTTGAATTAAAGATATCGTCGCTCAGCCCCACATTGACTTCCAGTCCCTGGGCAGGCTTCGCTACTATGTTGGCCCTGACGCCATACTTATAAGAATTGATACCTTTGAAATTCGACCCCTGGTTCACGTAGTCACCCCCGATGAAATAAGTTATCTTATCGGAACCACCTGTAAGGTTCAGCGCCGCACGCTCGACAAAGGCGGTCTGGAAAGCTTCCTTCAGATAATTGTGGCTGTGCGTGGAAAAATAAGCCAGCTCGTCCGGCGTATACCAACTGGCCAGACGGGTGGAAGCTACGGTGCCATCCGCCTTGTGGAGATAGCCTGCGGTGTCGTAGAACTGGTTCACCGGCGCGCCCACACCTGTAGAGGCCGTCTGCTGAAACGCAGATGCCTGCGTATAGTCATTATTGAAAGTAGCCAGTTGCAGACTGTTCAACATCTTCGGTAACATAGTCGCATTGGACGCGCCCACGGAAGTGCTGAAGCTCAACCTTGGGGCTCCTACATGCCCTCTCTTTGTACGGACGATGACGACGCCGTTGGCGCCCTGCACCCCATAGATGGCTGCTTCCGCATCCTTCAACACGGAGACGCTTTCGATCTGGCTTACGTCCAGCAGGTCGAAATCAGCCTGGGTCCTGATCACATCGTCGATGACAAACAATGGGTTCGTTCCCTGACCGCCGTCTTTCGCGAACGCGACAGGGTTCCGTACCGTAATGGTCGTTCCCTGGCCGGGACGCTCCGTTCCGCCGGATACACTCAGGCCAGGAACTGTTCCCCGAAGGGCCGCGCTCAGGTTCAGGTTAGGAACATCTTCCACCTGCTTCAGGTTGACGGTGGACACGGAGCCGGTGATCGAACTCCTTTTTGTCGAACCATAACCCACAACAACCACCTCATTCATGGACTTGTTGGAGACGGTCATCGGGACAGTAATGATCTCATTGGCAGGAGAAGCTATCTCCTTCCGATCATATCCTACATAAGTGAAGACAAGCGTAGTACCCCTGCTACGGTTGGCAAGGGTAATGGAGAAAAATCCTTTTGCATCCGTAGTGGCGGTTTGCTTTGTACCCTTGACGGTTACCGTAACACCCTGAAGAGGTTCATTGGTGTCCTGGTTGACCACCGTCCCGGATACCGCCTTCTTCTGTGCAGAGGCAGATAAAACACCGCCCAGCAGGAAAAAGCATAATAGCCAGCATTTCGTTACATGTTTCATATAGCAGTCAATATTAAAAAATTAAGCAATTACAATCATTTATTGTTCCTCCGTTTTGCCCAGTCCTCGCTCGCTTTTTTCATGTCGATGCCCGCGGCAGAAAGATAATTGTTGATCCGACCTTTATATTTACCGAACCAGGCATGCTTCTTCTCGGAGGATTCGGCGTCCATGGCATGCTCCCTGGCTTCCGTAAGGTCGGACAGGATCCGGGCCTTCTGCTCTTCCGTCAGGTTGGGCAGCATCTCCTCGTAGGCCCGATAGGTCACGTGCAGTACGTTATAGGTCATCCCGTCTTTTACTCCATCCACCTGCTGCGGATTCAGATCCTTCGCCAGCCGGACAAGGAATTGACCATGTAGCTCGGCTATTTTCCGATCCACCTCTTCGCCCGTCAGCTTATGGGCGTCCCTTTCTTTATAGATGGCGTTCAGATCATAATATTGCCCGGCGATAACATCCCTTACCCGGAGGGCTGTCGCAGAGTCCTTCAACCCCAATCCATTTACGATCTTGGCAGCTCTTTGGGTGATCACCCGGACATAGGCGGTATCCTCATAGGAGATGGCCACAGTGGGGCCGGAGGCGGTGTGAGAGGTTGCAGCAGAGAGGGTTACAAAAAGGGTAGTACCCAATGCAAAGAGGCATTCTTTCATATGACTTCACCGTTTTAAAACATTATTCATCTGACAACAAACTAAAGGTACAGGGCCACGATCCCTCAAACAATGTAAGGTTTCACTATAATGATGGAACATTTTACTATTTTTCGTATCTTTTCCTGCACCAAAACACTTTTTATGAATAAGCTAACCTTTGCTTTGCTCACCTTCGCGGCCTTATGCTTCTTCCATCCCGCGCAAGCTCAGAACGACGACGACATGAAAGCCATGATGGCATATTCCACTCCCGGTGAAATCCACAAAATGATGGCCAAATCCGTTGGCGACTGGACAGCCGATATCTCCATGTGGATGCAGCCCGGCGCCTCACCCATGAAATCCACCGGGGAAATGAAAAATGAAATGATCCTCGGCGGCCGCTACCTCAAAGGCACCAACACAGGCAACTTCATGGGCCAGCCCTTCGAAGGCATCAGCACAACCGCTTACGACAACGCCAAAAAGATGTTCATCAACACCTGGATCGACAACATGGGGACAGGGATCATGACCCTCACCGGCGCCTGGGATGCCGCCAATAACAGCATCAACCTCAGCGGCACCATGGTCGACCCATCGTCAGGAAAGGACGTCCCCGTTCGAGAGGTCCTCAAAATGGTAGACGACAATCACCAGACCCTGGAAATGTATGCCAGCATGGGAGGACAGGAATTCAAGACCATGGAGATAAATTTTACGAGGAAATAAGTAGAATTATTTCGTTATGATCACCAGGCTGGCAGGCTGTAACCCGGCCGCACGCACCCTGACAGCAATCCTTCCAGCATTTTTCCCTGCCCGCACAATGGCCATGCACAACCCGTTGTAGGCCTTATGATGCATGCCCTTGAAAGACTCCAGGTCCGCCTGGTATCCATTGTCCACGCCTGCGAGCGCTCCTCCTTCCACCTCGAAATGGAGATCATTGCCCGCATCGGGAACCAATTGCCCCTGCGCATCCTCGATCCGCACCGTGATAAAGCTGAGATCGCTCCCATCGGCTTTTAATATACTCCTGTCCGCCTGCAGCACGATCCGCGCCGCCGGCCCCGCCGTACGCACGCTGCGGACCAGCACTGTCTTGCCGCCTTTGCGGGACACCGCACGCAATACCCCCGGCTCCCACACCACACGCCATTGCACATGCAGTGATGTATCATTCTTTCTGCGAACCCCCAGACTCCGTCCATTCAGATACAGCTCTACCTCATCGGCCTGCGAATAATACGCCCACACATCCACTACCTGCCCTTTCTTCCAGTTCCAGTGCGGAAAAAGATGCAGCACAGGACGATCCGTCCACTCGCTCTGATACATATAATAAACATCTTTTGGGAAGCCCGCCAGATCGAGGACACCGAAATAAGAGCTTCTCGCAGGCCAGGGATAGGGCGTAGGCTCCCCCAGATAGTCGAACCCCGTCCAGATATACAGCCCCGACACAAAAGGCAGCCGCTTCACCACCCGCCAGGTCTCCTCATGCGTCGAACCCCAGTAGGCCGATACATTGTCATAGGCAGATACGGTCCAGTCTGCATTGGCCCCCACCAACGGCGCCTTGGCGGCAGCAGGCCAGCGACGGATACTGTCGGAAGGCATATCATAATGACCCCGCGTAGCCAGCGCTGACATGGTCTCGCTGGCAATAAAAGGATGCCCCGGCCACAGCTTCCGCGCCTCGGCATATTTCCTATGATTGTAGTTTATCCCCACCAGGTCCAGCGCCCCGCTGCGATAAATAAAATTTTTGGCCGTATCCGTCTCCGTCAGCGCAGAAGTAATCGGCCTTGTGGTATCCAATGCCCTGACACAGGCAGCCAGCTCCCGGGCAATACCGATCCCGGTACTGTCGAACTGCTCCCGGATCTCATTTCCAATGCTCCAGATAAATACGCTGGGATGATTCCTGTCCCTCCTCACCTGGTCCCGCAGGTCCCGGATATGCCATTCGGGAAAGCTCAGAGAATAATCGTATTTGTTCTTTTTCTTCTTCCACATGTCGAAAGCCTCATCCATGACGATAAACCCCATCCGGTCGCAAAGATCCAGCAGTTCCGGCGCAGGCGGATTATGAGAGGTTCGGATCCCATTACACCCCATCGTCTTCAGCAATTGCAGCTGACGCTCCATAGCCCTCGTATTTACCGCTGCTCCCAACGCCCCCAGATCGTGATGCATACAGACGCCCCTGATCTTCAAAGGCTCGCCATTCAATATAAATCCCCGCGCCGTGTCGAAAGAGAAATAGCGTATACCCGTTACTGTTTCATATTCATCGGCCACCTTGCCTCCCTGCATCACCGTGGTCTTCACCTTATAGCAATATGGATGCGCCGGACTCCACAAATGAGGATGCTCCACCCAAAGATCCTGCCCCGTCGTGCTCGCCACCCGCCGCCCATCGGCGTCATACAGAGCCGTATGGACTTCCCCCTTCCCATAGATGCTCGTCTCCACATGCACCCGCGCACGATCAGCGCTCACGTCCGGCGTCGTCACATACACACCCCAATGATCCACCGCCGCCTCACCCGTGGTCACCAGCCACACATGCCGGTAGATCCCCGACCCGGTATACCAGCGCGAGTTCGGCTGCCGGGAATTGTCTACCCGCACGGCGATCACATTGTCTCTGTCTGCAAACAAATAAGGAGTTAATTCATATCGGAAGGAAATATACCCATTGGGCCGCAGTCCCAGATAATGCCCATTGATCCACACCTCGCTGTTACAATACACCCCGTCAAAGTCTAAAAAAACCCGTCCGCCCGATGCACGAAAATGTTTTCTGTACCAGCCTACCCCCGCCGGCAATCCCCCTTCGTGCTGCCCCGTACTGTTCTTCTCGCTAAACGCGCCCTCGATGCTCCAGTCATGCGGCAGGTCCAGCTTCCTCCAGCCCCCATCATCAAAGCCCGCCTGTTTCGCCGCCCTGTCATCCCCTAAAAAGAATCTCCACCCCGCATCGAAGTTCTCTCTCACCCGCCCCTGGCCAATCACCGTCAGGGTCCAGCAACAGCTTACCCATATTAATATCCACTTCATTTCTCAGCTCCTCCCGCAAAGTTCAATGTACTCTTTCCCATATCCATCGAGGTCGCCACGGCAATACCGCGATTATCCTTCTTGTCCACGGCGCAATAAAAATGATAAACCACTCCCTTCCACTTCACGACAAATGACTTGTGCGCAAACACCGCATCATACGGCTCCGATGGTTCTATCAGATTGGGACCCGTCCAGTCAGTCCAGTTCACCAGATCATAGGAACAGGCAAATCTGTTAAAAGCCCCCGAGGTCCCCTTCCAGAACGCTCCAAAATAAAACATCACCCATACATCCCCTACCCGCTGTATATACGGATCGCCCGTGATCCCGGTAAGATGATCCAATAAAGGGTCACGACGGGGACGCATCCAATGTTCCATATCGTCCGACACCGCCATCCCGATACGCTCTGCCCCACGCTTCTTATTCACGCTGTCTCCATTGGCATTGTAATACATGATAAAAGGATGCCCCGTCCTTCGCGTCTTATCCCAGATCACATCGCTCTTGTACAAAGTATGATTATCCCACCACCCCGCATTGGTATCCCGGGGCGTCAATACTGGCCTGTCCAGCCGCTCCCATTCATGCGCAACAGCCGGGTCCTTGCTGGTATACGCTATTCCTATCGATAGCTGCCCCGCCTCATACCCCTTGACGCTCCCGCCGATATACGACATCCAATACCTGTTCTTATACGATTGCAGCGCATAACTCCCACCCCACCGAAGGTCCTGCAGCGAAACATAACCGGCCCTTTGGTTGTCATCCCAATGTTCATGGCCTCCCGCCTGTCTGGCCTCCAAATGCCCTCCCGCCGTGCTGTCCCCAAACGAAAGCATTCGTCCCTTGCTCTCCCAGTGCAGCAAGTCCGCGCTCTGCGCCAGCCAGGTCTCATACCCCCGTCCATCAAAAACAAGATAGACCATATACCAGCTGTCCCCCTTGCGAAATATGCTGGGACAATCCATCTTCTTACTTTTGTCCGCCGCCATTACCAGCCCATACTTATACGGCGTCTTTATCTGCTCATACACTTCCTTCATCTTTGCCTCGCTCACAGTATTACCTTCTTTCACCCGGAAATTATAATTCCCCGACCCCACCCGCAGCACCAACCTCCCTCCTTCGCGACGCAATAGCCGCACATCCTTCCTGTCCTGCAAAAGCCTCCATCCTTCCGTAACCACCGCGCCCGCCGGCGCAGGCAGGTAGATCACAGCTCTTGTATTCACAGGAATACTGATGCTCCAGTCGAATGTCTTTCCTTCCTTCTTCCAATGAGAAGCGACGATGCCATAAGGCGAATGATAATCCCCATCCGCCCAGCGGATATCCCCAACCATCTCCGGTCGAAGAATGATGTCCCTGAACCCAACCGATCCCTCGGCAGCCCTTATACCCGCCAGACCCGTATAGAACCACTCCATGATATGCCCCAGCATAAAATGATTGTTGCTCACGGACGGCAGGGCCTGCCAGGATTCCGTCAGCGCGGTCGCCCCATGCGCCAGCTGATACCCATAGCCGGGTACATCGGTCCGGCTGTTCATATCGAAGATCACATCCGACCGGCCTTCATCGGCCAGCACTTTTAAAAGATATCGGTATCCAATATCACCAGCCGTCAAGGCATTGTTACGGCTCCGGACATCCTTCACAATATTTTCCACCACCGCAGCCCTGTCGGCAGGCTCCGCCAGCCCCGCAAAAACAGCCATCGCATTCGCGGTCTGACTGCCCGTGGCATATTGATGGGTCGTCTTATTAAAGAACTTTTCATTAAATGCCTTCTTTACCTCCGCCGCCAGCGCCTCATAGCCGGCCACATCCTCAGTCTTCCCCAGGATCCGGGCTGTCTTCCTCAAAATGGTCAGATCATAATACCAGATAGCCGTCGCCGTGAGTCCCCTCGTCGTCAGCTGCGACTCTCCCAGTCCCCCCGGACCGAGATCAAACCAGTCGCCCAGTCCCTGGTAAAGGATATGACCTTGCGCCTTCGAGATCAGATAGGCATTATACCGCCGCATCATCGAATAGCTCTCCGCCAGTATCTCCTTATCGGCATAGAATTGATAACAATACCAGGGCACGATGATACAGCTGCTCCCCCATTCCGGCGAGTCCCGGAAAGGTTCCGAAAACTGAGTAAACTCGGGCGCTATTTCCGGCACCAGCCCGTCCGCCGTCTGCGCCTCCATCATGTCGTGGATGGTCTTCCGGTAGTTATTGACGATATTGTAGTTGTATCGGAAGGAGCTCCCCATCAGATGCACCTGCTCCAGCCATCCCAGCTTTTCCCGATGCGGACAGTCGGTAAAGACACTGGCCATATTGCTCTTCATAGCCCAGTCGATCAACGTATCCGTCCGGCGGAACAGCTCATTGCTGCACGAGAATTTTCCATCCCGCTCCAATGCGCTCCGGGTATGCAGTCCCGCGACACCTATGATCACCGGTAATCCATTCGGGTTCGGCTCTCCCTCCGGCACGGCGCCTTCCACCTGCAGATACCGGAATCCATAATACATAAATTTGGGAGACCATTTCTCTATATCCTCTCCCTTTAATGTATAATCGAAATAACAGGGCTTACCCGTAGCCCGCTGGTCCACCGAATCCCCACGCAGCAGCTCGCCGGGAATGATACGGACGGTCTTGCTCGCTCTTCCCTTTACCCCTATCCCCGGGATGCCCGATGCATTCTGCCCCAGATCAAAAACCCATGTTCCCGCCGACAACCTTTTCTTTCCCCGTGGCTTGAAAACCTCCATGATCTTCAAAGGCTCCACCATCTGTGCATGCAGCTCCGGCGGCCCATCGACCACCACGGCATTCTTCCAGCCCGTATCCCTAAAACCAGGGGCGTCCCACCCCTCCTGCTCACGACGTGCATCATAGTCCTCCCCTCCATACTCCGAGGAGAAAGTCGTCGGCCCGGCGGCCACCTTCCAGCTCGCATCGCTGACAATGTCATCCGTCGTCCCATCTGCATACTCTAAATATATACGCGCTATCATCTTCGGATAGCCATACGCCACCGTCAGCTTATGATAACGCTCCCTGGGTATATAATAAAATCCATTCCCAAGCGCTACTCCAATGGCATTGGCGCCTTCCTTCAATTCACCGGTAATGTCGAATGGCACATACAACGCTTCCTTGTCATACCTCGTCCAGCCCGGATCCAAAAAATGATCTCCCACCCCATTCCCATTCAACATCATCGCAAAATGTCCCAGCCCGCAGATAAATATCGTCGCCTTTTTCAACGGCCCTTTCACCGTAAATTCTTTCCGCAGCAACGGCAGCGTATCCCGAAATGGCCCCTTCTTTTTTCCGTTGCTGCCCGGCAGCATCCTGTTGGAATCAGCGATCTCCTCATACCCGATCCACCGCGCGCCCTTCCAGTCTGCCTTGGTAAACAAGCCGGTCTGCCAGCTGGCCATCTTGCTCCATCGCGAGCTATCCCCATGATTGCCCCAGACCATCACCTTCCAATAATATGTTTTGGCAGGCGACAAAGCGCTACCCCCATAAGCCACCTGTATGGACGCATCCGAAAAAGTCTTCTGCGAATCCCAGACAGTGCCCACATTCTTTTCCAGGCCTACACTGTCGTCGGATACCAGCACTCTCCAGGCAGTCTGCAGCACACCCCGGCCACTGGACTGTATCTCCCAGCTCAGCATTGGTGAACGGCTCTCGATGCCCAGCGGGTCCACTTTGTACTCGCAACGAAGATTGCCCAGCTTCAGGTCCTGCGCAAACAAAGACGACACACCGAAACAGAGTCCAAAAAGTAAAAGCCGCATCATATTATTGCACTTGTAGTTCATCCACTTTAAGTCCGCTTTGCGATGGCATTACCAATCTCACTTTATACCTCCCCGCATTGATCATCCCGCCGGTAGAGCCCACCAGGTAATTCCATTTCCCTTCCGGAGTAGTCGTAAACCGCACATCTTCCTCCCTGATCAGCGTCCCATTCTCTAAAGACACAGTCAGTCTCCCCATCACCGGCGCAGCGCCCGGCCACCAGTATTTTAAGGTCAACGAATATTTGTCTGCTACACCCGTCTCGATATTCCATTCCACCGTATCCACCGCCACCCTTGCACGGGCTGTTTTATAAGACACCATCGGCTTCTGATCATAAGCCGTCTCCAACTTTGACACAGGCGTTACAGCCACCGTACGTCCATCCAGCACGATCCATGATCCCTCCGGCCAGCGCTTCCGAGACCACCCCGCGCTGTCCTGCACCCATACATCCGCAGTATCCGCCAACAGAAAGCGCCCCAGCTTTTCTCCCCGCACATGCGGCCCTTTTACCCAGTCCGCCCCGTACAGCTCCGGCGGCAGCTCACTGAAACATCCCGCCTCATTACTATACTGCGGCACTCCCGTATCCATCCACGACTCGACACTCCATTTATTTCGCGCACCATCATCCTTCATCGTTAGCTCCCTGATGATACTATTCGCCTCTCTTACACTTATATCGCTCCCCCTGGTTGCTACAGCGATAGCGCTGATCACAGCCTGCCCCGCCTCCACCCTGGGAAAGTTCACCGTCAACCTCCCGCCCGTCACATGCACATGGAACACCTTCTTCAACGCCCCGCTATACCCCGACTCCTTCCAAATATCCACATCCTTTGCCACCGTCCGCCCACTTATCGCAATGTCGAATAGCCGCCATCCCTGGCAGCTCATCCCACCACCACGCCCATACCAGGGCTCTGTAAAATACAGCTCTACCCGGTAATCACCATCCTGCACTGGTATGCTATACCCCAGCTTGCCAAGTCCATACCGGAAGTCCTGGAACAACGGCCAGTCCGACGTTCCCGCTATAGGATCAAAGCTCCGCCGCTGACTGGCAAAATAGCGTGGCAGCCCCGGATAATCATTCGTCCACGACCGCGACCACTCATCCGCCTCCCAAAGATTTCCCCAGCGGTCTCGATAGTCCGGTCCCCCGCAATTGATCCTGTAGACATAATGATACCCCTCTGCCGGCTTCAACAGCCCCCGCTCCGTCACCAGCCTGCCAAAATGCGGCGACTTGGGAAGATGATGCAATACCACGCAATCCCTTGCCACCGCCTTACCTCCCACATATCCCACCGCATACAGCACATTGTATTGTATGTTCACGCTGTCCCATTGAAAATGCGCACCCCGTCCGCCATTCTTTCGCCTTCCCAGCGAGCTCCCATCCACATCATTGAACAGCTCCACTTCATCACAGTTGGAATAAACTTTTATCCCGCTCTTCACACCTGGTGTGGTCCATCTGTCCGGCCAGGTATGACTGACGATATATACCATCGGCTCCTGCTCACCCGAAGTAAAATTGCTCCGATAGAGGTAATATACATCCGCCGGCTCACCCCAGGGACTCAGCAAACCCTTGTAATTGATGGGCCCTATCCTGTCCAGCTCGCGCCATCCTTCACCGGACTGCACCCTGCCAGGGTTATCATGGGAAGAAAACAGCCAGAAGAAATGCCCCGCCACCCTATCCTTCACGGACTCCGCCAGCCGTATCTTTGTTTCCATCAGATCACACAGCCTGTCCTCGCTAAACTGCGACCCGCCCTTACCAGGGCTCCCGCTCAACCCCGTCTCTTCATGCAGATCCATCGTCCGCCATCCCCCGTATTCCCCCACCAGCACCTGTTTTACCAGGTCCTCCGCATAACGTGCAGGATCTCCCCCATACGTCCCCGTCCAGTTCTGCGGCACATCCCAATCCGTCCCACTACCTCCATTACAGGTCACCACCTTCCGTTGCACGGAAGCCGTAGGGTCCAGCTCCCTGATCAGCCCGGTACACTCCCGCGCAAAAGCCTCCGGCAGCTTGCTCTCATTTTGCAACCCCCACAAAATTATAGAAGGACTGTTGCGCCGCTCCTTTACCCATTCGGTCAGCAGTGTCTTAAAATTTTTACGGAACGCCGGCGAACTTTTCCAGATATGCGCCGACAGCTGCGGCCACCACAACATACCCAGGGAGTCCCAATATCGCTGATACAATAGGTTGTGCGGCTGATGGGCATCCCGGAAGGCATTAAAGCCGGCCGCCCTTATCTCCATGACCCGGGCCCTTATCTCTTCATCACTAAAAGCATGGCTCCCGCCCAGCTTATGCTCATACCCCGCAATGCCATTGATAAAAACAGGCTTGCCATTCAATAAAAATCTCCCCCCTTCCCATTTCACTGTCCTGATCCCGTACGAAGTTTTCACCCCGTCGATCAATTCGCCCCCGCTCCACACCCCCGTCTCCAATGTGTATAAATAAGGGTCAACATTGGACCAAAGTCGTGGCCGCGACACCAGCAGCTCCTGCCGCACCACCTTCGTCTCCCCCGGTCCGATTTGAACCTCACTTCGTGCCATCCCCCGCATCGCCTCTACCACACGTCCCTGTCCGTCCAGCAGCCGCTGTTCCACTATGCCCTCCATTTGTCCCCGGCCATAATTTTTCACCTCCGTCTCAATAAAAAGCCTGGCCGTCCCCTGATTTACGCTCGTATCATTCCATATATGCACTCCCCAGGGCTCGACCCTCGTATCCCGCGTGACCACCAGGTGCACAGGACGAAAAATACCCAGCGGCTGCGAGCCCTCGGAAAATCCCCGCTCATCGGAACACCCACCGCATACCCACGGGAGATCACGTATCCCCGCCGGATGGTCGGCCCGCACCGTGATCAGGTTGCCGGAACCCGCACGCACCGCATCCGTAATGTCCAACGTAAAAGAAGTTCTCCCCCCCGCATGCGTCCCCACCATCTTCCTATTTACCCACACCGTAGCGTAAGACCCCACTCCTTCAAAAAATAAAAAATAACGCTTCCCCTTCTCCAGCTGCGCCAGCTTCAAATGACGCCGGTAGATAGCATATCCATGCAGGTTCCCATGCCGCAGCCGCCGGTATCCTCCATAATCATCCCAATTATGCGGCACGTCCACCTTCTTCCAACTGTCCTCTCCATTCAGGGACGTCTCCCACCCGCTGTTCAAAGAAATATCCTTCCGCACTTGCGCCATCCCGCCCATGCAGCACACACACAACAGCAACAACAGCCCGCACTTCATATAACAACTTTCAAATTCGGGGACAAACGGTAGCTTCTTCCCGCCTCGGTTTTCAATGTCGCCACCTGCCCTCTATATTCCAACACACAAGTCCCGCCTTTCTTCGACAAGACCTCCACACTTGTCAATACCCCGCCACTCCATCGCAGGTTCAACACATATCCCCCGCGTGCACAAATACCCTTTACCTCTCCATACTGCAAAGCATGCGGCAGGGCCGGCAACAGTTCCACCATGTCCTCCTGGCTCTGTACCAGCATCTCCCCCACACCGGCCGCTCCACCAAAATTGCCGTCTATCTGAAAAGGTGGATGCGCATCGAACAGATTGGGATATACGCCTCCTCCCTTCGCTCCGGCCACGGGGGCCAATAACATATCCGCCACACGCAATGCATGGTCCCCTTCTTTAAATCGCGCCCAGCAATTCACCTTCCAGGCCAGGCTCCACCCCGTCGCCGCATCGCCCCGATAGATCAACGACTGCCGTGCAGCATTCATCATAGTCGGATCCCCCCAGGTAATATCCGTCCCCGGAAATACACCCCATAGATGAGAAATATGACGATGCTTGTTCGCCGTATCATCTTTATCTTCCATCCACTCCTGCAGCTGCCCATACTTCCCTATCTTATTCCCGGCTATTTTTCCTATCATTCCCCTCAACGAATCCCTCAACGCCATATCTTCCTTCAAAATTTTCCCCGCCATTATGCAATTCTTAAAAAGATCCCGGATGATCTGGTGGTCCATCGTCGGCCCCGCCACCAATCCCCCTTGCTCCGGACTATTGGAAGGACTGCTGATCAACGCCCCTGTCACAGGGTCACGTACCAGCGTATGCACAAAGAACTCCGCCGCCCCACGCATCACGGGATAATACTGCCGAAGGAATGCCGTATCCCTCGTAAAAAGAAAATGCTCCCACAGCTGATGACAAAGCCATGCGCCACCCGTCTGCCATATCCCATGGTTCGACGCGTTGATAGGCGCCGTCCCGCACCAGAGATCTGTATTGTGATGCAACACCCAGCCGGGCGATTTATAATAATCCTCCGCCGTCGCAGCCCCCGCCGACGCCACGTCCCTTATCTTCCGGAACAGCGGCTCTGCACAGGCCGAAAGATTCAATACCTCCGACGGCCAGTAATTCATTTCAAGGTTGATATTAGTAGTGTATTTGCTCCCCCAGGGCGGAGTCAGCAGATCGTTCCAGATCCCCTGTAGATTCGCCGGCTGGTGCGCCCCCGGCCGCGATGACGAGATGAGCAGATACCGTCCATATTGTACGTACAATGCCAGCAGTCCCGGATCCTTGGCAGAACTATACTGCATGATCCGTTCATCGGTCGGCAGCAAGCTTCCCTTACCCAGCCGGATAGCAAAAGCATCATAATATTTTCGGTACTCCTTCACATGCTCCGCCCGCATGGTCGCATAAGAACGCCGGCTCAGCGCCTTCATCCTGTCCCGGCAAATGGCCTCCGGATCGCCGTCCGCATGCCGATAGTCTACAAAACTCGTAGCAGCCGTCAGATAAAATTCCACCTCATTCGCCCCTCTCACATCCACCGCGCTATCCGACACCTGTGCCTTGCCTCCCTTCGCCCGCACCCGTAAATAGCTCACTCCCTTCAATACTCCCCCCCGCACCTTTACATACAAGGCCAGCGTACTGTCATCGATACGCCGCGTGGAGAAATTTCTGTGCACCGTTTTTAATAAGGCACGCAATCCAACATTCCCCGGCTTATCGGCTCCCACCCGCATCACCAATGCATGATCCACCGCGCTCGCAAAGTATTCCCGCGTATAATGCACTACCGCCGGGCCACGTCCGTCGCCAGATCTGCCCTCCTGATCATAGCTCGTACCCGCCACCGCATCCCCAATATCCAGCTGCCGGCGATAATGTACTCCACTATCCGCCCCCGCAAACTCCAAATACAGATCCCCGAATGGCTGGTATTCCGCCTGATAGGCCGGCACGATAGGCGGGTCCTCATCCTGTATTTTATATCGCCATGCATCGGGTACAGCAATGGACAGTGGCTCATGCCAATCCAGTGAGAGCATCACCGCACCCTGATCCTTCCATCCGGTCACTCCACCTTTGTCATTAAAATTGATCACCTGTATGGCGATAATATTGTTCGACTTTTTCAGCGTCGCGGCCTTGATCCTGTATGGATTCTCTGGCTTGCTCCGGCTGTCTGCCGTTCCAACCAATACCCCATTCACATATACAAAGCCCATATCCCTCACCCGTCCCAGGTCCATGAACAGATCATGCCCTTCCCAGTATTTGGGCAGATCAAAGGAAGCCCGCAGCCATACCGCCCCATCCAATCCCTGCAACCCCTCCGCCTCCCATCCATTGGGCATCGGCACATTGATCTCCTTCCAATCCTTATTATTCACATCTACACGGCACAGGCTCGTATCCTGACGCACTTTTCTAAACCACGCCTCCTTTTGTTCCAGATACGCGTCGTCATCCCCATCTTTCTTCCCCATAAAATGCTGCCCCGCCAGCTCCTCCGCATAAGCCTGCTTTCCGGCAAACAACAATTCACGGACGCTGTCGAGATACTTCCACGCATCCTCCCGTTGATAAGATCGCGGCCTGCCGGTCCATAAACTGGATTCATTAAATTGCAGATGCTCTTCCCTCACACCCCCAAAGATCATAGCCCCCAGATTTCCATTGCCGATAGGCAGCGCTTCCGTCCATTGCCGCGCCGGCTGCCGGTACCACAAAAGATGTTCCTGCCGCCCCGGCGACAGTCGTCCCTCCTGTCCCCAGCCAATGTTTCCAACCGGAATGGCCATCAGTAGAAATGTCAATACGCGTATATACATAGTAGTTTATTCAAACAGCCAGTCCAGGTTCTTCTTACCCGGATCGCTTAACCCCGCATCATACGTCTTCCCTTTTTCCAGCGGCTTTACAAAACCCAACACCAGACAAAGCCCCTTCCCCAGCTTCAATGTATGCGTCCCTGCCCCAAAAGACCAGGCATGTACCTGCACAGGAGGCATCCCCTCCACAACCACCCCATCCGCAATCTTGATATCAGCCTGTCCAAAATCATTCGCGCTGGCATCCGTCTCCAGCTGCGACGGCTGAAGATACATCGATCGCTTCTCATCAAAGAATCCGATCAGCAGATCCACGGGTTCCTTACAGGTAAAAGTCACTTCCGTCCCCTCCAAAAGCTGATGCCGCGCCGATTGCACCACCCCCTTCACACCCTCCAATGGACCGGCCACCTTCCTGATCATCATTCCACTGTCCGCAAATGGTTTCATTCCCACGGCAACCTCATACCGCCCTTGGCCACTAGTTCCTCCCCCTTGACCGCCTGGCACCACCTCCACGGGCCGGTATGCCGCAGGCGCCTCCACCCGCACGCTCCCCTTCTTCAAAGAATCTAAATGCCTTGAAAAATTCTCCAGCTCGCCGAAATACACAGGCATCATCTCTCCCCATGTCTTATACGTCCCATCCACTCCCCGCATAGGTATCTTCCGCTGCGCCGTCTGCATGCTATTGGCATATAGGTACCCGCTGTCCGCCCACCTGGCCAGCTCCTCAAAAGCCTTAAAGCTCTCTTCCATATGGTGTCTGGCCTCGGCAAGATCGACCACATCGCCTGAATATTTATACCGAAGCACATACAATGCCGCCGTAGCCTTGTCAGCATAACAATCTGCCAGCGCCTTATAACAACGAATATCATTCATCAGCCTGCCAAACTCCTCCTTCCGCAGGGTCACCGCACCAGCCGCCTTTGAAATGGCATCCACCGCCTGCAAGCCTTCCACCTTTACCTCCGCACATACCCGTACGGGCGTCTCTCCCTCATGAGGCAGCTTCTTCCATTCTTTTTCCGCATACTGGCTCAACGACTCTCCCGGCGGCCCTTCGGAATCATACAGCAGCGAAAAAAGCCCATACCGCTCGGCATCGATCAGCTGCGTCATCAACATCCCCAGCGTCAGTGTCTGCCTGTTCCCATCCGTAATGCCAAACCTGCGCAGGAGCTTCGGCGCGATCTCACCCGACTGCTCATACGCATCCAAAATATATTTCCCATGCGCCTCGTCGCATCCATACCTGTCCGCCAGCTGCCTGCTCCAATATACGATCTCTTTCTCCCTGTCCCGGTGACAATTCCACGCATATCGCGCCCAGGCCTTGTACCAGATCCAATCCCTGTCCATCTCCAGCAGTCGCGCCTCGCCCCTGGTCGCCGGCGACTTCACCCTGTCCGCCGTATAAGGCCAGTCCCAATAGGAAGCCTGCGGATAGAGATGCAGCCCGCTGGCATGATACTCACTATGCATCGCCTGAACACATTTTTGAATAAAATCCGGCGACCCATACCGGAAAGGCTCCAGGTTCGCCATGATATGCACATTCTCGATCAGCCCTTTGCTGATACTGCTTAGCTTGCGATGCAGCTCCGCCCAGGGTCCACGCGGCGTATAGGTGGTCAGCGCCTCTCCATTGTATTTACATTCCACATAAAGATTCTTGTACAGCGGCAGGGCAGCCTTCATCACCGCCGGTCCATCCGTATCATGCGCCCGCAAAACCACAGGCGGCTCCTCCTTCCGGCCCAGCGCCTTCAACCCATCTTTTATCCCTGGCAGTATGGTTTTGGTGAACCAGTCGATATCGTCCTGTCCCACTCCTTCCATAGCTTCTCCCAGGGTCACCATCAACCCCACATTGGGGTACTTCTCCACAAAGGCGGCAATAGATTTCCGGGTATAGTCCGCGATCAGCGGCTCTATATGCCTGTTCCTGTCCTGTGTCTTGATATGATTATGTTCAGCAAAAGGTTTCGAGACAATGATATTATAGAACAATTGTATCAGCCAGATCCCCCGCCGGCCAGCCTCGGTGGCCAGCCAGCGGTACATTTCCTCATTCCGGGCAAAAGTCTTGTCATCCACCTCTACAGCATAGGGATAGTCGGGCAACCGGACCAGCGACGCAAAAGGATGCCCATTCCACAGGTACAGCGTGTTCATCCGATTGTTCACCATGGAATCCAGATATCGGGTCCAAAGCTTTTTATCATAGAACCACGGGAAGTTTTGCGGCGTATAGGGATATTCGTAAGGCCCCCGGCCAGGCAGCAGCACGGGCTTTTGCATCCCGATACAAGCCCCTCTCAGCGGCATTTCAGGCCGGTCGGTAACAGCCAGGTCCGCACCTCGCAAAATTCTCTCCGACAGTTCCAGACATCCATACAACGCTCCCGACGCATCATCCCCTTCCACATAGATCACCTTCCCCTTCGTCCGGATACGAAATCCCTCCCTGGAAGCACCATCCCCAACCTGCACCACCACCCGCCAGCCAGGTTTTAAAACCTTCCGCACCCGCTCGGCTCCATATTGCACTCTTGCCGCCGCATGCGCCGGCACCTCCACCGTCTGCGAAAAAACAGGTACACTTATCAGTATCCCTATAACTAACAGCCATCTTTTCATGGTCTGATCCCTCCTCTCTTACTTGAAATATACGCAGCCTCCACAGAAGCCATCGTATGGATGCAGTCCTCCACCGAATTGCCGGGAGCATATCCCTTCTCAGCCGCTATCATCATCTGCGCCATCGTCCCGGCAAATGCATCCGGAAACCAGCTCCCGCTGATCTCCAATGTCT
>Ga0068852_100000596_pt1 | contig 23724 bp, 18 predicted proteins | sample KBSCornC22_FD_66594 | JGI IMG/M metagenome (GOLD analysis project Ga0068852, IMG submission 66594) | Corn rhizosphere microbial communities from Kellogg Biological Station, Michigan, USA - KBS Corn C2-2 | ecosystem: Host-associated > Plants > Roots > Rhizosphere > Soil ... | reverse complement strand
CTTCGACAGCGACTGGTGCACGTGCATGCCCGAGCCGTTGTCGCCGACGATCGGCTTCGGCATGAAGGTCACGGTCTTGCCGGCCTGGTGGGCGACGTTCTTGATGACGTACTTCATCGTCATCAGTTCGTCGGCCTTCTTCACCAGCGTGTTGAAGCGCACGCCGATTTCGCACTGGCCGGCATTCGCCACTTCGTGGTGATGCACTTCCACCTGCTGGCCGAGCTGTTCGAGCACCTGGCACATTTCGCTGCGCAGGTCCTGGAAGGAATCCACCGGCGGCAGCGGGAAATAGCCGCCCTTCACGCCGGGACGCAGGCCCGAATTGCCTTCCTCGTAGCGGTGCTTCGAGCTCCACGCGGCTTCCTGCGATTCGATCTCGTAGAACACCTTGCCCATGTCGTTCTGCCAGCGCACCGAGTCGAAGATGAAGAACTCGGGCTCCGGACCGAAGAACGCCGTGTCGGCCAGGCCGGTGGATTTCAGGAACGCCTCGCCGCGCTTGGCGATGGAACGCGGGCAGCGCGAATAGGCCTGCATGGTGCTGGGCTCGAGCACGTCGCAATTGATCGCCAGCGTCTTGTGCGCGAAGAACGGATCGACCACGGCCGAGTCGGCGTCCGGCAGCAGCACCATGTCGGACTCGTTGATGCCCTTCCAGCCGGCGATCGACGAACCGTCGAACATCTTGCCATCCTCGAACGTACCTTCATCGATCGCATGCGCCGGGAACGTCACGTGGTGCTGGGTGCCGCGCATGTCGGCGAAACGCAGATCGACGAATTCGATGCCTTCGTCCTTGATGAGCTTGAGAACCTTGTCGGCGGACATGCGGGTAGAGCCTCTGGTGGGATGGATAGTTGGGCCAGCTATGGCAAGGTGTGTGCCATCGCAGCAATTTGTTTTATATCAATGGATTGTGAAGGCAACGTTTGATGCTCGCGGCTGCTTTCGCACGATGTTGGTGCGTATTTTTCTGAGATAGGCACTGTATGGGTGCATTGCGGGCGCGGTTTTGCGGGTTCGAAGACCTGAGCAGAACGTCGCAATCATGCGCCAATCGCGGCGTCGCTTTTCCGCTGCACGCCACGATCGCCGGCTTGGTTTTCGTGGGAATCAGGCCGACACGGAAACTCGTGCGGACGACGCCGACTCCCGGTCAGGTTGGGCACGCCATGGCGGGCGCGACCGGCGTCAGGCACGAAGGCGCGGCGTACTTCCCAGGCGGCCCGGCCGCCGCGCAACGCGCGGCTGCAACTCGCTAATCTACGCCGCTCTGCCCCTGCCCCGCTGCATCCACACGCATGAACGAAATCCTCAACGTCATCCTGCTCGGCATCATCGAGGGCATCACCGAGTTCCTGCCGATTTCCAGCACGGGGCATCTGCTGATCGCCGAGCATTGGCTCGGTGCACGCTCGGACCTCTTCAACATCGCGATCCAGGCCGGCGCGATCCTCGCGGTCTGCCTGATCTACCGCGAGCGCCTGTGGCAGCTGGCGACGGGACTCGACGAAAAGGAACAAAGGGATTATGCGGCAAAACTGGCGCTGGCCTTCGGCATCACGGCGGTGCTCGGACTCGTCGTTTCCAAGCTCGGCTTCAAGCTGCCGAGCGAAATCACGCCGATCGCCTGGGCGCTCGTGATCGGTGGTGTCTGGATCCTGCTGGCCGAACGCTGGGTCGCGAATAAACCTGAAGTCACCACGATCGCCTGGCACACGGCGGCGCTGGTCGGTCTGCTGCAGGTGCTGGCCGGTGTGTTCCCCGGCACCTCGCGCTCGGCGGCGACGATCTTCGTCGCACTGCTGGCCGGAACCACGAGCCGCGCTGCGGCGACCGAGTTCGCGTTTCTCGTCGGCATCCCGACCATGTTCGCCGCCTCGGCGTACGAGCTCATGAAGACGCTCAGGCAGGGCGAGGTCCACGAGGACTGGGCGCTGCTCGGCATCGCGTTCGCGGTGTCGTGCGTCACGGCGTTTGTCGTCGTGAAGTGGCTGCTCGGCTACATCCGCACGCATGCGTTCACGGCGTTCGCGTGGTATCGCATCGTGCTGGGGATTGCCTTGCTGCTGGGCTTTGCCGGCGCGGCCTGAGCCGCGGCGGACATCGCGCTTCCGCGAATGACTGATGGCCGACTCGCCGGCAGCGCTATCTCGGCGCGCTCCGCGGTTTGCAAGAACGCGCGCCGAGTTCTTGCAGATCGCCCGAGACTATGCTCGTGCTCGCTGCGTACCTGATTGTTTTTCCAGAAGATCCTGACATTCGCGCGGATGGCAGACCGCTTGCTGCATGAGCTTGCCGGGCCACCTGAGCCCGTCATATTGGTTTTTCAGGAGAAGCCTCATGAACGTCATCAAGCCGCTTGCACTCGCCACCCTGCTCGCCTTCGGCGGCGCCGTCGCGCTGCCGGCTACGGCCGCGGCCGAGAAATCGGTCGAGCAGAGTCTCAGCGACGCGAACAAGGAAGGCCGCATCTGGGCCAGTTTCGCGCTGAACCGGCATCTGAATCCGTTCGAGTTCGACATCGCCGTGAATGGCGAGACCGCGACGATCAACGGCACCGTCGATGAGTCCATCGACAAGGATCTGGCCGAGCAGGTCGCGCTCGGCGTCAGCGGCATCAAGAAGGTCGTGAATAACGTCAAGGTCGATCCGGACTGGGCACCCAAGCCGCGGCCCACCGGGGAACGCAGTTTCGGCCAGACGGCCGAGGACGCCACCATCACCGCGACGGTCAAGAGCAAGCTGCTCTGGAGCGAACACACCGACGGCCTGGACATCAACGTCGATACGAACAACGGCATCGTCACGCTGCGCGGCAAGGTGCCGACGGCCGAGGGCAAGGACATCGCCGGCCGCTATGCCGCCAATACCAGTGGCGTGCGCAAGGTCAACAATGAGCTCGCCGTGGCGGGCGATGCGAAGCGCGGCGGCGGCAGCTCGGAGCAGCCCGTCACCGACACGTGGGTAACGGCGAAGGTCAAATCGTCCCTGACCCTGTCGCGGCCGCTCATGGATGATGATATCGACGTGAAGACGACCAACGGTATCGTCACGCTGAGCGGGCATGTCGAAACCAGCCAGGAGAAATCGCTGGCCATCGAGATCGCCGACAACATCCGCGGGGCCAAGAAGGTCGAGGCCGGCGAGCTCAAGACGCGTCGCTGATCGTGTGCTGCGACGGCACCGGACCACCGTCCGGCGCCGCGCATACTGCGCCTCGACTACCACCGTTTCATCGCATGCAGCACCCGCCACAGGGGCTGCGTTTTTGCGGCGGCCACGCTTCACACGACGTGGCCGTCGCTTTTTTCGTGCGGCGCGATGTCTCGCCTCGCGCAGACGCGGGCCGCCTTCCGGAGGACCGCGTGAACGCGCCTGCAGAACTGCCCAACCTCGAACACACACTCCAACGCGGCAAACACCGCTCGCTGTTCGACCGCGCCGCCGGCGCGATCACGCACGCGGTCGGTACGCCCGCGGCGTTCGGCATCGCGCTGGCAGCGATCTTGGTCTGGGCCGCGACCGGTCCGATCTTCGACTACTCCGAAACCTGGCAGCTCATCGTCAACACGGCGACCACGATCGTCACCTTCCTCATGGTGTTCGTGATCCAGCAGTCGCAGAACAAGGACAGCGTCGCATTGCATCTGAAACTCAACGAGCTGCTGGCCTCGCATCGACAAGCGAGCAATCGCCTGATCGCGGTGGAAGACCTCGACGAATCCGAGCTTGAGGTGCTGCGCAAGTTCTACTGCGAACTCGGCGCACTCGCCGCGCGCGAGCGCGGCATCCACGAGACGCACTCGCTGGAAGAAGCGATCGAAGCGGACTGCGAGAAGCGCGAAGGACGCGAGCGGTCGCTGTAGCGTGGTCAGTGGTCAAGGCACATCAAAACCTGCGGCGGCCGCTGCATTGGAGGCGTCAGGCAAGTCCGCGTCCGGCTCGGCGTGCGAACACGGCGAGGCCCATGGGCGCGCTGATCGCGGGTCGCGGGTCATCAGGCTCGCCGTGGCCGGGTCAATTCTGAGAGCGCCGGCTTCAAGCCACCGATGATCTGCTTGCACGGTGGCGCAGTCGGCGCATTCGCTGCCGATCGTTGAGGGCACGAAACCGTTGGCGCACTCCGGAAGCCGTGCACAGCACGCGTCCCGCGAGGAAGCCGCAGCCTTTGTGCGTAGCGAATACGGCGCGCAGTGCCACAGATACCGAAGCCTTGATCAGCGAAGGTCTCGCAAGCTCTAAAACGGCTCGCGCTCAAACACGTTTCTTTGCGGCGCATGGGCGATCAAGCGGCTGCGCTGACTCGGCGTTACAGCTGCGCGTCTGTCGCGCCCGGAATCGCAGCAAGCGCACGGCCAAGCGCATGCACGCAGAACGCGGACATCCACGACGCAATGAGCAGCGCACGACGGGCGGACGAATCCAGCTAGCCCGCGCCTTTCCAGCCGCGTCTGCGCCGCGCACAAAAAAGCCCCGGCCATTGATGGCCGGGGCTTTCGTGTCGTGCCGCGAGGCGGGCAAACCCGTCACTCGCTTTCCGGAAACCGGCCGCTTGCGCTGCCGGCCATCCGCCGATCCTTCCGTGGATCACCGATCAGGCTGCCACTACGCAGCCGGAGGTTTTACTTGCCGGAAGCCTTCTGGATTTCCTCGCCGGCCTTCTCGACGTCCTTGCCCGCGCCCTTGACGGTGTGGCAGGCGGTCAGCGAGCTGGAGCCGATGGCAACGAGCAGCAACAGGGCAACGGTCTTGAGCATGGCTTTCATGGCGATCTTCCTATGGATAAGTTTGGACAAGTAGCGTTGTTACAGCGATCTGGGCTGGAGATCAGCCCGCATGCGCGCTCAGCGAGTCGGCTTCACGCAGTCGCTCGTCGCGACGCGCTTCAGCTGCGGTGACGGCGGCGTCGTAGTCCGCCTTGGCCTTGGACTGGCAGCTGTCCTTGGCGTCGCCGGTCAGCGCATCGCAACGCTGTTCGGCCACTTTCTGCGCGGCTGCGGCATCGGTCTTGGCGACGTCGTAGTCAGCCTTGGCCTTGGTGCGCAGGACTTCCGCTTCTTCCTTGGTAATCTTGGTATTCGCCTTGCTCACAGCGGTACCGACTTCCTTGTTCGCGTCGGCGCGCTGCTCACCGGCCGAGCGCTCGGCCGCGTTGAGGTCCTTGTTGGCCTCGGCCTGCGTCTTGGCCAGGTCGGACTGGGCCGCAGCCACGTCCTTGTTGGCTTCAGCGCGGGCGTCCTGGGACTTCTGATTCGCTTCGGCCTGAGCCTTGGCGACGTCAGCGCGAGTTTTCGCGGGATCTTCCGGTCGGTCGCAGGCGCTCAGCAGCAAGGCGGCGGCAAGACTGGCACACAGCAACAGCGGTTTCGTATTCATGACGACTCCATCAGGTTCAGTGACGTACAGTCCTATTACTTCAGGGTTCGTGCCAGCCCCAGCAGCAACGTAAGCCACTGATTTTCCTGAAGCGCGAGGTTTTCGGGGGTTGCACTAGTCCCGCCGTACGGAGCCGGAGCCATGCAGATTGCAAGGCGACGTGCTCATCCGCTACGCCTTTTCCCGCCTGGAGCGTGTTCTTGGCTGACGACAACGCCGCGCCCCTAGCCCCCGAATCGCCCGATTGGGACGGCTGGCAGCGCTATCTCCTGCTGTTCGCACTGACCTTGCTGCTGCTGCTCGGCGTCGGCTGGGCCGCGCTGAGCACCGGCTCCCAGCTCGCGGTCACGCTGCGCGAGGTCACGCAGCTGCAGGAGGCGACCAAGCGCCTTTCCGTTCTGCTCGCGCATACGGTGGATCTGGAGACCGGCCAGCGCGGCTATTTCCTGACCGGCGACGAGCACTACCTGCAGCCGTATCGCGATGCCGAAGCCGAGATCACTTCGGACTTTCGCGCCGTCGACGAGGCCCTGCGCGAGTATCCCGAAGCGCTCGAGGAACTCGGCGCCATCGAAAGTGCACTTGCGAACAAGCGCGGCGAGATCGCGACCTCGCTCGCGGTGTACCGCCAGGATGGGCCGGACAAGGCGCTGACATTGATGCGCTCGGGCTTCGGCAACCAGATGATGGACGACATCCGCCGCTCCATCGGCAAGCTCGCGCTCGACACGCGCGGCCTGATCGCCGAGAAGCAGTCACATCTCGAGAAGGCGATCGCACAGCGCAATGTGTCTATCTTTTCCGCGCTGGGACTGGCCATCGTCGCGAGTCTCGCCGGCGTGGTGCTGCTGCGCCGGCACCTGAGCGCACTGCGCCAGGAACGCCGCCAGCGTGCGCGCGCCGAACGCTCGGACCAGGCCAGCCGCGAAAAGAGCGCGTTCCTCGCCAACATGAGCCACGAGATCCGCACGCCGCTCAATGCGATCTTCGGCTTCGGCCAGCTGCTGTCCGAGCGCGTCACCGATGCGCAGGACAAGCGCTACGTCGACGCGATCGTCACGAGCGGCCGTTCGCTGCTCGGACTGATCAACGACGTGCTCGATCTTTCGCGCATCGAGGCCGGCAAGCTCGACGTGCGCCCGGCGCCGATGAACGTGCGCGAGCTGATCCAGAGCGCGCAGCTGGTGTTCTCGCAACTCGCCGCCGACAAGGGCTTGCGCCTGGATACGCGCATCGATGCGTCGCTGCCCGATGGTGTCGAACTGGACCAGGCGCGCCTGCGCCAGATGCTGTTCAACCTCGTCGGCAACGCGGTCAAGTACACCGACGAGGGCTACGTGCGCATTCGCGCGAGCGCCACGCCGGATCCCGACAGCGAACTGCGCGCGACATTACTGATCGAAGTCGAGGACAGCGGCGTCGGCATCGCAGGCACCGATCTCGAAAGCATCTTCGAGCCGTTCACGCAGGCGGCGGCTGACGCGAACCAGCGCGAAGGCACCGGGCTGGGCCTGTCGATATCGCGGCAGCTGGCGCACCTCATGGACGGCGAGATCGGCGTGGACAGCACGCCGGGCAAGGGTTCGTGTTTCCAGATCCACCTTCCGCGCGTGCCGCTCGCGGTGCTCGTCGATGCCGCGCATGCGGCAAACGCGCAACTGCATTCGCTGCCGCCGCTGACCATCCTCGTCGCCGACGACGTGGCCTTGAACCGGCAGCTCATTGATGCGCTGTTCCGCGGCACGCCGCATCACCTGATCATGGCCGAGGACGGCGTCCAGGCCGTGGCACTGACGCGCGTGCACCGGCCTGACGTCGTGCTCATGGATGTGCGCATGCCGCATCTCGACGGCGCCGCCGCGCTGGAGCAGATCCGCGCCGATCCCGATCTGGCGCATACACCGGTGATCGCGGTGACGGCATCAAGCCTGCTCAGCGAGGAAGCGCAGCTGCGTGAGCGCTTCGATGGCTACGTGCGCAAGCCGATCACGCGCGAGCTGCTGATGGCCGAACTGCTGCGCGTGCTGCCGCCGCCGCAGACCAGCGCGGCACCGGCGCCGGCCGACGAGGCACCGCAGCAGCCGCAGGCCGTGGCCGAAGTGCTGGCGGAACTGCAGCGGATCGAACACGACACCTGGCCGCGTGTGCGCGACTCGCTCGCCGTGCGCGAAACCACACGTCTGGCCGAGGAGCTGCTGGCGCTGTCCGCGCGCTGCGGCTCCGCACCGCTGGAACGCTATGCACGCCGCCTGCAATCGGCCGCCGCGCAATTCGACCCGGCGGCGCTCGAAGCCAGCCTGCTTGATTTTCCCCACCAGCGCGCCCAGCTAGCCGCGCATTTGCAGGACACCGTCTGATGCCGCTTTCCGCTCCCGCGCGCGAGCCTCTGGTTCTCATCGTCGATGACCAGCCCGCCAACATCCAACTGCTCGGACAGATGCTGTCCGACGCCGGCTATGAGGTCATGCCGGCCAGCTCGGGCGAGCAGGCGCTCGCGCGGGCGCAGGCGCGCCAGCCGGATCTGGTGCTGCTGGACATGATGATGCCGGGCATGGACGGGTTCGAGCTTTGCCGCCGCCTCAAGGCCGATCCCAAGCTGCTCGAGGTGCCGACGATCTTCCTCACCGCCGCGACCGAGCGCGAATTCCTCGTGCGCGCATTCGAGCTCGGCGCGGTGGACTACATCACCAAGCCCTTCGTGGCCGAGGAACTGCTCGCGCGGGTGCGCACGCATGTGAACCTCAAGCGCGCCACGGAACATCTGCGCCTGATCGTGCGCGAACGCGACGATGTCACCGCGATCGTCGCGCACGACCTGAAGAATCCGATCTCCAACATCCGCTTCGCCGCGCAGATGCTGCGCCGGCCCTCGATCACGCCGGAACGGCATGCGGGTCTCGTCGACGACATCGTGAGCTGCTGCGACGAGGCGATCGAGTTCGTGCAGCGCTTCCTGCAGCGCCGCGCCGCCATCGAACGCGTGCGCGCGCTCGATTCGGCCGTGGTCGACCTCGGCCAGATCGCCGACCGCGCCATCGCGCGGCAGCAGGCCGCGGCCGAAGCGCGCGGCGTACGCCTCGTTCGCGGCGGGCGTCCGCTCGCCGCACAGGGCGATCCGGCCGCGCTGCGCAACGTGCTGCAGAATCTGCTCAGCAACGCGATCCGCTACGCGCCCCCGGGCTCGAGCATCGACGTGCAGCTCGATTCCGACCGCCCCGGCTACGCGCGCGTATTCGTCATGGACCGCGGTCCGGGCATCCCCGCGTCTGAACGGACCAAGCTGTTCCAGCGCTTCGCGCGCATCGCGCATGTCGACATCGACGCGGACGAAAGTCTTTCGACCGGCCTGGGCCTGGCCATCGCGCGCGACGACATCGAGCAGATGGGCGGCTACCTGTGGTTCGAACCGCGCGCCGGCGGCGGCAGCGTGTTCGCGTTCGAACTGCCGCTGGCGCAGTCGGCGCAGCCGTAGCGGGTCGAGAAGGCGGCCATACCTTACGTTCTGGTCACGCCGTTTGATCTCGGCGCGGGCCATGCGCCGCGCGCCGCTCAACCGGCCGGCCAAAGCCACAAAGAAACAAATGCAGTAATGAACCCGAACAGCATCGTCAGCGGTGCACCGACGCGGAAGAAGTCGCTGAAGCGGTAGCCGCCGGGTACGTAGACGAGCAGGTTGCCGTGGTGCCCGAGCGGGGTCAGGAACGCGGCGACCGCGCCGATCGCGAGGCTGGCGACCAGCGCTTCCGGCTGCAATCCCAGCGGCTCGGCCATGCGCGCGACGATGGGTGCGAGCAGCACGACGGTCGCGGCATCGGACAGCACCTGCGTCACGACGGCACCCGCGGTGAACACCAGCAGCAGGATCCAGAACGGCGCAAAGCCGTCGAGCAGTGGCACGAAGTGGCTGGCCGCGAGCGTGGTCAGTCCGGTCTGTTCGAGCGCCGCGCCCAGCGCGAGCGCGCCGGCGATGAAGGCGATCACACGCAGCTCCAGCGCGGCATAGGCTTCTTCCGCGCTGAGACAGCGCGCCATGACGACGCCGATCGCGCCGCCCAGGAAAGCGACGTGCACCGGCAGCAGTTCGGTCGCGGCGCAGATCACGCTCGTGGCGAGAATGCCCAGCGCCCACCAGGCGCGCGAACGGCGCAGGCGCCGCGCACGGAACGGCAGCGCCATGAGGAACTCGCGCTGCGAGGCCAGCGTATCGAGCCGCTGCGGCTCACCCCAGACCACGAGCGTGTCGCCGGGCTGCAGGCGCACGCCGGAAAGTTCGCCGCGCATCCAGCCTTCGCGCCGCCACAGTCCGACGACGATGACGCCGTAGCGCTGGCGGAAATCGACTTCGCCGACGGCGCGGCCAGCCAGATAGGAGCGCGGCGCGATCACGAGCTGCGCGAGCCGCTCGTCGCCGAACTGCTCGGCCGTCTGTGCGCCGCCGCTTTCGCCGTACTTCGCCACCGCGTGGAGCGCGAGGCCTTTTTCGTCGGCGATGCCGGCAATGCCTTCGGGCGTTGAGCGCACGAGCAGCACATCGCCGGCCTCGATCGTGCGCTCGTCGCGGCCGTGGCGGATCGGATCGCCGCCGCGCAGCCAGTCAACGACGTCGAAGCGGCCGCGATACCGCTCGGCGAGCGCACCGAGCGTCTGGCCGACCTGCGGCGCGCCGTCGAGGATCAGTATCTCGGTGTAGTAATCGTCCAGCGCAAAACGTGTGCCGCTGCTTTCGCCGGCGACGCGGTCGGGCAGCAGCCAGCGGCCAGGCAGGACCATGTAGATGAGGCTGCAGCCGACCAGCGCCATGCCGATCGGCGTCAGCGAAAAGATGCCGAAGCCTTCGCGTCCGGCTTCCTGCAGCACATGATCGGCGACGAGGAAGGCTGGCGCGCCGATCAGGGTCAGCGTCGTGCCGATCGACGCGGCGAGCGACACCGGCATGAGCAGGCGCGACGCGGGAAAGCTACCGCGCGCGGCAACGGTGCCGGCGATCGGCACCATCAGCGCGGTGATCAGCAGGTGGTGGGTCAGGGCGGACAGCAGCGCCGCGGCCAGCATGAGGACCACCAGTCCCCAGACCATGCGCTTGCCGGCGACACGTGTCACCCAGCTGCCGAAGCGTTCGGCCAGACCGGTATTGACGACCGCGGCGGACAGTACGAACGCACCAATGACCGCGACGACCGGCTCGCTGCCAAAGCCCTTGAGCGCCTGCTCCGGCGTGAGTACGCCACTGGCGATGAGCACGACGACGGCGCCGAGGGCGACGATATCCGAACGCATCCATTCGGTGATCAGCAACAGCAGGACCAGCGCAAGGACGACGAGGCAGATGATTTGAGGCGGGCTCAGCATGAGGTGTTCGACTCCGTTCGATCAGAAGCACGCGGCAGCTCCCCACGATAGCAGCGAACGGCCTGCGCGCTGCTGCAACGCAGCTCGCGTCCAGCCTTCCGCCTGCGCCGACGACCCGACGTATTTCGCGCAATGCAACAACGCGAGGCCCCGCGGCCACCGCAGGAACGACTAGGATCGAATTCGTACGAAGGCTTTCCTAGTTCTGATCCATTTGGCTACCATCCGTCGGCCGCGCAATTTTGGATACATGGTCGACTTGGGGAGAAGTTCGATGGTCGCGAAACCGCACCACGCCGTATTCGTCGCGTCGCTGCTGACGCTGGCCTGCACGCAGGCACTCGCACAGCAGCTCAAGATAGACGGCGAGGCGATCCGGCTCGAGAAAGTTGAAATCGTCGGCTCGCATCTGCGCCGCGTCGACATGGAAACGCAGCATCCCGTGCTGGTCATCGAACGCGAGGCGCTGCTGCGCACCGGTCTGACCGACATCGCCGACATCCTGCAGACCATCACGAGCAACGGCCAGACACTGAATCGCAACATCAACAACGGCGGCAACGGCGAGGCCCGCCTGAATCTGCGCAGCCTCGGCGACAACCGCACGCTCGTACTGCTCGACGGACACCGTCTGGTCGCAGGCCTTGAAGGCGCGGTCGACCTGACCGCGATTCCGCTGGCGCTGGTGCAGCGCGTCGAAGTGCTGCGCGATGGCGCGTCAGCGATCTACGGCTCCGACGCCATCGCCGGCGTCGTCAACATCGTGACGCGGCGCGACTACAGCGGCGGCGAAGCCAGCGCGTATTTCGGCGAAAACTCCTACAGCGACGGGCAGCGCCGCGCGTTCGACCTGACCTACGGCGCGAAAGGTGACGGCTGGAACGTGGCCGCGGGTGCGGCCTACAGCAAGGACGAAGCAATCTTTGCGCGGGATCGCGCGATCTCGCGCCTGCCCTATTTCGGTCTGCCGCTCGAAGCGACCGGTTCGCTGACGACACCTTACACACGGCTCATTCCGGAGTCCGGCGACGGATACCTGCGTCTGATCGAGGGCCGCCCCGGCACATCGATCGACGATTTCCGTCCGCTCAATCCGGCGACCGACGGCTACAACTACACCGTGCAGAATTATCTGCAGACGCCGCAGGAGCGGCGCGCGCTGTTCGCGCAGGGACGCTACGAGTTCAGTCCGCAGCTCGCGCTCAGCGCGAACGTGCTGCGCAACGAACGCCGCTCGTCGCAGCAGCTGGCCGAGCCGGTCGTTTCGTTCTCGCCGTTCCTGCTCGATGGCGACGGCAACCCGGTCGCGATTTCCGCGGACAATGTCTACAACCCGTTCGGCGAAGCCATCGTGTTCGGCTCACGCCGCTTCATCGAAGCCGGGCCGCGGCGCTTCGAACAGGAAGTGGACACCACGCGCCTGAGCGTCGGCCTCGACGGCGCGTTTGAAATCGGCACGAACGATTTCACCTGGGGCGTGAACTACAGCGCGACACGCGCCGACCAGCGCGAGTTCGTGTCGCCGTACGCGGACAACAGCCGCCTCGCGGTCGCGCTCGGACCGTCGTTCCTCGACGCGTCCGGGGTCGCGCGCTGCGGTACGCCGGGCGCGGTGATCGCCGGCTGTGTGCCGCTGAACCTGTTCGGCCCGCCGGGCGCGATCACGCCAGAGATGCTCGACTACGTCGGCATCGCCGCGCACAACCGCAAGCGCTCGGATTCGCGCGATCTGCTCGTGCATGCGGAAGGCGAGCTGTTCGAGCTGCCGGCGGGCCCGGTCGGTGTCGCGACCGGCTACGAGCATCGCAAGGAAAGTGGCTACAACCGGCCCGATGCGGTCATCGCGAGCGGCAACGCGAACGGCACGGGCGTCACCTACGACGCGACCGAAGGCAGCTACACCGTCGACGAGGCATTCGTCGAAGTGAATCTGCCGCTGCTGACCGACCATCCCTTTGCGCGCCAGCTCGATGTGTCGCTGGCCTCGCGCTATTCCGATTATTCCGAGTTCGGCGGCACGACCAATTCGCAGCTGGGACTGCGCTGGAAGCCTGTCGGTGATCTGCTCGTGCGCGCGAATCTCGCCGAAGGCTTTCGCGCGCCGAGCCTGTTCGATCTGTATTCGGGTGCGTACGACAGCATCAGCGAACTGCCCGATCCCTGCGCTGCCGAGAACGCGCCTTCGGCTGCGACGCTGGCGCGCTGCCAGGCCGCCGGCGTGCCGGTCGGCGTGCAGCAGGGCGAGTCCTACGTCACCTATGGCGCAAACCGGAATCTCGAGCCGGAGCGCGCGCTGTCGCGTTCGGTCGGCTTCGTCTATTCGCCACAATGGCTCGAAGGATTCGAGGCGACGGTCGACTGGTATCGCATCCAGATCCGCGACGCGATCGGCAACCGCTCACCCGAGGCGGTGCTCGCCGATTGCTACGAGCGCGGCGATGCGGCCGCGTGCGCACGCATCGAACGCGCGCCGGATGGCAGTCTCCTCAGCGTGCTTGCGAACGCGCAGAACCTGCCGGGCGGCCTGGAAACCGAAGGTGTCGATTTCGGCCTGAGCTATCGCCGCTCGACGGACGCGGGCAACTTCGTCGTCACCTGGGACAACGCCTATGTCGACTACTACGGCGAACTGCACCAGCCCGCGCGCAACACGCTGCTGGCCGACGGCACGCTCGCGCAGGGCAACGTCGTGGCCGACAACCGCACGCCGGGCGGGTTCTATACCGTGGTCTGGCGCCTGCGCTCGAACCTCAGCCTGCAATGGCAGCGCTACGCGTGGAGCGCGTCGGCCGGCGTGCGCTATTTCTCGCCGGGCGACGAGGACTGCAGCATCGTCACCGAGATTGCCGAATACCTCGAGCAGCCGAATCTCAATCGCCTCTGCTCGAATCCCACGCGGCAGATCGACATCGACGGGTCGGGCATTGCCTCGCCGGCGCCGCAGAACCGCGTTGGCAGCGTGACGTATTTCGATCTCGAAGCGGGCTGGCAGACGCCGTGGAATGCGAAATTCACACTGGGCGTACGCAATGCCTTCGATCGCGATCCGCCAGTCGCCTATTCGACACAGTTCAATTCGTTCTTCGCCGACTACGACGTGCCGGGCCGCTACTGGTATGCGAGCTATCGCCAGCGCTTCTGATCACGCAGCGAAGGAACACGCGAAATCGGGACGAAAAAAGCGGCGACGCAGGGGAACGTCGCCGCTCTGGACTCGCACGTGCGCCCCTTGGGGTGGGCGGGTGCTGCGCCGCTTCTCAGCGGTGCTGGACCGGTCGGTCGGGGAAGGGTTAAACGTGACCGGTCCGCTTGGGGAAATTGACCTCCGTGTCACACGTCGGGCTTCCGTGCGGACCGCCTCGCGGCGGCCTGCCCTGTGCCTGTCGCGCGCCACGCCGTTGGAACGCGGCAGCGACGACAGGAACAGCGTGTTGCACCTTGGCGCCGGGTGCGTCCTGCACGCGGCCTCCGTTGTTACCTAACGTGTCTTACTGAACGCGGGTTTCGAAGTCCTTGACCTGCTTTTCGGCCTCGTCCTTGGCCCAGCCGTAGCGTTCCTGCAGCTTGCCGACCAGATATTCACGATGACCGTCGGCAACGCCGAGATCGTCGTCGGTGAGCTTGTTCCACTGCACCTTGGCCTGGCCGGACAGCTGTTTCCACTTGCCCTTGATGATGTCCTGGTTCATGACAGCTCCTTGTGAAGATGTGGATCAGATTGCGTTAGGACGCCTTACGCCGCGAGACGGCGCTTGAGGTCACGCATTTCGTCATGCGTGCGCTTGACGTCCGGATAGTGGCGCTCGGCAATGCGGCGCAGTTCCATGTCTTCGCTCTGCGTGAGCTCGTCACGGAACGCTTCGAGGATGCGGTCCTCGGTCTGTTCCAGCTGAGCCACGTAGATCGATTCCGCGTCGCTGCTCATGCTGGCGCGCACGTCGGCATAGAACTTGCGCAGCGAGCCCAGCATCGTGCCGCCTTCCGGCGCGGTCTCGCCATGCGAGGCCAGACGTGCCGACAAGTCGCTGGCGATGGCCTGCTTCTGCTGCGCCATGCGCTGGAAAAGATTGGCGTAGGCCGGGATCTTCACCTTCGTCGCGGCTTCGCTGTAAAACTTCTCGCCGTCATTCAACAGCTCGATAAGGTCTTTCAGATTGCTGGTGGTGCTCATGGATTTCTCCTTGGTTCTGCAGGTTGGTCGGGCCGCCATCCGATGCGGCCGGGCGTCCGGTCAAGGACGCCGACCGGTAAGGACTATGCGCGTCGGCGGCCAGTGATCAGGGAGATCACGAACAGCACCAGGAACACGAAGAACAGGATCTTTGCGATGCCTGCAGCGGCGCCGGCGATACCGCCGAAACCCAGCACCGCCGCGATCAGGGCGACGACCAAAAACACAACGGCGTAATGCAACATGGGTTATCTCCTTAGGCTTGCTCATCCGCGTCGCACTTCAATCCCGCCGCGGTCGAAGCTATACAGTCAATCTGCGTGCCATCCGCCACCCTGGAATTTTTTACTGATATTTCATAGCCTTAGGCTCTGACCGCACCACCGCCCCGGCGGCGGATTGCAGGAAAGCGCCAAGTGCCCGTGCAGACTGCAAGGGCTTTACCCATGGGACCGCAATGAACGAAACCGCTACTCCCCGTGAACGCGTACTGCTGATCGACGACGACGCCACGGTGCTGCGCAACTTCCGCCTCTGCCTCGAGGATGAGGGCTACCAGGTCAACACCGCGCCGAACACGAGTTCGGCCCTGGCCGCGGTCGCGCGCAGCGTGTTCGACGTCTGCATTCTCGATCTGCACATCGGCGAAGAATTCGGCCTGGATCTGCTGCCGCAGCTGCGTGCCGCGGCGCCGTGGATGCGGGTGATCATGGCGACGGCCGAATCCGACGCCGCGATCGCCGTGACTGCGATGCGCGCCGGCGCCGCCGACTATCTGATCAAGCCCTGCGAGCCGGAAAAGCTGCTGCACGCGGTGGACCAGCAGATCCAGGCGCGGCGCATGGAACGTCGCATCGACGAGCTGGAATCCTCGCGCACCGAATCGCTGCCGGACCTGCTCGACAGTGCCAACCCGACCATGAGCCGCCTGCTGGAAATGGCGCGTCAAGCTGCGGACACCGACGCGACCGTGCTGATCCTCGGCGAGAGCGGTACCGGCAAGAATGTACTGGCGCGCAACATCCACTTGTGGAGCATGCGGCGCAAAGCCGCGTTTGCGACCGTTAACTGTCCGTCGCTGTCGGCGGAGCTGCTCGAGAGCGAACTGTTCGGCCACGTCAAAGGCGCCTTCACCGGCGCGCACGATCATCGCCAGGGCCGCGTACAGGTCGCCGAAGGCGGCACGCTGTTCCTCGACGAAATCGGCGAATTTCCGCTGTCGCTGCAGCCGAAGTTCCTGCGCTTCCTGCAGGATCGCGAGTACGAGCGCGTCGGCGACCCGCGCACGCGCACGGCCGACGTGCGCCTGATCGCAGCGACCAACCGCGACCTGGCCACCGCGGTCATCGAAGGCACGTTCCGCAACGATCTGTACTACCGCCTCAACGTGATCGCGCTGACGGTGCCGGCGCTGCGCGAGCGGCCCGAAGACATTCTCACGATCGCCAACAAGCTGCTGACGAGTCTCGTCGCGCGCTACCGCCGTCCCGCACGCCGCTTCACCGACACGGCACGCAACGCGCTGCTCGCCTATTCCTGGCCCGGCAACGTCCGCGAACTCGCGAACGCGATCGAACGGGCGGTGATCCTCTGTTCCGGCGAGGAAATCGCCTACGAGCACCTGCCGTTCTCGACCTCCGGCGTCGCCGCCGCGAGCCTCGCGAGCGCCACGCCCCGCGCCGGCGATCCGGTCACGATCGAACAGCTCGAACGCGCCCACATTGAAGCCGTACTCGGCGCCACGCCGACACTCGACGTCGCCGCGAAGCACCTGGGTATTGACGCGTCCACGCTGTACCGCAAGCGCAAGTCGTACGGACTGGGTTGAGGGGAGTAACTAGGGGTAAGTAGGTAGAAACTAGGTCAAGCAGAGCGCGACGCTCGCCCGCTTGCTAGTTCCTACCTACTTCTTTCCCTAGCTGCTCGGGGAGCAGGAACTAGGCAAAGCAGAACGCGCCGCGCCCAGCTTGCTAGTTCCTACCTACTGCCTTCCCTAGTTCCTATTCCCGAGTATCAAGCTCGCCTCTCACTCACCTCACCCCCACCCGCTGATTGAAATCGCCGATTACTCCGACCAGCGCGGTCAGCGCCTCGCGTTCGGGCTCGGTCAGATCGGGGTGCCAGGTGTCGAGAATCAGCACGACGCGGGTGCGGTCGCTGCGGTTCCAGGCTTCGTGTTCGTAGGTGTCATCGAACACGACGCAGCGGCCTTCCTGCCAGACGTGGTCGATGCCGCCCACGCGCAGCGCGCAGTGCTCGGGCACGATCAGCGGCAGGTGCGTGACCAGGCGCGTGTTGGTGACTCCGCGGTGCGGAAGGATGTGTGCGCCGGGCGTCAGCAGCGAGAACAGCACTTCGGGCGCGTGGTCGCGGATGCGCACGATCGGCAGCGTGTCGAGCACGCCGGTCGTGACCGGGCAGCGCGCGCAGTTGTCATCGCGGCGCTCGCCGTGGCGATAGAAGAAGAATCCGGTCCAGGCCGACTGGCCTTCGCGTCCACGCAAGTAGTCTTCGACGCGCGCGTCGCCATCGAAACGCAGGAACGGTTCGAAGCCGTGTTCCGCGGCGAGCAGGTTGACGAGCTCGAGACGGATCGCGTCGGTCTGCGCCTCGAGCGCCTCGAGCCAGGGAAATCGCGCGCGTTCGTAGTACGCCTGCGACGCGATGCCGGGAAAAAACAGGAACAGCGGCCGTTGCGCCGGATCGGGATACTGCGCCGGGCGCTCGCCGAGATAGATCGCGAGCGCTTCCTCGACGCGGCGCATCGCCTCGGCGCCGAAGCGCGCGCGGAGCGGCGAGATCGCGCCGTCGAACAGCGCGTGACGCCTCTGGTCCACGTAACGCATCGCCGCGAGCACGGGCTGGCGCAGGCCCGGCGGCGTGCTCGCCTCGCTGAGCCATTCGCCGCGTTCCTGCGCCTCGCGCAGCGCGCGGAAGAATTCGGGCAGCGCCTCGTCATCGCGCTGCAGCTGTTGCAGCACCGCGGCGAGATGGAAGCGCGCGAGGAAATAGCCCGGCGACTGCGTGACGGCTGCGCGCAGTTCGCTAACGGCGTCATCGAGCCGGCCGGTGCGGCGGTACGCCTGGCCGAGATTCTTCAGCGTCTCCGCATCGTCCGGCGCCACGCGGCGCGCACGCTCCAGCAGGGCGATGGCTTCGCCGGTCTGCTGCCGCGCCAGCGCACACATGCCGAGGAAGTTGAGCCCCTCGGCCAGATCCGGCATCGCGTCGACGACCCGCAGGAACAGCTGCTCCGCCTCGGCAATGCGGCCCTGCGCGGCGGCGGTGCGCGCCGCGGCGATCTGCGCCTGCAGGACCGGCGGCGGGCTGGCGGGTGCATTCATGCGGGAGCGTCTCGGCGTAGGCGGTCAGCGCGGCAGCGTGAGTTCGGCGAACGGCGCGGCCAGTACTTCCGTATAGGCTTGCCAGCGACCCGGCGCAAGGCCGATCGACAGGCCGCCCAGGCCGCGCTGCACCGCACCGGCGACCAGTTCGTCCTGGCCGAGCAGCTGCGCCAGCGCGGCGCCCTGGCCGACCGGATCGGCCAGCACCGCGTCGGCGTTGACACGCAGCACGCGCAGGCCATCCACAGTGTCGCATTGTGCAAGATGCTGATTGGCCGCGTTGAGCCAGCGCGCCGCGGCGACCGGGTCGTGCAGCGCGAAGCCAGGCATCCAGCCATAGGCGAGCCAGTTCAGCAGCAGGTCGCGCGGATCGCGTTCGACGATGACGATGGTCGCGCCGGGAAACGCCTGGCGGATCAGCGGCAGGAAACGCGCGTCCCAGCGCACAAGCCAGTCCACCGTGCGCGCCTGCCCATCGGCGCCGAGGCGCTGCGCCTGGGCGAACCATTCATCGTGCGCGGCTTGCGCGGTCGCCGCGTCGATGCCGTCGTTCCAGCGCGCGAAATCCGGTTCGGAAAATGCGTCGCGCCGCACCGGTGCGAACGCGCGGTCGCGCAGCAGCTTAATGCCGGGCTGCTGGTGCAGCAGCGCCGCGACGCGCTCGACCATGCTGCCGGGCAGTCCGACCAGGAAGATCGGCGGATTCGCGAGCGATGCGGGCGCGGGAGCGGCCAAAGCCTGCGCAAAGGTGGCAGGCAGCGGCGCCTGTTCGTGGATCTGCACCGGCAGCGTCGACTGCGATTCGAGCCAGGCCGGCGCGGCAATGTGCACTTCGTTGCGCCGGTCGGCCAGGATGCCGAACTGGTGCGCGGCCTGCATGACCTGCAGCGGTCCGAGCGAGAGCGAACGCAGCGACTCGAGCAGCGCGACCGCATCGGCATCGCGGCCTTCGCGCTGGGCCGAGCGCGAGCGCAGCAGGATCAGTTCGGGGTCGTCCGGCAGTGCCTCGGCGACGCGGCCGGCGAGCGTATCGGCGCCGGCGGTATCGCCGATGCGTTCATGCAGCAGCGCCATGCGCGCAAGCGGGACCGGATCGTTCGGCCGGCGCTGCGCGAGGCGCTGCCAGACCGCGAGCGCGCCGGCTTCGTCTCCGAGCTGTCCGAGCAGTTCACCGAGCGCGGCTTCGATCGGAACCGTCTCCGGGTGACGCTGCAGGAATTCACCGTAGATCTGCAGCGCTTCGTCTTCGCGCGCCGCGGAAACCAGGCAGCTGCCGAGCAGCTGCACCGCACGCACCTGGTGCGGCTCCAGCGCGAGCCCTGCGCGGTAGTGTTCGATCGCCTGATCGAGACGGCGCTGATGGCGCGCGACATCACCGAGGCCGAAGCGCGCGATGCCCTGAAAGCCCGGCGCTTCGCTGAGAACGGCGAAGGTGGCCTGTGCCTCCTCGATCTTGCCGTCCTCGAGCAGCACCTGGCCGAGCAGGTAGCGCGCGCCGTGCAGTTCGGGCGCCAGGGCGAGCGCGTTGCGCGCCGCCTGTTCGCCGAACGCACGGTTGCCGCGCAGGACCAGGGCGCGGGCCAGCGCGAACTGCATGCCGGCGTCTTTCGGCGCGAGTTCGGTCGCACGGCTCAGGTAGGCCAGTGCCTTGTCGACTTCGCCGCGATCGAGCAGCAGGCGGCCAAGGCCGGAGATCGCGTGCGCGTCATTCTCGTTGGAGCGCAGCGCGGTGCGGAACAGGGTTTCTGCCTTCGTCAGATCGTTGTCGACGATGGCGATGCGCGCGAGGAGCGTGTGCGCGCCGGGCTGGTTGGGATTGCGTTTGATCGTGTCCTCGATCAGCGCGCGTGCACCGACGAGGTCCTGCTCGAGGAAATACAGACCGGCGAGTTCGAGCGCGACGTCGCCGCGGTCCGGTGCGAGGCTGCGTGCGCGGTCCAGCAGGCGGCGCGCTTCCGCCAGATCCTGACGCTGGCGCCGCAGCATGCCGAGCAGGTGCAGCGCATCGACGTTGTCCGGTTCGCCCGCGAGCAGGGCGCGGTAGCCGGATTCAGCCTCGTCGAGACGGCCTTCGGAATGCAGTCGGGCAAGTTCTTGCAGCATGGGGTTCCAGGACAGGACGGGCGCGTGCGCGCGAGCCGGCAATTATGCCGCACGCGCCGCCGTGACGCCCTCGCCGGGCGGCTACGTTGCCCACCCTGCCAACTTCGGCAACGCGCCTGAACGGCGCGCTCAGGCCGCGAGCCGGCCCAGCCGCTCGGCGATGAAATCCTCGGTCCAGCTGCGCAGGCTGAAATCGCGGATGAAGCCGCAATGGCCGCCGGCCGGCGCGATTTCGAGCTCGGTGCCGGCCGACAGCCGCAGTTGGTGAAAGCCGTCCACCGGGATGATGGGGTCGTCCGAGGACGTCAGGATCGTGGCCGGCACGGCCAGGTCCGCAAGCCGGTCGCCAGCGATCGAATAGCCGTCCAGATAGGCGTCGAGCGTGCCGAACTCGGTGTGGCGCGCGACCATCGTCGCGGTCAGCTCCCGCATCGACGCGCCCAGTTCGGTGCGGCTGAAACGCGCGGCTTCGGGGAACAGGCGCTGCTTGCGGCGCAGGGACTCGCGCCACTTGAGCATGAAATACGCGTGGTAGAACCACGGCGCGCGTTCGATCGCAGTGAGGATGTCGGGCGGATGCACGGCTGGGCAGACCGCGATGGCGTAGTCCAGCGGCAGCGCGACAGCCGGCGCGCGCAGGGCAACGCGCAGCGCGAAGTTGCCGCCGAGCGAGAAGCCGACCAGCGCCAGTTTCGGCGGCGCATAGCGGCGCGCGATGTCCTGCAGCGCGCCGACGACTTCGTCGAGGCGGCAGGAATGGAACATTTCCGGATTGAGGTGATGCGTCTGGCCGTGATCGCGGAAATTGAGCCGGAACACGTCCCAGCCCTCGGCGAGCAGCCGCGCGCCGGTATGCAGCAGATAGCTCGACTGCACGCTGCCTTCCCATCCATGCAGCAGCACGACGAGGCCGCGCGCGTGTTCGCGCACCTGCTGCGGCGAGTGGAAGCCCTGCAGGCGCACGCCGTCGCCGCAATCGAGGATCAGCTCGGTCGACTGCGCCTCGAGCAGCGCGCGCCGCTTGCGGAACAGCCAGCGGCGCATACCGCTGGAGGCGAGCACGGACTGGATATGCGCATTGCGCAGCAGGCGGTGGGGACGGAAATCGGTGGCACGCACGGGTGGGATCGGCTCGCGGCAGGCGGTGATGGAATCAGTCCTCGGCGGCGGCGCCGCTGCGTTCGTTCGTATCGGGCAGTCCCAGCGCGACGCAGATTTCGCTGCGCGCGCGCTCGGCGATGCGGCGTCGGCCTTCGTCGCCGCTGACTTGTATCGGTGTACAGAAGTGCACTTCGGCGATCATGCCGGGGCCGCCGAGCACGCGCAGGAAATTGGCGACGAAACTCTCGCGCGGCCCGAACGGTACGGCCGGATCCTGGCGCCCGTCGTTGCCGTAGCGCAGCGCGACCGGCTGCACCGGCACGTCCGCGTCGACCGCGACCTGGAAGATGCGCGCGTGGAAGGTGCGTACGCGGTCGCCGGCGCCGGTGCCGCCTTCGGGGAACACGCCGACCGGCAGACCTTCACGCAATCGCTCGACCACACGCTGCATGACCGCGGCCAGCGAATGACCGCTGCCACGCTGGTGATAGATGGTGCCTGCGCGCGCGGCGAGCCAGCCGATCAGCGGCCAGCGGCCGATCTCGGCCTTGGCCACGAAGCACATGAAGGCCTGGCTGTGGAGCAGCTCGATGTCGAGCCACGAAACGTGGTTGGCGACGAACAGCACCGCGCCCGGATGCGGTTCGCCAAAGCGGCGTATGCGAAAACCGAAGAAACGTACGAGCCAGCGCGACCACCACGACGTCATCCACTGGTCGAGGCGCTGGCCGCCGATGCGCAGGCGCGCGCCCAGGGGATTGATCACGAGCAGCGCGAGTGGCAGCGCGATGAGCAGATGCACCAGCAGCACCGGCGAGCGCCACAGGTATCGCAGCGGGCGCAGGCGATCGGGGCGAGCGGCGGTCACGGCGGTATCGGCGGTCGCATTCATCGGCACAAGGGTAGCGAAGCGCGCCAGACTGCGCCAATGAAAGCGCGTCGCCTGCGTTATTCCTGCAGCCGCAGCGACGCTTCGTTGAGATCGGCGATGTGCTGTTCCCACCAGCGCGCCTCGCCGACGAAGGCAAACGCGTGCGGAAACGCCGGGTCATGCCAGCGCTGCGCGATCCAGCCAGCCCAGTGCACCTGGCGCAGGATGCGCAATGGCTCGACCAGCGACAGCTCGCCCGGATTGAAATCGCGGAACTCCGCATAGCCCTCGAGCAGGAGATCGAGCGCGCGCGCATCGGTCGCGAGCATCCACAGGTCCTGCACCGCCGGACCCATGCGCGCGTCGTCGAGATCGACGAAATGCGGACCGTGGTCGGTCCACAGCACGTTGCCCGGATGGCAGTCGCCGTGCAGCCGCAGGACCTGCGGCTCGACCGCATCGAAGCGCTGCTGCAGCGGCGGCGCGAGCGCGGCGATGGCGCTGCGGTAGCGCACCGCGGACGTCGACGGCAGCAGCGGCGAGGCGAGCACCGCCGCCGCCGGCGCGTGCAGGAATGTCGCGAGGTCGATCGCGCCGCGCGCGACGAAACGCTGGCGCGCGCCGATGCCGTGGATGCGCGCGATCAGGCGACCCATCCACTGCAGGTGCTCGGGCGATTCGAGTTGCGGCGCGCGGCCGCCGCGGCGCGGATACAGCGCAACGCGATGTGCACCGGTCGTGTGCAGGGTGCGGCCGTCGAGCACGAGCGGCGCGACCACCGGCAGTTCCGCCGCGGCAAGCTCGGCCGCGAAGGCGTGTTCCTCGGCAATCGCCGCGTCGGACCAGCGTCCGGGCCGGTAGAACTTCGCGACCACCGGCGCCTCGTCCTCGATGCCGACCTGATAGACGCGGTTCTCGTAGCTGTTGAGCGCGAGCAGCCGGCCATCGGTGTAGAGGCCCAGTGCCTCGACGGCGGCGAGCACGCGCTCGGGATTCAGGTCCGCATACGGTGCGAGCGCGCTCACGCGCGCCGGTCGCGACGCGGCACGACCGCCATGGTCAGGCGCGCGATGCAACACAGGTCGTTCGTATCGGTGACGATGCGGATTTCCCAGACCTGGGTCGTGCGGCCGATGTGCAGCGGCGACGCGGTGCCGGTGACTTCGCCGGATTGCACCGCGCGCAGGTGGTTGGCGTTGATGTCGAGGCCGACGGCCAGTTCCGCGGCGGGATCGAGGCAGAGATTGGCCGCGAGGCTGCCGAGCGTCTCGGCCAGCAGCACCGACGCGCCGCCGTGCAGCAGGCCGAACGGCTGGCGCGTGCGCGCATCGACGGGCATCGTGCCGCGCAGGAAGTCCGGGCCGATCTCGGTGAAGCGGATGCCGAGCGACTGTCCCGCCGTG
>Ga0068852_100000594_pt1 | contig 23810 bp, 22 predicted proteins | sample KBSCornC22_FD_66594 | JGI IMG/M metagenome (GOLD analysis project Ga0068852, IMG submission 66594) | Corn rhizosphere microbial communities from Kellogg Biological Station, Michigan, USA - KBS Corn C2-2 | ecosystem: Host-associated > Plants > Roots > Rhizosphere > Soil ... | reverse complement strand
TCGAGCTCGAGCGGCTCCAGGTCCAGGGAGGCGAGCACCTCGCTCGCCTCCCGGACCTCCCCCTCGAACAACACTTCGGTCTCGCCAACGAGCGTGCGGCCGACGTAGGACAGCGGCACGAGGTCGCCGCTGGCGCCGACCGATCCCCGCTCCGGGATCAGCGGCAGCACGTCGTGGTTGATCAGCTCGAGCAGCCGCTCGATCAGCTCCACCCGCACGCCGGAGTTGCCCTTGGCCAGGCAGTTCGAGCGGAGCAGCATCGTCGCGCGCGTCACGTCGGGCGCGGCGACGGGACCGGTGCCGCAGCCCAGGTCGCGCAACACGTTGTGCTGGAGGGCGGCGGTCTTGGACGGCGCGATCTGCCGGTGCGCGCTGTCGCCGAAGCCGGTGGTCACGCCGTAGATCGGAATCTCGCGGGCGATCAGCTCGCGCTTGAGCTCGCGCGCGGCCTCGATGCGCGGGATCGCGTGGCGCGACAGCGCGGCGGTCACGCCGCCACGGGCCACGGCCACCAGGTCCTCGATCGTCAGCGAGTCGCCATCCAGCTCGAGCTGCATTTCCGTGCGCGGCAGAACGCTGGTCATTCGCACCTCTCCCTCGGTTGCTCGACCGCCTCTGCGGCGGACGGTAGGAAGCACCCGCGCTTGACACAACCAATGCGCAAGATCTAGCCTCCTGGACGCAATAAATGCGCCCTCTTGACGACATTGATCACAAGATCCTTGCGTTGCTGCGTCAGAACTCGCGTCGCACGCTCGCGGACATCGGAGAGCACGTTTCGCTGTCGGTCGCGGCGGTCAAGCGGCGCGTCGGGCGGCTGGAGCGCGACGGCGTCATCCGCGGCTACACCGCCCGGGTGGACAGCTCGCTCCTCGGCGACGCGATCGAGGTGGTGATGGAGGTGTATTGCGCCGACCGCACCTCCCCGGGCGACATCCGCCCGTCGTTCGAGCACCTGGACGAGGTGGTGACCGGTTTCACCGTGTCGGGCGAGCCCGACGTGCTGCTGCGCCTACGCGTGGACAGCGTGGCTCACCTCGAGGAAGTGGTCGAGCGGATCCGCCGCGATCCCAATGTCGTACGCACGCGCACGATGCTCGTGCTGTCCACCTTCCTGGACCGCTCGGCCGAGCTGAGTTAGCCTTCCTGATAATGGGGACGCCGCAACAGGGCGAGGTGCTTTGGACGCCGCCGCCGGACGCTCGCTCGCGCACCGAGATCGGTCGCTTCATGGACTACGTGCGCGATGAGCGCGGACACGACTTCGCGACGTACGAGGAGCTCTGGCAGTGGTCGGTCACCGACCTCGAGGGCTTCTGGGGCGCGATCTGGGACTTCTTCCAGGTCCGTGCGCACACGCCGCCCGAGTGCGTGCTCCGATCGGCGACCATGCCCGGCGCCGAATGGTTCCCCGGCGCGACGCTCAACTACGCGGAGCACATGGTCGGGCTCGACGAGGACATCGACCGGGTGGCGCTCGTCTCGCACTCGCAGACGCGCGGCCGGCGCGAAATCACCTTCGGCGAGTTGCGGGACATGATCGCTCGCGTGCGCGCGGGCCTCGTGCGCCTCGGCGTGCAGAAGGGCGACCGCGTGGTCGCCTACATGCCGAACATCCCCGAGACGCTGGCGGCGATGCTCGCCACCACGTCGCTCGGCGCGGTGTGGGCGAGCTGCGCGCCGGAGTTCGGCGCCCGTAGCGTGGTCTCGCGCTTCTCTCAGATCGAGCCGAAGGTGCTGCTCACGATCTCGGGCTACATGTACGGCGACAAGCGGGTCGACCGCCGGCCCGAAGTCGCCGCGGTGCGCGAGCAGCTCTGCACGCTCGAGCACGTGATCGAGCTGCCCTACGGCGAGGATTCGCTGCCGGACACCCTCTCCTGGGAGTCGCTCGTGGCCGAGCCGGGTCCGCTCGAGTTCGAGCCGGTGCCGTTCTCGCACCCCCTCTACGTGCTCTTCTCGTCCGGCACTACCGGGCTGCCCAAGGCGATCGTGCACTGCCACGGCGGGATCCTGATCGAGCATCTGAAGAACCTGATCCTGTCGTGGGACATGGGCCCCGAGGACCGGCTGTTCTGGTTCTCCACCACCGCGTGGATGATCTGGAACGCGCTGATGTCCGGGTTGCTCGCGCGCTCGTCGGTGGTGATGATCGACGGCAACCCGCTCTATCCCGACCTGCGCGAGCAGTGGCGGATCGTCGAGCAGGAGAAGGCCACGATCATGGGCATGGCGCCCGCGTACGCGATGTCGTGTCGCAAGGCGGGACTCGAGCCCGGCCGCGAATTCGACCTCTCGCGCCTCAAGCAGATCGAGGTGGCCGGCTCGCCGATGCCGGTGGAGGGCTTCGCCTGGGTGTACGAGAGCGTGACGCGCGACGCGATGCTCAACGTGGGCAGCGGCGGCACGGATGTGTGCTCCGGCTACGTGGCCGGCATGCCGCTGCAGCCCGTTTACGCCGGCGAGATGACCCACTGCCTGCTGGGCGTGGACGTGGCCGCGTACGACGAGAACGGCGAGCCCGTCGTCGGCCGGCTCGGCGAGATGGTCGTGCGCAAGCCGATGCCGTCGATGCCCGTCGGCTTCTGGAACGACCCGGGCGGCGAGCGCTACCGCGGCACGTACTTCGACATGTATCCGGGCGTGTGGCGCCAGGGCGACTGGATCCAGTTCACGGAGCGCGGCTCGTGCGTGATCACCGGGCGCTCGGACGCGACGCTCAACCGCGGCGGCGTGCGCCTCGGCACCGGCGAGCTGTACGCGGTGGTGGAGGACCTCGACGACGTGGCCGACGCGCTGGTCGTGCACCTCGAGGACTCGGAGGGCGGCGCGGGCGAGCTCGTGCTGTTCGTGCAGCTGCGGGAGGGCGTGGCGCTGGACGACGAACTGCGGGGTGCGATCGGCCGCGCTCTGAAGACCGCGTTGTCGCCGCGCCACGTCCCCGACACGATCGAGGCCGTGCCCTCGATCCCGCGCACGCTCACCGGCAAGAAGCTCGAGCTGCCGGTCAAGAAGATCCTGCAGGGAGCCGAACGCGACGACGTGGTCCGCCTGGACTCTCTGTCCGACCCGCGCTCGATCAACGCGTTCGTGGCGTACGCCAGCACGCGGACGCCGGCTTAGTGAGCTCAGCGCCCAGCTTCGACGTCTCCGGCTACGGGGTGGCCGTGACCGGAGGGGCGAGCGGGCTCGGGCTCGCGTACGGCGAGGCGCTGGCCACCGGCGGCGCTCGTGTGACGCTGATCGACCTCGATGCCGACGGCGTGGCCGAGCAGGCGTCGCGCCTGCGCTCCGAGGGGCTGGACGTGCGCGGCGCGGCAGCGGACGTGACCGACCACCCCACTCTCGACCGGGTCATCGACGAGGCCGCGGAGGAATACGGCCGGCTCGACGTGGTGTTCGCGAACGCTGGGATCGATCCCGGCGTGGGGTTCCTGGGCGCGTGGGCGGGCAACTCGCGCCCGCGCGTGGAGGAGGGCGCGCTCGAGCGCTACGAGGACTCGCGCTGGAACCGCGTGATCGACATCAATCTCAACGGCGTTTTCGCCACCGCGCGGGCGGCCGCGCGCCACATGCGCCCGCGCAAGTCCGGGCGGATCATCGTGACCACCTCGATGGCGGCCACGAGCGTCGAGCCCGCGATCGGCCACGCCTACGCCACGGCCAAGGCCGGCGCCCGACACCTGGTCCACGGCCTGGCGCTCGAGCTCGCCGCCTACAACATCACGGTCAACGCGATCGCGCCCGGCTTCTTCATCACGAACATCGGCGGCGGGCACGCAAAGGCGCCCGAGGTGCAGGAAGCGATGGCCAAGGACATCCCGATGCACCGCGTGGGCTGGCCGGACGACATCAAGGGGCTTGCGCTGTTCCTCGCGTCGCCCGCGTCGGCGTACATCACAGGCCAGGAGATCCTGATCGACGGCGGCTGGAGCCTGGGCTTAGCGGATTAGGATCACCCGATCCTGATGAGGCCGCGGCGATTCAACCCCCTGATGCTGGGCGCCGATGCTAGGTGCCGCCGCTGGAAGCGAGGGCAGTGACGTGTGGGCGACCGTGGTCATGGTCTTCTTCGTGCTGCTCTGGCCTGCGCTGAGCATCTGGTTCCTGCGCCGCGAAGACGGAACGGACGACTCGGGCGGCGACGGCGGTTCCAAGGTCGAGCCGCCCGGACCGCCTGCTCCCGACGGGCCACCGTGGTGGCCGGAGTTCGAGCGGGAGTTCGCCGCGCATGTCCAGAACGAGACCCTCGGCGTAGCGGACTAGCGCACCCGGACGCGCAGCTCTCAGCGCACCATCCCATCTAGGTCCGCTTATGGCGGCTCTGGATGGGATCGTGCCGGTGTTCTTGCGAGAAGTCGCAACCTGCGACACGGGCCGCTAAGCGGGGAGTAACCTGCCCGGCGCCGTCTAGGGAGAGGAGGCGCGCCAGGACGAACACGGAGACGAGCTGCATCCGGTTTCACCGTGCTCGCGCGTCCGTGGGACCGGCACAAGCGACGAGGCCGCTGCGCGCGGAACCCACCCCGATCTAGGCGCCGCGGAGCCCCGGTTTCGCCGATCTGACGAGAGGAGAGATCAGTGAAACGCTTCCGTCCATTCTCCTGCGCCGCGGCAGGAGCAGTAGTAGTCGCGGCGCTTCTAGTACCCGCCGCCGCGTCCGCCTCGATCGGACGCGCCGCGTTCAAGGGCTATGACGAGCCCATCTGTCAGAGCCCGACCTCGCTGTGCGCCGATGTCCACAACGGCGTGAGCGGCGAGTACGTCGGCCACGACGAGCCCTCGGTGCTGTTCAAGTCGAACATCCCGGGCTCGGGCAACGACATGACGTACACGATCACGCTGCCGACGGAGCCGCAGCAGCAGCCGAACGCGAGCGGCGCAAACAGCTCGACCTGGAACTTCCAGCTGCGCCCGACGTTCTGGTTCGGCCTGACGCTGTGCGACACGGAGTCGGCGCCCGAGTTCACCAACAAGTGCACGCCGGACTCGGACGCGAACGACCTGGTCGGCACCAACCCGCGAGCCAAGGACTACATCGGCAAGCATCCCGGCAACGCGTTCATGGAGCTGCAGTTCTACGGGCCGGGCTACGTGCCGCAGTTCGAGGGATTCGGCTGCACCGCCACGCAGTACTGCGCGGCCATGACGATCGACAGCCGCACCGTGAACCAGAACACCGGCGTCGAGAACAATGCCGATTGCGACAACTACATCCTCGGCGGTGGCGAGCCGATCAACTGGGCCTACATCACGAAGAGCGGTCAGTCCCAGGCGCCGGCGAACCCGCTGTTCACCGGGACCTTCGACAACCCGAACTTCGCGGCCGTCAACCCGGACCTGAACAAGGACCTGCTGATGAGCCCCGGCGACCGCATTCGCATGCGGATGCACGACACCTCCGCTGGATTCCGCGTCGACATGACCGACCTGACCACCGGTCAGAGCGGCTCGATGACGGCGTCCACCGCGAACGGCTTCGGGCACATCCTCTACAAGCCGAACGCGCACAAGTGCCGGATGAAGCCGTACGCGTTCCATCCGGAGTACTCGACCGCGAACCCGCGTGGCAACACCTGGTCCGCGCACACGTACAACGTCGCGATGTCGGACGAGATCGGGCACTTCGAGAACTGCCTCGCGATTGACGCGAACTTCAATTGCACGCAGCCCGGTGCCCAGGACCCGGTCCTGGACGAGGACGACGGGAACAACTTCTGCGTCCCCGGGGAGGACTCGCTGCTCGTGAAGATCAACGGCTGCTTCAGCGACGACGAGGACTTCGACGGGCAGTCCTACCAGCAGGACTGGCCCGGCACGGATCCCAACGTCGCCCGCGACCAGACGCTGCACCCGAGCCCGCTGCAGTTCACCAGTCCGGTGATCAACCAGCGGTTCAACTACTCGGCGATCGCCTTCGAGGCGGACCTGCCGCGCATCGAGGCAGACGACTCGCAGGACAACCCGCCGTTCTGCGACCGGCAGACGGGCGCGCACTGCGTGAACCCGCCGGCCGGCGCGGCGTTCTACCCGTTCTATACGACGGGGACCTCGCACGGGACGTGTGTCTGGCAGCAGGGAGGCAACTTCATCCCTGGCACCACGAACCACTTCGGCGGCAGCTCGACGACCGAGTACGGAGGGCTGTTGCGGACGGTGTATCCGGACGTGGGCTTCACGCTCACGAGCGAGATCAACAACTTCAACAGCGGCGACCAGCCGAACCCATGTAGGAGCTAGTCAGCACAGATTCATCGACCACAACCTGTCCAATGCGGTGCGGCGTCTCGACTCCGTGCAGGAGACGTATGAGAGACGTCGCACAGGTGCAGGGACCGCACACCGAGCAGCGAAGGCACCCGGCAATGGCGCGCCGCGTGTCTATCTTTCTCCTGCTCCTGTGCGGTTTTCTCTCCGCTCCATCTGGGGCTGCCGCGGCGGGAAACGTGAACGTCGCGGCACTCCAGGTGGCGCTGCGCGCGGGCGGCTACTACAGCGGCACGGTGGACGGCATGAACGGTGCCGGCACGCGCGCGGGGGTCAGATCGCTCGAGCGGCACGCCGGGCTGCCGGTCGACGGCGTAGCCGGTCCCGCCGTGCGGCGCGCGCTCGGCCGCCTCGGCAGGCACCGGCTCGGTAGCCGGCCGCTCCATCAGGGCGATGTCGGGTGGGACGTGTCCGCCCTGCAGTTCCGGCTGGCGTGGCGTGGCTTCCCGTCCGGCACCTTCGACGGCGGCTTCGGGCCGCACCTCGATGCCGCGGTGCGCCGCTTCCAGCGCTGGGCCGGCATCGGTGTGGACGGCGTGGCGGGCCCGGCCACGCTGAGCTCGCTGCGGCGCCACGCGATCCCGGCGTCCCCCCTTCGTCTGGCCCGCCCGATCTCGGCGCCGATCGGCGACGGCTTCGGCCCGCGTGGCAACCGCTTCCACACCGGGCTCGACTTCCTCGCGCCGAGCGGCACCGCGGTGCGCGCGGCGGGCAATGGCACGGTGGTGTTCGACGGCTACAACGACGGCTACGGCAAGCTCGTTGTGATCCGCAATGCCATCGGCGTATCCACCTGGTACGCGCACCTGTCGCGGATCGGCGTGCGCCGCGGCGAGCCGGTGTCGACCGGTTCGCTGGTCGGCCGCGTGGGCATGACCGGCGACGCCACCGGCCCGCATCTGCACTTCGAGGTGCGGTTGCGGGGCGCGACAGTGAACCCGCTGACCGCTATCGGCTGACTTCGACCGGCTCTTCCACCGGCGGCGTGCCGTAGGTGTGGAACGCCGGGATCGTCTCGACGCCCCAGGCCTGACCCTTCGCGCGCTCGGCCTCGGTCCAGACCACCACGGGCTCGTCCGGGTCGTACACGAGGCGGCCTCCGCTCGTGACCTCCACGCGGTTGCCGCCGGGCTCGTAGCCGTACAGGAACATTCCCTGCGCGATCGTGTGCTTGGAGGGCGCGGCCTCGATGTAGATGTCGTTCTCGAGCCAGATGTCGGCCGCGCGCAGGCACTCCTCGCGGGTGTCCACCCAGAAGGCCACGTGGTGCAGCCGCCCGCGCGCGCCGTAGTAGTCGGCCGTGTAGATCAGCTCGTGGGCGGCGATCGTCGCGCTCATCCAGGCGCCGGTCTCGCGGCCGTCGTCGAGGATGATCTGCTCGTATAGCCGGTAGCCGAGCGTGTCGACGCAGAACTCGCGGTTGGCGCTCACGTCGGCGGCGAGGATGTTGATGTGGTCGAGCCGCTTGACCGAGCAGCCGCGCGCGGTGTAGCGGCCCGGCACGTTCTTGTGCGCGGGCTTGCGGTCCGGCGGCGGCACGTAGCGGTCGGCCTCGTAGTAGAGCTCGAACACGTGCCCGTCCGGATCGCGGAAGCGGTACGACGGGCCGCGGCCGAGGTCGCCGTCGGTCCAGCCCTCGCCGAGCCCGGTCGCCTCCACGCGGCCGACGAGCCGCTCCAGGGCCGCCTGGTCCCAAGCGCGCAACCCCAGATAGTTCATGCCCGAGGTGTTCGACTCGGTGAGCTTGAGCGACCAGCGCTGGTAGTCGCCCCAGCCGCGCAGGTAGTACGACTGCCCCTCCTGCGCCTCGATGTCCATCCCCATCACCTCGACGAAGAAGTGCAGGCTCTCCTCGCCCTTGGGGGTGAGCAGCTCGACGGGACCGAGATGCGCGAGGTCCATGATTACCCTCGCGGGGCATCCAGCCCCGCGTCCTGATGACGACTCTCGACGTCCGGTCTCGCGTGACCGGATGGGCTTTGCCCATCCTCCACGATGGCGCGCAGCCCGTCGAGGTCGTACGACAGCTCGCCGCCCTGGAGCTTTTCGCGCTTCACGCGCTCCTTCTCCTCGCGCCCCAGCGATGCCGCCAGCACCTCGTCCACGCGCTCGGCCTCGACCACCGCGGCGCCGTCGGCGTCCAGCACGACGATGTCACCGGTGCGGATCGTCGCGCCGCCCACGGTCACGGGCTCGTCGAGCGAGCCGACCACCTTCTTGTCCGCGCCGTGCACGCGCACGTAGCGCGCCCAGATCGGCAGTCCTAGCTCGGCCAGCTCCTCGATGTCGCGCACGGCGCCGTCCACGAGCACGGCGGCCGCGCCGCGCGCCTTGGCCTGGGTGGCGAGCAGATCGCCCACGAGCGCGACCGCCGACGGCTCCGGCATCGTCACCACCAGCACCTCGCCCGGCTGGAGCCGCGACATCGCGGCGTGCACCATCAGGTTGTCGTCCTGCCCGCACAGTGCCGTGCGTGCAGGGCCGGCCACGCGCGAGCCGGGCACCACCTGCGTCAAGGGAAAGTCGACGAAGCCGCCGCGCCCGCCCGCCTCATACACGGTCGCGCTGCCCAGGCGCGCCAGCTCCGAGAGCGGATCGGCGGCGCTCACAGCTCCGTCACCACCTGCGGGATCATGCGCTGGAACGCCTCGGCAAAGCGCACGTCCTGGTTGCCCGACGCGCGGCGCGCGTGGTTCCCGCGCTGCTCGGCGCGCTGCGCGTAGTAGGTCTGCAGGTACTGCTGCGCCTTCATCTCGGACATCGCGGCCTTCTTCTTCTCGATCACGGGGGTGATGTCCACGAACACCGTCGGGGTGAAGTTGCAGAGCTCGGGCTGATGCGGCTCGAACAGGAAGAGCGCCGGCGGCTTGACGGTGGTGAACGCGCTGGACACGCCCGCGCCGGCGGCCAGCCCGCGCGCGCGATCGACGGCGGCGTAGGCAACCGGATGGTCGGGATTGAACGGGTCGGTGTCCGTGTGGGTGATCAGAACGTCAGGGGCGAACTCGCGGATGCAGTCGGCGACGCGCATGAGAGCGTCGTAGTCGATCTGCAGCGGATAGTCGCCCAGGTCGAGCGCCTTGAAGCTCGCGCCCAGCGCGCTCGCGGCGCGCTCCGCCTCGCCGTGGCGGATCTCCTTCACGTTCTCGATCGTCTGGCCCTCCTGCTTCCACAGCTCGCCGGACTCGCCGCGCTCGCCGTAGGAGAGAGCGATCACCTCGGCCTCTCCCCCTGCCTCCACCGCCATCGCCACCGCGCCGCCGGCACGCCAGACGAAGTCGGCGGAGTGCGCGCCGATCACTTGGACGCGCTTCGCCATGTCTACCTCCGCGGGGCATCCAGCCCCGCGTCTTGATGGCCATGGACTTCATCCCGCCGTCCGTAGACGGACGCGCTGCGCGCGTCCTCCACTCCCGCGAGGCGCCTCGTGTTGTCCACCGCCATCACCCGAACCTCCTCTTCGCTGAATCCCGCTTCCAGGAACTTGTCCGCCATGATCGCCAGCCCGTCCTCCACGGGCGGGTTGAAGACCTGGCCGAGGTCGGTGGCCCAGACCGTGCGCTCCGCGCCAACGGCCCGCGTGGCGTCGAACACCTGCTCCCAGGTGCACTTGCCCGTGTAGGCGGTGGTGAACGCGCGCTCCATCAGCGCTCCCTTGTCCGCCAGCGCAACCTGGTCCTCCGGCGAGATCCGCTGCGAGGGGAACTCCGGGTGCGTGACCACGATCGTGCCCACGCCGGCCTGGGCCGCGCCGTCCACGAGGGTGAAGATCTCGTCGCGCGACAGGTGCCCGGTGGCGAGCACCATGTCGTGGCGCGCGATCACCTCGAGCACCGCCCTGGCCTCCGGCAGAAGCTCGCCCGAGCCATCAACCACCGGCACCGGCTCCGGTGTGATTCCCGCCTGGCGGATCGACAGCTCGAACTTGACCCACACCGGCACCTTCCCGTTCGGGTCCGCCGCCAGCACCTCGTGCTGCTCGTTCTCCGAGCTGACCGTTGGGAACCAGACGATGCGCGCGCCCTCGCGCGCCGCGATCTCAACCGCGGTGGGATTGAGCCCGCCAACGGCGCGGTTGAGAGTGATCGCGCCCAGCACATGGATGCCCGGCACGGCCTCGGACACCACGCGAGCGCGCTCGGCCGTGGAGGTGTAGTGGGACTTCAGGCCGAAGCCGGCGAGCCCCAGCTCGTTGAAGCGGTGCGCGAGCTGGACATCCGAGATGCGCCGCTCCACGACGTCGGGAGAGATGTGGATGTGTGGGTCGTAGCCGCCGCGAACCAGCTCGCGGGCGCGCTCGGATGGGATGGGGTGAGTGTTGTCAGACATTTTCCGGAGTCAGCATATTGAGGCGCACTCAGACGGCGTCGGCCGGGCCGGGAGCGCCCCCGCCCGCCTCCAGTGAGGCGGTCGCGCGCTCGCCAAAATAGCTCGCCATCAGGAGGTCGCGGTTACCGCGCAGCACCTCCGCGCGGTCCTCCAACACGAGCTCGCCGTGCGAGAGCACGTACCCGCGGTCCGCCACCGTGAGCGCGAGCTGGATGTGCTGCTCCACGAGCAGAACGCCGCAGCCGCTCTCCACCGCGTACTCGCGCACCACCGGCAGCAACCGCTCGACGATCAGCGGCGCGAGGCCAAGGCTCAGCTCGTCCAGGAGCAGCAGCCGTGGGTGGCGCGCGAGCGCGCGCCCCACGGCGAGCATCTGCTGCTCGCCGCCGGACAGGAGCCCGCAGCGCCGGTCGCGCAACTCCTCGAGCGCCGGGAAGTGCTTGTAGGCGGCCGCCTCGTCGAGCTGCTCGCCGCGGTGCCCGAGGCGGAAGTGCTCGGCCACGGTGAGGCCGAAGAACACGCCGCGGTTCTCGGGCACGTGCGCGATCCCCGCGCGCGCCCGGCCGCTGATCGACATGCCGGCCAGATCCTCGCCGTCCAGCTCGATATGCCCCTTCATCGGGTGCACGATGCCGGACACCGCTCGCAGCGTGGTGGTCTTGCCGGCGCCGTTGGCGCCCAGCAGCGCCACCACCTCGCCCTCGCCCACGGTGAGGTGAAGGTCGCGCAGCACGGCGGCGTCGCCGTAGCCGGCCGTGAGTCCCTTGATGGCGAGCACCGAGCCGGTCACGTGGCCAGCTCCGCCGCGGCGCTGCCCAGGTACGCGGTGACCACGCTCGGGTCCTTGCGCACTTGATCGGGCGGCCCGGCCGCGATCAGCTTGCCGAACTCGAGCACGAAGATGCGGTCGCACACGCTCATCACGAAGCCCATGTCGTGATCGATCAGCAGCATCGAGTGCCCCGCGTCCGCCAGCTGCCGAAGGCGCTTGCCGAGCTCCTCGCTCTCACTGGTGTCGAGGCCGGCGGCTGGCTCGTCGAGGCAGAGCAGGCGCGGGTCCATCACGATCGCGCGCCCCACGCCCACGAGCTTGCGCTGGCCCTGCGGGAGGTCGCCGGGCATCTGATCGGCGGCCCAGCCCAGCTCGAGCAGCTCGAGCGTCTGGTCGACCACGTCGCTGCTCACGGCTGTGGTTCCGAACAGCTCCTTCGCCACCTGCCACAGCGACGGCCGCCGCGACGCCACCCCCAGGTTCTCGCGCACGGTCAGGTCGTCGAACAGCTCCGCGCCCTGCCAGGTGCGCGCGAGCCCGCGCAGCGCCCGTGCATGCGGCCGCATGCCCTCGAGCGCATGCCCGTCGAGCTCGATGCTGCCGCTGTAGCGGACAAAGCCGGTCACGGCGTCCACGAACGTGGTCTTGCCGGCGCCGTTCGGGCCGATCAGGCCGACCAGCTCGCCCTCGCCGACGTCGAGGTCGACGTCCGACACCGCGTGCACGCCGCCGAAGCTCACCGACACGCCCTTGGCCTCCAGCACCGCGCTCATGACTTCACCGCCGATGTCGCGGGCACGACGCGCTCCGGCTGACCGCGGTCACCGCGGGGCGTGCGCGGCTTGTGAAGGCGCTTGTAGAACGCGCCCGCCACGCCCTCCGGATGCTGGATCAGCGTGAACAGCAGGATCACCCCGCCGAACAGCAGGAACCAGTTGCCGTTGATGCCGAGCCACTTGTCCATCGCGTGCGGCACGAGCCCCTCGGTGGAGATCAGGCCCGCGAAGATCGCGCCTGACACGAGCGTGATGCCGCCCGCATACGCGAACGCGATCAGCGCAAGCGCGGTCACGACGTCGAAGCGATTTGCACTGACCGAGCCGAAGTTGTACGCGTAGAGAGACCCTGCCATGCCGGCGATGAACGCGCTGATGCCGAAGGCGATCAGCTTGACGGTGCGCACGTTCACGGCTGACGCAGCGGCCGCCCGCTCGTTGGAACGCACCGCGAGCATCCTCTCGCCCAGGTTGCCGCGGCGCAGCGAGGCGACGAACAGGCACAGCGCCACGGTCACCGCCAGCGCCAGCCAGCCGAACACCGGGCTCGGCAGGCTGCCGTCGAGCCCGCGGAACGCCGACCGCGGCCCGAGGTCGAGGCCGAACAGGTGCGGCTCCGGCACCGGCGAGCCGGTGTCGCCGCCTCCCCAGGTGTCGTTGATGAAGCCGAAGTTGACGATCGCCACCGTGGCGCCGAGCGTGACCACCGCGAGGCTCACGCCGCGCACGCGCAGCGCGGACATCGCCGTGGCGAGGCCGAGCGCGACGGCGGCGAGCGATCCGAGTATGGGGGCTAACGGAAAGCCGACGCTGCTATCGGCCAGGTGGGCGATCGTGAACCCGGTAACGCCCGCGAGCGCGAGCTGCACCACCGAGATCTGCCCCACGTAGCCCGTGATGACCACGAGCGACAGCGCCATCACCGTGCCGATCAGCGAGTTGATGAGCGCCTGGCGGAAGTCGAACGGCAAGACGATCAGCGCCACCGCGCACACCAGCGTGAACACGATCGCGGGCAGCGCGAGCCGGGCCGGGCGCGGCACCTCGGGCAGCCGCTGCTCCACCAGCTCGCCGCGGCCGGGCAGCGTGGCCCCGCGCACGTACATCGCCAGGATGATGATCAGGAAGGCCACCAGCTCCTTCACGCCCGGGAGCGGCACGCCGTTGTCGGTCGGGAACCACGACTTGGTCGAGAAGTAGTCGATCAGCGAATTGAGGATCCCGATCCCGAGCCCTGCCGCGCAGGCGATGCCGAAGGAGGTCAGCCGCGCGAGCAGCGCGGCTGCGAGAGCCGGCACGACCTGCAACGGCAGGGACACGGTGTCTAGCTGCGTAACCGAGGAGGCGAGCACGCCGATGGCGCCCGCGACCACGCTCGCAAGCAGTGTGTTGCCCAGCGCCAGCTCGTTGGCCGACAGGCCGCCGAGCATCGCCGACAGTTCGTTCTCCGAAGCGGCACGTGTGGCCAGCCCGAAGCGGCTCCAGTGGTACAGAGCGGCGAGCACGATCGCGATCGCGATCACGATCCCCGCGAGGAGGAGCCTGTCCACCGGAACAACTGAGCCGAACACCTTGACGGTGTTGCTGGGCAAGATCGAAGGCTGTGGCTTCTGCGTCGTCCCGAACGCGAGCAGCATCGAGGCCTGTGCCACGAGCAGCACGCCGAGCGACGACACGAGCTTGGCGAGCGGCGATGCGTTACGAAGCGGCCGGAACGCCACGTACTCGATCAGCACGCCTATCACGAGCGTGACGATCAGCGTGATGACCAGCGCCGGAGCAGTGCCGAAGTGGGTGCCGTACTCGCCGCTCTTGAGGGACCAGTACGCGTAGCCCGAGAGCATCGCCACGGCGCCGGTGGCGAGGTTGATCACGCCCGAGCCGCGGTAGGTCAGCACGACCGCGAGGGCGATGCCGGCGATGAGCGCGCCGGAGCCCAGGCCAAGCAGTACGAATAGGAGTAGCTGTTGCATCGGTCTCCCGCGTCAGGTCAACCCGGGCGGGCGGCCCCGGTGCCGCCCACCCGAGTCACTTGTCATCTGCCTCGCATCACTGCGGAGGCTGCAGCCAGGAGGCCGCCTTCTTGAAGTCGTTCTTCCCGTGGTACGTGAAGAACTGGGTGCGGTCGTTGCACACCGCCGGCGCGTCCGGGTACTTGCCGCACTGGAGCTCAGGCGCTCCCAGCGCGACCGGCCCAGTGAACGACTTGGCCTTCTTCAGGATCGCGTCGGTGGTCAGGTTGCTCGGACCAAGCTCATTCAGGAACTTGATCGTCGTCAGCACGGTGGAGAAGGACACGATCACCCACGGATCGGGAGCCGTCTTCACCTTGTACTGCTGAGTCACGGCCATGTACGGCTTCATCCCTGGATCGGTCGGATCGCCAAACAGCGAGCTGGCGATCGCGTACGTCCAGATCGGATAGTCGCCGCCCAGTCCGGACGAGACCATCGGGTTCAGGCACAGCGGCGCCGACACGATCTTCTTCGCGTCGGTGATGCCGAGCTGCTTGAGGCCCTTGGCCTGGTTCACACAGCCGGACGCGTCGCTGTACGGGATCACCATGTCCGCACTTGCCGCGCCGGCCGCGGTCAGCGGCCCGATCAGGTCGGTCTGACCCTGCGAGTAGCCAACCTTCTTGACCTTCACGCCGGCGGCCTGCAGGCCCTTCGCGATAGCCGCCGCACCGTCCGTGATACCCGCGATGTTCGGGTACACGAGCGCCGCGGTCTTGGCGTGCAGGATGTCCTTGGCGTAGGTGCCGAACGGGCCGAGCACCTTGGTCACGTCGCCGAACATGATCACGGCGTTCTTCTGCACCGAGTCGACGGGCGTGACCGCCACGCCGGTGATCACCGGCTTCTTTCCGGCGATGGTGGAGTAGAACGGCTGGATCCCGATCGCGATGCCGCCCATGTCGATCGCGGTGACCGACTTGTCGTTGCCGAGCTTCTGGGCGCACGAGGTGCCCTCTTCCTCGGCCGACTTGATGAAGCACTTCTTGAGAACGACCGGGTGCCCGTCGATGCCGCCGAGCTGGTCGTTCACGAGCTTGACGGCCAGATCCGCGCCGTCGGTTGCCGCCGCGCCGATCACCTGCTGGCCGCCCTGCTGATTGACCCAGCCGATGTAGATCGGCGACTTGGACGAGTCGGCCTTGCCGGGCTTCCCGCCGATGTACGCCTGGTAGTCAGTGACCGATTTCGCGCCGGCGCCTCCGCCGCCGGTGGCGCCGGTTGAACCGGTGGATCCCGTCGCCCCCGTGGAGCCAGTGGCCCCCGCGGAGGTTGATGCCGTGGTTGACGTGCTGGACCCGCTGCTCCCGCAGCCGGCGGCCACCAGCGCCAAGCTCACGACCGCCACTGCGCAAAGCACAGTGCGTCGGGCCTTCGAGATCACGTCTCCTCCTAACCCTCTCCGTTGAATCTCGAACCGGGACGGAGAAGCGAGCCCGTCCCCGCTCAACCCGCGTCGATTTAACCGTATCGTCGGCTACATTGTCAACAATCTTTTCCACCTTCCAGGGAGGGTGCAGAATTAGCGCCAAGGTGACGGCCCAAACGGAAATCGACGAGCCCGGCGCGCGCCGGCGCTCGACAGACGACGACGGCTACCTGCGCCTGCGCGACGCGATCATCCGCGGCGACCTGGCGCCCAACCAGCGACTCGTGGAAGCGGACATGAGCAACACGTTCCGCATGCCGCGCGCCGCTGTGCGCACGGCGCTCGTGCGTCTCGAGCACGAGGGCCTCGTGGAACGCGAGCCGCATCGCGGCGCGCGCGTGCGCCTCGTGTCCGAGGAGGAGGCGGTGGAAATCCTGCAGGCGCGCGCGTCGCTCGAGGGGCTCGCCGCCCGCGAGGCAGCGTCGCGGATCACGAAGGCCACCGCCGCCGAGGTGCGCGCGGTGCTGGCGCGCCAGAAGGCGGCGCTCGGCGGCCAGGACTTCCTGGGCGCCTCGGACGTGAACGCGGAGCTGCACGCCAAGATCGTGGAGCTGTCCGGCCACACCACGGCCCAGCGGCTCATCCGCTCTCTCAACTCCCAGATGGTGCGCTTTCAGTTCCGCACGATCCTGATCCCGGGGCGGCCCGCGCAATCGCTCGAGGAGCACTCGGCGATCGTGCAGGCGGTCACCGCCGGCGAGCCGGAGAAGGCCGAACGCGCGATGCGCCGCCACCTGACCAACGTGGCGAAGGCGCTAGAGCTCTCGCACGGCCAGGGCCGCTAACGGCAGCAATGAGGGCGCCCGAGGCGTTGCCTCGCCGCCCAAGACGTCCCGTCAGTTTTGGGGCGATAGTCGCCCAAAAGTGACGGCACGTCCCTGAGGCAGCCCGCCCGCACCGGCCCCCCACAGCTCATCCGACGCAAGCCGCGCGCCCTCGGCGAGCGATTCCAGCTTGGCCCACATGATCGTCGGGTGCACGCGCTGGATGAACGGCCCCTGGGCGAAGCCGCAGTCGGTCCCGCCCATCACGTTCTCGCGCCCCACCAGGTGCGCAAGGCGCACCAGCCGCTCGGCCACGAGCCGCGGGTGCTCCACCACGTTGGTCGCGTGGCTGATCACGCCGGGCACGAGCACCTTGCCCTCGGGCAGCTTCAGGTCCTCCCACAGCCGCCACTCGTGCTCGTGCCGCGGGTTCGCCATCTCCACCAGGAAGTAGCTCGCGTTCACCCCGAGCACGATGTCGAGCACGTGCTCCGCCCCCACGTCGCCCACGTGCGGCGCGTTGAAGCTGCCCCAGCAGATGTGGTACCGGATGCGCTCGGCGGGCAGGTCGCGCAGCGCGTGGTTGAGGATCTCCACGCGCGAGCGCGCCCACGCGCGGTAGTCGTCCAGGGTGCCGGGCGGGACCATGATGTCGTACATCCACGGGATGAACGCGTCGTCCACCTGGAGGAATAAGCCGGCGTCGAGGATGAGCTTGTACTCCTCGCGCAGGGCGTCGGCCACCGCGTAGAGGAACTCGTCCTCGCTCGCGTAGACGGTCTCCCAGCGGATGCCCGACACGCTGGCCGGCGCCACCACGGGCAGGAACGCGTTCGGCGCGCCCGCGGCCAGCAGGTTGTCGATGTCGCGCTGCATCGCCGCGTGCCCCGTGTACGAGATCGGCCCGGTGCACACGTAGCCGCGCGTCTCCTCCGGGTCGTAGCCCTGCGAGCCCAGATACTCGGCCCAGAACTCCGGGAACAGCCGCGCGTCATTGGTCGGCGGGAACTCCCCGGGCGGGCCCTCGAGGTCGCGCTCCACCCCGCTCAGCCGCTCGTTGATGTACGAGTTCCAGAGGATCGGCTTGCCGAACTCGCCGTCGTCCACGACGTCGAGGCCGGCCTCGAGCTGCCTGCGCACCACCTCCCCCACGGAGTCACGCAGGCAGCTCTCAAAGGCCTCCTCGTCGTACGGCGTCCCCGCGTGCTGGAGCTCGAGGAACGACCGCAGCTCCGGCGGCCGGATCAGGCTGCCGGCATGGGTGCAGAGGATGCGCCCTTCGCTGCGCAGCACCAGACCGGGCTACACCGCGGCCTTCGCACCCCACAGCTGCTGCGTGGCGATTCGCGCCCCCTCGGCCAGCGCCGCCAGCTTTGCCCACTGGATCTCCGGGTGCGTGCGGCGCACGAACGACCCCTGGGCGAAGCCGCAGTCTGTTCCGCCCATCACGTTCTCGCGGCCGACGATGTTCGCGAGCCGCGTGAGCCGCTGAGCGACCAGCTCCGGGTGCTCGACGACGTTGGTGTGGTGGGTGACCACGCCCGGGACGAGCACCTTCCCCTCCGGGAACTTCACGTCCTCCCACACCTGCCACTCGTGCTCGTGCCGCGGGTTGGCCTGCTCCATCAGGTAGTAGCGGGCCTTGACGCTCAGGATCATGTCGACCACGTCCTTGAGCGGCGGGTCGAACTGGTGCGGGCCGTGCCAGCTGCCCCAGCACACGTGGTAGCGCACGCGGTCCTCCGGCAGGCCCTCGAGCGCGCGGTTGAGCGCCTCCACCCTCAGCTCGGCCCACTTGCGGTAGTCCTCCCACGAGCCGCCGAGCGACAGGATCGAGTCCGCCTCGTGCATCAGCACGGCGTCGTCCACCTGGAGCATCAAGCCGGAGTCGACGATCGTCTTGTACTCGTCGTGCATCGCGTCGGCCAGCGCGAAGACGAACTCCTCGTCCGACTCGTAGTGCTCGTTCTTGAGCCAGTAGGCGCTGGCCGGGGCGACCACGGGAAGGAACAGCTCCTCGTAGCCGAGACCCTCGGCCGCCTCCTTGAAGTTGGCGATGTCGCGCTTGAGCATGGTCGGGTCGTAGCTCAGCTCGCCGGTGCAGACCCAGATCTGGGCCATATTCGGGTCGGCGTCCACGGAGCCGATGCTCTCGCGGTTGGCCTTGTCGAACTCGGCGTCGTGCTCCTCGTAGAAGCCGGGAAACGCCTGGCGGTCGCGGCTCGGCGGCAGGACGCTCGTGCTGTCGAGCGACACCATGCGCGGCTCGAGCCCCGTCATGCGCATGTACAGGTAGGTGATCCAGCTCGCCTTGCCCATCTCGCCGTCCGAGATCACGTCGACGCCGGCCTCCACCTGTTGGCGGCACACGTCGCTCACTGCCTGCTTGAGCGTGCGCTGGTAGGCCTCCTCGTCAAACGACTCGCCGCGCGCCTCCGCGGCGTTGAACTCGAGCAGCTCCGGCGGCCGGATCAGGCTCCCGGCATGCGTCGTGAGAATGCGATCCACAGCAGCTCCTCCCTCTGTTCGGACGGGCGGCGACCGACTGTTTCACCTGGCGCCGAAGTTGTCAACAAAAGGGTCCACAGTCCACCGTCCACCGTCGACAGATCCCAGGACGACAACAGCCCTGTGGACGGTGGACGGTGGACGGTGGACCGCTCAGACCTGAGCCGACGCCAGCTCCGCCCCCTCGGCCAGCGACTTCAGCTTGAGCCACGCCACCTTCGGGTCGACCAGCGAGAAGCGGATGAAGGTGTCGAAGCCGCAGTCGGTGCCGCCCATCACGCGGTCCTTGCCGACCACCTTCGCCACGCGTCCGATCCGGTCCGCGACCACCTGCGGGTGCTCGATGTAGTTCGACTTCACGTCGATCGCGCCGATGATGATCGTCTTGTCGTCGGGCACCGGCACCTCCTCGAACACGCGCCACTCGTGCTCGTGCCGCGGGTTCGCGCCCTCCGGGTAGATCGCCCCGGCGTTGACCTTGTAGACCTGCTCGATGATGTCGCGCAGCGGCACGTCCTTGTGGTGCGGGCCGCCGTAGTTGCCCCAGCACACGTGGAAGCGCACCTGCTCCGGCGGGATGCCCTCGAGCGCGGCGTTGAGCGCATCGATCGCGAGCGGCAGGTGCGTGTGCCAGTCGCCCACGCTGCTGCCGACGGAGCGGCAATGCGCCGCCATGGCGCAGTCGGGCGAGTCGATCTGCAGGTTGAAGCCGGCGTCGGCGATCGCCTTGTACTCGTATGACAGCGCGTCCGCCAGCGCGCCGAGGTAGGCCTCGTGCGAGCCGTAGTGCTGGTCGGGGTAGTTGAACGCGATCTGCCCCGGGCTGACGGCGCCCATGAACGCGCCCGACGGATCGCCGTCGCCGATCGCCTTCTGCAGGCGCTCGATGTCCTTGTGCACCGCGTCCTTGTCCTTCAGCTCCACCGGCCCCGTGCAGTTCGAGAACACGACGTGCGCCATCGAGTCCGTGGCGAACAGCTTCATCGCGAGCTCCGGGAAATCGGCCACGTCGTCCGCCTGGAACTCGGAGCGGCCCTCGAACCCGGAGAAGCGGTCGCCCACGTACGTGCTGAAGCCGGTCTTCGACAGCTCGCCGTCGCTGACCACGTCGATGCCCGCCTCGCGCTGCTTCTGCACGATCTCGACCACCGCCGAGTCGAGCCGTTCCTCTATCGCCGAGTCGTCCACCGCCTCGCCGTCCATGCGCTTCCAGATCATGTCCGCGAGGTCGTCCGGCCGGGGAAGGCTCCCCGCGTGCGTCGTGCGAATCCCACCGTTGCTGCCAGCCATTTAGCCTCCAATCACCAGCCATATCGCGCGCGCCGGCTGATCCCCAATGGTCTCCAGCCGGTGCGGCGCCATCGAATCGAAACAGATCGAGTCACCCGGGCTAAGCACATAGTCCTCCTCGCCCACGGTCACCTTCAGCGAGCCGCTCGTGACCACTCCGTACTCGCGGCCCGCATGCCGCGCGAAACTGTCGCCCGAGCTCGACGCCCCGCCCACGCTGTACTCCACCTCCAGGAAGTCCACCTCGCGCTCGCCGCTCGGGTTGAGCCGCTCCCAGCGCACGCCGGACTCGAGCTCGATCATCTTGCGGTCGCCGGCGCGCTGTACCACCTGCTGGTCCACGCGCGGCTTCGGCTCCCTGCGCGCGCCGTCGCGCGCGAACAGCTCGTCGAAGGACAGGCCGAGCTCGTTCACGATCGCGTACAGCGTGCTCACCGACGGACGCGAGCGACCGGTCTCGATCTGGGACAGCGCGCTGGGCGAGATGCCGAGCCGCGGCGCGAGCTTGCGCAGGCTCACCCCGCGACGCTCGCGCTCCTCGCGCAGGCGGGCGCCGATGTAGGCGTCTGGCTGGCTCTCGACAGACACCATCGCCTACGTGCGCCGCTGCCGCGCCCAGGCATCGATGCCGACCGCGAGCAGCATGATCACGCCGAGCGTGATCTGCTCGTAAAGCGGGTTCAGGCCGAGCAGGTCGTAGCCGTTGCCGATCAGCGCGATGAACAGCACGCCGAACACCGTGCGCCACACCGCGCCCTCGCCGCCGAGGATGCTCGTCCCGCCGATCACGATCCCGGCGAGCACGGTGAAGGTGAGCGAGTCGCCGGCGCCCGATGCCGACTGCGCGCTGAGCACACGCGACGCGTCGATCACGCCGGCAAGTCCAGCCGCGCCGCCGCTGAGCATGAAGCTGATCACGCGGGTGCGGTTCACGTGCACGCCCGCGATGCGGGCCGCCTCGGCATTTCCGCCCGCGGCGTACATGTAGCGGCCGAACGTCGTGCGAGCGAGGAACAGGGCGAGCACGATCACCGCGACCACCATGATCCAGATCGACGTCTTCACCGTGATGAACTCGGTACGCGCAAGGTTGCCGAAGCCCTTGTGGTTGAACAGCACGACGAGGTTGCCGTGCGTGATCAGGCTTCCGATGCCGCCAATCACGAACGACATCGCGAGCGTGGCGATCAGGGCGTTGATGCGGAAGTACGTGGCCACGATCCCGTTGACCGCCCCCACCACGAAGCCGCAGAGGATGCCGATGAGGATCGCCGGCGCCGGTGCCATGTGCTGCGCCAGCTCTGCCGCCACCACACCGGCCAGCGCGTACACGGCGCCCACCGACAGGTCGATACCGCCCGCAACCAGCACCAGCGTCCCGGCCGCCGCGATGATCAGCACCGCCGACTGCTGGTCGAGGATGTTCAGCAGGTTGGGCTTGGTCGCGAACGACGAGCTCGCGATGCTCAGGACGATGAACAGGATCACGAACGGGATCACGATCCCGGCGGCGCGCAGCTTGCCCTCGGCGGCGCCGCGGAAGCCCGCGTCGCGCAGGCGCGCGAGGTCGAAGCGCGATGTCTGCGTCTCGGCCGCGGGGGAGTGATTCTCCGGAGGAGCGGTGCTCGACATCACGCGGCCTCCTCCCGCTCCGAGAAGGCTGCTGCCAGCACCGCCGACTCCGTGATCTCCTCGCCGCTCAGCTCGGCCACAAGCCGCCCGCGGCGCATCACCAGCACGCGGTGGGCGAGTCCGAGGATCTCCTCGATCTCCGACGAGATCAGGAGCACGCCCAGACCCTGGTGGGCCAGCGACACCAGCAGGTCGTAGATCGCGCGCTTGGCGCCCACGTCGACGCCGCGGGTGGGCTCGTCCGCGATCAGCACGCGCGGGGCGCACATCAGCATCCGCGCGAACAGCACCTTCTGCTGGTTGCCGCCCGACAGCGAGCCGACGGGCGCGCCGTACTCCGCCTTGAGCGCCCAGCTGTCGAGGATCTCGCGGCAGGCGGCGCGCTCCGCCTTGCGCTTCACCACGCCGCCCTTGCTATACGAGCCGAGGCTCGACAGGCTCACGTTCTCCACGACCGAGCGGCCGAACAGGAGCCCCTGTTCCTTGCGCGACTCGGGGATCATCGCCAGCCCGTTCCGCAGGCTGCCGGACGGGCCACCCGCCTGCGCCGTCCCGCCCCCGAGCTCCACGGAGCCCGCGCTGCGGCGGTCCACGCCGAAGATCGCGCGGGCGAGCTCGGTGCGGCCCGCGCCCACCAGCCCGGCGATCCCGACGATCTCGCCCTCGCGTACCTCGAGCGACGCCGCCGATACGCCGGGCGCGCTCAGCTCGCGCACCGACAGCGCCACCGGAGCATCCGGGCGCAGTACCGGCTTGTCCGGGAACGCGGCTCCGAGCGGGCGGCCGAGCATGCCCTGGATCAGCGAGTCCTCGCTCTCCTTGCCGGCCGGGGTCGTGCGAACGAGCTTCCCGTCGCGCAGGATCGTGACGGAATCGGCGAGCTCGAGCACCTCACGCAGGAAGTGCGACACGAGCAGGATCGTGGTCCCGGACTTTGCCAGCGAGCGGATGATCTCGTGCAGCCGTTCGGTGTCCGGCCCGCTGAGCGCCGCCGACGGCTCGTCCATCACGATCAGCTCCGCGTCGCGCGACAGAGCGCGCAGGATCTCCACCTGCTGCTGCTCGGCCGGACGCATGCGGCCCGCCACACGATCCGCCGGCAGCGTGAAGCCGGCGCGCTCGGCGAGCTGCTCGTAGCGCTTGCGCAGCGTCCTTCGCCTGACCCAGCCGGCCTGCCGCGGCTCGGCGCCCAGGAACACGTTCTCGGATACGGACAGCTGCGGCACGACCGCCAGCTCCTGGGCGATCATCGCGATCCCGCGATCGAGCGCCTCACGCGGCGAGCGAAAGGAGACCTCCTCGCCCCTCAGCCGCACGACTCCCTCGTCCTGGGCGAGGACGCCCGCCACGATCTTCGCGAGCGTGGACTTGCCCGCGCCGTTCTCGCCCACCAGGGCATGGATCGATCCCGCGGGGATCGTGAGCGACACGTCGTCGAGCGCGCGCACGCCGCCGAAGTGCTTCGAGATGCGCTCGAGCCCGATATGCGCGGAGCCCGGCCCCTGCACTACGCCTCGTCGGCCGAGGTTCGCTCGTTCCACCACTCGCGGAAGTCCGAGCACAGCCCGTCATCGGTGAGAACGACGATGAAGATGCCGTCGAGCTCGATCTCCAGGTCGCCCGGGACCTTGAACTTGCAGTTCCAATGGGCCACTCCGCCCGAGTCGACCTCCCCCAGGACCGTCGAGGTGAAGCGCACGTCGCTCTGCGCGGCAGTCACCTCCGCCCAGCGCGCCTTGATCGCCTCGCGTCCGCGCATGGGCTCCTCGTACGGACCCCACGCGTAGACCCCGTCCTCTGTGAACAGCGCCGCGGCCCCGTCTGGGTCCTTCTCCTCCCAGACCCGCTTGTAACCGTCGAGCCACGTCGAGAGCGCTGCCGTACTCGTGCTCATCGTCCTCCGACCTCCGCGATCGCTTGTAAGACGACAGTGTCCCGCCGCGCCGGGAACGAGGCCTCGGCGCGGCGGGAAGACACTGGCAGGCGTTTGCCTAGCCCGGCCATTCCGGGTGGAACTGGCTGGCGTTC
>Ga0068852_100000591_pt1 | contig 23877 bp, 20 predicted proteins | sample KBSCornC22_FD_66594 | JGI IMG/M metagenome (GOLD analysis project Ga0068852, IMG submission 66594) | Corn rhizosphere microbial communities from Kellogg Biological Station, Michigan, USA - KBS Corn C2-2 | ecosystem: Host-associated > Plants > Roots > Rhizosphere > Soil ... | reverse complement strand
TTATTATAATAAAGGTCAATCAGATGGGCGATCCGGGTCTTGTCCATACTACAATAAGAAGCAGGATCTTTGATCTACTACTATCGCAGCGACGACTATTTTGAAAAAAAGCTGAAAATAATTATCAGGAGGTGTCCCCGGTATCCGATCTTCAGGAGCCGGGTCCTGATCTGCTTAAGGGCGGTGGTCAGGCTATTATGTACGGTACTTTGGGATATATTGAGCATTTCGGCTATTTGAGGGGGTCTGTAACCGGCCTCACGGCTGAGACGGTATATTTTTTTGCGTTGTTCCGGCATTTGTTCCACTATTTCCCGCACTTCCTGCTCAAGCTCTTCCGTCTCTACGGCGTCAAAGGCGCCGTTAGCCAAAACAGGTGACTTTGTGAGGGATGCCAGCTGAGATATCTTTTTGACCGCCAGCATTTCCCGTCTGAGCAAGGACAAGTTTTCCCGGGTTGCGATCTTATAGATCCATGCCCGGAAGTTTTCAATTTCAGGGAGCCGGTCCCGATTCATCCACACCCGCATAAAGGTTCCCTGCAGGATCTCCTGGGCGTACAGCGCGTTGCCGGTGAATTTGGAAAAGTAAGGGAATAGCTGATCGTAATAATGCTGATAGAGTAACGCAAACGAACGCTCGTTACCGTCTGCTACTTCAGAAAGCAATTGTCTTTCGTTGTGTATGTGAGCTTTTTTGGGCACAGCAAGAATCTGGGACAAACATATTAAATAATTCGGTGCTGCGGCCTATTTTTAATGTTGAATTAATTATAAAAACCTGTAATTTAGATACATTATCCTCCTATGATGAACTGACCTTTTGGCGTCTCGTCGCCAACGTTATGACCCTTTTACCTTTCTGTCTTACTATTTTACGGTTGTTCTTTATCTCTAACGAAATAAGTTAATATGAAACTTTCTCTCGAAAGAAAGATATTGGCTGGGTTTGTCATATGTACCATTTTTTTGCTCCTGGTGGCCTTTTTTTCTTTCAGGAACAGTGAAAATTTTATCGGCTCGACCCAGCTGGTGAATCATACCCATGTAACGTTGAATGAACTGGAACAGACATTGATCAATGAGCTGGATGCGGAGACGGGCAAGCGTGGATATGTCATTACAGGCGATGAGGCATTCCTGGCGCCTTTCAATCACGCCATGGAAAATATAGCGCAGTCCATCGACAGGGTAAGAGAGCTGACAAAAGACAACCCGGCCCAACAGAAAAATATCGCACGTATCGAGATGCTGACCGATACGCTGACCAAATTCCTGCGATCCTGCATTCTGATACGTCGGACAGAGGGCTTTGAAGAGGCAAGGAAGAAGGTCGCCACGGGGGAAGGTACAAGGATACTGGATGACGTCAGGGCTACCGTTGACAATGCCAGGGCAGTGGAACAAAAGCTCCTGGATGAAAGAAAGCAGCAGAGCGAACAAGAAGGACGCAGCTTCAATCTTGTCTTTATTCTTCTGCTGTCGTTGATCGCCATTGTATTGGTCGGGGTATATGTCATCATTGTCAGCAATCTCAGGGCTCTGAAGAAAGCGGAGCAGGAGACGGCGCATAAGAACTGGACGCTGACGGGGAGCGGCGAGCTGATCAAATTCATGCAGGGAAATAAGCAATTGACTGAATTGACGCAGACCATTATCAATCACCTGACGGCCTGGGTGAATGCCCAGGCGGGCGTCCTGTATGTCATCGAAGAAGATGGCGTGCATCTGAAGCCGCTGAGCGCTTACGCAATGGCAGGTAAGATAAACGGTCTTGCGGCAATCAGGATTGGGGAAGGGATCGCAGGGCAATGCGCAGCGGAAAAAAGGACTATCCTGGTCGACAAGATCCCTACTGGGAATTTCAATACCAGCACCAGCTTTGGCGAGCTGCTGCCACGCCATATCCTGGCAGCACCGGTGATCTTCGAAGATGCGGTGATTGGGGTCATAGAGATGGGCAGCATCAATGGGTTCTCGCAGCTGCAGCAGGAATACCTGCAGGTGGTGATCGATCATATTGCAGTCGCCATCTCCTCTTCGCAGGCTCGCGAGAAAACAGCAGAGCTGCTGGAAGAAACACAGCGGCAGGCTGAGGAACTGGAAGCGCAGCAGGAAGAGCTGAAGCAGACGAATGAAGAATTGCACGAAAAGACCGAGCTGCTCGAGCGCTCAGAAGCCGAGCTGAAAGCCCAACAAGAGGAACTCCAGCAAGCCAACGAAGAGCTGGAAGAAAAGGCGAATCTGCTGGAAGTGCAGAAAGAGCAGCTGGAGATGGCAAAGACCCAGGTGGAAACCAAGGCCAGGGAGCTGGAGCTGACCAGCAAATACAAGTCCGAATTTCTGGCCAATATGTCCCATGAATTACGGACCCCTCTTAACAGCATCCTTTTGCTGGCGCAACTGCTCGCGGAAAATAAAAACAAAACGCTGGGAGAAAAGGAAGTGACCTACTCGAAGAATATATTCAGCTCCGGCACCGATCTCCTCAACCTTATCAATGAGATACTGGACCTTTCAAGGGTGGAGTCCGGGAAGCTGGACCTGGAGCTCGATGACGTAGATGTCGCTGCCATTGCCGGCAATCTGCGCATCCTGTTTGGTGAGATAGCTAATGACAAATCCATCGACTTTGAGATCATTTACTCCGAAGGGATGTCCGGGGGGCGTTTGTATACCGACAGTCAACGGCTGGAACAGATATTGCGGAACCTGCTTTCGAACGCCTTCAAGTTCACGCCCAAAGATGGCAGGGTAGTGCTGGAGGTAACCGTATCGTCTGCCGGAACGATTGATTTTACGGTTACGGATACCGGTATCGGGATCCCGGCAAGCAAGCAGGAGATCATTTTCCAGGCCTTCCAGCAGGCCGATGGCTCCACGAAAAGAAAATATGGCGGCACCGGTCTGGGTCTCTCTATCAGCCGGGAGCTGGCACATGCATTAGGCGGAGAGATATACCTGCAAAGCGAGGAAGGGAAAGGCAGTAAGTTTACGTTGCAGCTGCCTATGAGACCAGGTCCCTCTTTGTCTGGCACCTCTGTGCACCTGCCTGCGGCGCCGCCGAAAGAAAAGATGGGGCCCAGCGTACGGGAGAGGGTCCACGAGGCCGACCATCAGGCGACTACGGATGACAGGTATACCATCCGGGAAAACGACCGGGTCATCCTTATCATCGAAGATGACGAGGGATTCGCGAACGTGCTGTTGGAGTTTTTCAGGGAGCGGAATTATAAAGGGATCGTAGCCAGCCAGGGAAACATGGGTCTGAGCCTTGCCAGGTACTACCGGCCGGATGCCATCGTTCTGGATATGCAATTGCCTGTAATGGATGGCTCGGAAGTGCTCAGGCAGCTGAAAAATGATCCCAGTCTGCGGCATATCCCAGTACAGATATTTTCGGGATATGACAGGAGGAAGGAAAGCATGGAGCTGGGCGCGTTCGACTTTATCAGGAAGCCGGTGACAAAGGCAGCCATGCAGGATGCAGTCGACAAGATGGAGGAGTTCATCCGGAAAAAGCTGAAAAAGCTCCTGATCGTGGAAGACAACCGGCAACAGAATAATGCCATCCGCGAGCTCATTGGAAATGGGGATGTAAAATCGTTCTCGGCCTACACCGGGTCGGAAGCTTACGATATCATGCAAAGGGAAAAATTCGATTGCATCATCATCGATCTTGGCCTTCCGGATATGAGCGGTCTCGAGCTGCTGGAAAAGATCAAGGCAAGCAGCGAGCTCAGCAAGATACCCGTTATCGTGTACACCGGGAAGGACCTGAGTAAGGAAGAAGCCAGCCGGCTGAACAAGCTGGCCAATACGGTGGTCCTGAAAACGGCCAATTCAAAGGAGCGCCTGCTGGATGAGACGATCCTTTTTCTCCATCGTGTGGAATTGAACCTGCCCAAGGAGAAACAACAGATCATCCGGAAGCTTCATAAAACGGATGAAGTGCTCAAGAACAAGAAGGTCCTGATCGTGGATGACGATATGAGGAATATTTATTCCCTGACCAATGTCCTGGAGGAAGAAGGGCTTAGATGTATAACGGCAGAGAATGGCAGGGATGCTGTCCGCCTGTTAAAAGAGCATCCAGATACGGACATCGTATTAATGGATGTGATGATGCCTGAGATGGACGGATACGAAGCTACCCAGGCGATCAGAAAGGATGATAAGTTCAGCAAGCTGCCTATTATCGCCCTGACGGCAAAGGCAATGAAGGGAGACAGGGAAAAATGCCTGGAGGCAGGGATGTCGGACTATATCACAAAACCGGTGAATATCGGTCAGCTGCTGTCGCTGATGCGGGTATGGCTCTACCGGTGACGCAGCCGGTATAAGATATTAATGTGAACATCGAGGACAATCTGATATGAGGGATCATGAAGAATTGAAGGAATTGCTCGAATCTATCCGTTTCGTATACGGATATGATTTCACGGAATACGCCGAGGCGTCCATAAAAAGACGGGTGCATCATTTTATGAATATCAATAATATCAGCTCCATAAAGGATCTGGGCAGGGTGCTTTTGAAAGACGAGACCGCTTTCGAGCGATTTGTCCAGGAGGTGACTGTGAATGTAACGGAAATGTTCCGGGACCCGCCTTTTTATAAAAGTTTGCGGGAGAATGTCATCCCGCGGCTGGCGACTTATCCCTTTATCAAAATATGGGTAGCAGGCTCTTCGACAGGAGAAGAAGTGTATTCCCTGGCCATCCTCCTCAAGGAAAGCGGGCTCTTGGAAAGGTCGGTGATCTATGCCACCGATATCAATCAGCGATCGCTGCAGATGGCAAAGGAGGGGGTATATCACCTAAAGAACATGAAACGTTATACGTCGAACTATATAAAGGCAGGCGGGCAACAGTCTTTTTCCGACTATTATATGGCCAAATACGAGTCCGCCCTGCTGGACAGATCGCTCAGGCAAAATATCGTTTTTTCGGTTCATAATCTGGCCGTTGACAAATCCTTCAATGAGTTCCAGATGATATTGTGCCGGAATGTGCTGATCTATTTTAACCAGCAGCTGCAAAGCAATGTCATTGACCTTTTCCATGAAAGCTTATGCCCATTGGGATTTCTTGCATTGGGCAATAAGGAGTCGCTTCTTTTTGCGAACAGCAGAGGACAATTTGGGGATGTCGACCGGAGAGAAAAGATATTCATCAAGACAGGGTAAGAAAGGCATATGCGATATGAAGCGGTTGTAATAGGTGTATCTGCGGGGGGCCTGGCCGCCCTTTCAGGCATTCTACAGGAATTGCCTGCGAACTATCCGTTGCCGGTGATCGTGATCCAGCACCGATCGAAAGATCAACGGACATTGCTGGAGGAAGTGATGCAGGCCAGATGCCGCATGCGGGTCAAGCAGGCGGACGAGAAAGAAAAAATAGAAGGCGGCGTCGTCTATTTTGCTCCTGCCGATTATCATCTGCTGATCGAGAAGGACCGGTCTTTTTCGCTGAGCTGCGAGGAACCGGTGAATTTCAGCAGGCCATCGGTGGACCTTTTATTCGAAACTGCATCGGAGGTATATGAGAACAAGCTGATAGGCGTGATCCTTACGGGCTCCAACAGCGATGGGGCGGCCGGTATCCAGGCAATAAAAGCGCGTGGAGGGCTTACTATCGCTCAGGACCCGGGAAACGCTTTGTTCCCGGCCATGCCGCAGGCGGCCATCAATACGGGCAGCGTATATTCCGTCCTTACGGTGGAAGAGATAAAGAATTTTTTGCTTGAAATAGCTAAAAAACTATCCTGAACATGCCAGAGCGTGAAAAAACAAATATCTTAATCGTCGATGACAAAGCAAAGAATATTTTTGCCCTGGAGGAGGTATTGGCCGGCGCGGGGCGGAATTTTATCAGGGCTATCAATGGGAAAGAGGCTTTAAAGATCGTGCTGAACGAGGAGATCGACCTGATCATACTGGATGTTCAAATGCCTGGTATGGATGGATTCGAGGTAGCCCAGATCCTTAAGTCCCATAAAAGGACAAGGGAGATACCCATCATATTCGCCTCTGCCGAAAGGAAGGAGCACCAGTCGATGATGAAGGGGTTTGAAGAGGGGGCGGTCGACTATCTGTACAAACCGCTGGATCCTGCCATAACGGAAGCAAAGGTGTCGGTGCTGCTGCAGCTGCATCTCCAGAAGAAGGAGCTCGTCAAAAAAAACCTCATCCTCGAAAAGCACTCCCTGCTGATCAATAACTCGGCAGACCTGATCTGCATCATCAATGTCCGGACCTTACAATTCGAGGAAGCAAATCAGGCAGTCAACTCCATGCTAGGCTATACAATAGAAGAATTCAGAAATACATCCATTCTTTCCTATCTCGACGCAGAGGGCAGGCTTACCGTTGAGAACCTGAGCCAGTCCGATAAAGAGAAATTTTCGTTCGAGACAAGGGTATATTGCAAAGACGGCTCTGCCAGGTGGCTTAACTGGAATGTGGTCAGCAAGGACGGCCTGTGGTTCGCCAACTCGAGGGATATCACGGATAAGAAAGCGGCTGACCAGGAGATCAGTCAATTGAATGCGGAGCTTAAAGAGAATATTACGCAGTTGGAAGCTACGAATAACGAGCTGGAGTCATTTTCCTACTCCGTATCGCACGACCTGCGGGCGCCGCTGAGGAGCATTAATGCCTATGCCCGGATAATTTTGGATGATCATTACGATGGGCTGGATGAGGAATTACGCCGGCTGTTTGACATCATACAGCGCAATGCGAATAAAATGGGGGTCTTGATAGACGACCTGCTGCGGTTCTCAAGACTGGGCCGGCGCAAGCTGGAAAAAGTCCCGGTGGATCTTGTGGAATTGACCCAAAGAGCGCTAAAGGACCTGACCGAGCACAATAAAAGCGAGGCAGACATACAGATCGGGACTTTACCATCTGCTGAAGGAGACCCTGCGCTGCTATACCAGGTGCTTTTGAACCTGCTCTCCAATGCCATTAAATATTCCGCCAAAAGGCCGGCGCCGAAGATCACTATCGGAGCATTAGAAAACGAGAATGAATTGATATATTACGTAAAGGACAATGGGACGGGGTTCAATATGGATTATGTACACAGACTGTTCTCCGTATTCCAGCGGCTCCATAACGGTAATGAGTTCGAGGGGACGGGTGTGGGCCTGGCCATTGTTCAACGTATCATAGCAAAGCATGGAGGCAGGGTATGGGCGGAGGGGGAGCCGGATAAAGGAGCGACCTTCTTCTTTTCATTACCCAGGCCGGCAACTGAAAAAATACAGCACAATTATGGAAACCCGTAAGATCGATATTCTTCTTGTTGAAGACAACCCTGATGATGCGGACCTTACCATACGGGCTCTTAAAAAGAATGGCCTGGCAAGCTCGATCATCCATCTGCAGGACGGTGAAGAGGCGCTTGATTTTATTTTTTGCAAGGGCGTGTATTCCGACCGGGTGTTCGAGGAAATGCCGAAATTGCTCATTTTGGACCTGAAGATGCCTAAGGTGGATGGTATCGAGGTCCTCCGCCAGGTGAAGTCGGACTCCCGGACCAGGGCGATGCCGGTGGTGCTTTTTACCTCCTCGAGCGAGGAGCGGGATATTACAAAAAGCTACCAGTCCGGCGTGAATAGCTATATTGTAAAACCAGTCGAATTCGAAAGTTTTGTCAAGGTTGTGTCGAATTTGGGTTTGTATTGGTTGTCATTAAATCAGATACCGCATCGATAATAAAAAAACTTACCCATGGACCTTAAAATGAACGAGCAGGTGAGAATACTGATTCTGGAGCATGAACCAGATGATATCGGCCTGCTGCATTATGAATTGAAAAAAGGCGCATTGCATTATTCCGCGACAATTGTGCAGGAGCGGGAGAATTACGTGCAGGCCTTGAAGAGTTACGATCCGGATATCGTGCTTTCCGACTATGTTCTTCCCAATTTCGACGGCGCTACCGCCTTTTATATCAAGAAAGAAATATCTCCCGACGTCCCCTTCATCATCGTCTCCGGCACCATTGGTGAGGAGAATGCGGTGGAGCTGATCAAGAGCGGCGTGACCGACTATGTACTAAAGGACAAATTGTTCACCGTCGTACCCAAGATCACCAGGGCATTGAAAGAGAGCAGGGAATACAAGGAAAAGAAGGAGCAGGAGAAAAAGCTGGAAAGCTATGCCCGTGAGCTGGAACGCTCAAACAAGGAATTGGAGGAATTTGCCTATATCACTTCGCATGATCTGCAAGAGCCTTTGCGTATGGTAGGAAGCTTTTTGCAGCTGTTGCAGCAGCGGTACAAGGATAAGCTGGATAAAGAGGCCAATGAATATATCCACTATGCTGTCGATGGGGCTTCCCGTATGAAACGGCTGATCAGCGATCTGCTCAATTATTCGCGCACGAACAAGGAGTGGCTTATCGAACAGGTAGATATTTCCGAGACCATACAGGAGGCTTTGAAAAACCTGAGGGCCAGTATAAACGAGTGTGGCGCAATTATTGAATTTGAAAATATGCCCACATTGAGGGTAGATCGCTCTCAAATGCTGCAGCTATTCCAAAACCTTATCGGCAATGCCATAAAATTCAGGAAAGAGGGGGGGCAGCCTTTTATAAAAATAACTGCGGCCAAACAGGACACGGAATGGTTGTTCTCGGTGGAAGACAACGGTATAGGCATCGATCAGCAGTATTCGGAGAAAGTATTTGTCATCTTCAGAAAGCTGCACAATCAGACGAAGTTTGAAGGAACGGGGATTGGGCTTTCCATTGCAAAAAAAATTGTCGAAAGACATGGCGGAAGAATATGGTTCGAATCCGAGCCAGGAAAAGGGACAAAATTTTACTTTACGTTGCAATCTGTAAACAATGAAACCGATCAATATACTTCTCGTGGAAGATAACCCGGGGGACATCCTGCTCGCCCGCGTAGCATTTGAAAAAAGCAAATATTCCGTCAATATAGACGTCGCCATGGACGGGGAGGAAGCGTTGGATTTTCTCTATAAAAGGGGAATGTTCGCAGAAGCCTCTACGCCCGACCTGATACTGCTGGACCTGAACCTGCCTGCCATCAGCGGCTCGGAAGTGTTAGCCGATATTAAGAATGATGAGGAGCTGAGGGTCATACCGGTGATCATTCTTACCACTTCACAGGCAGAATGGGATATCATAAGATGTTACAGGCTGCATGCAAATTGTTTCGTGAATAAACCATTCGGATTCGAATCGTTTGATAAAGTGGTTCAAAGCATCGAGGATTTCTGGTTCAATATTGTCAGGCTGCCTGTCAATTAGCGGCGTCTACTATCCAGGCAGCAGTTGGGCTTACCAGCGGCGCTTCGCCAAATTCTTTTGCCAGCGCTTTTGCGAGGTCTGCTTTTATAACGGGTAATTGACCCGGGGCCAGCTCGTTGAGCGTGCTATACATGGGCGTACCTTCCAGCAGGCCGGTGGCGGTGTCGGCCGCGGATGGGCTATTGCCCGTCAGCTTCACCAGGCTGACGCGAACGTCTGTAAAGCCGGCGCCCTTTGTCCATGCTGCCAGCTGGCTGTCATCATACAGAGAGTATGGAAGGTGAAAAAATCTGGGGGGATCGACAGGGAAATACTTTTTTACGACCTTGTCGGCGAGATCAAAAACAGGATTGCTCTCCAGCCTGTCCCAGGTGCTGAATAAGAGCCGTCCGCCTGGTCTCAATACACGGCGGGCCTCCGAGAGGGCTTTTGGTTTATCCGGGACAAACATGAGCCCAAACTGGAATATCACCAGGTCGAAAGAGCGGTCGTCGAAGGGAAGCTCCTGGGCATCGGCTGTCTGCCATTCGATGTTTGTACCGGGTGTCGTCTGACGGGCGATGGAGAGCATGTCCTTGTTGAAGTCGGTGGCAATCAGCCTGGCATTGGGAAAGGTCATTTGCAAATGACGTGTAACGCGACCCGTGCCGCAGGCTATTTCCAGGATGGTCTGTGGCTGTGGAGACCCTGCGGCTGCAGATCCTGCCAGATGCAGGGCATAAGGTTCGAAAATATAGGGGCCCAGGTAGCGGTCATAATTCCCGGGAATAGAGCCTGAAAAGGCGGGGGGTGTTTTTGGCATAAGTTAAAGATAAGTGGTAAATTGGTTTATGCTAAAGAACTTTTTCCTTGTTACGGTGCGCAATCTGTGGCGTAACAAGTCCTTTACTTCCATCAATGTTATTGGTCTGGCTATTGGCATGGCGTCTGCGTTGCTGATCGGCTTATGGGTACAGCATGAGACAAGCTATGACAGGTGGTTTGCGAAATCCGATCGTATCTATCAGTTATACACCCGGGGAGATTACAATGGGAAAATGGATGCCTGGCCGCGTGTGTCGTCACTGATGGCGGGGGAATTGAATAAGGGTTTTGGCGAGGTCGAGAATGCGGCGCGTATAAGAACGGTGTATTTTCTGGTAAGCAATACGGGGGAAAAGCATTTCAATCTGCAGGGCGCTTTTGCGGACTCTTCTTTCCTGGATATATTCAGCTTCCCTGTGCTGAAAGGAGATGTGCGGACGGCGTTGCGAGGGGACCAGGGTATTGTGCTGACGGAGCATGTCGCCCGGAATTTGTTTGGTGATGCGGACCCTATCGGGCAGACGGTGGTTATCGACAGTACGGCTAATTTTAAAGTGACTGCGGTGTTAAAGGACCTGCCGGGCAATACGGAATTCACTTTTCAATATCTTTTGCCCTGGAGCTATATTCATCGCATAGGATGGGATGGTGGCGGTGCGTCCTGGAAATTCACCGATGCGGTGACTTATTTGACACTGAAGCCGGATGCGTCGCAAGCTGCATTCGACTCCAAGATCAGCCATTTTGCTCAGCAGCAGGCGAGGGATAAGGATCTCCGCCAGGAGACGTTTACGCAGCCGCTGGTCCGGGCCCACCTTTATTCCAAAGCGGAGAATGGCCGTCTGACGGGTGGGATGATATCCATGGTGCGGTTGTTCTCGGTGATAGCGGTCTTTATTCTGCTGATAGCCTGTATCAATTTTATGAACCTGAGCACGGCCCGTAGTGAAAAGCGTGCAAAGGAGGTCGGTATACGCAAGGTAGTAGGCGCCGCCAGGAGTTCGCTGATAGCACAATTTATCGGAGAAAGCATTGTGCTGGCTGCGTTGTCCTTTATACTGGCCCTTGTTATGGTGAAGCTGTCGCTGAAAGGTTTTAACCGGCTGATAAGCGCGGACCTTCATACAAACTATGGAGATAGCAGCTTCTGGTATTTTGCGGTTGGCTTTATCTTTTTTACGGGTATCGTTGCCGGCAGCTATCCGGCATTTTATCTTTCTTCTTTCCGGCCTGCATCGGTGCTGAAAGGCAGCTTCCAAAAAGTGAATACGCTGCTGACGCCCCGCAAGGTGCTGGTTGTGCTGCAGTTCACCTTCTCCATTGTCCTGATCATCTGTACTATCATTGTTCACCGGCAGGTACAGTATGCGCGGGACCGCGATACAGGCTACAACAGGGATAAGCTCATCTTTACTTTTATGCAGGGTGACGTACAAAAACATTACGAGCAGATCAGGCAGGAGCTGATAGGCAGCGGGGCGGCAGCCTCTGTGACAAGGTTGTTATCTCCCATAACCCGTATATGGAATGCTGCCGACGGGTTTTCCTGGCCCGGGAGCACAGAGGCTGACAAGAAGGTGAATTTCGCCCGATTTGAAAGCGACGTCGATTTTGTACATACAACAGGTACTCAGCTGGTACAGGGACGGGACATCGACCTGAAGGCATATCCCACGGACAGTACAGCGGTGCTGCTGAACGAGACGGCCGTGAAGACCATGCGTCTGCAGGATCCTGTGGGTAAAATGATCAGGGATGACAGAGGGGTGAGCTATCATGTGATAGGTGTGCTAAAGGATTTTATCATGGAATCTCCCTATGATCCCGTGGATCCCATGATCATCCAGGGGCTTTCCACGACCTATCCGGTGGTGCACTTCCGGCTGAACCCTGCCGGTAGTATATCGGCCAATCTGAAAAAGGCGGAGGAGATATTCAAACGCTGGAACCCCCGATATCCGTTTGAATATTATTTTGCGGATGCGTATTATAACAGCAAGTTCAAGTCTGAGCAGCAACAGGGTATACTCGGACTGCTTTTTAGCGGATTGACGATATTTATTTCCTGTCTGGGGCTGTTTGGCCTGGCCTCTTATATGGCCGAGTCGCGGACGAGGGAGATCGGTATTCGCAAGGTGCTGGGCGCCTCTGTGGTCAGCGTCACTTTATTAATGGCAAGGGATTTTATCCGGCTGGTCCTGATCGCGGTGATCATAGCGAGCCCGATGGCATGGTATGCGATGCACACGTGGCTGGAGGGGTTCAATTATCGGATACAGATAGGAGTATGGGTCTTTGTCGTGGCGGCGGCGCTGTCGGTGGTTATCGCTGTCCTGACGGTGGGATATCAGGCTGTTACAGCGGCTTTGACCAATCCGGCGAAGAGTCTGAAAAGAGAGTAAATCTTATACTAAGTTTGTAAAATATTCGTTGTTAAATAAGTTAAGACCAATATTTTACGTATGAAGAACCTCTGTACTGCCCTATCCATAGCCCTGCTATGCGCATCTTGCAGCTCTACGAATCTCATGTCGCTCAGCGTCGTGCAGCCTGCACCCGTATCATTGCCTCCCTATGCCAAGACGGCTGCCGTCGTCAACAGGACGAGAGCCACGGATGAGACGCGAACCATCGACGCCATTCACAAGGCGATATCTCTTGAACCCAGCAATTTACAGAAAGAAGGCGCCAGGGCCAGCATGACGGGACTGGCCGATGAGCTGATGAAGAACAATCGGTTCTCCATAGTCAAGCCATTGACAAATCTTGACCTCCGGAGCTATGGTGCGGGTGTATTCCCGTCCGCGCTGTCCTGGGATACGGTGGAGAAGATATGCAGAAATAATAATACCGACCTGCTGTTCTCGCTCGAGCTGTTCGATGCGGAAACCAGGGGAGGGGTTGGGCCCAATACAATTGGCTCAGCGGTGATGGGAAATGTCCCGGGCCTGATGCAGCAAGTGAACCTGACGACGGTGGTAAAGACCGGTTGGCGGATCTATGATCCCTCTTCCCGGAATATACTGGATGAATATGTCCTCAGCCGGGATCTTACTTTCAGGGGTACTCCTATAGCGGCTGCTACGGCTATGATAGGTCATAAAGAGGAAGTGATCAAGGTAGGTAATCAAGCCGGGCAGGCCTATGCATACCGGATCGTGCCTTATTCCGTCCGTGTGTCCAGGTTTTATTATGTACGGGGAAGCGCTAATTTCACCGTCGCTACCCGTATGGCGCGAACGGGCAACTGGGATGGAGCGGCCAAGCTCTGGCAACAGGAAACCACCAATCCCAGCCGGAAAGTAGCCGGCAGGGCCTGCTATAATATGGCGATCATAAGTGAGATCAATGGTGATCTCCCCGGCGCCATCACCTGGGCGCAGAAGGCGTATGAAATGTACAACAATCGCCTGGCGCTGAGCTATGTCAATGTACTCAGGAACAGACAGACGAATGATGCTGTTCTAAAGGAGCAGACAGATGTATCTGCCAATCCTTAACCTGCTGTGGGCGCCTGCTGTGGCGAAGGTCCGCGAAAGAGCTTGCGCTGGAAGACGATGATATAGATCACGCCTACACAGATAGCTGCATCTGCAATATTGAAGATGTCGTCGAAGAAGGTGAACTTCTTACCGCCTATAAAAGGCAGCCAGCCGGGAAAGTGGGTATGTATCAACGGGAAATAGAACATGTCGACCACCCTGCCATGAAGAAAGGTGGTGTAGCCATGTGCGGGGAAGATACGGGCCACATGGTCATAGGTGCTACCTTCGAATATCAGTCCATAGAAGAGGCTGTCGATGAGATTGCCCAGCGCACCGGCGAAGATCAGGGCTGAGCAGATGATGAAGTGCGGATGATAATTCTTTTTAATAATACGCTGGATATAGAAGCCTCCGAACAGCACGGCTACCAGGCGGAAGAGGGTCAAAAAAAGCTTGCCCCAGCTGCCACCGAACTGTAGGCCGGTGGCCATCCCTTCATTTTCCACGAAGTAAAGCTGCGCGTGGCGGCCCATAAGGTTTACGCTGTGGTCCAGGGGCATATGCGTCTTGACCCATATTTTGAGTGCCTGGTCTGCTATGATAATGAGCAGTACGAGAAGGAATATTTGCCGGGATCGCATAGAGGACAAATATAATGAAATTCCCGTGGCTAGTTGTTGTGGGCGTGTTCGTATACCTTGCGGGCCTTTGCCATCAGGGAGATGTAATCTCTGTCGATGATATTATTGCCTGCAAAGACCTTTTTGGTCATTTTTTCGATGTCCAGCCAGCTCCACTGGGCGGTGCAGGGGAAGCCTTTCAGCTTCATTCCGAACAGGGCGATGCAGACCGCCTTTCTAAGAGAGGCGGGGGCGCTTTCGAAGGAAGCTAATTTATTGGGGCAATCATAATCCATGTTCTTCAACTGGGCCTGCCCGGGAAGACAATAGTCGATCTTGATACGGGCGATGTTCTCGATACCTGCGGAGTCTTTTTTAGGTATGATCTCAAACATGGCCAGCTGAGCGGTGGCTGAGCCTATGCTGCTGCCTTCGAGCGCCAGCGCGGTATCTTCCATTGCGCTGCGCTTATTCTCAAAACCCAGAAGGCGGTATTCCTGCACCAGGGTCGTATCGAATTGAGCGGTGATACAGACTTTGTCGGCAATGCCGGGCAGCTGACTGGCAAGGAGGTTTAGCATTGCTCTTTCGCCCTGCTGTATATCCTCGATAGTGGTAAAGTTGCCATGTCCTGCATCGGCCAGTATCGACAGTTCCGACTCTTCATCCTTATTCATGCCTACTCCGAGACAGGAGAGATGTATGCTGTCCTCGTACTGGCCGCGGACAAGCTCTAACAGGTCGCGTTTTTTATCCGGCGTAGAGGAGATATCGCCGTCTGTGATCAGGATGACCTTGTTATTGCCGGCCCGCATAAATTGGGCAGCGGCCACTTTATACGCCATGCCGAGACCTGTCTCGCCAGGAGCGGGGCCATCGGCGTACAGCAGTTCGATGGCTCTTAGCAATTTTTCTTTATTGGAACCCGGAACGGCTGTCAGCATCCGCTGTCTTCCCCCGTATTCGATGATGGAAACAGTATCGATGTTCCGCAGATTCTTTACCAGGAAGTGAAGGCAGGATTTGATAAGGGGAAGCTTGTTGGGCATGTCCATGGAGCCGGTGACGTCGATGAGAAAGACGAGGTTGGCCGGAGGCGTGTTGGGAAGGATGGCTTTCTTCGCACAGATATTCAGGCATAGCAGGCGGTGCGCTTCGTTCCAGGGACAGGTCAATAACGCTGATGAACAATGGAAGGGGTTTGCTTTTTCCGGGTCCTCATAATAAAAGTTATGATAGTTCAGCATCTCCTCCAGCCTGATGGCTTCGGCCGGCACGGGCAATCCCATGTCAAGGAAGCGTTTGATATTGCTGTAGGAGACGCTGTTGCTGTTACAGGCAAACGATACAGTAGCGTACTCGCTGACAAATGGATTTTCCACCAGGGATGTCTGTAAGGCATTGACGTCGGGGGGCTGTTCCGTACCCGCGCCCCTGATGACGGAGATGAGGTTATTCTTTTTGGAGGCCTGTGGAAAGGGCAGCTCCTTTAGAATAACGCGCAAGAATTCCGACGAGCTGACGGGAGTGGAATATTTCTCATATCCGTCGATGAAAAATGTCAGTGAATCGTCCGACGTGCGGGATACGATCTCGAAGTTCCCATAGGGGCCTGTTTTAAATAAGGTCCCGGTAGATCGTACCAGGATCGAGACGTGTGGAAGAATGTCGCCGTGTGGGCCTTTTACCTCCCCCGTAAAAAAATACTGAGCAGATAATGGCATGTACAGCACGCTAAGCAATATTATGGAACCTATCGTTCTCAAGCCCTTTAAATTACGAAGAATGTCTGAAAAGAGCGTGCCGGGGTCGACGGGCGCACGAGGCGAGGGGGAACGGGTATTTTTTTCCTCAATTAGGGCTTTGACTCGAATTTATAGCCCATGCCGTACATGGATCTTATATAATCCGAACAACCGGCCATGCTCAGCTTGCGTTTGAGGTTCTTTATGTGCGAGTAGATAAAGTCCAGATTGTCATAGCTCATGATCTCGTCGCCGGACAGGTGCTCGGCGATAGCGTTCTTGGATATGATACGGTTTTTATTGGAGGCAAGGTATAGCAGAAGGTCGTATTCTTTCCGGGTGAGATCTACCGGTTTGTCCTCGATGAAGACGCTTTTACCTTCTATATCAATGACCAGCTCGTTGAATACGAGAACGCTGGTGCCTTCAAATCTGCGTCTGCGGATGACAGCTTTTATGCGTGCGCTAAGCTCGGATAAATAGAAGGGCTTGCTGATATAATCGTCCGCGCCGAGATTGAGTCCCTCGATCTTGTCATCGATGGAGTTCCTGGCAGAAATGATGATAACCCCATCTGTCTTGTTATTCGCCTTGAGCTGGCGGAGGAGATTGAGTCCATTACCGTCTGGCAAGGAAATGTCCAATAGTATGCAGTCGTAATCGAATACTTCAATTTTATCGAGGGCTGTTCGGTGGTCATGTGCAATTTCACATAAATAGCTCTCACCTCTTAAATATGTCGCCATGCTATTGGAAAGCTCTATTTCATCTTCTACAATGAGGACCTTCATAGAAATTAAAATACGCGCAATATTCTGTAGAAATTCTGTATTGAACCAGCAGTATTAAGAGAATGCTACGTGATCCTGGCGGAAATCTGCAGGCTTTTTGTATTTATAATAATATTATTATCAAATGGTTATACAATGATTATCCCTGTATTAAATAACAACCGGACAGCGATGGACCTGACGGAATACCGGCACTTTTGCGTTATTCAAAACACCTCGCATGAAGGTTATTCATTTCTTGCTAACTGCTTTATTTACTGCTGCTGCTTTATCCGGGTACTCCCAGGTTCCGCTTAAAGGGAAGGTATTCAGTCACAGTACCCAGGACAGATTATATGGGGCTATCGTCTCCTGTACGGATGCCAATGGGAAGACAGTCAGTACTGTCACAGACGAGGACGGAGAGTTCAGGTTCAAGCATCTCGTCCCCGGTGAATACGATGTGAAAGTGGAGTTTGTAGGGTTTGCTTCCTACAGCCGGCATGTGACCATTGTTGCGAATGAGCCTTCGGAGGTGCGAATAGAGCTGGAGGAAAAAGCAAGGGAACTGGTAGATGTGCGGGTATTTGGCAGGATCAATCCGGAAGACGAGATGGGCGCGCGGCAGAAAGAGCAGAGAAGCTATGATATCGTCAATGTGATATCGGCCAGGGCGATGGAGCGATCGCCGGACATCAATGCGGCCAATGTGCTGCAACGTATGGGCGGTCTGACCATTCAGCGTAATGGGGGTGCGGATGAAGCCTATCCTATCATCCGTGGTCTGGACCCGCGCTATACCAATACCCTGATCAATGGCGTCAAGATCACCAGCCCTGATGATAAGTCAAGGTTTGTTCCCCTGAGCCTTGTTCCTTCGGACATGCTGGGGAGCATTGAAGTACATAAATCGCTGTTGCCGGAGCTGGAAGGGGATGCGATTGGGGGAACGGTGAACCTGGTCATGAAGGATGCACCGGAAAAGGAAGTGTTCAAGGTCCTGGGTTCTCTGGGATACAGCGCCCTATTCTTTGACAGAAAATTCCTCCGTTTTTCGCACGAGGACATTCAGCAAAAGAGCGTCATCGAAAAATATGGCAGCTCCTATACGGCCAAGCCGGATGATTTCAGCAGATCGAACCTGGATTTCAAGGCGGTAACCGCCATGCCCAACACGACCGCCAGTATCGTATATGGGAAGCGTTTGCTGCACAGGAAGCTGGGGCTGATCGTGGCCGAGAATTTTCAGGACCAGCACTATGGCAGCAATTCCACTTTCAACCAGGCGGCTCCTGATGTCCATGCGAATGGTGCAGCCGCTCTTTCCGACTATGCCAACAGGTCGTTTTCCACCCGTCAGATGAATAATGGGATACTGCTTCACCTGGATTATGCGTTGAACGATCGCAATAAATTTACACTCACCTCCACGACCCTGTATAGCTTTCTGGCGCAGTCAAGGGTGATCGTGGATACGGCGATCGTAGGTGGTAATGGAGGGAGGACTGTCCCTGGCACCGGTCCGGTAACGACGGATTACACTTCTGTCACCAGCCGTCAGCTCCTGGAGAATATCAAGCTGGATGGGAAGCATGTGTTATCGCCGCATTTCTTTGTCGACTGGTCGGGCGTTTTTTCCTATGCTGCAAAGCGGACTCCCGATATGGCGGATCTGGCGATAAATAAAAAGATCGACACTGTGCATACGGATCATAATCCTAACGGGCCTTATGTGTTTGTCAGTACGCCAAATTATTTCGACGACATCACCCGTATATGGCAGCACAATGAGGATAAGGATTACGACCTTATCGGCAACCTCGCTTACCGGGCCGGGCTTCGCGGGAACGGATCGCTGGAACTAAAGGCCGGCGGACTGTATAGGCGCAAGACGAGGTATAATATACAGGACGAGTATGATCTGAGGCCTACCGCCAGCGGCAGCGGCGTCAAGCAGCAGTTCACCGATATACAGTCCGCGCAGTGGAGCGTGTACAACAGCAGCGGCACGTATGACTACGATAAAAATAAATACCGGCTATTCGAGAATATCACTGCTGGTTATGGACAGTTCAGGATATCCGTCCCCCTCGCGGATATTACCGGTGGCGTGCGTGTTGAAAAGACATCGCAGGGATATACATTGAATACCTTTTACCCAACGGGGATCAATGGAGTGGACAAGGATTATACGGATGTGCTGCCCAGCATCGATCTTAAATTCAAGCCGGACGTGCGCACCAATATACGGCTGTCCTATTACAAGGCTGTCGCGCGTCCCAACTTCTACGATCTTGTTCCAGCCGACAGGCTGAGCGCTACCGATGCCACTTCGACCCGGGGAAACCCCTTTTTGGCGCATACCGTCGCGGACAACTATGACATCCGGTATGAATGGTATCCTGCCGGCGAGGATCAGCTGTTTGCCGGCGCCTTTTATAAGAAGATCAAGGACCCAATCGAATATGCCTATATATCCGGGACCACCTATGAACCGCAGAACTTTGGAGATGCGACGGATTATGGCGCCGAGCTGGTCTTTACGAAGTATTTCGGCGCCTGGGGCATAAGCGGCAATTACACCTATATCTATTCGAAGATCTATTCCAACAAATCTTATTACAATCTCGCCACCGGCTATATAAATGCCGATACGCTGCAAAAAAGATCTCTGCAGGGACAGACCGACCATACGCTGAACCTTTCACTTATGTATAAGAACAGGGAGCGTGGATTTTTTGCCGAGCTGGCCTTCCAATATTTAGGGAAATCCATCGCCGTAGTATATCCCATCTATGGATACGATTATTATCAACAACCCCAGTCAAACCTGGCTTTCTCGGCCGAGAAGGAGCTAAAGAACCGGCATTTTACTTTGTTCGGAAAGTTCAACAACCTGCTGAACACACATTTGAAGCAGGAGATCAACAACCTGCGGGTGGTTGACGAAGAGACGAAGTTCAATTTCAGTCTTGGATTGCGCTATGCCCATTGATCCGAAAAACTTAAATACAATAGACATGAAACTTTTACAATGTTGCTTCATGACAGCCGCCGTCATTGCAGTTCTTTCTTCCTGCTCGAAAAGCGACACCACCAAGGTGATCACTCCGACAGTGCCTCCTTCCAATCCCATCAGCCCGGGGAATATATCGGGTTTTGTGAAGGGGACGTTTACTACTGGCAATACCTATACCATCACCGGTGACCTTACCGTCAAGTCCGGGGATACGCTGGCATCCCAGCAGGGGGTAACCGTGGTGGTAAAAGGCGATGCCCAGATCAATGTGCAGGGAGTATTGCTGCTGGTGGGTACACAGGACCAGCCTATCTATTTCAATTCCGACAGCAAGCAGCCGGGTTCCTGGGGTGGTTTTCAGTGTGACAGCGCCCAATCCGTGACCATCAAATGGGCGCATATCGACAATACGGGCGGGCCTGATCCCACCGGCAGCTCCCGGAAAACCGTGCTGGTGACCTCGCCCATCAATGTGGACATCGAGGACAGCTGGTTTACCAATGGGCAGGATGATCTGATGCGTATGGAAAGTGGCGCCAAAGTAACCATTCTCCGGAATACCATTCTTTGCTCGGGCAGCACCGATGGAGAGGCGATCAACCTGAAATCGGGTGTTACGGGCACCGTGGCTTACAATGTGATCTATAGCCAGGCAGGCACCGGTGTAAAGCTCGAGACCAGCAAGACGGCGCCCCTTCCCCAGACATCTGTCGATGTTTATAACAATACAATGGTGAGCAATGGATGGCGCAGGGGGCAGGCGGAACCTGGAAATGGGATTTCGGTGGGTGTGAATGCAAAGGCGAATGTCTACAACAATATCATGGTGGATAATTACCATGGGCTCGAAATTTTTAAGGATGCGGATACTTCTGCGGCCGACACTCACTATGGTAATAATCTTTTTTATGCTTCGCAGGATACCTACGTGGATACTACCCAGGGAGGTAATTTGCAGATCAGCATCCGGGGCAATTTCTATCCGAACGATGGGTACGGCAAACCTCAAGCCACCGACCTGATCTCTGCCCAGGTTGGGGACAAGGACCCGCTGTTCAAGAGCTTTGACGCGAAGGTGGAAACGCCTAATGGAGCGACTACCAGCAATGACTTTCACCTGCAGGCCGGCTCGCCCGCCCTTGGGAAGGGTAATCCCACATATAACAGTGACATCGGGGCTTATACTTCGGATGGCAGGGGAAACAAGCACTAAAAACAAATTTTCTACAGGATTGGCCAATAGATTTGATTTTCGGCCCTACGGTTTGTAAAAAAAGAGGACTTCGCCAGAGCTGCTTCGACACGGTCCTCCTCGGTCGTAACCTTCGCTACGCCTGGTTACAGACGACCGACCCGTTGCCGGTTTTAAAAAAAATGAAAATGAGCCTTCGACATTTTGGTATGTCGCTGTTTGCAATGGCATTTTGCTGCACGGTGCATGCCCAGGAGTATACATTCGAAAAGAAGATACCTGTACCCGGAGATGGCGGGTATGACTACATGGCCATCGACGAGGTCAATAACCATTTGTTCGTATCGCATGGCACTGCCTTCAATGTGATCGATCTGGCAACGGAACTGCCTATCGCGGTCATCGATGGAATGAAGGGGGTGCATGGGGTGGCGATCGTAAATGAGGTGAACAAGGGATTTATCAGCGATGGGAGGGCGGATGCGGTAGTGGTTTTTGATCTTACCAGCTTCAAGACGATGAAGACCATACCGTTGAGCAGCAAGGACCCTGACGGCATTATCTATGATCCTTTTTCCAAAAAGGTGTTTGTATTCAATGGAGATGGCAAGAGCACCATTGCCATCAATACACAAACGCTGGAGGAGGAGAAAAAGATCGATCTTGGAGGAGGGCCGGAGTTTGCAGTGTCCAATGGGAAGGGGCTGATCTATAATAATATCGAGGATATGAATGTCATAAAGGTCATCGATACGAAGACCTTTACGGTAAAAGCAACCTATCCCCTGGCCCCCTGCGGCGGACCCACGGGGCTGGCCTTCGATGCGGGGAATCAGCGTCTTTTTACGGGATGTCGTACGAATAAGGGACTTGGCGTGCTGAATGCCGTCACCGGAAAGGTAATAACGACCCTGCCGATAGGCGCCGGTGTGGATGCGGTCATATACGACGCAGCACATAAGCTGATCTTTGTGTCCAATGGAGATGCGACGGCTACTATTATCCAGCAGCAGTCGGCAGACGAATATAAGGTTATTCAAACCCTTACCACGACACAGCGTGCGAAGACAATGGCATTCGATAAGAAGACCCGGAAGATATATTTCAGCGCTCCGCAGTTCGAGCCAGGGACGCGCAAGATCATTCCCGGCACGTTTGCTGTTTGGGTATATAAGCCTGCATAGGGGAGTTACATGAGAATTCAAGAAAGGCCGGCCTTCGGGCCGGCTTTTTTCAATCTGAGAAAATACCGATAGGAAATGGCCAGCACGACAAGGAATCCAAGGGGATCTAGGATATTATACCATTTATCGCCAATGGAGGAATGCGCGATGACGGCGGAAGTCAGCGTGATAGCAAAACCAAAATAGGCGAATTCTTTTATTTTAAAAGGGACAGAGGGTATCAAGAGCGCGAGCAGGCCCAATGTTTTGGCAGTGGTGAGCTCTACCTTAAAATAGCCGGGCAGGTGCAGGTGCTGGAAGGCGCCTTCGGGATAGATGAAATGGTCAAAAAATGTGAAGCTAATGATACTGAACAGCATAACGAAAGCTATTATGCCTGTGGTGGCCCGATAGATGATCCTGTCTTTTTTCATTCTTTTTGCACATAGGACAGGCGGGGCGTTGTTTTTGTGACATGGTCAGAGCTCTATCTCTCCCGACTGGATGTTCAGCCGGAAAAGGGTGAGCCTGGTGGAAGTGCGGATGCCGGTAACTCCCGTTGACCTTCCGTCAGCTCTTCTTCGCTATCGAATAGCCAAAGGTCTTTTATCGCCACCAGGAGCGATCTTTTATCTGCACCGTGTATATAATTACCGCGAAGCCAGGTTTGGATGGTGTTGGAAGCATTTGTATGAAAGAACATCTGTCTGCGGGTGTACCTGGTGCCGGAGAGTCCGATACGCGAGGTATCCTTTCGCAGATCGATGACGCTGATCTGGCTGAACCAGGCAAGGGAATCCTGGGCAGGCTGTTTCTCGGACAGGGTAATATATTCGGAGTAAAATTTTTTCCTTAGGAAAGACTCGGAGGCCGAATCATTTTGTGCGATGGCCGTCAGTATCAGGCAGGAGAACAATAGGGACAGGGTAGCTTTTTTCATGTCAGGAGGTTGTATACGGGGATATAAGATAGCGCACTTACGACGATGGAAATGGCCAGGGAATAAATTACTATCTATTAGGGGAGGCAGTAAGGAGGGGGTTGCAGGTGAAGGCAATAAACATTATATTTAACTGTTGATGCAAAAACTCCTAAATATGCGTATGAAAATTTTACTGCCAACAGCAAGCCTTCTCCTTTTATTTGCCGCCTGTAAAAAAGACTCGGGTGAAAAAAGCGCCCTGGACGGTAACTGGAATTTTACTTCCCTTAGTGCGACTACCAGCAGTACCGAGGTGGTGACTTATAGCCAGGATGACATTGAAAAGACTGTGACGACCTCCAGCTATACCTCGACGAACAATAAGGGTACCGTTGCTATCGGCGGCGGGGTAATGACAGCGAAAGGATTATCCTATAGCGTGGATTTCGACGCGAGCTATATATATTATGTAAATGATGTCGAACAGGATGCGGGAACAATGCCTTTTTCCCTTACGATACCTCCTACCAATTCTGTCGCCAGCTTCAAGCTGGTAGGCGCGGACAGCATCTATTTCCCTTCAGGAGGTTTTTCTTCGATGGGGGCGAGCGGCGCCTCGGGGGGTAAATATTCACTCAGTGGCAATACGCTGACCATGATAATGAAGCTGGACAGCAGCTTTGTAGACAACAGCTCGGGTATGCCCGTGCAAAAGCATGATGTGGCGACTGAGACCGTCGTCCTTACCAGGCTGTAAACAATATTTCCTTGAAAGACGAACCGGCCGATCCTCGGCCGGTTTTTTTTGTAAAAAACCTTCTCTACCTATTTGTTCGTACGAAAAATTTCCTACCTTAGTATTATGAAG
>Ga0068852_100000588_pt1 | contig 23977 bp, 19 predicted proteins | sample KBSCornC22_FD_66594 | JGI IMG/M metagenome (GOLD analysis project Ga0068852, IMG submission 66594) | Corn rhizosphere microbial communities from Kellogg Biological Station, Michigan, USA - KBS Corn C2-2 | ecosystem: Host-associated > Plants > Roots > Rhizosphere > Soil ... | reverse complement strand
ATCGACGGCGATCTCTACGCGGTCGAGGACATCTGCACGCACGACGGCGGCGAACTCGCCGGCGGCCCGATCGACGGCTTCGAGATCGAATGCGTGCGCCACGGCGCGCGCTTCGACCTGCGCACCGGCGCCGTGCTCTGCCCGCCGGCCTACGAGCCGATCGCGAAGTTCCCGGTACGCGTCGAGGATGGCGCAGTGTTCACGCGGGACGATCGCTGGGATTGAAATCGTTGGCTGGATTTCAACGCGATGATCCGGCCACAACGCGTTCATTCCAGCGACGCCGTATTTGACCCCTGAGCCACAGCGGCGCTGTCATCTGCGCACGGCGAACGGCGCAGCCCGCGTCGGCGTGGCAGTCCTTTCAACACCAAAAGCAAAAGAAAAAGCGCCCGGCCGATGCCGGGCGCAAGCGATCCGAGTCAGGTCGGATCGACGTCGCGCTATTGCGCCGGGCGGTAGGTGAACCAGGTCAGGAACACCAGGCCCGCACCATCGGTATCGAGCATGAAGCCCTCTCCGTCGCGGCTCGGACCGCCGTACCAGGCGCCCTGTATCCAGTTGGTGTTCGGCGCGCCGGCGATGCCGGTGCGCAGGCACTCGGTCACGGCCGGCGTGACGAGCATGCGTTCGATGGGGTAGCTGCCCGAGCCGAAACGCGCGCTGTTCTCGCCGCTGGACTGCCAGCGCAGCTCGCCGCGGATGCAGCTGGAAAAACTCAGCTGGATCGTGCCCCAGCGCGGCTTGCGCACCGCGGCCGGATCGAACGCGGGACCGAACGCGGCACCGAGCGCGGTATTGGCCTCGAGCTCCGCCGTCGTGCCATTGAGACGGCCGAGCGCGGTCAGCCAGTACTGCGAACCGATGGTCGCCGCGTTCGGCGTCTCGCCGCCGCTGGGTCCTTTGGGAATCACGGCGATATAGGTCGGCGCCGACAGGCCGCCGGAACCGACTGCGATGAACAGCGATTTCTCCTCGCCGGTCTCGCCGTCGATCTTCAGCACGCCGGCGCCGCGCGCGCCATTGCCCGCGACGAGCAGGCTGCCGTCCGGATGCCAGGCCATGCCGGTCGGTGTGTCGATCGTCGCGTTGATGACTTTGTCGAGAGCGCCGCCAGGGAAGTTGTAGCGCAGCACCTGCCTGGAGCGCTCGCCGGTCACGTAGAGCTTGTTGCCCGCAGGATTGAGCAGCAGGCCGCGCGCCGCGCGCAGGCCGTTGTCGCGCGGTCCGGCGAACTGGGAGTACTGGCGCGTCGCCGGGTCGAAGCGCACGACGTTGTGCGTGTCGTAGCCCGGCACGTAGATCTTGCCGTCGGGCGCATCCAGCATGCCGTTATCGGGACCCTTGAGTACCGTGACGCCGGCCAGTGGCAGGTTTTCGAGCGCGCCGGTGGCGATGTCGTACTTACGCAGCGCGCTGGTCGCGTAGCTCGACACATAGGCACTGCCGCCGTTGAAGGCGACGCCGGTCAGACCCCAGTCCAGCGGCAGGCGCGCGAAGGTGTCGACGAACTCCAGCGTCGATGCGTCATAGCGCAGCAGCGTGTCGGCTTCCTCGCTGACGACCCAGAGCTTGCCGTCCGGCCCGATCTTGACCGCCTGCGCGCCCTGGATGCGGCCGCTGTCGTCGAGGTTGCGCAGGAACGCGCCTGTGCAGGCATCATAGACATGGACATTGCTGTAATAGCCGCTGACGAGCACGCGGACGTCGTCGCAGGTGGCCGCCTGGACGGCATGCAGCGAGAAAGACAGTGAAAACAGGACCGAACAACGTGCCCACCAACCTGACTTGCGGCTCATGCGGAATCTCCTTGCGTCAACGTGAGGCCGCAGGTTCCGCGGCGACCACCTCCCCGGTCCTGCGCAACACCTTCGCGTTAGCTGCGCAAAGTCCCGGTTGTTCGAAATCAACCGGTTGCGCATGAATTCCGGTCCCACTCCCGCTGCCGATCCGAGCACAGCCGCGCGCTTCCGCCTCGGCGACTGGCTCGTCGACGCGGGCAATCACGAACTCATCGCCGAATCCGGCCGCGTGCGGCTGCAGCCGCGCCAGATGCAGCTGCTGCTGCGCCTGGCACGCGAGCCCGGCACGGTGCTGCGCCGCGAGCAGCTCATCGAGGATGTCTGGGAAGGACGCTACGTCAACGACGAGGCGCTATCACGCGCGATCGCCGAGCTGCGCCAGTTGCTCGCCGACGATCCGCGCGCGCCGCGCTACATCGAGACCGTGCCGAAACTCGGCTACCGCCTGATCGCGGTGCCTCAGATCGACCGTGCCGCTGTTGCGCCGACGGCTGCCGCGCCGGCGCACCCGGCCGCGCGGCTCGACGCCAGCGGCCTGCCCATGGCGGAACCGCGCGTGCGCCGGCGCACGCAGATCGCCGGCATCGTCGTCGGCATCGTCATGGTGGCGCTCGTCGCGGTGCTCGCGCTGACACTGCCGCAGCCGCCCGGCGCGGAGCAGGAGGCCGCCGACCTGCGCTCCCGCGTCGACCGCGCGCGGCCCCTCGTGACCGAACCCGGCTTCGACCAGAGCGCGCGCTTCTCGCGCGACGGCCGCTGGGTGGCGTGGTCCGCGTCGGACGCCGAACTCGACCGCGCGCATATCTGGGTCGCCTCGCGCGACGGCCAGTCGCGCCATCTGCTCAGCGACGGCGAAGCCTGGGACATGTCGCCCGTATTCGTCGACGACGACAGCAGCCTGATCTTCGTGCGCTATACCGCGAGCACCTGCGAGCTGCGCGAACAGAAGCTGATCGAGCGCCAGTCGCGCCGCATCGGCGAGTGCGCGCCGCCGCCGGCGACGAGCCGCATCGACGCGTCGCCGGATGGCCGCAGCGTCGTGTTCGCGCAGACGCGCGACGCCGGCCGCACCGGACTGGCCCTGCTCGATCGCGCGAGCGGCAAGGTCAGCACGCTGACCGATCCCGGCGCGGAATCGCTGACAGACCAGAACCCGCGCTTCTCTTCCGACGGCAGCCAGCTCGTTTTCACGCGCGGACAGCACAGCCTGCAGCGGATCTGGCTGCTGCCGGTCACCGCACCGGCGCGCGCACGCGTGCTCGTCGAAGCCAACGGTCTCATTTACGGCGCGGCCTGGCTGCCCGGCGACATGGCGCTCGTGCTGGCCGGCGACCTGTTCGGCTATCGCGCGTTGTACCGCGCGGACGCAGCGACCGGCGCGCTCGAATTCCTCGGCGCGCGCGGCGCGCGCTATCCGGACGTCGCCGGCGACGGCGCGCTGATGTACGAGATCGCCGACTACCAGGCCAACCTGTGGCACGCCGATCTGAGCGATCCGCAGAAACCGCCCGAGGCGATCACGGCCTCGCAGCGCTACAACAACCAGCCGGCCTATTCGCCCGACGGACGCTGGCTCGCGTTCGGATCCAACCGTGACGGCCTCGAAGCGCTCTATCTGGCCAAGCCGGACGGTTCCGGTGTGCAGCGCCTGACGCTGGATACGAGCCAGCGCTGGGTGCGTCCGAGCTGGCATCCGGATTCCACGCACCTGCTCGTGACCGCGATCCTCAACCGCAGCGACGGCACCGAATGCCTGCCGTACGCCTGCAGCAGCGAACACAGCGAGGTCTATCGCTACGACCTGGCCGCGCGCCAGGCCACGCCCGTGACCGGCCTCGGCGAGGACGCGCGTTACGCGCAGTACAGCGGCGACGGCCGCTGGATCTACTTCGTGCGGCGCAAGAACGAACGCGACCAGCTCTGGCGCGCGGCGGCGGACGGCAGCGGCCCGCGCCTGCTGCTGGATGCCAATGTGGAACATTTTACGAGTGATGAAAGCCACCTTGTAATCGACGTCGCCGCGGAGCCCGGGCTGCGCCTGTGCCGCCTCGACGCCACCGCGTGCCGCGTCGTGCTCGACAAGCCCCAGCCTGGAAGCGGCCTGCAGCCGGACAACACCTACGCCGCGCTGCACGGCGGCGGGCTCGCCTTCGTCGTGCGCGACGACGCCGGCAAGCGCTACGTGCAGCGCTACGATCTGACCAGCGGCCGCATCACGACGCTGCTCGCCGATGCGCCGACCACGTTCGCGCCCGCGCTGAACTTCAGCGCCGACGGACGCTGGCTGGTGTATTCGCGCAACGACCGCGTCGCGATCGATCTCTACCTCGGCGAAGCGCGTCCCGTCGCCGCTGGTCCGGCGCATTGAGTCCCTTGCCATGAACACCACCGAACGCCATGCCGCGCTGCGCGGCTTCGTCGCCGCCTGCGGCGCCGATCCGCAGTCCCTGCAGGTCGCCTCGGCGGATGCGAGTTTCCGCAGCTACTGGCGCGTGCAGCGCGGCGATGAAAGCCTCATCGTGATGGACTCGCCGCCAGACCTGGAACCGGTGCAGCCCTGGCTGCGCATCGGCGCGCAGCTCGGCGCGGCCGGACTGCATGTGCCGGCGGTGCATGCGGCCGATGAGGACCGCGGCTTCCTGCTGATCGAAGACCTGGGCACGCGCACCTTCCTGCCCGAGCTCGATGCGAACAGCGTGGATGCGCTCTACGGCAGCGCGCTCGATGCGCTGTTCGTCATGCAGACGCGCCTCGACGGCAGCGTGCTCGAGCGCTACGACGAAGCACGCCTGCAGATGGAGCTGGAATACCTGCCGCAATGGCTGCTGCAGCGCCATCTCGGCGTCACGCTGGAATGCATCGAGTGGGACGTCGTCGAACTCGCGTTCCGCCGCATCCTCAACGCGGTGCAGGCGCAGCCGTACTGCTTCGTGCACCGCGACTTCCACAGCCGCAATCTCATGATCGCGGCGCCGTCGCCCGGCATCATCGATTTCCAGGGCGCGCTGCACGGGCCACTGACCTACGACCTCGCCTCGCTGCTGCGCGACTGCTATGTCGCGTGGCCGCCGTCGCGCGTCGATGCCTGGGTCGAGGCGTACCGGCTGCGTCTCGTCGGCGCGGGCCGCACGACCGCCGACGCGGCGCTGTTCCGGCGCTGGTTCGATTTCACCGGGCTGCAGCGCCACATCAAGGTGCTCGGCCTGTTCTGCCGGCTGTGCTATCGCGACGGCAAGCCGCAGTACCTGCACGACCTGCCGCTCGTGCTGCGCTACGTGCTCGACGTTGCGGGCCGCTACGCCGAACTCGCCGATTTCGTCGCGCTGCTCACGCGCTTCGTCGGCAACGCGGATCTGCGCGTGCGCCGCGACGAGGCAGTCCACGCATGAAGGCGCTGATCTTCGCCGCGGGCAAGGGCGAACGCATGCAGCCGCTGACCACGCACACGCCCAAGCCGCTGCTCCGTGCCGGCAACCGGCGCCTGATCGAGCGCCATCTCGAACGCCTCGCCGCATTCGGCGTGCGCGATGTGGTGATCAACACGTCATGGCTCGCCGAGGCATTTCCGGCCGCGCTCGGCGACGGCGCGCACTGGGGCCTGCGCATCCACTACAGCCATGAAGGCGCCGAACCGCTCGAGACCGGCGGCGGCATGCGCCTCGCGCTGCCGCTGCTCGGCGACGGACCGTTCCTCGCGATCAACGGCGACATCCACTGCGATGTCGATCTCGCGCAACTCGCACTGCGAGAGGACGATCTCGCCTGCCTCGGGCTCGTCGACAATCCCTCGCACCACCCGCGCGGCGATTTCGTGCTCGCCGGCGATCGCGTCGTGCCGAACGAATCGTCCGCAGCGCTCCTGACCTTCGCCGGCATCGGGCTGTACCGCCCGGCCCTGCTCGACGACTGGCGCGCCTGCATCGGCGACGCGCCCGGCGCCGACGCCACACCGCCACGCTTCAAGCTCGCGCCACTGCTGCAGGCGGCGATCGCGCAGGGCCGCGTCGCGGGCCTGCATCACCGTGGTGCGTGGACCGACGTGGGCACGCCGCAGCGGCTGGCGGAGCTTTCTGCACAACTGGACGCTGGCGCGTGATCGTTCGTGTCGTGCGCGGCTTCGCGCTGGCCTTGCTGCTCGTGCTGATCGGCGCCTGCGCTGCGCAACCAGCGCGCGACGCGCGCCGCGATGCCGGAGCAACACGGCCGTTCGATCTGCTGCACTACGACGTGCGCGTCGAACCCGACATCGCGACGCAAACCGTGCGCGGCGAGGCCACGCTGCGACTGCGCGCGCTGCAGGACGGACCGACGGTGGCGACGCTCGACAGCGACGACCTCGTGATCGATGCGATACAGCGCGGCAACGACGCTTTGCACTTCGCGCAATCCGGAAAGCAGCTCGCGATCACGCTGCCGCAGGCGCTGCGCCGCGGCCGCACGATCGACATCCGGCTGCGCTACCACGGCGCGCCGCAATTCGATCTGCAGTTTGCGCCCGAACGCAGCCAGGTCTACACGATTTTCTCGACCAGCCAGTGGCTGCCCGGCATCGACAGCCCAGGCGAGCGTGCAAGCATCGACCTGCGCGTGATCCTGCCACCCGGTCTCGCCGCCATAGGCAACGGCGAACTCGTCGCGCACACCACGCTGGGCGATGGACGCGAACAATTCCACTGGCGCCAGCGCCGTGAGATACCAGGCTATGTCATGGGATTCGCCGCTGGCCGCTTCCACGAGCTGCGCACGCGTGACGGAAACATCGGATTGCGCTTTCTCGGCGAGGACTACAGCGACCATGAGTTGCGTCGCGTCTTCGCCGAGACCGGCGACATGCTGCGCTACTTCGCGCGCCGCGCCGGCGTGGCCTATGCGGATCGCAGCTATGCGCAGGCGCTCGTCGCGAAGACCATCGGTCAGGAACTGTCCGGCTTCGCGCTGCTGTCGGACGACTATGCGCGGCGCGTGCTCGCCGATCCAACCGCGACCGGCCTGGTCGCGCATGAAGTCGCGCACCAGTGGTGGGGCAACGAAGTCACCTGCCGCGAATGGACGCATTTCTGGCTCAACGAAGGTCTCGCCACCTTCATGGCCGCGAGCTGGCAGGAGCAGCGCTACGGTGCACAGGCCTACCAGCGCCAGGTCGATGCGTGGCGCAAACGCCATGCCGAGCTGATCGCCGCGGGCCACGACAAGCCACTCGTGTTTCCGGAATGGAGCAAGCCCAGTGCCGACGACCGCGCCGTGGTCTACCAGAAAGGCGCGCTCGCGCTGCATGAACTGCGCATCCGGCTCGGCGATGCTGCATTCTGGCGCGGCATCGCCTTGTATACGAAAACCTATGCTGGAAAATCCGTCGAGACCGCCGATTTCCAGACCGCCATGGAACGCGCGAGCGGAGAGAACCTAGCCGCGTTCTTCACCGACTGGGCCTACGGCCCGGCCGCGCCGCGCTAGCGCGATCACGAGCAGGGCGAGTATCAGCATCGCCACGGCGATGCCGGCCGCGTAGGCCGCTACGGCTGCGTAGCCACCCGCGTGGGCCGGATCGAGGAACGGATACGGATACCAGCCAATCGTCGCGCCGCGCCACAGCGAATACACGAGGTACAGCGCCGGGAACACCAGCCAGGCCGCGGCGTCACGCCAGGCTGGCGCGGGTCGTGGCGGCTGCAGCAGCCAGTCGAGCACGGCGTACAGCGGCAGCAGGCGATGCAGTACGAGATCGACCCACGGAATCGTGGTCTGCAGTTCGGCCTGATAACCCGCCAGCAATGCGCCGTAGACCAGACCGGTCGCCGCGAGATACAGCGTTGCCGCGCCGCGCCAGCGCGTCAGCGGAGGCTGTGGCCTCATGCAGAGCCATGCCCACAGCACGGCGGCGAACAGATTGCTCTGGATCGTGAAGAAGCTGAAGAAGCTCAGCGCCGGAAACCCGTTCTGCAGCACGCTCGAGCGGAACTGCAGCGCGACCGCAACGAATACCGCCAGCGCGGCGATGGCGCGCAGGCTGCGCCCGAGTTCGGCGCCCATGTCAGGCCACGCCAGCCAGACGCCGCCGCAACGGCGCAAGCGCAGCGCTGTGGCGCGCGAGGATACGCTCGGCCACCACTTCGCCGGATTCCAGTCCGCCTTCCATGAATCCCTGGTTGTCGGGCGAGCAATGCTCGCCGGCAAAGTGCAGATTTCCACTCGGTGTGGCGATGTGCTGGCGCAAGCCGGTCCAGTCGCCCGGGCCGAAGCAGGCATAGCTGCCCTGGGTCCACGGATGCGTTGGCCAGTGGAAGCGCGCTTCGCGCGCCGCACCGCGCGAAGCGGCAACGCCGGGCCAGACCGCGTCGAGCGATGCGGCGGCCTGGTCGGCCTGGAATTTCGGCGTGCCCTGACCGATGTCGAGACCGTGCCGGCCGCCGGTGAAATTGGTCAGGATGCCCGCAGCACCGGCCTGCTGGCGGCTGGTTTCCCAGGTGGTCTGCAGGCCGAGGTCGCACATCAGGCTGCCGTTGCCGATGCGCTGCTCGCGCCAGACGCGCCGCTCGAAGCCGATCATGAGTTTCGCATTCGTGCCGTAGCGCAGCCGCGTGATCGCGTCGCGCTGGGCCGCGGGCAATTCCACATCGAGGCGCACCTGACGCAAGGTCGTGAACGGCAGGGCGAGGATGACCTGCGCCGCGCGTACCTGCGTGCTTGCACTGCCGCGGCGCAGCGACAGCACGTAGCGGCCGTCGGCGGACTGGCTCAGCGCTTCGAGCACGGTGCCGGTTTCGATCGCATCGTCGAGCTTCTTCGCGAGCGCCGAGGTCACGAGATCGTTGCCGCCGCGCACGTGATAGCGCTCGTCGCTGTCACCGAACAAGTGGAATTTTTCGGTGCCTGCGTCGATGAAGGTCAGCAGGTTCAGCGCCGACTGCTGATCGCATTCCAGCCCCATCTCGGTGGTATACGCCACATCGAGCAGCGTGCGCAGCCAGCCGCTGACGCCGTTGCGGTCGAACCAATGCGCGAGGGTGAGTCGATCCAGTTCGTGGATCGCGGGTGAGCTGCTGCTGTCGATTTCCGCATCGCCGATCATGGCCTGGTCGCGCGCGATCATCGCGGCTACCGGTGCGAAGACCTGCAGCACTTCATGCTCGCTGCGCAGGCGGCCGTCGAAGTACCAGCCGTCGTCGAGTCCCGGTGTTTCCGGGCCAACGAGGTCGTCGAGCGTCAATCCGAGTTCGGCCACGAGCTTGTGCATGCGCACATGACCGCTGTCGATGAGTTCTCCGCCGAGCTCGCAGACCTGGCCGTCGGCGAAGTGGTCGCGCAGGCTCAGCATCCGGCCGCCACAGCGGTTCTGCGCCTCGATGATGCGTACGGCCACGCCAGCCTGGCGCAGACGCCATGCGGCCGCGAGTCCGGCGATTCCGGCACCGACGATGACGACCTCACCGCTGTCGGCCGCGCGCGGCGCGACGCGTGCGCACGAAGCGACGGCCAATGCCGAGGCCGCGATGGCGCCCTGCTGCAGAAAGCGCCGCCGCGCCGCGCGCTGCGCATCGGCGCGCTGCAGCGCTTCATCGAGCGGTACGCCACGCGCAGCGGCGGCGCGGGCAATGGCAAAGCTGCGCGCAAGAAGGCGCGCGAGTGGCGTGCGAGACATGGCAGTTCTCCCTCCCCGAGAGCGACCACGGATGTATACCGGATTCGCCGGCGTATCGCAGCCGGGATGCGCGCGTCAGCGCGAGCCCAGCGTGATGCGCCGCAGTGGCCGGCCGACCAGGTCCAGGAATTCGCCGAACACCTGCTCGGCGCGCTGCTCCATCGCGGTGGCTTCGTGCGCGGTGCGCACGCGGATCGACTGCGGATCCTGCGCCAGCCCGGCCGCCTGAAGTTCGTCCTGATAGGCCGGCGTCGACAGCCAGCGCTCGATCAGCGCCTGATTCGCCTCGAGGTGGAACTGGAAACCGTATGCATTGCTGCCGTAGCGGAACGCCTGGTTCGGACAGGCCGAACTGCGCGCCAGATGCCGCGCCTGCGACGGTGTTTCAAATGTGTAGTTGTGCCATTGGAACAGCGGCGCCTGGGCACCGAGTGGCGCGAGCACCGGATCGGCCTGCCCTTCTGCCGTCGTGACGACGTCGTACCAGCCGATTTCCGCCTCGCGCTGCCGGCGTACCGGTGCGCCGAGCACATGCGCGAGCAGCTGCGCGCCGAGGCAGATGCCGAGCACCGGCTTGTCCTGCTTCAGTGCGGCTTCGATCGCGCGCATTTCGGTCAGCAGGTGCGCGCGATGCGCGTGGTCTTCGACGTTCATCGGACCGCCGAGCACGATCAGCCCACGATAGCGGTCGATGCACGGTTCGGCGTCGGGATGGCGCTCGAAGTTGACGAACTTGATGCGGTGGCCGCGGTGGCGGATCAGGCGATCCAGCGTACCCAGCGGCTCGGCCGCCACATGCTGGAAGACGAGAAGTCGGGACATGATGGGCTGCGTTGCGTGTGGCGGTCAGGGTAAACCACGCCGGCCGCGAACGCGGCGCATATGCCGCACCGCTATACCGGCACGGTCATGCCGGGCTGGCTCAGCTCGACGCGGCAGCGGAAGCGTTCGCGCAGTTTGTCGGCCAGCGCCTGTCGCGCGATGTCCTCGCCGTGCACGAGGTAGACCGGCGCGTGCGCGCCGATGTGGCCGTACCACTCGAGCAGGCCGGCCTGGTCCGCATGCGCCGACAGCCCGCCGAGCGTATGCCGGTGCGCGTGCACCTCGATCCAGTCGCCGAACAGTTTCACGCGCTTCACGCCGTCGACGAGAAGCCGGCCCAGCGTGCCCTGCGCCTGGTAGCCGACGAACAGGATGTGCGCATTGTGGCGGCCGAGGTTCTGCCGCAGGTGATGGCGGATGCGCCCGCCGTTGCACATGCCCGAACCGGCGATGATGACGGCGCCGCCCGCGTGCTGGTTGATCGCCTGCGATTCGGCGACCGACACGGTCACGCGCAGGTTCGGCAGCCGCAGCGGATTCGGCCGGCGCGCCCACAGCGCGCGCGCGTCCTCGTCGAACAGGTCTTCGTGGCGCTCGTAGACTTCGAGCACCTTGCCGGCCATCGGACTGTCGAGAAAAATCTGGAACCGGTCGAGTTTCCACTCCTCGTAGTGTTCGGCCATCCAGTACAGCAGCTCCTGGCTGCGCCCGACCGCGAACGCCGGAATCACGATATTGCCACCGGTATTCAGCGCCGCGGCGAAGATGCCGCCGAGTTCCGCCACGGTGTCGCCGCGCGAGCGGTGCAGCCGATTGCCGTAGGTCGATTCCATGAGCACGATGTCGGCGTGGTCGATGCGTGCGGGATCGCGCAGGATCGGCGTGCCGCGCGGACCGATGTCGCCGGAGAACACGAGCTTGCGACCGCCGCGCTGCCAGATCTCCACGACGGCCGAACCGAGGATGTGGCCGGCGTCGCGCAGGCGCAGCAGCACACCGGGAAGGATTTCGAGCTCGCTGTCGTAGGGCAGCGGATGCAGTCGATCGAGCGCGGCGCGCGCATCGTCGCGGGTATACAAAGGCTGCTGCGGCGCCAGTCCCTGCTGCAATCGCTTGAGATTGTCGCGGACGATGTCGCTTTCGGCGATCGAGGCCGAATCCTCGAGCATGATGCGGCTAAGGTCCGCGGTGGCCGCCTGTGCGTAGATCGGTCCGCGGAATCCGCGCTTGACCAGCAACGGCACGCGTCCGATGTGATCGATGTGGGCGTGACTCAGGACCAGCGCGTCGATGCGCTGCGGATCGAACGGAAACGGTTCGGCATTGCGCCGCTCGATCTCTTCATCGCCCTGGATCATGCCGCAGTCGATAAGGATCTGGCGGTCGCCGACGCGCAGCAGATGCGACGACCCGGTCACCTCGCCGTTGGCACCGCAGAACTGGACCTGCATGGCGACTCCGTGGCCGTGAACCCGGAGCGATTATGCCTGCGTCCGCTGCGCGCACAGCGGACGCGAGCACAGCGCGAAATCCCTTCACAACAGGCACTGCCGCGGCCGGCGTCCAAACCTTTGACACTGTAAGATGCCGGGTTTTGTGCCTAGTCTGGACGATCCTGCCCATGCTCCGGAATCTCCGCATGAACCTGCGTTCCGCCGCGCCGCGCCTGGCGGCCCTGGTACTGGCCTTGTCGGCGACACTCGCTGCGGCCCATACGAACGAGCATGGCCTGGACGTGCGCAACTTCGACACCACGACCAGTGCCTGCAGCGACTTCTTCCAGTACGCCAATGGCGGCTGGCTTGCGAGCAATCCGATCCCGCCCGAATACAGCCAGTGGAGCCTCGACAACGAGATCCAGGAGCGCAACGAGGACGTGCTGCACGAGGTGCTCAAGTCCGCGGCCGCGAACCCGGGCAAGCCGGGGACCGCGACGCAGAAGATCGGTGATTTCTTTGCAAGCGCGATGGACGAAGCGGCGATCGAAAAGGCCGGCGCCACGCCGCTCGCGGCGGATCTCCAGCGCATCGCAGCACTGAAGACCAATGCCGACATCGCGCCGCTGCTGCGCGAGTGGCATGCGCAAGGCACGCAGGTGCTGTTCGACTTCGGTCCCGAGTCGGACATGAAGAACGCCGGACAGGTCATCGGCTATGCCACGCAGGGCGGCCTCGGCCTGCCCGATCGCGAGTACTACTTCCGCGACGATGCGAAATCGAAGGCGGTGCTGCAGCAGTATCAGGACTATGTCGCGACACTGCTGCGCCTGACCGGCGATGCGAAAGCGGCCGACAACGCAAAGCATGTCGTCGCGCTGGAAACGCGCCTGGCGAAGGACTCGCTGGATCCGCTCGCACTGCGCGATCCGAACAATTTCTATCACATCCACAGCATCGCCGAAGCCGATGCGAAGACGCCGCATTTTTCCTGGGCGAAGTATTTCGGCGCGCTCGGCCGCGACGACATCAGGAAATTCTCGCTGGCCCAGCCGCAGTTCTTCGCCGCGATGGACAAGGCGCTCGTCGAGGTACCGCTGGCGCAGTGGCAGTCGTACCTGCGCTTCCATATCGCCGACGGCGCGGCAGCCTATCTCTCGCGTGATTTCGTCGACGCGCAGTTCGCGTTCCGCTCGAAGACGTTGCGCGGCGTGGAAGTGCTCAAGCAACGCTGGCGCCGCGCGCTCGACGCGACCAACGCCGCGCTCGGCGAGGCGGTCGGCGAGATCTACGTCGCGCGAGTGTTCCCGCCGCAATCCAAGGCCGGCGCCGAGCAGCTCGTGGAGAATCTCAAGAAAGCCCTGCGCGTGCGCATCGGCAAGCTCGAGTGGATGGATGCGCCGACCAAGCAGGCCGCTTACGCCAAGCTCGATACGCTGGTCAGCAAGATCGGCTATCCGGATCGCTGGCGCGACTACTCGGGCCTGACGATCGTGCGGGGCGACTTCTACGCCAATGCCGAAGCCGCCGGCCGCTTCGAGGCGAAGCGTCTGTACGCGAAGATCGGCAAGCCGGTCGATCGCAGCGAATGGGAAATGACGCCGCAGACCGTCAATGCCTACTACAACCCGTTGCAGAACGAGATCGTGTTTCCAGCCGCGCAGCTGCTGCCGCCGTACTTCGACGCGAAGATGGACGACGCGGTCAACTACGGCGGCATCGGCTCGGTCATCGGTCACGAACTGCTGCACGGTTTCGACGACCAGGGCAGCCAGTTCGACGCCAAGGGCAATCTCGCGAACTGGTGGAGCGAAAAAGATCGTACCCAGTTCGACGCGCGCACCGACACGCTGGTCAAGCAGTTCGACGGCTTCATCGCCATCGACGGCCTGGCCATTCCGGGCAAGCTCACGCTCGGCGAGAACATCGCCGACCTCGGTGGCCTGCAGGTGTCCTGGGATGCGTTCCAGATCGCGCACGCCGGCAAGTCCGACGCGCCGATCGATGGTCTGAGCCCGGCGCAGCGTTTCTTTCTCGCCTTCGCCCAGGCCTGGCGCACGGCGCAGCGGCCCGAAGCGCTGCGCCTGCAGGTGCAATCGAACGTGCATGCGCCGGCGAAATGGCGCGTGCTCGGCCCGGTCGCCAACCTGCCCGAGTTCGCCACCGCGTTCTCGTGCAAGAGCGGCGACGCGATGGCACGCGACGCGAAACAACGCGTCGTGATCTGGTAAATGTCACGTTTGTAAAAAAATCCAACGCCAGTTTTTCAAATAACCCGCAACAGCGGGAACAGCGCCAAAGAGGCAATCCATGAATAACCGCTTGATCAAACCCCTCGTGCTGGCCATCGGCCTTGCCTGCGCCAGCATCACGTCCGCCGCGACCGTCGAACTGACCCGTGGCATCGACACCAAGCAGTTCGATACGCAGCGCAAGGTCTGCGACGATCTGTTCGGATACGTCAATGCGACCTGGCTCAAGGCCAACGCGATCCCCGGCGACCGCGCAACCTGGGGCAGCTTCGAGCAGCTCGACGAGGCATCGATCCACGCGACCCACGATCTCGCGCAGGCCGCGGCGAAGAACCTCTCGACGCTTGCGCCGACCTCGATCGAAGCGAAGATCGGTGCGTTCTACCAGAGCGGCATCGATGCCGACGCGGCGAACAAGGCCGGCGTCAAGCCGATCGCCGACTGGCTCAAGCGTGTCGACAGCCTGAAATCTCCGGACGAAGTCGTCGCGTTCGTGCACGACACGCATTCGGCCGGCCTGGGCCTGCTGTTCAATTTCGGCGGCGAAGCCGACTTCAAGAATTCGTCGATGGAAATCGCCTACGCGTTCCAGGGCGGCCTGGGCCTGCCCGAGCGCGCGTACTATCTCGAGGACGGCAAGGACGGCAGCTACAAGAAGATCCGCGAGGCCTATCTCGCCTACGCCGCGCAGGTCCTCGAACTGGCCGGCACACCGAAAGCGGAAGCGACGAAGCAGGCCGCGACCGTGCTCGCGTTCGAAACCCGTCTGGCCAAGGCTTCGCTCGCGCCGGTCGAGCTGCGTTCGCCGGAAAACCAGTACAACTTCGTTTCGCTCGACGAAGCGCAGAAGCAGAATCCGCACTTCGGCTGGAACAAGTTCTTCGCCAGCCAGAACCTGTCCGACAGCAAGGGCTTCTCGCTGTCGCAGCCGAAGTTCTTCGCTGAAGTCGACACGATGATCGAGCAGGTGCCGGTCGCCGACTGGCGCGCCTACCTGCGCTTCAAGACCATCGACGGCGCTGCGCCGTATCTCAGCGACGCCCTGGCCGAAGCGCACTTCGGTTTCCACGGCAAGACGCTGCGCGGACAGCAGGAAAACCAGCCGCGCTGGAAGCGTGTGCTCGAGTCGGTCGAGAACGGCATGGGCATGGCGCTGGGCCAGCTCTACGTCGCAAAGAATTTCCCGCCGGAAGCCAAGCAGCGCGCGCAGGAACTCGTCGATAACCTGCGCCAGGCCACGAAGGCGCGTCTCGAAAAGCTCGACTGGATGGGCGCCGACACGAAGAAGAAGGCGCTGGAGAAGTGGGCCTCGTTCACGCCCAAGATCGGCTACCCGGATGAGTGGCGCAAGTGGGACGGCCTGACGATCAAGGCGGACAACTACTTCGCCAACGTCGCCGCCGCGGCCAAGTTCAACAACGACTGGTCGATGGCCAAGATCAACAAGCCGGTCGATCGCCGCGAATGGGGCATGACGCCGCAGACCGTCAATGCCTACTACAACCCGCTGCAGAACGAGATCGTGTTCCCGGCGGCGATCCTGCAGCCGCCGTTCTTCGATCCGAAGGCCGACGACGCGCTGAACTACGGCGGCATCGGCGCCGTGATCGGCCACGAAATCCTGCACGGCTACGACGACGAAGGCAGCAAGTTCGACGCGAAGGGCAACCTGGCCGACTGGTGGACGAAGGAAGACCGCGAGAAGTTCGAGGCGCGCACGGCGAAGCTCGTGCAGCAGTTCGACAACTACGTCGCGATCGAAGACCTGCACGTCAAGGGCAAGCTCACGCTCGGCGAGAACATCGCCGATCTCGGCGGCCTGAACATGGCCTACGACGCGTTCAAGCTGGCGCAGAGCAAATCCGCCGACCCGAACGCGAAGATCGACGGCCTCACGCCGGACCAGCGCTTCTTCCTGAACTTCGCCCAGGTCTGGCGCCGCGCGTTCCGCGACGCCGAACTCAAGCGCCGCCTCAACGTCGATCCGCACGCGCCGGCGCAGTTCCGCGCCATCGCCGCGCCGTCGAACATGCCCGCGTTCGCGCAGGCGTTCAGCTGCAAGGCCGGCGACGCGATGGTGCGCGACGGCGACAAGCAGGTGAAGATCTGGTAATTGCGGCAATGTGAACGAAAGACGGAAAGGGCGCCGTGTGGCGCCCTTTTTGTTTTCGTGACTGGTTGAGCGAGCCGGGGCTTCGGGGCGGAAGAAACTAGGGGGAGCAGTAGGTAGGAACTAGCAGGCGATCGCACCTTCTCTAGTTCCTACCTACTTCACCCTAGTTCCTACCTTCTCAATCCACGATCGCATGCGGCACAAACCGCGACGTGTCGCGCGTGATCAGCGTCGTGTCCTCGCGGATGCCGATGCCGGCGGCGCGGTCGGCGACGACCCAGCTGCCGATCACCGCGTAGTTGCCGTCGAAGCGCGGCAGCGGATGGGCGGCCTGACGGATCCACGGCGAATCGTCGTACGGGCCGGCGGCCACGTGCTGGCTGCCGTCGGGGAGGATCACGGTCACGTTCGCGCCTTCGCGCGAATACAGCGGCTTTCTGACCCAGCCTGGCGCGAGCGCTTCGCTGGTGGCCGTCTCGAAATGCGCTTCGAGCAGGTTCGGATGGCCGCGATGCTTTTTCCACAACAGCGGCAATATGCCCTTGTTGCTCAGCAGCGTTTTCCACGGCGGCTCGATCAGGCGGATGCCCGAGCGCGGCAGCGCCGGGCCGAAACGTTCGGCGAACAGGAACTCCAGCGGATAGAGCTTGAACAGCGACTCGATGACATAGTCCTCGAGATCGGTGAAGCGGCTGTCGGTCGAGAGACCAATGTCCTCGATCGCGATCGAGCGCGTCGTGATTCCGGCCTGTTCGGCGCAGTCACGCAGGTAGGCGATGGTGCCCTGATCCTCGAGCGAGTCGCGCACGGCGGAGAAATACAGTGGCTTGGCCAGGTCCGGCGCCATGGTCGCGAAGGTTTCGACGAGCAGGTCCTGCAGCAGGTTGTATTGGTCGGCGGAATCCGGCAGCAGGCCGCGCGCCTTCTGCTGGTCTAGCCACACCCATTGAAAAAACGCTGCTTCATACAACGCGGTCGGCGTGTCGTAGTTGAGCTCGAACAGCTTGGCCGGACCCTTCCCGTCGTAAGCGAGGTCCATGCGTCCGTACAGATGCGGCTCGCCTCGGCGCCAGGATTCGGCGATCCAGTCGCGATAGCCCGCAGGCACCGCGAGCTGGTCCATGAGCTCCTCGCTCGCGACGATCTCGTCGACGAGGCCCATGGCCATCTCGTGCAGTTCGGTCGTCGGATCCTCGAGGTCCTCCTCGATCTGCTGGAGCGAAAACGCGTAGTACGCGCTTTCGTCCCAGTACGGCTCGCCGTCGATGGTATGGAAGCGGAAACCGAAGCCGGTTGCGGTCTCGCGCCAGTCGGAACGTTCCTGGATCGCTATGCGGCGCACCGTCAGCTGCCCGACGAGCCGCCCCAGCCGCCCTTGGCGCTGGAGGACGAGCCGAAGCCGGAACGCGACATGGTCACCGCGCGCGACGGTGCTTCCATCGAACTGCGCGATACGGTCGCATTTCCCGTGCTGCGCGCGATGGGCTGGCCGCCGGAATTGACGAAGCCGCCGCTGGAGTTGTAGCTCGTGCGTGAATAGTACAAAGGTTGCGATTGGTAATAATTGGGCCTCCCCGCGTAGTAGCCGAGCGCATAGGCGGCCATCAGCGGGATGTACTGGATGCCGGCGCCCTGGTTGACGGTCTGGCATTTGCTCGCGCCAAAATCGGTCTCGCAGTCGGCCTGCGAGGTGTAGCGCGGCGCAACGCGCTCGTGCTCGGACTTGGCGTGGTCGAACGCCGCCTTGCACTGGTCTTCGGTGAGGCGCGCCGCGGTCACGCACTCGGTGACGTCCTTGTACAGGACGGCTTCTTCCTGCGCTTCGCAGGCGGTCAGCAGCACGGGCGCGGCGCCCATGAGCAGCAGACGAACGGTGGGGGATCGTTTCATGGCGCAGGCCCTCAGTAGGTCATGCTGGCCGAATTGACCAGACCGACGGAGATCGCGACCGCGGCCGAATAGATGCCGGCGGCACGTTCGTCGCGCGCGATGCGGCCAGGCAGATCGGCAATGACGATGCGCACGGCAAAGAACGCGAACAGCTGCACGATCAGTGCGACCACGCCCCAGAGCACGCAGTCGAGCAGACTCACTGCATGCGAGATCGCCGCGTGCAGCGGCAGCGCGAAGCCGATCAGCGCGCCGCCGAACGCGATCGCCGCGGCCGGCTTGTTCTCCTTGATCAGCGCGAATTCCGCGTGCGGCGTCAGACGCACGTAGACGAGGCAGAACAGGATGATCAGCCCGGCGCCGATCGCGAAATACGACAGGAACGCCGGCACGCCATCGAGGTAACGCAGAATCGAATCGGTCATGACTAGCTCCTTTCAGGTGATGGTGAGGTCGGCCTGGCTCACGTCCACGCCGACCGAGAAGGTGATGCAGTATTCGTTGGGACCGTAATCTTCCGCACTGACCAGCACGTACTCGTAGCGATCGAGTCCCGGCACGAGGCGCTGATACAGCATCGCATAGTGGGTCAGTTCGTAGTCCGGCTCGCGGAAGTCCTTGCCGTAGACCTTTTCGTCGAACACGACCGGCGGCGCCCAATCGCTCGTGACGCCTTCGCCCCAGACGCGATCGTAGCGCTGGCCGTTGACATCGAGCTGCGCCGCGCCGATCTGCGAACCGCGCTTGACCCAGTCGTTGAACGCAGCCTGGTTCGGCGGATTGATCGTTTCGTGAAAAATGAACATTTTTACATCGTCGATCTGACCCGCGGTCGTGCTGACCTGCACGAACGCATCGTCGGTTAGGTAGTAGCGATGCAGTCGCGATCCGCCGCCGAGTTCCACCTCGCCCCAGGCCTCGATCAGCTGGTTGCCCTCGGGTGCAGCGAACAGCAGGCGGTCACCGGCGACACGGAACGGAAGACTGTCCACCGCGACAGCGCCCTTGAGGCGCAGACCCAGCGGACCAACCGGCGCAATGGCCGGTTCCTCGGGCTTGGATCCAAACATTTTTCCCAACCAGCTCATGGTGCACAGGCTCCCCAATTGATGCGCGCCGGGTCGACGCGCTGATCGGCGATGTAATACAGCGTCGCGTTGGCGGCGACGCGATCGGAATCGGGCGGGTTGAGTCGCGGCTCCGCGCCCACGCCCGCGGTATAGCCAAGCAGCGTCACGCCCAGCTCGTGCTTGAACACGTTGAACAGATTGCCGTAGCCGAGCGCCTGACTTTGCGCCGGCACTCGCAGGCTGAACTGGGTGGCGCCGCCGGCGATGGACAGCAGTTCCGCAGCGACGGCCGCACTGCCGGCATCCTGCGCCGCACGCACCATGACCTCGACGTGCAGCGGCAAGACGCACTCGACGGCCGGATAGTGGGCCTTGAGCACGGCGCAGGTTTCACAGCGCTCGAAGGTCACGACGACATGGCCATGCAGCTTGTTCGCGAGCACGGCGAACGCGGCGGCCAGGGTCTGTTCGTCGCTCGCGGCGTTGACGATGACGCGGGCCGCGGCGGCGATGCCGGCGCGCTGGTAGCAGACCGGATCGGCCAGCGAGTCGACGCGCACGAAGCGGATGCGCTCGGGCCGCGGATTTTCCATTTCTTCCGAAGCGACAAGGACGATGCCTTCGTCATCGGTCGAGCTGTCCTGGCTCAGCAGATCCAGCATGCGCAGGGTGTCGCGCCCCATCCAACCCACGATGACGGTATGGCCGCTCATGCCGGGATAACTGTGCTTGCCCATGGCCCTGCGCCTCCAGGTGTCGATCAGTCCAGTGGTTGCCTTGCCGATGAACATGGCGAACAGCGTCACCCCGCCGGGCAGCAGCCAGAGTATGGCAACCCAGCGTCCGGCGGGTGTCTGCGGCGAGAGGTCGCCGTAGCCGATCGTGGTCGCAGTAACGACGTAGTAGTAGAACCAGTCGGTGATGGTGACCAGTTTTTCTTCGCCGGCCAGCACCATGAGTTCCCAGCTGACGAGGCTGTGCAGCAGCACGACACCAAACAGCACGCCCCAGCTCATCAGCGCGAGATGCCGATGGAACGCCCGCATCAGCCGAATCCAGACTGGCATACGCCCTCCCCGTGCTCATCGCTGGCTGCGACTGACGCCCCCGTGCGCCGCAACCCTCAAAACAGGCCCGCCGGCGTGACCGGCGGGCGCCGCGCTATCAACTGCTCTTGCCGGCCGCATGATCAAGCTGCGGCACATTGTCGTGACCGAGGGCCTTCGGTGCGGCCGTCTCGAAACGCGCGAGGATCGACTCCGCCGAGGACTCGCCCGCGACGATGCCTGCCTGGGCCAGACGGCGCTGCAGATCCGTGTCTTCACCGGTAGCCTTGGCCATTTCGTCGGCGACTTCGAGCTGCGCAGCGCGTTCTGTCTGGCGCAGCTTGATGCGTTCCAGTGAGTCGAGCGCGGTGCCGAGCTTGGCTCCGGTGCCGGCAGTCTGAGCAGCCAGCGCGGCCTGTGCGCGCTGCACGCTTTCCGTCGCCTTGACCGTGTCGATCTGCTGCTTGAGGCGCGTGATCACCGTCTCTGCCTGACGCGAGGCCGTCTGCAGCTTGGTAATGCTCGTGTCGTAGTCGCCGATGATCTTGCCTTCGGTCGCGATGTCGGCTTCGATCTGCGCGAGCTTGGTCGCTACTTCCTGCGCCAGTCCGCGGTTGTCACGCGCAAGCGCCTCGCGGATGTAATTGCTGTATTCGGTCTGCTTGGCTTTCTTGTCGTTGAGCTTGTCGTTCGCGATCTTGCGCTGCGCCATGATCTTGGCGAGGTCGTCTCGCGAACGCAGCAGCGCGGTCTGCGCATCGCGCACTTCCTGGTCGAGGATGCGCATCGCGTTGGCGTCGACGACAGCCGTGCCGGCTTCATGCGCGGCGCCGCGGAACAGGGTGATGATCTTGGTCCAGATGGCCATGGGCGGTCACTTCAGATGGTCGGCGAAGGCCTCGGCGGCCTGGATGGTGTTGTCGGCGAGCGCATGGATTTCCTCCACGACGGCCGGCAGCGGCGAGCGGCTGGAGAGTTCGCCAAAGACGATATACAAGTCCTCGCTGCCGACACTCTGCAGGCCGAGGTTGGACAACGGGTTGACCGGATTCAGGCGCAGGCAGGCCTCGTTGAAGGCGTTGCGATCCTTGACCTGGCTGGCCAGGCACAGCGGCGAGGACACGAAGATCTGTTCGCCTGACACGGCCAGATGCATGGCCAGGTCGCCATGCTCGTGCATGGTGATGTTGACGGTGGCGTCGACGCCGCCGACGAGGCTGAGCTCTATGCCTTCGAGATCGACGCTCGTATCGGAGCGCAGCGCCTCGTAAAGCGACTGGGTAGTCCAGGGGGTGTTCACGATGTACCTAGCCTCCTGCGAAAAATCGTGAGTGGTGAGCGCTGCCAGTGCAACGAGCCAACGCGGGAGGAACGAACACGGGGACATTCCTGCGCGGGCGGTTAGCGGCGCGGTGGCTAATCTGACGGCTAACGCGCGCGGGTACAAGTCCTGCGAGTGGGACTTGCGGCGGAGCGGTCAGGGTGAGCTCGGGCCGGAAGGCGGCGCCGTATCGTGAGCAAACCGGGCGCGTGGAACGGGCTCAATGAGCCGGCACGGCGCAAAAAAGAAAGCCCGGCTTGCGCCGGGCTTTCAGGTCTTGCCTTCAACGACAGCGCTTACTTCTGCGCTTCGAGCTCGGTGCGGCGGTTACGCGCGCGGCCTTCCTTCGTGTCGTTCGTGTCGATCGGACGCGATTCGCCGTAGCCGGTCGGACCGGACAGACGGCCAGCGTCGATGCCGTGCGAGGTCAGGTAGTCATACACGATGCGCGCGCGGCGCTCGGACAGACCCTGGTTGTACTCGTCCGTACCGACAGCGTCGGTGTGGCCGATGACTTCGACGCGAACGGCCGAGTTGCGCTGCAGCGTGTCGACGGCCTGATCAAGGATAGCGATCGAGTCAGCAGTCGGTTCCTGCAGGGTCGGACCGATGTTCGATTCGCCCTTCTTCGGACGGTCGAACTTGAAGTTCACGCCGCGCAGGTCGATCGTGACCACGAGCGGGCAACCATCCGGACCAACGTTGGTGCCGGCCGGGGTCGAAGCGCAACGGTCGTCGCAGTTGTTCACGCCGTCGTTGTCGTCATCGAGATCGCGGCACGACTTCTGCGCGGTGGCCGGCGGCGGATCGCTGGCACGCGGGGTGACCGGCGGGGCGCCTTCGCCACCGAAGTTGATCAGCAGGCCGACGCTGGCGATCGCGTCGATGAAGCCGGTGCTGTTGTCGGCGGTGTAGAACTGACGCGAGTTGTTGTCGCGGTCATAGCGGGCAGCGATTTCGGCGCGGAAGGCCAGACGATCGCTGAAGCCGTGCTGGATACCGCCACCGACGGTCACCATCGGATCCCAGCCATTGACCTTGAACGGGCGCAGGTTGTCGCCCGAGATCGCGGCGTGACGCAGGAAGCCGAGGCCACCCATCACGTACGGACGCCACGAGCTGCCGGCATCGCCGAAGAAGTAACGACCGGCAAAGCCGACGCCAGCATTTTCGAATTCGCGGCCATCACGGAGCGAACCATCTTCGAACTGCGCATTGTTATGCGTCACTTCGAAATCGACCGCGAAGTTCGGGGTCGACCAGTAGCCGATGCCGATACCGGTGAACAGCGACGTGTCGGTTTCGCGATCGCTATCCGGAATCACGGCGCCGATGCGCGGAGCGATGTACCAGTTGCTGTAGTCCTGCGCCTGCGCCGAGCCAATACCGGCCAGTGACAGGGCAATCAGGGCAAACAAGCCATTACGTTTCATTCGGAGTCTCCTCATTGGTGTTATCGCGCGCGTCCACTCCACCCCGTACGGACGCAAAGCTCGTTCACTTTAACAATTAAAAGTGGCGATGGCGTGGCTTAACATTTGGGCCCAATCCCGGGCGGCCGGCAGTCTAGCAAAATCAACGACCTGTAACTACCGCTCTGCCTACCCGTTCATGTGCCGCTCAGTGCAGTCTTAACAATTGCGGCGTTTATTGCGCAAACGAAGTCATGATGGTGTGAATCGGCATCGCCGCCGCAGCCCGCGGCGGCGCACCACGGCGCCGGGATCTCCTGCAGCGCGATGCTGTTCCGTCACGTCCCCGATCGTGCGGCGGGGCAGCAATGGCTTCGGCTGCGGCGGCGATGTTGCCGCCCAAAGTACCCATCGCCTTGCGATCGTTGGAGTCTGTGCTGTCGGCCGGCGCTGGTACTTCTTTCAGTTCTGGGAAAGCCTGCGACGCAGCCTCGCCTACTTGATCGATGCGTGCTCATGCAGGCCCGGCGATCGAGGCATCCTGCGCGCCACACTCGGATTTCCCGTCCATGCCGCGAAATCCGAGGCCGGGCAAGTGTCAACTTGCATGGCGAACCCGGACCGGCACGCTTGACCTTGACCGCGCCAGCCGCTACTTATGCGCGGATCGAAGGGGAGTAGCTCCTCGCGCGCTGATCGTCATCACGGGCTTTCGCCCCGGTCACGCGGCTGTCGTTCACCGCCCATCCCGGTAAACGCAGTGAGCAAGACCTTCGCCGGACACGGCGAAGTCTTGCCTGCGTTTTTTGCGTGTCCTTGTCCCAGCCAGACAACTGACCTACCGGGGTATCCATGGAATTCCTGTCGCCTGACTTCTTCACCGCGCTGTTCGCGATCGTCCTCATCGACCTCGTGCTGGCCGGCGACAACGCGATCGTGATCGCACTTGCCGCCCGCAGCCTGCCCAAGGATCTGCAGAAAAAGGCGATCTTCTGGGGCACGGCGGGCGCGATCATCGTGCGCACGCTGATGACGCTGGTCGTGGTCTGGCTGCTGCACTTCCCGGGACTGATGCTCGCCGGCGGCCTGCTGCTGATTCCGATCGCACTGAAGCTGCTGTCCGAAGATCATCACGACGACGAACACGAGATCAGCCGGGTCAGCGGGTTCTGGG
>Ga0068852_100000587_pt1 | contig 23982 bp, 21 predicted proteins | sample KBSCornC22_FD_66594 | JGI IMG/M metagenome (GOLD analysis project Ga0068852, IMG submission 66594) | Corn rhizosphere microbial communities from Kellogg Biological Station, Michigan, USA - KBS Corn C2-2 | ecosystem: Host-associated > Plants > Roots > Rhizosphere > Soil ... | reverse complement strand
ACGACGTGCAGCGGTCGTGGATGGCGGATCACATCATCTCGTACGTGATGGGGATCCGCCCGCACGCGGGAGGAATCACGATCGATCCGTTTCCGTTCGGGCTGGAGCGGGCGGAGATCGTAGGGGTGAGGGTACGCGGGCGTACGGTCGGGGTGCGGATCGATGGCGAGCGGGTGCGTGTGACGGTGGATGGGGATGAATTCGGAACAACTATTGGCAATCCCCGCGAAATCGAAGATCGGCAGGCGGACGCGACAGCGTCAATAAATGACGACTTGCGCTAAAATGTCGGTGTTCTATCTTGGCTCCGGACGTCCTGCAGTGGGAGCGATGACGGGCGCACATGTTTCCGGTGCACGTCGGAAAGTGTCGTGCTTCTTCTCTCTCTTGAAAATGAGCTCGTGTCGGATCCGAGATGGAGGGTGAGATGACTGGCATTCATACTGGAGAGGTTGACAGCTTCGCGTACACCGCACCTCCGGTAGCACGCGCACGCGCCACTCCTTCTCTTCGCGCGCGTCTACGGCGAGGGATGGCAACGCTGGTCTACAGCACTGGATATCCAATGCTCGCGGTTGCGCTCTGGATTGGTGCTCGGGATGGCAACTGGGTGCGTGCGAGCGTGATCGTTGCACTCGGCATCATCATGAGCTTCATCGGGTGGGCGCTGCTCGGCATTTACCGCGAGGAGAGCGCAGACGGAACAGTGCCGACGTATGGGCGTGGAGAAGCTGTGACGAGCGTCTTTCTCGTGCTCTACAACAGAGCCGGCGCTCTAGTCGTGCTGCTCGGCTCGTACGCCGTCGCAGCAACCTCTCATGGCTGGCCGGTTCCGCAATCGTTCATGGGATGGTTCTTCCTCATTTCGATTCCTCTGTTTGTATCGTTGGCGATCCCGGTCGAAGGTGCCACGCGAGGTAAGGATCCGGACCTGTTCGTCTAGGGACTTCAATCCGGCGCGTTCAAAGTCTCGTCTGAGCATTGACTCGTTCCGGCCACTCAAGGCCGAACGCGTTTCGCTTTGGCTAACAATTGTGCGAGCGCGTCATTCGGAAGCGAGTGCCAGTTCTTCGGGAAATCCTCGAGCTGTCGAGTTTCTTCGTCGCGATTGAATACCAACATCACTTCGGACTTGGGAAGCGCCAGCGACGTTCCCCACACGGCGCCACGACTGAACTCCTGCTGGAAGACGTCCCACACGAAACCGGACATGTCGACCACACGTCTCCTCGCCGCATATTCCACCGGAGGCGGCTGCGGCGGTGGCACCGAGATGGTTGCTCCGGTGCCCGAGGTGCTCACCTCCCCGGTGCTCACTGCGACGGTGGGAGCGCCGAGCTTCGCCGCATTGCTCTCGGACAACACCACTTCATCCATGCCGGGCGAAACGGTCACGGGGACGTTCCACCGATAGTACTTGCCCGCCGCATTCACCAAATCGAGGGTCATCAATTGATACTTGCCGCGAGGCACGTACGCACGCGTTGCGCCAGCACCATCAGTTTCGAGGTGCACTGTGTCGCCGGTCGCTGATACGAGCAACATGCGAATGCCCTGGATCGGCATCGGCGGTGAGAGCGCGTCTCCGACATCCACGTACACCTTTGCGTACACGGTCCTGTCGAGCGACACATTACCGGCCCGCTGCGACTGTGCATGGAGCACTGAAGCCTGAGCGAGAATCAGCAGCGGTGTGGCTGCAATCGTTCGAGATCGATTCATGAGTGCAAGTTGGCTGTTGAGGTGCACTTTCCGGGGCGTGCAACGAGGTGCGCGTCCCGTCCCTCTGTGCAAGAGGCGAAAGTAGTCCTGAGAGCCGTTGCAGGCAACGTACGTGCGCACTTGAAAGCCCTTGTGGCGCGCTCAACGTTGATGGTGCGGCTCGGCCGCTACATAGAGTGGGGCGTCATTCCAGCGTATTTGCCGCGTGCGGTATCCAGGTGGCGTGTCGCCGGGCGCCCGCGCTTTGCGTGAACTCGGAAGTATCCCAGTTGAAGACCGGTGGTTATATGTTGGAATCTTTTTTAGCACCCGGACCAACACTCGAGAATCCAGTCACACTTTTGAGCTACCTTCGCGAGCGGACGAGGCAGCATGAGTGATAAAGCGGAACTGGACGTCGATAGAAACAGCCAGTACACCAGGGAGATCTCGTGGCTGACGCCCGTATTTCTGCTCTCCGGGGCAGCCGCGTTGATTTATCAGGTGGCTTGGGAGCGTGTTCTATACACGATCTTTGGGGTCAATAGCGAAGCAATCACCGTTCTGGTCACCGCGTTCCTGCTGGGCCTCGGTGTTGGCAGTCTCACGGGCGGATGGATATCGAAACGACCCGGGTGCTCGCACCTCCTGTGGTTTGCTGCTGCGGAATTCAGTGTGGGGCTGTTCGGCGCGATCTCGATCCCGTTTTACCACGCGGTGGGTGACGCGACTCTGGGAATGAACCGCATTTCGACCGCGCTCATAACCTTCCTGCTCGTGCTTGCGCCCACGTTGTTGATGGGCGCGACACTTCCACTGCTCGTGACCTATGCCGTGCGCATCACCAGGAGCGTCGGATGGTCCGTGGGGACCCTCTACCACGTCAACACGGCGGGCTCCGCACTTGCTGCTATCGTCGCTGTGACGCTCCTGCTTCCGTACGCCGGTCTGCAGCGTTCGGTCTGGATCGCGGTTCTGTGCAATTGTGTGGTCTCGGTCGTGGTGCTGAGGCGATACGCGCGTGAGCGTCGAATCGAACGGAGGACGGCAGACGTGCTCATACCGGCGGAACAGACATGAGCTTTGTCGCAGCTCTCGCCGTGGTCTCGATCACCGGGTTCTTGTCGCTGTCGTACGAGATTCTCTGGTATCGCGAATTTGCGTTCGCGAGCGGCAGTGCGCCGTGGGTGTTCGGCCGCGTGCTGGCGGCTTTTCTGATCGGGCTGGCTCAAGGATCGATCGTGAGTCGCAGGTTCGTCACTTCCAAGCGGGCGACGAGTCGAGTCTATCAGTTTCGCGTCGTGTGCGCAGCGGTGATCGCGTCTTCAATCGCAGCTTATCTGGTGGTACCTGGCCTCGCGTGGCTCGCTACTCATCGATTGTGGCAAGCGGGATTTGTTCTCGTTGCCGGGGCTGCATTCGTGATGGGACTCGTGCTACCGCTTGTCAGTGAATTGGGTATTGCGCCTAATGAGCGCGTCGGTGAGCGACTATCGTTTCTGTACTTGGCAAATGTGATCGGATCCGCCTTCGGGAGCCTGCTCACGGGTTTCGTATTATCGAACATCTGGTCCGTGGAGACGATTTCTATTGCGCTCGCGCTTGCAGGATTGGCGATTGGAGTCATTCTCTCGATCGTCGCGTTGCGAGCGGCAGTGGAGGCGAGCGGTGCAGCTACAGCGATTCGGGAATCGTCGCTTGCATTGGGCCTCACGGTGTGCGGTGCCTTCTTGATCGCGGCGCACCATCCTCTGTTCTACCACGTGTACGAGCGGCTCTTCTACAAGGAAGCGGCACCCAGCAAGGCAGCCTTCGCCGAGGTCGTGGAGAGTCGTGGGGGAGTAGTTGCGGTTACCCAGAGTCGCGAGGTTTTCGGAGGGGGTGTATACGACGGGATGATCGAGACGGACATGGTCCGGGACTCGAATCTCCTCGTGCGGGCGTACGCACTCGGCGCCTTTCACCCACACCCGTCGCGGATGCTCATGATCGGGCTGGGCACCGGCGCCTGGGCCACCTCGTTACTCCAGCTTCCTGGCGTCGAGCATCTCACCGCTGTGGAAATCAACGAGGGATACCTTTCGATAATTGCGCGCCATCCGGAAGTTCGTGGAGTCCTGAAGGATCCTCGCGTCTCGATCGTGATCGACGATGGCCGCAGATGGCTGCTCCAGCATCCGAATGAGCGCTTTGATGCGATCGTGATGAACACGACGTGGTATTGGCGAGCGCACTCGACGAATCTGCTTTCGAGCGAGTTCATGCAACTAGCGCGTGCACATCTGAATCCAGGAGGCGTGTTGTACTACAACACGACCTGGTCTCCGGACGCGATGAAAACGGGAATGTCGGCGTTTCCGTATGGCATGCGCTGCGTGAATTTCCTCGCGCTGAGCGATTCCCCAGTGGCTTTCGACAGCACGCGCTGGAGTGAAGTTCTGAACGAGCTGCGCGACGAGCGTGGGCGGCGGCTCTTCGAGGATGGAAGCCGGAAGCCACGACTCGACAGCTTGCTCGCCCTGGTCCCCTCAATCCATGAAACACCGAGAGGCTATGGTCTGGAGACTCGAGCATCGGTGCTGAGCCGAGTGGCGGACGCCCACATCATAACCGACGACAACATGCGCGTGGAATGGCGGGCCACGCCGCCCGATTAGCATCCTCTCTCTGCGTGATTTCACTCCTCGAGGACTTGCACTTCTCGTTTCGCGAAGGACGATGAAGGAAGACTAGATGCAGGGAGCATAGTTCAAGCGTCTGCGATCTCATTCGTGATGCTCCTTCACTCGTCGTCACGCGTGAAATGGGAGCCTCGCACACCCCAACGAGAGCGATGTTCACACAGTACCCGCACTTGCGATTGCTGGGCGTTTTCGAGCTGTTCTCCGTCGCGCTGCTCGCCCTGATCTGGACAGCCTACGGGCGAACCGGTCGTAGCGATCGGATCGCAGGTACCGCCGGCGCGGGTGCGGTCTTGCTGATAGGCATGGCGCTCCTCGCGACATCGTCGTACGTCGTAGCGGCTCTCACACCGTTTCCTCTCTTCGACGGCGCGCTGTCGGCGGCCGATCACGCGCTGGGATTCGACTGGAGCGCGTGGACTGCGGCGATCGAGCGGCACCCGGCTGTCCAGCACGTGCTCGACGCATCCTATAATGCAATGCTGCCGGAACTGGTCGGTGCTGTGTTGTACCTGGGATTCTGCAGGGAGGCGCGATCGCTTCTCACGTCGCTCATCGTGGCCGGACTGATCACGGTCTGCGTATCGGGACTGGTGCCGGCGATCGGTAACCTGCCCAATGCGCCGCACGTGCCTGCGTTACTCGCCTTACGAGCGGGAAAGGTTCTGGACGGTTTTCCTCAAGGGCTCGTCTCGTTCCCGTCATATCACGCGGCCGTCGCAATACTGCTCACCATTGCCCTTCGACGACATGCCTGGCTGTTCCGCGTAGCCTGCGTGATCAACGGACTGATGGTCATCTCGACCCTGAGCACCGGAGGACACTATTTGGTGGACGTGCTGGCGGGAGCTGGTGTCGCGTGGATATCGCACCGCATTGCGGAGCGTGATCCGCGAAACCGAATCAGGGAAGTCCAGGAGGCGAGTGAAAGTCAGTCTCCAAACGAAGTGCTCGCGCTATGAAGGACATAGCGCGAGCACTTCGCAGCTGATCGAGTCTTGCGTTTCGTTGTTTTCAGAACCCCGGAAAAGCAGTTGAACCATTTGCCGCGCGCGTCACTGCACCAACGCGACCGCTTTTCCAATCAGTCCGGGCTTCGTGGAGAACCCGGATCCACCGTTGCTCAGAGTACCGAAGGTACCGACCACCTGATCGGGAGCCTTTCCGCCGCCGTGGAATCCATCGATGTGAAACACTCCGACGTACTTGACCACGTATCCCGTGTTCGCACCGCTTCCTCCGCCGCCCAGCGAAACGACCTGATCGTAGATCACGAGCTCCACCAGCGGCTGCCCCGTACAGATGAAGCTCTGCGGCCCCCCTGAACCCGGGCTGGTCCCCCCCGTGCTCTGGCAGAACTTCTTCAATGGAGTCGCCGTCTGTCCGGATCCGGCTCCGGGGTCCGCGCTGATCGTATCGCCGGGCCCGATATCGGAACTCTCACAGTTCGTATCCTGAACGGACTTGTTGTAGTTCAAGCCGGAGCCCACGGGCTCGGTGATGACTTGAGCAATGTTTCCGTTCGTTACCTGAGTCGGCGTTCCTACGAGAAGGGCCAACGAGTCGGTTGGATACTGCATCTGCGACAGCGTCGTGATCTCGGCCTGCGTGAGGTCGTGCGTGATCGGCAACGCCGCCCCGCCGGGAAGCGCGTTCAGAAGCGAGCGATAGCTGACGCCGAACGGCTTGAGACAGGATGATGAGCTTTTGTAACCGAGCGCTGCGATCGCGACCTTCGTCAGATCCAGGGTGGTGCCGCCGAAGATGCGGCCCAGCGTGTAACTCGCGGTGTACCGTGACGTCGCCTTGACCGCGGTGGCTGCACCCCAGGTGCCGGCGGCGAATGACTGCGTTCCATAGTCCCACGTGCCAGGAACCACATCTACCGCAACCACCGAGGCGCCTTCATCGACAAGATTCAGATTAGCGGTCGTTACCGCAGTGGCCTGGGCGGTGCCCGTGTGCCCGTTCATCACATCGACGGCACCCGAGTGCGCTCCGGCGTCCGCCGCGTTCTGAAGCTGAGATTGGTAGACGTACATCCGCGAGTAGTCGATCGCGATACCACCGATTCCGATCAGCATGACCATCATGATCGCCACCAGTACGAGAGTCGCACCGCGACGATCGGAGCGGTGGGGGAAAGCGCAGTGGCGCAGCATGATTCGCCTCCGTCTTGAAGAACGAAAAACACGAATGTGACACCCGACGCTCACAGGCGCGTCCGGGAATGATCGCCATGATACATGATTCGGAGAATGATATCCAGAACAATCTCGACGTACTATCGTACGGTGTGTGCGGGCACTCGTTCGGCTTCGAATGGATGCTCGGTGCGGCTGAACGTGCTCTCCGCGAAGGGTCCGCGCCTGCAACGAGCGTGCGAGAGCGATCGCTCCCTCTGTTCGTTGGCAAATTGTGTTACGACAGGCGCGGAACGACGAGGAGAATACAGGCAAACAACTGAACAGGTGAGACGGTCTTGCCAATAGTATTCGAACGAGACGAATCGGCTTTACACCCGCCTGCCTCCAGCTCGCCCGCCGTCAGCCCCACGGATTCGTGGGCGCTGGAGCTCGGAGCGACTTGGCCGCGATGGCTTCCGCTCGCCGCGCTCCTCTTCGTCATCATGGGTGCGACCGCGCCGCTGGCCGACATCGACATGCCGATGCACCTCGCGACCGGGGAGTGGATCCTGCGCCATCACGAGGTGCCGTTCGTGGAGCCTTTTGCATGGACGCGAGCAGGGGCGCCGTTTTACGCGTATTCGTGGCTTCCGGAGGTCATCTACCAGCTACTCTACACCCACACTGGGCCACTGGGACTACGCCTGTTCCACGGTTTGATGCTGCTCGTGAGCGGTGCCTCACTCTTCTGGCTGGCGAGAACGGCGGGATGGCGCGCCTGGACTACGGTGCAACTCGCCTTCTTCCTTCTTTTTACGGAATCGCTCGTTTTCCCCTACCTTCGACCCCAGGAGATTGTTTTTGCCGCCGCGATCGCTGCTTGGGCGTGCGGTCTGAAAGCGCTCGACGCTGAGCGCCCAGCGGTCTGGATTGCGTTGCTCGTCGTGATCTCGGCGGTGGCAGCCAACTCTCATCTTCTGTTTGCGTTGACCGCACTCCCGATAGCGATCGCGATCGCGAGGACGCCGTTTCGATGGCAACGCACAGCACTTGTCGCGGCAGCGATACTGGCAGGATGGGTCGCCACTCCATACGGCCTTCACTACGGGGCGATCCTCCGGCTCAATTTCGGACACAACCTGCTCGTCGACTTCCCTTCTCCCATCGGGGAATTTGCGCCGGGGTTCCTGTCCGCCGCTAAGTGGATGCCGATAGCCCTCGTCGTCATCGTGCTGGCGATCGTTCCGGGAATCGGGTTCGCGTACTCCCGTACCACGTGGCAGCGCGTGGTGTTCAGCTCGATGTGGCTGATAGGCTTGTTCGGCTTTGCACTCGCGACACGCGCGCTCATGATCTGGTGGTTGGCATCGCTTCCGGCCATGGCTCTGGCCCTGGAGAAGGTTCGCGCGCCGAGGCCTCCTGTCCGGAGGGTGATGTTGGTGACCATGGCCTGTTTCCCGGTGCTGCTGAGCATACGCTCACTCGAGCTGACTCACACGCTCGGAGCGGGCGTCTCTTCGCCGGTGCGGAGAAGCGTCGAGCCACTCGCCCTATGGCTCGACCAGCACGTCAGGGCAGAGCGCAGACCGCGCATGCTGACCGTGTTCGACTTCGGCACATACCTGACGTGGCGACTCCCGGCCTACAGCATGTCGATCGATGGGCGTGGAATCTTTCCCGATTCCGCGGCGTCGCCGGATGCATACAGATTGCTTGGCGATGAGCATGCTGCTACGGGTCCGTGGCGATCAGCCGAACTGGCTATTCTACCATTCTCGTATCCGGCAGCGGCTGCTCTCGACACTGCTGCTGGCTGGGTTCGCATCGACTCGGTGCCGCCGACGCACGAAGTGCCGTATGCCACGGGCTTGTGGGCTCGGAGATCGTTGCTCGACGCGTATGCTCACTGAATGACTGTAAAATTTCTATGTTATTGGCGGATTGCGTCGAATGCCGGTGCAATGTTGCGTGCCAATGTTGTGGTGCGATGCAACTACCTTGTCGCACGATTGCGACACCACGTTGCCGATCTCGAGTGTGCGATTTCCCGCGAATAGGCAGTGCTCGCTATGTCGCCGAAACCGGGGCGGCGATCGCGCTCTGGCGAGCTGCTGTTTGTAACTTCCGGTGCAGCACCAACCTAGCCGAGGGATGTGTCTGCTCCTGGAGCGAAGTGTAGCTGTAATTTTCCGACTTCGTACTCACATCGAGAGCGCAGAAAGGTACGGCTGGGTACCGATTTTCGTGCAACAAAATGCATCCTTGCATTCTGGTTATTGTGACCTAATATCCCCTTCGTCGCTTGCCGGAAGTTGGCGTTGCGAGGAGGAGAGCGAGTCTCGTTTCTAAACTGGTTCGTTGCGTCGCGTCGACGACTCGCGGGTGTCGTCGAGAATTGAGAGGGTGACGCAAAATCTCCTCGATGTCGCAGCAAGCACGATTTCGGACGTGGTCGACTTGATCGTCGATCGAGTTGTATGCAATGCCTCACGCAGTCTGTTTCAAATCTCTCGTGCATCGACCGCCCGGTCGGTGCGGTGTTTCGCACTAATCTTTTTCTGGAGAAGAGACATGGCCCGGCTCAGCATGATTATTCGCACGCTCGTCAAGAACGACGAGGCCGCAACGATGGTCGAGTACGCACTGATGCTCGCGCTCATTGCCGTGGTTTGCATCGCCGCGGTTGTCGTCATCGGAACGCAGGCGAACACGGTGTTCACGAACATCGGCACCAAGCTTACCGCCGCAGCGTAAGGCAACTCGGAGCGAGTGCGATGATGTGCGCTCGCATCGCACTCGCCTCCGAAACCCTGTTCGATGCTGCCCCGGTCGTGGCATCCGCAGGTCAAACTCTCTTCTTTTTCCGGTGAGGAACATGTCTCGCATCAGCATGATTATTCGCACGCTCGTCAAGAACGACGAGGCCGCAACGATGGTCGAGTACGCACTGATGCTCGCGCTCATTGCGGTGGTTTGCATTGCCGCTGTTGTGGTCATCGGAACGCAGGCGAACACCGTGTTCACGAACATCGGCACGAATCTGACGACTGCTGCCTAGGGATGAGCGAGACGAATGGGATGGTGCGTACTCTCATCCCATTCGCTTCGGGAAATCCTGATCGTGTTCGCAGCTGACGCACCGATCGCTCACCCCGGCATTGCGTTCGCTTTTGGGATCGTCTTCACTGCTCTCATGAGCATCGCAGCTGTATCGGATGTTCGCCGTCGAAGGATTACAAACGCTATCGTTGTCCTGATTTTGTCGCTCGGCACGCTTTATCTCATTGTGGGACTTGGCTTCCGTGCGGGCGTGCTTCGACTGGCCGAAGGCAGTGCCGTGGGGCTATTGATCTGGCTTCCCGTATGGATGATAGGGAAGATGGGAGCGGGAGACGTGAAGTTTTTTGCAGCGAGCGCTGCGTGGCTCGGTCCGCGGCTCGCGCTGGACGCGTCGCTGATTTCCGCATTCCTGGGGGGAGTTCTCGCGCTCGTGTGGGTTGTTCGGCGCGTGGTGGAAGCGAATGGCGCGATGGAGCCCCCCCGCCAGAGTGTCGGAGCTCCTGTCATCAGAATGAGCAGCCGGGATGAGAATGAAGATGCCGTAGTTAGTCGCGTATCGCTACCATATGGCGTGGCCATGGCCGTGGGATTGACGCTCACCGCCTGGTTCCCGCACTTGCTCAGGTAAGAGGAGCTCGACATGAGACTGCGAAAATTTGGCACTTCGGATCGTGCTGCCGCCATGGTGGAGTTCGCGATCGTTCTCCCCGTCCTGTTACTCATCGTCTTTGGAATCGTTGATTTCGGACGAGCCTTGTACACGCTGAACGACCTGACGGCGGCGGCTCGCGAGGGCGCACGGAAAGCGGCGGTGCAGTTGCCGGATCCGACGACCGCCGCAGTCCAGACGACCGTCAAGAATACGGTCAAGGCGTACGTGATCGCGTTCGGAGGAGATTCGTTGGCGGACGCCGGCATCAACGTGACATACAATCCCAGTTCGGCCACGGCAACTCTGCAGTCGATCACCGTCACCATCGTCAACTATCCGTTCAGACCGATCACTCCGCTTGCTGGCATGATCGGATTGGGAACGATCACGATGTCTCCGTCGGCGACCTTTCGCTGGGAAGCAGCGCAGTGATGCGAAGCAGTGATTCGCCAGGCCCTGTCGTAGCGTTATTCATCTCAGACAACACGTAGGCTCTCATGGCAGAACGTCGTTACAACCTGGTTTTCTTCGCTGCCATCATCACGGCAGTCATCGCGACATACGGCGTCTATCGATACCTGCAGCAGGCGAAGCTCAGCAGCCAGGTAGCGACGCAGTCTGTCGTCGTTGCGGCCCGTGATGTGGCGGAAGGCGAGAAGCTGGATCGCCTTGCGCTTTCGGCAACGCAATGGCCGTCCGGCACCGCACCAGAGAGCGCATTCACGAACGTGGACTCGGCCGTCGGGCGAGTCGTTCGCGTGCCGGTGTTCAAGGGCGAGCCAATCGTGCCGGGCCGGCTCGCACCTGCGGGCACGGGCCCCGGTCTCGAGGTGAAGATCACGCCAGGCAAGCGCGCGATGGCGCTCAAGATCAACGACGTTGCAGGGATCAGCGGATTGATTCAGCCGAACAGCCGCGTGGATGTGTTGGTGACGCTGCTCGCAAATCAGCAGCAGAACACGAAGGAGCAAGCCAAGCTGTTCATGAACGACATGCGCGTGCTCTCCGTGGGAACGCAGGTGGAGCGCGGAGACGATGGCAAGCCGATACAGGCGACGACGGCAACGCTCGAGGTCACGCCACAACAGGCGGAGCAGCTCGCCGTTGCGATGAACGAGGGAACGATTCAGCTCGTGCTGCGCGGCTACGGAGATCCTGATTCGGTGGTAACCGCAGGGGCCACAGCCACCGACGTCCTCGCGCTGCTCAGGTCCCGCACGAGCGCGCCGGCGCCCAAGCCACAGCCGGAACCGCGCCGCGTTCGTCAAATGCCCGCTCCGCCGCCGCCGCCGCCGCCGCCCGTCCGCACCATAGTCGCGGACCCGAAGCGGGACTCGGTCGTCGTTCGCGTCTATCGCGGTGACAAGCTGTCCCAGCAGAAGTTCGAACAGAAGGACTCGACGTGAACCCCCACGAGGTCAAACGCGACAATGTGCATACCGCCGGAGCCAGTGTGAGAGTCATTTCCAATTCGGGCATGGATCTCCTCAAGTCCAGCGGCCGGAAGTGCCGCGTCGCGATCGTCATTGCGGCGTGCTGCACGGCGCTTGTACCTCTTGGCAACGCTGAGGCGCAGAATGCGGATACCTCCATTCTGCGTGTCGATCTTCCCAGTGGAAGATCGTATGCCATCACTACACCCTCGAACATCACGCAGGTCTCTGTCGCGAGTCCCGATATTGCCGACGTGATCGTCATGGGCTCGCGCGACGTGGTGATCAACGGCCACGCAAATGGCGAGTCGGACGTGATCGTGTGGATGGCGGACTCACCCCTCCGCCACTATCGGATCTCCGTTCATACACCCGCGGATCGGCAGCAAATCGTGCTCGCCGTCAAGTTCGCCGAGGTGCGCCGCGATTTCCTTCGCACCCTCGGAGTGTCTGGACTTTATCGAAACAATCACGTTCGCGTCGGCACGAATCGGCTCAATACGGACAACAACGTCAATCCCAGTACGGGAGATCTCACCGTACCATCGGCGATTGGCTTTGGAACTCTGCTCACCGACTTCGGCACGAGCTCGTTGCTGGGGTTGTTGGAGGCGGATGAGCAAAGCGGCACCGCCCGTATTCTCGCCGAGCCGATGCTCGTAGCGGCGAATAAGGATTCCGCGAGCTTTCTGGCCGGCGGTGAAATCCCGATTCCCGTCGCGCAGGCCACCACGACCGGTGCTCCCACCATCACGATCTTGTGGAGGGAGTTCGGAATAAAGCTCAACTTCGTGGCTGAGGTTCTGAGCGACAGTATCGTGCGGCTCCATCTGCGGCCGGAAGTTTCGAGCCTCGACTTCAACAACGCCCTGGAGATCGCTGGATTCAAGGTTCCGGCGCTTCGCTCCCGGCACATCGAGAGCACGATGGACGTCCGGCGCGATCAGAGCCTGATCATTTCCGGGATGATGGACGATGAGCGTCAGAAGACCAAGGATGGAATTCCATTTCTCAAGGACATTCCGATACTCGGAACCCTGTTCTCGAGCACGAACTGGCAACGAAACGAAACGGAGCTTCTCATCGTCGTGACGCCCGTCGTGACTGATCCGATGCATCCACGCCCGCAAGACGTCATGCACTTTCTGCCCGATTCATCGCTCCCGGCGAAGCAAGCGCTCGAGCCGCGCCTGCCCGCGAAGCCCGCGCCATAGGAGAAGGACAATGGCTCGCAAGGCGCTCATCGTATCCGGTGCTGCCGGCCCGCAAGACATCGCGAACGCGGTACTGCATCGTTTCGGATTTGCACCCGCGGAGTCTGCGCTCAATCTCGCGGACGCCACGGCGCGTCTGCGCGCGGAGCACTACGATTTGATCGTCCTCCCGTTGCAAGGGCTCGGCACGCTCGAGCTTTCGACGCTCGATCGCGAAACGAGAAGGCGCGGGACCTTCGTCATCGGAACTGCAGTGCAGTCGGACTCGGACATGATCCTGCGCGCTATGCGGTCAGGGGTGAACGAGTTTCTGGTCTATCCGCCGGATCCGAAGGAATTTTCCGGTGCGGTCGATCGGTTGATGCGTCGCACGCACAGCGAGGGTAAGTCGGGAGGTGCAATTGCCATTTACAGCGCCAAGGGCGGCGTCGGCACGACGAGCGTCGCCGTAAATCTCGCGTTCGCGCTCGCGAAGGCACATCCGGAAGGCCACGTCGCACTGGTCGATCTCATGGCAGGCGGCGGCGATTTGCGGGTCATGCTCGACTTGAAACCGCAATACGACATGAGCGATCTCTTGGGAAAGGTCGATCGGCTCGACGCTGATCTGTTGCGCTCGTTGCTCACGCCCGTTGCGGGCGGCGTCTGGGTCTTGCCGTCGTCAGAGAGCCCTGAGAGCTCCGACATATTCGAGGCAGGCTCCGTCACGACCATTGTCGACCAGCTTCGCCAGCATCACACCTTTACCGTGATCGACTGTGAGCATGCGCTGAGCGACCGAACGCTGGCCGCGCTCGATGCTGCGGACCGTGTGGTGCTGGTTACGCAACTCAACGTACCGGCTCTCCGTAGCACGCAGAGGACACTCGCCCTTTGTCAGCGTCTGGGATACGCCGCGGACAAGGTGAGCGTGATCGTCAATCGACATCAATCCGCTGATGTCGTCAGTATCGCCGACGCGGAGGAAGTACTCGGGCGGGAGATCTTCTTCAAGATTCCAAACGATTACCGCACGTTGGCGGGCGCCCTCACGAAGGGTGTGCCAGTTGCGGAGTTCGACCCGGCGTCTCATCTGGCATGGAGCTTCGATGGTCTGGCGAGCCGAATGAACGGCGGAAGCTCGGAAAAGGCCGGAAAGGCGCACGGACTTACGAGACTGGGTCGTCTCTTTGGACGCGGGAGGAAGTGATGGCATTGTCCCTTAGAGATCGGCTAATGGGGCGCACGTCGCCCCTCGGCACCCTTCAGCCACCTTCCGTGAGCAATGGTGCGCCGGGTGCCACTACGGCGGGCCCATCCTCGGGCATGTACGCCGGTGTTCGCTCCGAAGAGCCGGCGCTGACCGCAGTCGAGCAGTTGAAGCTGGATCTTCACCGGCGCCTGATCGAGCGACTGGATCTCGAAGCGCTGGAGAAAATCTCGGATGAGAGCGTAGTCGTTCAGCAGATCAGGCAGGCCGTCACCGAGCTCCTGCGAGGGGAGACGACTCCGTTCAGCCAGGCCGAGCGCGAGGAGGTGGTCGAGCAGATCGTCTATGAGGTCATCGGACTCGGGCCCATCGAGCCGCTCTTCCGGGACCGCACGATCACGGACATTCTCGTCAATGGCGCGAAGGAGATATACGTCGAGCGCAACGGGCGACTCTCGCGGGCGTTGACTTCGTTCCGCGACGATGCTCACCTGCTCGCGATCATCGATCGGATCGTGAGCAGGGTGGGACGAAGGGTCGATGAATCCTCGCCGATGGTCGATGCTCGACTCCCCGACGGCTCGCGCGTCAACGCGATCATTCCGCCTCTGGCGATCGACGGGCCGGTATTGTCGATCCGACGGTTCGGCGCCGAGATCACGATCCAGAAGCTCGTGGAGTTCGGCGCTCTCACCGAAGACATGGTGAATCTGCTCGCCGGCTGTGTGCGGGCGCGACTCAACATTCTCATTTCGGGCGGAACGGGCGCTGGAAAAACCACGTTGCTGAATGCGCTGAGCTCATTCATTCCGAGTAGCGAGCGCGTCATCACGATCGAAGATGCCGCCGAATTGCGCATGCAGCAGGAGCACGTCGTGCGTCTCGAAACTCGTCCTCCCAACTCGGAGGGACGTGGCGAAGTCGTCGCCCGCGACCTGGTGAAGAACGCACTACGCATGCGCCCCGACCGCATAATCGTCGGTGAGGTTCGATCTGCAGAAGCCCTCGACATGCTCCAGGCCATGAACACGGGCCACGAGGGCTCGCTCACGACGATTCACGCGAACACGCCACGCGACGCCCTGGCTCGCCTCGAGACGATGATCCTGTTCGCGGGAACGAACCTTCCCAATCGCGCGATGCGCGAACAGGTATCGTCCGCTCTCGATCTCGTGATTCAGGTCAGTCGTCTCACGGACGGGTCTCGGCGCGTATCCAGCATTACAGAAGTGACGAGCATGGAAGGCGAAGTGATAACGATGCAGGAAATTTACAGATTCCGTCGCCGCGGAATCTCCACCGAAGGCAAGGTCATCGGGCAGTTCGAAGCCACGGGAGTGCGGCCGACTTTCATCGAGCGCCTGCAGCTCGCAGGGGTGGAGCTTCCGCCGCACCTCTTCGCGGACAGGTAGCAGATGGCGTTCGTGCTCGCCGCCGTTTTTGTCGGCACGGTGCTGCTGATTGCTGCGGGTTACGTATTGGTGAATCGCCGCCAGTTGATCGCCGCGGACACGCTGCGATCGCGGCTCTCGCCCACCGCATCCGTCGGCGAGACGGCGAAGATTCTGCGCGATGACAGGCCCAGCGAGATCGGCACGCTCAATCGGATGCTCGCCGGAAGGGATTTTACCCAATTCCTCACGACGAAGTTGCACCAGGCTGGCTCCCGGCTCAGCGTCGGGGAGTTCGTTCTTTTGACGATCGTATCCGGCGGGTTGGGTGCGCTTCTTGGAAACAGGATAGGCATTCTTGGCGTCATACTGATCGGCGCCGTCGGGGCCTTACTTCCGTATTTGAATTTGAAGAGGCAGGCGAGTGCGCGACTCAAGCTCTTTCAAGCTCAGCTGCCGGAAGCGATCGACATGGTCGTCAACGCCATGAAGTCGGGATACTCATTACAGGCGGCGATCAAGTTCGCCGGTGACGAGATGCCGCAACCGCTGGGTCCCGAGTTCGCGCGAGTGTACGATGAGCAGAGATTGGGAATGGATTTGCGCAATGCGCTGCTCGGGCTCCAGGAGCGCGTCGATTCGCTGGACTGCCGAATGTTCGTCACGGCGCTGCTGCTGCAGCGCGAGACCGGTGGCAACCTTGCCGAGATTCTCAGCAACATCGCCGTTCTCATGCGCGAGCGAGTCGGCGTCAGAGGCGAGATCGACACGTTGACGGCGGAGCCGAAACTTTCAGCAGTGGTGCTCGCGCTGTTGCCCCTCGTTCTCTTCGTCGTGATCAGCTCCACGAATCGAACATACATGGCGCCGCTCTGGACGACTCCGATGGGTAGGTTACTCACGATGTACGGGATCGGCTCCGTGATCTTCGGATACATCGTACTCCGCAAGATCGGCCAGATAGATATTTGAGGACGTGATGATGAATCTGCCGGTTCCGTTGATCGCGCTGATAGCTCTGTTGGTGCTCGCCGTGGGCGTCGCCGTGCACTCGCTGCTTCGAAATCGAGAGAGGCAGGCGATTCTCGATCGTGCAGGCGGTCAAAGCTCCGATGCGCCCTCCATCCTTCGAAATGTCTCGCAGGGAGTGGGGGGGCGTGTGGCAAAATGGCTGCTGACGCGCGCCCCGGAGTCCTGGCGATCGGCGAGCGTTTCGGCGGACAAGCTGTTGCACGCGGGATTCGACCAGTCATCGGCACCGGTGGTGTTCATGGCGGCGCGCATCGCGAGCTTTGTTGCGATCCCTGGACTCGCGCTACTGCTCGTGCCTCGACGAAGTGCGTTGCTCTTCGTGGCGTCGATGGCGCTCGCGATCCTGGTCGGTTTCATACTGCCCATTGCGTACGTAGATCGGACGGCTCGCGTACGACAGGAGCGCCTGCGGCGAGCGATCCCCGATTCGCTGGATCTCCTCGTGGTGTGCGTGGAAGCGGGGGTAAGTCTCGATGCCGCTATCATGCGTGTCGCACGAGAGATGGCGATCCTGCATACCGATCTGGCCAACGAGCTGCTCATTGTGCATCGCCGCGTGAACGCCGGGATTCCGCGAGAACAGGCGCTGCGCGGGCTTTGGGAGCGCACCGGCGTGGAAGACCTTCGAGGACTCGCCGCGAACATGATTCAGTGCGAGAAGTGGGGTACCTCGATCGCGACAGTGCTCCGTGTCTACGCGGAATCGCTCCGAAGGAAACGAAAGCAGCTGGCGGAAAGACGCGCCGCGACTGCACCGCTGAAGATGATGATCCCGCTGGCGATCTTCATCTTTCCCGCCATATTCGTCGTGCTGCTTGGCCCGGCTGTGATGAGCATCGTAGCCATGTTCAAGACGATCTCACACTAGCGTAAGCACATGTTCGAGCGCGGCCAGCAACCACACGTCCGGTCCCGAACTCTCCAGGAGGATGTGAGGTCATGAATTGCACCGAGAGAGCGTGCTTCAAGGTCGCGCACCACGTCGACGCAACCGGATTGAAAGACTGCATTGAGATGCTTCAGACTCGTTGCTCGCTGATCGGCGCGCGATGACCGTAGCATTGGGAACGGCGACTCCCGCGGAAGTAGCGCCGAGTCGGCGCACTGCCGCCGATTGGCTCGGCTGTCTTTTCTTCTGTGCCTTCGCTGCCTTGCTGACACTGAACTCAGGCAAGGCGGGGTTGCTGCTCATTCCCCCGCTGTTTTACGAGTTGTGCGTCGCGATCACATTTCTGATCAGGGGTCGAGCGCGCCGTGTGCTGACCGGTACGGTACCTCGCATTGCAGCCTACGGTGCGTCCTTTCTGGTTCCGACGTTCGTGTGGGCTAGTGTGCGATGGGCGCCCACCTGGTTTGCTGCGTCCGACAATTCTCTATTGAAGATGGCAGGAGCATCGTGCTGGTTGTTCGGATCGCTCGTAGCCTTTTGGCCGATCTGGTACCTGCGTCGCTCCTTCAGCATAGAACCGGCTGCGAGGTCGTTTACGGCGACCGGGCCATACCGTCTTGCTCGTCATCCGATCTACGCGACGCAAATATTCGAGTATGTTGGGATCTGGCTTCTCCACGCGACGGTGCAACTGGGAGCGGTGCTCCTGGTCTGGCTCGTTCTGGTGCGCGTCCGCGTTCGCTTCGAGGAGCGTGTCATGAGCGCCGAATTTCCGGAATACGAGCTTTACGCTCAGCGTGTCGGACCATTCTGGCCGCGGCTGAACCGTGGGGAGAGCGCACGTGTTGGATGACGCAGACGTGTCTCTGGAGAGCGGCCTCGCCGTGACGGCAAACAGTCAGCCGGAGGCGCAACGCGCCCGCCTTCGGGCGGCCATCGAGGAACGCTTTCGTGTCCAGGAGTCGATCGGCGCGGGACTGTTCAGTTCCGTCTATCGTGCAACCGATCTTCGTACCAATAACGATGTTGCTCTCAAAGTGCTGAGTGTGGATCTTCGCAACTTTCCCAAGCTCTTGGAACGGCTTGAAAGCTCACGCGAAGCTTGCGCGCTGCTAAGAGAGGGTGGAATCGTCACGCCCGTATCGATCGAGCAGCACGACTCGTTTTCTGTCATCGTGTCGCCGCTCATGACCCGAGGAAGCGTCGCGGATGCCTTGCGCGCACGGGGACCTCTTCCTCTGAAGGAAGTAGAGAAAATAGTGTTTCAGGTCGCGACGACGCTGGACCACGTCCATGCGCGCGGCTTGACGCATCGAGGCTTGACTCCCAACAACATCCTCTTTGATTCGGTGGGGCAGGCCTGCGTCACCGATCTGGGCGTCACGGATGACATTCTCGTTCAGTGCGGGATTCATGGCTCCCTGGCTGCTCGAGCACGAACGTACGCCGCACCTGAACAGTGGCGTAGTCAGAAAGTCGATGGTCGCGTCGATCAGTATGCCCTTGCCAGAATTGCATATGTCTTGCTCACGGGTGGCGAACGCGAAGAGCAGGAGATCGTGGACGGTGTTCACACATTATCTCCTGTCGAGGTGCTGGCGGAAGTTCCGTTGCGTAAGGACGTTCCGCTACGCGTAAATGCGGCGCTTCGTCAGGCGTTGAGCGCGAACGCGGCGAATCGATTTGCGTCAGTGACCAATTTCGCCAATGCCTTCGCGGGTCGCTCTCGCGACGCGACGCCAGGAATGCCGACAGCGTACCCGGACCGCGATGTCTTTCGCAGCCGCCACCGCGTTCTGAAGTTGGGCGGCGTGCTCATGGCGGCTCTCGTCGTTGCCTTCGCCGTGAGTCCAGCCGTAAGAACAGCCGTCCGAAAGGCCGGACGGGTGATAACGGGGTATCTGCAGTCCAATCGCGGACAGCTCCGAGTGTCAGCCGACGCGACCTCCCTGGCGGGGCCATCACCGGCGCCGGAGCGCACAAACGGCGCCGCTAGAGCGCCCGGCGCAAGCGGGATTGTGCCTGATCGAGCTCCCCTGGTGCGCCGGCCGACAGCAGCGCCAACGCCCGGTACAGATCACGCGCCAGCCTCGGTTTCGTCCGGTGGCAGAGACCTTGGTTCTGTAACAACCGTAAGAGTCGGCAGTGTAACGCCCGACAAAGTCATTCCATCAAGCTCCTCCTCGGCCCGTACACCCTCTGGCGACGTGCAAGGTGTGTCGGCCGTAAAACTCGCGTGGCGCGATGGTACGTCCTGGCTCAAGAAAGTGTTTTCGGGCGCTGCCGGTCGCGATGCAGCCTCACAGTCGGCATACATCCAGGTTACGGTCGATCGAGGCACCGCGATCGTGACGATCGATGGATTGCCGCGCGGTGCGGCACCGGTCACGGTTCCTGTGTCACCCGGTCAGCACACTATCTCCGCTCTTGGCGCGTTGAACTACGGAGCGGTCGAGGGCGTGAGCGCGTCGGGTGGAGACACCACGAGGGTGGTACTGCGCGCCGGCAACTCACCCTGAGATTCGTCAGCTCAGGAATCTTTTGTTCACCCTACCGCCGCGCTCTTAGCACCGCACACACGCGCATCAGAATCTCCTCGGCGGGAGTCCCACTACCCGGCTGCTGCAGCGGCGCATATCCGCTCGTGATGCGCATGATGGGCGTTCCCCTCGCATCGTAGAATGCACCAGGCCCGACGCTCGTCGTGCCCGCATCGCAGTTCAGCTTGTAGTGGTTGAGCGAACTGACGAATTCCCGGCTGTCATTGTCCGACATTCGTTGCGGCTTCACGAAGTCTGTTCGTACCCACACCTTCGTGGCCGATGGCGTCTGCTGCACGCTCGCACCCGTATCCACGAAGATCTTGAACTGCGCGTTTTCGAGAATCCCCATCCACCCGCCGCCTGCGGCAGCACGCGCGGCCCCTGCGCTGCTTCGGCCCGCAACCGAGTCACGGCCCCTCGTGCGAGGAACACTGATCGCACCATTCTCCTCGCCGATGGCAGCGGTTGCGCTTCGTCGGCGACGAGCCGCCGATTTGCCCACGGTGCTGTGAGAAGGCGAAGAGTCCGTCGGCACAGTAATGAGTGAAGAATCCTCCGGCGCCGCACTCGTGGTGAGCCGCGACAGCGTGCCCGCGATCGCCGATGAGACGTTCGGAATGTCGATGTCCTTCCGCATCGATAACACCGTGAACGCTCCGAGCACACAAAACGCCCCAATGCCGATCGCAGACGCCACACGCTTCGGCCGCACAGGAGCTTCCGTCTCGACCGGCAGGAGTGGCGCGTACGATTGAGGAGCCCGGGGCGCAGGAGGCTCGTCGGGCGCAACGGTCGCCGGCTCCGGCTGTGCGGTCTCGAGCGCATAGATGAATTCTTCGGCAGTCGCAAATCGCGCCGACGGCCGTTTCGAGATCGCACGCGTGATCGCTTCATTTACGTGCAGGCTGACGTCCTGACGCAGCGGGACGTCGCGCGGAATGGTGTACCATTCTCCGAAAGACATGCTCGCTGCAGGCGTGTCGGGCACGCGCCTGCCGGAGATCAGCTCGAACGCCAGCACGCCGAGCGCATACACGTCTGCGCGCGTGTCCGCCTCGTGGCGCCACGCACGCTGTTCGGGTGCCGCGTAGGTGGTGGGACCAATCTCGCCGATCGAGCTCGCATCCTTCACGGCGATGAATCCCGAGACCATCACGTCGTCGCCGTCGACGAATATGAGTTTGGGATCCAGTCGCCCATGCACCATTCCATGGGAGTGCGCGTAGTCGAGCGCCGCAGCGACGCCTCGCAGAATGTCGAGCGCCTGCTCGAAGGGAAGTAGAGATCCTTCGATGAGAACGGATTCGAGCATCGTCGCGAACCCGACGTTCATCGCGTAGAACACCAGCGTCGGCCGGCGCTGCAGCGGCTGAGCGGTCGCGATGTTCAGATGCCGGAAGCCCGCCGCCTGGGCCGCCTGGAGCTCGAACAGGCGCAGCTCGCCTGCGGTGGGGTTCGCCTCTAGATCAAGCGCTCTCAGCACGACGGGCACGTGTCTCGACAGATCACGAGCGGAGGCGAAGACCTCGGCGCCGTTCTGACGGAGCAGCTCGGTTATGCGAATGTCGTTTCCGATCCGTTCCTGTAGAAGCGACGTATCCATCTCTCGACTCCCAGCACCCAGAGAAGCCCATTGAGCACGACGCGTACCCCTTGGGGCGCCCTGACCGAAAACAAGCACCTACCCTGGCATCTTTCCAAGGCGGCCATCACAAATCGCTCAAAGCGTTTGTACATCACGGAGTTGAGCCACTCGGTCGAGCCCTCAGCTCCGTGGACCACGTAGGTACACAGCGCTTCCTTCGACGTCCCAGCCCACGCCGACCTTGGTCGGTCATGTTGCCCGAATGCCCGCACCCATCTATGTTGTGGTGTGCGAACCCCCAAACGTGCGACCAAGCCGCGCCCCCGCAACGCCAAGCCCGACGCGCGCGCCGACGGTCCGCACGACATCGATGCGCTGCTCGACATCGCCGCGTGCGCCGGAGACGCAGCGCCCCAGCGCGCACTCTGCTCCGCGCTCCGGTCGCTCGCGCGCGCGCTCGACGCCGAACGATGCGTGGTCGCGACGCTCGTCCGTGAAGAAAGGCATGTAGTCGCCGAGTCGCACGACGATGTGCATACACCCGGGCGTGCGCGCGCGCACGAATCAGTTACGCACGCGCCGATCTCGCTCGGTGGCGTCACGATCGGCGAGCTCACGGCGTACGCGACGCACGCGCTCGAGCACTCCGAAGTGATACTGCTCGGGCGCGCTGCCTCACTCCTCGCGCCCACGCTGCTCGCGATGCGCCCCGGCGACGCCGCGCATGCGCCCGATCACGCATTCACCCAGCGCGTGCTCGATTCGCTCCCACTCGGCATGCACGTCGTCGACCGCGACTATCGCATCCGCGCGTGGAACCGCACGCGCGAGAACGGGCTCCAGGGCGTGCAGCGCGACGAAGCACTCGGCCGAAACATCTTCGAGGTGCTGAACCGCCAGTCCGAGTCGGATCTCCGTCGCGAGTTCGATGCGGTGTTCGAGACCGGAGAGATTCTGAGGTTCGACGTCGAGTCGGGCAGCGGGCCGGGTGCGCGCGTGTATCGGATGTCCAAGGCACCCATTCGTGATGCGCAGGGCGAGGTGACGCACGTCATCACCATCGGCGAGGACGTCACCGATGCGGTGCGCGCGCAGGAAGAGGTGGCGCAGGCGCGCAAGCTCGCGGCCGTGGGCACGCTCGCCGCCGGCGCGATGCACGAGATCAACAACCCGCTCGCCACCATCGGCGCCTGCGCGGAGACGCTCGCACTGCAGATCGCGGACGATTCGCTGCCTGAATCACTCCGCGAATCGTTCGCCGAGTTGTGCGGCATCATCGATCACGAAGTGCACCGCTCGAAGCGGATTCTGAACGGGCTGCTCGACTTCAGCCGCCCCACGGGCGCGACGCGCTCGCCCGGAGATCTGCGCGACATCATCGAGCAGACGCTGCGCCTGCTCAAGTACCATCCGACCTTCAAGGCGATGCACGTGGACGTCGACGTGCCGGCCGAGTCCCCGCTGCTCGTCAGGGCGGACCGCGATCAGCTCGTGCAGGTGCTGATGGCGCTCATGCTCAACGCGATGGATGCGATGGGGAACACCGGAACCATCCGCCTGAAAGTGTATCGCTCACCCGTGCGTGGAGAGGAGCTGATCATGGAGGTGATAGACCAGGGACCGGGAATTTCCAAATCGGTGCGGCAGCGGCTCTTCGAGCCGTTCTTCACCACCAAGCCGCCCGGTCGCGGCACTGGGCTCGGTCTCTCGATCTGCTACGGGATCGTCGCCGATCACGGTGGACGCATCGAGGTCGACAGCGCGATCAGAAAGGGGAGCACCTTTCGCGTCATCCTGCCACTGGTCGAGCCCACGACATGAGAGAGGACAATCGCATCAAGGTGCTGATCGCCGAGGACGAGGAGCACCTCGGATCGATCCTCCAGAAGTTCCTCGAGGGACGCGGCTATCAGGTCGCGGTCTACACCGACGGCCGCTCCGCGCTCGATGCGCTTCGGGCCGAATCGTTCGATGTGGCGCTGCTCGACATCGTGATGCCGGAGATGGATGGGCTCGAGGTGCTGCGGCAGATCCGCGAGGAGCTGTCGCCGCCCGAGGTCATCATCATCACCGGCAACGGCACCATCGAGACCGCGATCAGCGCCATGAAGCTCGGCGCCTACGACTATCTCGCCAAGCCGTATCGCATGGCGGAGATCGACGTGATGGTCCGGCGCGCCTGGGAGAAGCGCGAGCTCACGCGCGAGAACACGCTGCTGCACAAGCGGCTCTCGCTCGTCGAGGCGTCGTCCGAGATCGTGACACAATTCGCGCCCATGCAGGCGGTGCTCGCGCTGGTCGAGCGCGTCGCCCGGAGCGATTCGGCCGTGCTGATTCTGGGCGAGTCGGGTACCGGCAAAGAGCTCGTCGCGCGCATGCTCCACCGCCTCTCGCATCGCTCGGCCGGTCCGCTCGTCGACATCAATTGCGCGGCGATTCCCGACGCGCTGGTCGAGAGCGAGCTGTTCGGCCACGAGCGGGGCGCG
>Ga0068852_100000586_pt1 | contig 23996 bp, 24 predicted proteins | sample KBSCornC22_FD_66594 | JGI IMG/M metagenome (GOLD analysis project Ga0068852, IMG submission 66594) | Corn rhizosphere microbial communities from Kellogg Biological Station, Michigan, USA - KBS Corn C2-2 | ecosystem: Host-associated > Plants > Roots > Rhizosphere > Soil ... | reverse complement strand
GATCGCCTGGTGTTCGACCTCGACCCCGACGAGGGGCTCGGCTTCGAGGAGGTGAAGCGCGCCGCGGTGCAGTTGCGCGACGTGCTGGGCGAGATCGGGCTCGCCACGTGGCCGATGCTGTCGGGGGGCAAGGGCGTGCATGTCGTGGCGCCGCTCGACGCCAGCCACGACTGGGTCGCGGTCAAGGATTTCGCGCATCGCTTCGCGCTGGCGATCAGCGAGGCGCACCCTGACCGCTTCACCGCCAATATGAAGAAGGTGCAGCGCAAGGGTCGCATCTTCCTCGATTGGCTGCGCAACCAGCGCGGCGCCACCGCGGTGCTGCCTTACACGGTGCGCGCCCGACCCAACGCGCCGGTGGCGGCGCCGATCACCTGGGACGAACTGGACGGCATCGACAAGGCCGGCCACTTCACCATCGCCGACGGCCCGGAGCTGCTGAAGCGTGCCGCCTCACCCTCGCTGCGCAATTGGGGCTTGGTGGATCAACGGCTGCCGGACCTGTGACGATATTCGGTCAACTTGCCGCCCGGCTTCGCTCGGCACGCTCTAACCGACTGATAACCTCTGGTCTTTAAACGGGCGCTTCGCCTTTGTGCGTGGCGAGGAGATGGGGCGCCGATGCTGCGGAGAGTGCCGCTCGACGAGGTCCGGCTGGGCATGTTCGTGCATGCGCTGGAAGGATCCTGGCTGCAGCACCCCTTTTGGCGCCGCCGCTTCCTGCTCGACAGCGCACAGGATCTGCAACGCCTGCTCGACAGCGAGATCCCAGGCATCATCATCGATGACGAGCGCGGCATAGCGCCTGCCTCCCATGCCAAGGCCGCACCACCGGCACCAACCGCCATGCCGTCCGCCCCCGCGCCTCGGCCGCAGCGGCAGCCTGTCCTCACCATCCGCACCGGAGAGGACGAGACTGAGCGGGCGAAGACCATCGTCGGCAAATCCAAGCGCGCCGTGATGAAGATGTTCGGCGAGGCACGCATGGGCCGCGCGATCGAGATCGGCGGGATTGCGCCGATGGTCGAGGAGATCGCCGCATCGGTCGCACGCAATCCGACCGCTTTGATCGGCATCGCCCGGCTCAAGCGCAAGGACGAATATACCTACCTTCATTCGGTCGCGGTCTGCGCGCTGATGATCAACCTGGCCCGCACGCTCGAACTGGACGAGACTTTGGTCCACGAATTGGGGCTGGCCGGACTGCTGCACGATATCGGCAAGATGGCCGTGCCCGACCCGGTCCTCAACAAACCAGGGCCGTTGAGCAACGAGGAATGGGGCGTGGTCCGCGGGCATGCGCAACGCGGCTATGATCTGGTGATCGCAAGCCCGGACGCGCCCGCCATCGCCGCGGAGGTGGTGCTCCATCATCACGAGAAATATGACGGGACCGGTTATCCGCACGGGCTGAAGGGCGACCAGATCAGCCTTTATGCGCGGATGGGCGCCATCTGCGACGTCTACGACGCGATCACCTCCAATCGGCCCTACAAGGAGGGCTGGACGCCCACAGAATCGATCGCGCGCATGCTGGAATGGCACGGCCATTTCGATCCGCGGCTGTTGGATGCCTTCATCCGCAGCATCGGCATCTATCCCATCGGCGGGATCGTCCGGCTGCGCTCCAATCGGCTTGGCCTCGTCGTCGCGGAAAACCGGCGCGAGCCGACCCGGCCCAAGGTGAAGGCCTTCTATGCCATACCCGAACGCACGCTGATCAAGCCCGAGCTCGTGCCGATCGGCCCGTCGCTGCGCGACGATATGATCGTGAAGCCCGAACGGCCCGAACATTGGACCCTGGGCGACTGGCCGAAACTGCGGGCCGATCTCCTCGGCCATTGATCACGCTCGTCCTCCCGGCAATCCACGTCGGTTGCCTGGGTCTGGGGGCAGGGCTATAGCGCCTGCCGAACGTCCCGCGGCCGGGACAAGCAAAAGGCTATCCCTTGGGGACCGCACGGCAGAGTAGATCATCCGAAAGCGACGCCGTGTTCGACGCCAGCATCGCCGAAGCCCAGGCTCCAGGCGCACTGGAGCTCGATCCCTTCGGTTTCTATCCCGGCGCGGCAAGCCGAATCCGGGGGTTGGGCGGCACCGGAGCCGCCTCCAGCCCCGATTATGCGTTCCACACCCCTTATGTCGAAGCCGCGCCCGGCCCAGCCCACTTCATGGTACGGTTCGATGGGCTGCGCGCAACAAGCGGTACCCTGGTCCTGCGCGTACACATGCTGCCGCTTGAGCCGGGCGGCCGCGCCCGCATGGCCAATAGCGAGCGGATCGCGCTCAACCGCCTCGTGCAGCATGAGGGCAAGATCCAGGTCCACTTCGAAGGATTCAATGACGTCACCTTCGCGATCGTGGGGCTGATCCAGGGGGAAACGGATGCGAGCGCGGATGGGCTGACCGTCAAGCTCGACCGTCCCGCCGATCCCGACGCGCGTCCGGCGCATGCGATCGAGGCGAAGGGCACCGCTTTCGGCAAGACCCCCGTCAAGGCAGCGCCAACCTTGCTGTCGGCCGAACTGCCGACATTGGCAACTCCCGTCACCCAGGTCGCGACCCATGCGCAGTTGCGCGAATCGGTTGCGGGCGGCTGGCTCGCGCGGCTGCGGCCCAAGGCCAGCTCGGGGCCCGAACATTGGCGCAAAGTCTATACACTGGAAGCACTGCGCCGCTACGGCATGCTCGAAGAAGGCGCGGTCGGCCTGGGGTTCGAACCGTCGCCGAGCGGCGTTCCCGCCGCTTTGGCGGCGATGCGCACCAAGGTGGTGGCGACCTTCCCGGTCCGGGGCGGGCATCCGCCCGACGCCGAAGCCTTGAAGCGCGATCTGACCGGCCGCGCGCCCTGTCCGGCCGACTTGTTCGACGCCAATGTCACCGTACGCGTCGCCTCGTGGCGGCGCGTTCCCGAGGATCTGGTCAATTTCGACTTCCTCTGGTCGGCGCGCGCCAACGAACGCCTCTACTCGGTGGCGGCAACCATTCGCTTCATCGAAGAGACGATGGGCTGCCTTCGCCCCGGTGGGCTCGCGGTTCATGTGGTAAGCTACGATTTGTCGCCCGGCGGGCGCGCCACCCCCAGCAGCGAGCGGGTGCTATTCCAGCAGGGCGACCTGGAGCGGATCGCGCTGCTGCTCGTGTCGCGCGGGCACGAAGTTGCCCAGTTCAAGATCGATGCCAGCGACGCGATCCTTGCGCCGGCCAATCATGGGGTGGAGCGGCGCACCCTGGCCGGCATTATCGCCCGACGCGTGCGGCTGCCGGACTAGAATGTTGTTTTGCCGCGACTTGCGAGTAGCCAGATGAGTCCATCTGGCTCGAGATCGCTCAGCCTCCCTTGGTGACGAGGATTCCCGCACAGGTCGCGATGAAGCCGTCAGTCCCGACCTTCAGGTGAACCGGATCCCCCAACCAGCTGTCCAGCCCTTGTTGCGCGGCATCATGACTCCAGGGCGGCAGATCGATGAACCGATCGAGGATCTTGTCGCCCGGATCGAAATTGAATGGCGCCATTCGGTGGCCCTTGGCCGCAAGCCGTTCGGCCAGTTCCTCGAAATGACGACGCTGGAACAGCACGCTCGGCCAATTGTCGATCGTCGGGCCGTCCTCGATGTTGAACTCGGTCGTGTGGACCGAAATGCCGCCCGGCTTGATCGTATCGAGCGAGCGTTCGATGAAGGCGAGGCCCTTCTCGATCGAGCCCAGATGTTCGAGCGCGCAGACCGACCAACAGAAATCATAGCCGGTCAGATCGTCCGGAATGGCATTCATGTCGACCGGCCGGAAGCCAACCAGCCGATCGAACCTCTCGCGGTCCACCAGCGTGGGATGGAACGCATTGTCCAGGCTTGACGCATGCTGGCTGGTCTCGATCCAGCCTTTGCCCTCGGCTTCCTCGATCGGCAGATCGGTGACGGTCGAGGGCACGCCCTGCGAGGCGAGATAGCTCGACAGCGGCTCCATGCCCGATCCGAAGCCCAGCCCCTTCTTGTCCGGCGCGATCATCCCATTTTCGTGGAGCGCCTGAAGGATATAAGACAGTTCCCATAATTTGCGGTGAAAGACGACCGGCACCTGCAACTGCCGGCACCAATGTGCGACCCAATCGCTTTCCATGTCCGCCTGAGTCGACAGACTCGTCTTCAACCCGACAGACCGAGCAACCGTGTCCGCCGGAGTTGGCAAAGCCTCGGCCAATTGCCGCGCGAGATCATAGCCCAGATTCTTAACGTTCAGGCTGAGCAGCCGGATGTTGCGCACCACCTCCCCCAAATAATTGAGGTTCGGCTGCGAGTCCGGAGACACCATCTCCATGATCAGCCGCAGCTTCTCATAATCTTCGATCGTAAGCGCGGTCGACGCCGGAGGCGGCGGCTTGCGCCAGAATCTCCAACCCATGCTCAATAGCCCATCAGCGCGAGCACTTCGCGGCGGCTGCGTTCGTCGTCGCGAAACACGCCCATCATGCGGCTGGTCGTCATCGATACGCCATGCGTGCGTACGCCACGCCCGGTCATGCAGCCATGCGCCGCCTCGATCACTACGGCCACCCCCTGCGGCTGAAGATGGTCCCAGATGCAATCGGCCACCTCGGCTGTGAGCCGCTCCTGCACCTGCAGCCGGCGCGCGAAACCGTGCAGCACGCGAGCGAGCTTGGAGATGCCGACCACGCGGTTCCTTGGCAGATAGGCGATCGCCGCCTTGCCGACGATCGGCGCCAGATGATGCTCGCAATGCGACTGGAAGGGTATGTCCTTCAACAACACAATATCGTCGTAGCCGCCCACTTCCTCGAACACACGGTCGAGATAGCGGCCGGGATCCTCGCCATAACCCTGACAATATTCCTTCCAGGCGCGCGCAACCCGCTTGGGCGTATCAAGCAACCCCTCGCGCGTCGGATCGTCGCCCGCCCAGCGCAGCAGCACGCGGATCGCCTCTTCGACCGGCTCGGGCACGGCAAGGTGATTGGCGAAATCGTCGTCGGGTTCGGTGGTACCGGTCATGCGCGCTCTTTAGCCCCGCGCGCGCGAAAGGCGATAGCGCAAAGGCGTGCTTGAAAAGCCGCGCCCGGCCAGCCGTTTACAAGTCGCTGCCGGCCGGGCAGAAAGGGCACCTCTTCTCAGGAGATCGCCTTTGCCCACCCCCTGCGTCTCCGACCGCTTCCGCGGCCGAGCGCTGGCGTGCGTGCGCGCGCCGGCACGCTGACGGCGCGAAAGCGATCCACGGATGCCGGTGCGGCATCCTTCATTCCTGATCGAAGAGACATCATGATCGTAGAGATGACCAGGGAGGATTATGCCTCCCTCCTGTCCGGGCATGGCCCCCGGAGCTTCACCTTGGCCGACACGCCGGTCGCGCCGATCGAGATCTTGCGGATGCTGGCCGACCTCGACGCCCGGGTGGCCGAGACGTTCAGCCCTGCATCCTGGCTGATCGTCGAGGATGAAGAAGTCGTTGGCCTATGCTCGATCGTTCGGCCGCCTGAGCAGGGCGAGATCGCCATCGGTTACGGCATCGCCCCCAGCCGGCAGGGCCGCGGCATCGCCAGACGCGCGGTCGGCAAGATCGTCGCCTGGGCGCGCGCGGATCCACAAGTGCAGGCCATCACCGCCGAAACGGCGGTCGCGAACGCCGCCTCACAGCGCCTGCTGATCCGCAACGGCTTCATCCAGGTCGGCGAACGGATCGATGACGAGGATGGGCCGCTGCTATGCTGGCGGTGCCCCACCTGTTGATGGAAATGTGTCGGAGCGGGCTTCGCCCGCCCCGACGCGTTCAGGAATACCTAACTCGTTGCCGGCCTGAGCCGATAGCTCAACGCCTCACGATAGACACGCGTCCGATGCGATCGACACCACCCAGCCGCGTGACCGCGCGCGCACCTCAGCCGATTTTCCATAGTTCGGCCTTGCGAAACGTCATCTCCGCGCTGTTCGCATCCGCCGGCCAAAAGGCAATCTCGAACGACGGCGCATCGAAAGTCACTGGAACATCCACCTCAAAGCGCCTTCCAGCCGGCACTCGATAGCTTGCGATGACATCCCCGTAATTCTCGAGCAGCGAGCAGGTAAAGTCGCCGTCGAAATCGGCATCCACCGTCAGGCGATAATAGCCCTTCGGCAGATAGAGGTAAGGCCCATGCGCGATGATCGCGTTGGGATCGCCGGCTTCGCTCCGCGTCCAACTCAGTTGGGATTCGGCCATCTTTGCGTGCGGCCCGAAATGAAGATGCTCAGGAACGATCGCCAGATCGGGCCGGGATTGCGGCGCCTGCTTGCTTAGTAATACGTTGCCAGTCGTTCCCCGTAGGCTGTCCACATCCGCCGGTATCAGGGCTGCATTCGCCCCAATCCTGCTGATCGTCAAACCCAAGTCGTGGGTGATGAAGTGAATAAAATTCCGATAGGTCTCATCGTCGGGAAAAAACAAGTAGAAGAGCTCCATCAGGATAACGATGTGCGGCGATCGTTCGATCAAATTGCGCATGCCGCGCAATACGCCTTCCTCATGCCCTTCCACGTCGATTTTGACGACGTCCGCAACCAAGTCAGGTGGAAGATAGTCATCGAGGCGTATGACAGGGATGTCGATGACCGAAGCCCCCGGTCCAGGTTCGGCATCGGGTTCAACAACGCGCGCTCCAGCCGGACCGCTTTCGTCGATCAGAAACTTTAGGGTGCCATTACTATTGTGCACGCCCAAGCGATGCGCCTCGACCACATCCCCAAGGTCGTTCACATAAACTGAACCCTTGAACAGCTCCCACACATGGGGATTTGGTTCGAACCCGATCACCTTCCCGCCTGGACGGACATAAGGAGCCGCGCTGATGGAATAGATGCCGTAGTTCGCGCCGATGTCCAGAACGACCGCTCCGGGGCGGAGATGTCGCTTGAAAACCGTCAGCTCGGCTTCCTCATACTTGCCGTCGCTCAGCAGATTGATGCCGGGGCCGCCGTCCCTTGGATCGACATAGATGCGCTGCCCCGACGCCAGCAATGCCAATGCTCGCGTAGGTTCAAGCACTAACCCGGTATGCAGCTTCACCCGTTCCACGTCCCTGTGTATCCGGCTGACCATCCTATCGATGCGGTCCAGCTGCCCGTCGATGCGATCCAGTCGGCCGTCGAGCTGGGTTAGAACTTCGGTCGAGACCATGGGCCGTGGCGAACGCGAACGAAAGAATGACCTCAACCTTTCCTCCCAAACGGGCACCTAATCCAACGGTTTTCTAAATCTGGCTCAACAGGCCGACAGGATGCCTGACTCCTTTCCGGCCGAGCCGACTCCAAACATTAAATCGTGATCGCTGCTCCGGACCGGCGAGATAGCGGCCTGGCTCTCGGGCATTTCGAACGTCTGCTCAAGCGGGCGCGCATGACTCGATTTTGAAAACTCATCCATATCGGAGCAAGCACGGACCGGTTTCGTCCCGCAATAGCCCGTCGATGCGGTTGGCCTTCCTGCACGCCGCGCATGCGCACGGCGCCCCGTAATGCAGCCAAGCGTCGCCACAACCACGCCGCCACGCCCTGCAGGTGGAGATGATCCCGGATGCAATCGACCAACTCAGCGGGAAGCCGTTCCTGCAGCTGGCGCGCCAGCTATGCAGCACGAACGAGGGGGGCGTCGCCTGCCCGGGGGTAAGCCCAGGGAAGCCTAATTCACCGCCGGTCTGAGCCGATAGCTCAGCGCCTCGGCGATATGCACGCGGCCGACGCGCTCGGCCCCGGCAAGGTCGGCGATCGTGCGCGCCACGCGCAGCACGCGCGTATAGCCGCGCGCCGATAGGCCCATTGCCGCCGCGGCCTGGGCGAGCAGAGTGCGGCCGGCCTCGTCTGGCCCGGCCGCGGCTTCCAGCACCTCGCCATCGGCTTCGGCATTGGTGCGCAGGCCCTGCGCCGCATAGCGCGCGGTCTGGATCGCGCGCGCCGCCTCGACGCGGGCTCGCACCTCGGCCGACCCTTCGCTGGGCGGCGGCAGGACCAGATCGGCGGCCGCGACCGCGGCGACCTCGACATGCAAATCGATGCGGTCGAGCAGAGGCCCGGAGACCCGCGCCTGATAATCCTGCGCGCAGCGCGGGGCGCGGCTGCAGGCCCTGGCTGCGTCGCCCAAATAGCCACAGCGGCAGGGATTCATCGCCGCCACCAGCTGCACCCGCGCCGGAAAAGTCACGTGACCATTGGCGCGTGCGATCTGCACCCGGCCCGTCTCCAGCGGCTGGCGCAGAGAGTCCAGCACCGGCCGCTGGAATTCGGGAAGCTCGTCGAGGAACAGCACGCCGAGGTGCGCGAGGCTGACCTCGCCCGGCCGCAGTTTGAGCCCGCCGCCGACCAAGGCCGCCATCGAGGCGGAATGATGCGGACTGCGGAAGGGGCGGGTTCGGGACAGGCGGCCGCCGTCGAGCGTGCCCGCGACGCTCGCCACCATCGACACTTCCAGGGCCTCCGCAGGCGTCAAATCGGGCAGGATGCCCGGCAGGCACGCCGCCATCAGCGATTTGCCCGCACCCGGAGGGCCGGCCATCAGCAGATTATGACCGCCGGCCGCCGCGATCTCGAGCGCGCGCTTGGCGCTTTCCTGGCCCTTCACCTGCGACAGATCGGGACCGAACACAGCCTCGCCGGCCTCGCCCGGCTGTGGCTGCGGCAAGGGGCGCACGCCACGAAAATGATCCAGCAGCGCCATCAGATCGGGCGCTGCCACGACCTCGATCGACCCCGCCCAGGCCGCTTCCGGCCCCTGCGCCGCCGGGCAGACCAGCCCCAGATCGCGCTCGGCCGCGTGCAGCGCCGCCAGCAGCACGCCAGGCGTCGGCGCGATCCTGCCATCGAGGCCGAGCTCGCCGACCACGACATGCGCCGCGAGCGTCTCCGCATCCACGACGCCCATGGCGCCGAGCAGCCCCAACGCCACGGCGAGATCGTAATGCGAGCCTTCCTTAGGCAGATCGGCCGGCGACAGATTGACCGTGATCCGCTTGGGCGGCAGCGCGAGCCCGATCGCGGACAAGGCGCCGCGCACGCGCTCGCGGCTTTCCGCGACCGCCTTGTCGGCCAGGCCCACCACGACGAAGGCCGGCAGACCGGGCGTGACCTGCACCTGCACCTCGACCGCGCGTGCCTCCAGCCCGAGAAAGGCCACTGTCGGAACCAGCGCGACCAAGATAATCTCCCCCTTTTGTTCTCCTTCTTAGCGACGGAAGGACGGCATGCAAGCGTCGTCGGCGGCACCGCGGTTCAGTGCGTCCGCGAACGTCCGCGGATCGACTGCACAACTTAGGATTATTGCGTCCGCGACGCGCCCGCCCGCCTGCGTCAGGTTCGCGAGCAAGTGCAGCGCCTGGCGGGACGCGCACCGCCGTTTCCTGCTGCCAGGCAGCAGGAGGGACAGCTTGGACATGCGCACGATCCAAGTCCGAGCGCATGCCGCGCCTGGACCTCATGCAACCGAATGCAACCGGGCTCCGCGTGCTGCACCGCCTTTCCGTCCAGTGACAATCCAGTTGCACGGCGATCGCCACCATAAGCGCGCCCGTCCGGCGGCGTCGCCCGGGCATCCTCAGCTTGCGGAGACTTATCGTGCGGAAGACCAGAGCGGCTGCGCCTCGCGCCGTGCAATGCGGGCGGGACCATGTCGGCCATGCCGAACCTTGGCGGAGCGCAAGGCAGCGCCGGACCGCGTCGGCGTTGCTGCTCGGCGTCACCGCCGCCGGCTCGCTGACATTGCGAAACGGGGCCAAGCTGGACAGCGGCTTCAACATGAGTTCCGTGGGCGCCTCTGCCCTTGCCGGGGGAGGCACTTCGACCGCTTTGCTGGATGGCGCGGGCACACGATGGACCACAACGCAGCTGCTGGTCGGCAAGTCTCCAGATGGGTCCATCTGGCTCCAAATCGCTCTAAAGCCAGCGGCTCCGATCAGCCCGGCAAGCCGATGCTCAATCGTGCCGGGCTCCCTCGCGGCCGCCTGGATCGGCGCGACTTCGGACCGTTCCGTCGCCTGTTCGCGAGGCAGGGGTCTTGCACATGTAATACACCTACCCCATGTCCCGCGAATGGAACGACCACGATCCCCCTGGCGCATCGCCTGGCTGGTACTTGGCTGGGTGCTGATCGCGGCCGCACCCTTCGTCGGCGCGATTCCGGGGCCGGGTGGTGTTTTCCTGTTCGCTGCGGGCGCCACGCTGTTGATCCGCAATTCAATCTGGGCGAAGCGTTATTACGTCCGGATCAAGCGGCGCTGGCCGCGCTTCGGCCATGCCGCCGACAAGGCGATGCGGCGCAGCAGGAAAGCCGTCAGGGCGATTGACTAAAGCCCCCTTCTCGCATAGAGGCGCACCCCGTGACGGCCGCCGCGGGTTCGGCGGCCTTTTGCATTGCATATTCAGAGGCAGAAAAGATGAAGCGGACCTATCAGCCGAGCAAGCTCGTGCGCAAGCGTCGTCACGGTTTCCGTGCGCGCAGCGCCACGGTCGGCGGCCGCAAGGTGCTCGCCGCCCGTCGCGCGCGCGGCCGCGCCAAGCTTTCCGCCTGAGCCACCCCTTGCGAAAGCGCGGAAGGGCGCTTTCGAGCGGCTCCAGCCCGTTCCCCCACCCAGCCTCCCGACAGGATGATGCTGGATCGGGAGGCTGGGGGGGGGAGCGGGCCGGCACCGAAGCTCCCGAAAAAGCGCTTCGCCGTCTCGTGCGGCGCTCCGAATTCCTCGCTGCCAATGCCGGCAAGCGCGTGCCGATGCCCGGCTTCGTGCTGCTGGTCCGTCCGCGCGAGGATGGTGATTCGGCGATGGGGATCGGCTTTACCGTCACCAGGAAGATCGGCGGCGCGGTGGCGCGCAACCGCATGAAGCGCCGCTTCCGCGCGCTCGCGCGCGAGGTGCTGCCGGACGTCGGCCAGCCGGGCGCAGACCATGTCCTGATCGGCCGCAGCGGGGGAATCGAGCGCGATTATGCTCTGCTCGGTACTGAGCTTCGCAAGGCCCTTGCGAAGGCCGGCCGATGATCGCGCGTCCCCTGATCTGGCTCGCGCGCGTCTGGCAGATCGGTCCATCGCGTCTGATTCCGCCGACCTGCCGCTACACACCCTCCTGCTCGGCCTATGCGATCGAGGCCTGGTCGCGCTATGGGGCGCTCGCCGGCTCGTGGCTGGCGCTGAAGCGAATCTTGCGATGCCATCCCTGGGGCGGGTGTGGCGTCGATCCCGTTCCTTAAGACCCTGAAGGTAGCCTTCGTCCGTGCAACACCAGCGCAACCTGATCCTGGCCGTGCTGCTCTCTGCCCTCGTCTTCCTGGGCTGGACCTGGCTGTCCTCCAAATATTTCCCGCCTGCCCCGCCGCCTGTCGCCAAGGTCGAGAATGGCAAGCCGGCGACTTTGCCCGGCCCCGGTTCGCAGGCCGCCCCTGCCAAATTGCGCGAGCGTGCTCTGGTGCTGAACGAAAGCCCGCGCGTCGAGATTGCGACGCCGCGCCTTGCCGGCTCGATCAGCCTGAAGGGTGCGCGCATTGACGATCTGGTGCTGCTCGATCATCGCGAGACGATCGCGAAGAATTCGCCCCCGGTCCGCTTGCTCTCGCCCGGCGGCACGCAGGATGCCTATTTCGCCCAGTTCGGCTGGAGCGGCCAGGGCATCGCTTTGCCCGACGCCAACACCGCCTGGACCGCGGATGGCAACCGCCTGACCCCGGACAAGCCGGTCACGCTCAGCTGGAACAATGGCCGCGGTCAGCTCTTCCGGATCATGGTGAGCGTGGACAAGGACTATATGTTCTCGGTCCAGCAGAGCGTCGAGAACGCCGGCCCCGGCGCGATCTCGGTGCGCCCTTATGGTCTCGTCAGCCGCGTCGGCGAATCCAAGGATCCGTCGATCTGGAACATGCATACCGGCCCGATCGGCACGTTTGACGGCAAGACCAATTATTCGGTCAGCTTCAAGGATCTCCGCAACGCTGGTGCCACTGGCGAACGCTTCACCAGCACCGGCGGATGGATCGGCTTCGGCGACAAATATTGGCAGACGGCTTTGGTGCCGCCGCAGGACGCGGCGATCGACGCCGGCTTCCGTGCTGGCGCAGGTGACGTCTACCAGGCCGATGCCGCCGTCCCGGCGCAACTGATCCAGCCCGGCGCCACCGCCGCCGTCACGCAGCGCCTGTTCGCCGGCGCCAAGGAAATGGCCGTGCTCGACGCCTACAAGAAGGCCGGCGTGCCGCAGTTCGACCATGCGATCGACTGGGGCTGGTTCATCTGGTTCGAACAGCCGATCTTCTATCTGCTCGACTGGCTGTTCCACCATATCGGCAATTTCGGCGTGGCGATCATCTGCCTGACGATCATCGTACGGGCCCTGCTCTTCCCGGTTGCGCAACGCCAGTTCGCTTCGATGGCGGCGATGCGCCGCGTGCAGCCGAAGATGAAGACGCTGCAAGAGCGGCACAAGGAGGATAAGCCCCGCCTCCAGCAGGAGATGATGAAGCTTTATCAGGAAGAGAAGATCAATCCGCTGGGCGGTTGCCTGCCGATCTTCATCCAGCTGCCGATCTTCATCGCGCTCTACAAGGTGCTGTCGCTCTCGATCGAGATGCGCCACCGGCCGTTCGTGCTGTGGATCAAGGACCTGTCGGCACCCGATCCGCTCACCCCGGTCAACCTGTTCGGCCTGCTGCCCTTCAATCCGCCGCCGATGCTGCATCTGGGCGTGCTCGCCATCCTGCTCGGCGTGACGATGTGGGCATCGATGCGGTTGAGCCCGCAGCAGATGGATCCCGCGCAGCAGCAGGTGATGCAGTTCATGCCCTGGCTGATGATGCTGTTCTTCGCGCCGCTCGCGGCCGGCCTGCAGCTTTATTACGTCATGAACAACCTGCTGACCCTGCTCCAGCAACAGGTGCTCTATGCGCGGACGCCGGGGTTGAAGGATGACGGCAAATCGTGAGCGAGGATGCAGCCGGGGAAGCTGAACGGGCCGAACTGATCGAGGCCGCGCGCAAAATGTTCGCGGGGCCCGTCGCCTTCCTCAAATCGGCGCCGGGCCTGCAATTCCTGCCGCCCGCGGACGTGCCCGAAGTGGCTTTTGCCGGCCGTTCCAACGTCGGCAAATCCTCGCTGCTCAACGCGCTCACCAACCGCAACGGGCTGGCGCGCACGTCGAACACGCCGGGACGCACGCAGGAATTGAACTTCTTCGATGTCGGCGATCCGCTCCAACTGCGGCTGGTCGACATGCCGGGCTATGGCTTTGCCGAGGCGCCGAAGGACATTGTGCGCAAATGGCGCCATCTGGTGAATGACTATCTGCGCGGGCGTCAGGTGCTGAAGCGTGCCTTGGTGTTGATCGACAGCCGCCACGGCATCAAGCCGGTCGACCTCGACGTGATGGAGATGCTCGACAAGGCCGCCGTCTCCTACCGGCTCGTTCTCACGAAGTCGGACAAGATCAAGGCGAGCGAGCTCGCCGCCGTGCGCCAGCGCACCGAAGCGGAGGCGCGCAAGCATCCCGCCGCGCATCCGGAGATCATCGCCACGTCGAGCGAGAAAGGCGGCGGCATTCCCGAGCTGCGCGCGGCGGTGCTGGAGGCAGTGCTCGCTTGATGCCCCGGCCGGCAATTGCCCGGCCCTTGTGGCTGTCAACGCTGCTGATCCTCGGAACGATTTGCGGCGGGACTGACGCTCAGGCTGGCCCATTTCGGCCTGCCCCAGCCGGTGGTGAAATATGGCGGTTCGATCCTGTGGGCGGCGATGCTCTTCTGGATCATCACCACGCTCGGTCCGCGCCTGCCGGCCGTGCGCGCTGCCTTCGTCGCGAGCGCCGCCGCCTGCGCGGTGGAGCTGTTCAAGTTCTACCATTCAGCTTCGCTCGACGCCTTCCGGCTGACGCTTCCTGGCGCGCTGCTGCTCGGGCGCATCTTCTCGACGTCGGACATGGTTGCCTATGTAATCGGGATTACTGCTGCTGCGCTCGCTGACCGGGCGATCCGTTCCAGCCTCGCTGGCGGCATTGGAGCAGGGACCGCAGCCTGATATCCTGACCATGATCTCACGGGAGATGGTACCTTGAATCAGATGCGCCGGCTGATCCTTGGCGCCCTGTTCTGCGCGTCGCTCGTAGCCCTGCCGGCCGCGGCCGATCCGCCCGGCCGCATCACCGGCGTCGGCGGTATCTTCGTCAGGAGCAAGGATCCCAAGGCGCTGATGGCCTGGTATCGCGATGTGCTGGGGATCAAGCTCGCACCCTGGGGCGGTGTTGCGATGCGCTATGACGCGGCCGGCCACCCGCCGGTGGTCACTCTCAACGCGTTCAAGCAGGCCACGCATTATATGGACCCGTCGACACGCGAGTTCATGATCGATTTCGCGGTCGACAACCTCTCTGCCTTCATCGACCGTCTGAAGGCCAAGGGCGTGGCGATCCTCGGGCGCGAGGACACGCCCGACGGCAATTTCGCATGGATCGTCGATCCCGACGGCACCAAGATCGAATTGTGGGAGCCGAAGGCCGCTGCCTCATCCCAATAAGCTCAATTGCGCGGACCCGCGCATGCGGCATCAGCCGCCTCCTGCTCCATCGTCTTGAGCCACTTCGCCCGCAGTACCGCGGGACGTTCAGGGAATTTCTCGTCGAGGAATTTCGCGTCGGCGACGCGATCGAGCCGGAAGTGGCGGAAATCGCGCCGAAGCTCGCACCAGCCGATCAGCAGCCGCGCGCTGTTCAGATAGCCGATCGCGATCGGCCAGACGACGCGCTCGGTCTCGCGCTCCTCGGCATCGCGATAGGCGATCGCCATCTTGCGGCCCGAGCGGATCCAGGCGCGGGCGAGCCCGGTATCCAGGCGGTCGGGCGGAATAGTGTTCCAACCCGAAACCGCGCGGGTGGAAGCATCCAGCAACAGCGGGCGCAAATGCGCCGGGACGGCGGCCGCGATCTTGGCGATCAGGTCCTGTGCCGCACGCGCAAGGCCCGGATCGCCATGCCCCTCCACCCATTGCGCTCCGAGCACCGCCGCCTCAAGCTCGTCGGCGGTGAGCATCAATGGCGGCAGGTCGAACCCGCGTTCGAGCACATAGCCCACCCCGGCCTCGCCGCGGATCGGCACGCGCTGGCCGATCAGGGCCGCGATGTCGCGATAAACGGACCGCTTGGAGGTCTCGAGCTCGGCCGCGATCGCATCGGCGGTCACAGGGCGCGAGGAGCGGCGGAGGATCTGGATGATCTGGAACAGGCGGTCGGCGCGTCTCATGGCCCCCCTCTTCGCACGTCACTGCTGACAGCAGGGTGGCAGCAGTGTGGCATTAGGGCCTGCTCGTGCCAAGCAGGAGACAGAGAATGCTCAAGACCTATCAGGGAAGCTGCCATTGCGGCACGGTCCGGTACGAGCTGGACACGGATCTCAGCGAAGGCACTGGGCGCTGCAACTGCTCGATCTGCGCCAAGCGGCGCTTTTGGGGCACGACCGTCCGGCCGGAACAATTCCGCCTGCTGAGCGGCGAGGATGCGCTGGGCGATTATCGCTTCAATACCGAAAGCGTGCATCACCGCTTCTGCCGCACCTGCGGCGTCGCCACCTTCGGCCATGGCTATATCGAGGAGGTCGGCGGCGCCTTTTATTCGGTCAGCCTCGCCACGATCGACGGGGCCGAGGAGGATCTGGCCGTCGCTCCGGTCAAATATATGGACGGTGCCAACAACAATTGGTGGGCCTCCCCCGCCGAGACGCGGCATATGTGATTCCTCCCCCCTTGGGGCGTCATCGGGTTAGGAATGCCCCCGGCATTGCTAAGATCATGCGGGGGGCATGATCGACCTGATGGCAGCTAAGGTGAGGATCATGTTCGAGCAGGCTCGATGCTTCCTGGGGACATAAACTGGTCGCAGGAGCTCTCGTCAGGGGCTACCCGCCACCCGTGAAGCCGCGGCGAGAAGGATCAGGAAGGCAGTCATGAAGATCATTGTCGGCAACAAGGCCTATTCCTCCTGGTCGTTGCGCGGATGGCTCGCGCTCAAGCTGTCCGGCCTGCCATTCGAAGAAGAGGTCGTCTCGCTCTATGACGAAGACTGGGCGGCACGTCGGCAACAGCCCGACATCACTCCCTCGGCGGGCAAGGTCCCGATCCTGTGGGACGGCGACATTGCGGTGTGGGAGAGCCTGGCGATCATCGACTATCTCGCCGACAAGGTCGGCCAGGACCGCTTCTGGCCGACCGACGGCGCCGCGCGCGGCTTCGCCCGCTCGATCGCGACCGAAATGCATGCCGGCTTCGTCGACCTGCGCCGCGAATGCCCGACCGTATTCCGCAAACGTTACCCGACCAGGGCAATCAGCGCCGAGGCGCAGGCCAATGTCGAGCGGATCCTCCATCTGTGGAGCGAGGCGCTGACCCGCTTCGGCGGCGATGGCGGCTTCCTGTTCGGCGCCTTCTCCGCAGCCGACATCATGTATGCGCCCGTCACCGCGCGCTTCACCACTTACGCTTTGCCCATCCCCGATTTCGCGCGGGCCTATTGCGAGCGCGTCCAGGCACACCCGTTCGTGGTCGAATGGATGGATGCGGCGCACCGCGAGACGTGGGTCATCCCGCAGTTCGAGCAGGACTGACCGCGCCGGGATCGGCTGGATCCCGGCACCGGTCGAAGAAATGTCAGGCCTGGCGGTCGAGCTCGCGCGCAAGCTTCTCCAAGAGCAGGCGGCAGCCCTCCTCACGCGCGGGGCCGGAATCGGTACCGTCGAGCATGGCCAGCTGTTCGGTGTAGGATAGACGCGTGCCGTCTCCGTGCGCGGCGAACTCGATCGTCGTCAGCGATGCCGAGAAGGGATTGGGGCCTACGCCCATGCGGTAGGTGAACACGATGCGCTGATCCGGCACGATATCTTGGAACTCGGCGTCGAGCCGGATCTCCGGCCCGCCACCGAAGCTGAAGCGCGAAACCTCATGCCCGCCGATGCGGAAATCGAACGCGAATTCGTGGATTTGGCACCCGTCATCCTCGACCCGCCAGCGGCGCACGATCTCCTTGTCCGCAAAGGCGCGGAACACGCGCGACGGCGATTGCGGGAAATCGCGTTCGACGAAGAAGGTGGAATGAAGGGCTTGGGCCTCTGCTGTCAGCATATCGGTCATGGCAATTTGCTCCGTGGTTGATCGTCCGGTGGGGTTGGCTCCTGGTCTTCGGCATCGAGCAGTTCAGCCAGGCGATCGAGGCGCCGCTCCATCAGCGAGCGCCGTTCGGCCACCCAATTCGAAAGCAGCTCCAGTCCCTTGGGATCGACACGGCAGGTCCGCACGCGCCCGATCTTCTCGGACCTGATGAGGCCGCAACTCTCCAGGATCTCGAGATGCTGGCCGATCGCGGTCAGCGAGATCGCAAAGGGCTCTGCCAGTTGACTCACGCTGGCTGGCCCGCGGCTCAATCGTTCGAACAGCGCCAGCCGCGTGGCGTCGGACAAGGCCCGGAAGGCGGTGCTGACGGGAGAATACTCAAGCATGGACTTGACTATTGCAGTGCTCGCTCGAGATAGTCAAGCGCTTACTTGACTATCTCGCGTTCCGGGAGGGTAGCTTCCCGAAATCGGGGACCCTCGAGCGATCGAGACGGTTGGTTATCTCAGGCAGCGACGCAATTTCATGCAAGCACCCGACCGGATTCCGCCGCTATCGAGGCAACGCACAGAGGAGTAGCCGATGACCTCGATTCATTGCGAAGTGCCGATCAGCCGACCCGCGGCAGATGCGTGGTCGATGCTCAAATGCTTCGGCGACGCAGCCAGGCTGTTCGCGCCGGTGCTGATCGACTGCGCCATCGATGGGGATGTCAGAACGGTGACCTTCGCCAATGGCAAGGTGGTGCGCGAGCGGCTTGTCGGCATCGACGATCTCCGCCACCGCTTATGCTATACGGTGCTGGGCGAGACGTTCGACCATCATTCGGCATCCATGCAGGTCGTGCCGATCGACGATCTGACATGCCGCTTCGTCTGGATCAGCGATATATTGCCGGACGAGCGGGGCGCGCTGGTTGGTCCGCTGATGGAACAGGGATGCCAGGCCCTGGTCGCCAATGTCGAGCGTGGCACGCCACCAAGGCAAGCCTGAGCCAGCGGCCCGCGGCTAGCGCGATATGAGCCAGATGGAACATCTGGTTGCTCGAAAAATCGCGGTAAAACAATGTGCTGGAGCACCCGCTCCGATGCAATTGGAGCGCAGAGTGCTCTAGCCCTTGGCGAGCCGCCTCTCCACCTCGCGCCACAGCTCCGAAATCGCCGCCGTGACGGGTGCGCGCGGTGCATAAGCGCCGATGGGCGCATGGCGATCGGCCATCTGCTCGACCAGGCTGGCCATCGGCAGCGCATGCCGATCCGGCGCCGCCTCCAACGCTGCCTTGTGGGCGAGACGCCGCCGGTCGACCATATTGAATACCGGGACCACGGGGGGCGCATCCTTCTTATGCCCCAAATGAGCCACCAATTCTTCGGCCGCGCGGCCCGAGAGCGTCGAGGGGATCAACGGCAGCAGGATCAGGTCCGCCCCGCGGATCACCTGATCGGCGGTGATGCCGAGGCCCGGCGGGCAATCGATCAGAACCCGATCATAATCCTTGTCGAGCGCCTCGCTGATCCGAAGCAGCCTTTTCTTGCTGTCGAGTTCGGCGAAGAGCACATCGAGCGTGCGCAGCGACGCGTCCGCCGGAAGCAGATCGAGATTGGGGATCGCGGTCGGAACGATCAACTTGCGCGGCGACAGATCGCGCTCGATCACGGCGCGCGCCTCGTCTCCCCGCTTGCGATCGGGCGCGAGGATGAAGCTTGCGCCGCTTTGTGAGTCAAGATCCCACAGCAGGGTGCGCCGGCTCGAAAGCGTAGCCGAGGCCCAAGCCAGATTGACGGCGAGGGTCGTCTTTCCCACCCCGCCCTTCGATGAATAGATCGCGATCGTCGCCATGACCGCACGCCAGCAGGCATGTGTGACAAACGTATGACAGCGGGTCGAAAGGGTGGGATGCCCGAGGGCACCCCACCGTCCAAAAGTTAGAAGCGGAAGCGCGCGCCGCCCGTGAAGCGGCGCCCGTAGGCGAAGACGTCGAGCAGCTGGTTGCTGAAGCGCCCATGCGTGCTCTGCGTCTCGTTGGTCAGGTTCAGCGCCTCGAAGAAAACGCTGACATTCTTCGTGATCTGATAGCTGGTGCTGAAATCGACCTGCAGGCTGGAATTCACGAAGGTCGGTTCGGCGCCGAAGGCGGAGAGGTTCTGGCCTTGCCCGAATTGCAGCAGATATTCGTCGCGCCAGTTCAACGCCACGCGCGCCTCGAAGCCATTCTTGTCGTAGAAGCCGACGAAGTTGGCTGAATTGGCGAGTCCGGTCACGGCAAAGCCGCTCAGTGAAATGTCCTTCGGGTCATAGGGCTTGTTGGTCTTCACGAAGGTCGCGTTGGCGTTGAAGCCGAAGCCGCTATTCCCGAACACGTGCTGCCAGGCCAGCTCCACGCCCTTGACCGACGCCTCGGGCCCGTTGACCTGCTGCGAGACCGTGTAGATTGCGGGCTGGCCGGTGGTCGGATCGATTACGTTGTTGATCGTCTGCCGCTGCGTGCCCGCGACGATGAAATTGGTCACGTTCTTGAGGAAGAAGTCGACCGCGACATAGGAATTGCGCTGGTAATACCATTCGGCCGCCGCATCAAAATTGTCCGAGACATAAGGTTTGAGCCGCGGATTGCCGCCATTGGCCGACAAGGCGCCGACGCGCGGCAGCGAGCCGACATTCAGCACCGGCGTCAGCAGATTGAGCGGCGGCCGGGTGAGCGTGCGCGACGCATCGAAGCGCAGGTGCAACCGGTCGGTCAGCTCCAATTTCATGTCGAGGCTCGGCAGGAAATAGGAATAGCTGCTCTTGGTCGAGACCGGCTGGGGGTTGGAGAAGGTCGTAACCAGCAAGGTCTGGTCGGACGGACTGTTGGTCAGCTTGATCGGCAACTGGCCGATGCCGGCTGAGGTGATGTGCGTCGACTCTTCGCGTAAGCCGGCGTTGAAGTGGAAAGGCAGGCCGCCGACATGCGTGTCGAAATCCGCCTTCAGGAAGAGCGACCAGGTCCGCTCCCCGATATCGCGCACGCTGCCGGGATCGAGCGCGAGGTCGAGCGTGCCGGTATAAGCGGTTCCGCAGCAGCCATAATTGAAGCCCGGGATGTTTTTTGTCTGCGGATTCCCGAGACCTTCGAGATATTTGTAGAGCGCTAGCGGGCTGTAGACACGCAAGGACGGGGGCAGAGCGTCATTGCCCGCGAAACCGGGGATGAAATTCTTGGTGCTGATCGTCCCTTCCTGGAGGCTGGCAGGCAGGACCACGCCGGTCGAGATGCCCGACGGCGCGCCGTATCCCGCCCATGACTGCCAGAAATTGTTGGCGAAGGTGTTGCGGTTTTGCTGGGTGTAGCGGTCGTCCAGGTAGGAGCCGCCTGCCTTGAGCGTCAGGCCCTGCTCTTTCCAGGTGGCGGTCAAGCGCGCCTGCTTGACCGTATCGGTGTTCTTCTGGGCGAGGCGCACGAGCACGTGCGAGCCGATGATGGTCGGATCGAGGTAACGCGACTTGTCGCCATTCGGGCCGTAGGTCGTCAGCTGCGGCAGCGTGTCGCTGCTGTCGCCGACCACCCTGACGCCAAGATTCTGCCCGAGCAGCGGCCGGCCATAGCCGGTGTCGGCGCCATTGGTACTGACCTCGCCATTCGGATTGAGCCAGCTCTTGGCGTAATTGCCGTCCAGCTCGACGCTGAGCCTCTCGGTTGCCTTCCATTTCAGATTGGCCCCCGTCTGGTTGGTCTGCAGGATCGAATGGTCGATCCCGGCATTGATGTTCATCGGCGCGCCCGGCGCGTCTACAAAGTCGATGATCGTGCCATTGGAATCGAGCTTCACGCTGCGGAATTCGTCCCACCCGAACCAGACGCCGAAACCATAAGTGTTGTTCTGGACGACCTGGCGCGAATAATTGTCGTCGATCGTCAGCAGCATGTTGGGCGACAGGTTCCACTGGACCGCGATGCGGCCGTCGACGCGTTCGTCGCGGGTCTGCGCCTGTTCCGCGCCGAACTGCTGCTGGAACCAGGCGACGACGGAATGAGTGTTCGACGTCGCCGGGTTGCCCGTGCAGGTCGGGGTGAGCTGGCAGGGATCGAGCATGACGCCTTCCCAGCCCGACACGAACACGTGGTTCGTCTTGTCGTCGTGGCGGGTATAGGCAAAGTCGGCGAGGATACCGAACGTATCGTCGGCGAACGTGTCGCTGACCAGTACGCCCGCGGTCGGGCGGACCTTTTTGTCATAATGCTGCATCGACCCCGAGCCGCTCACCGCGACGTGCAGGCCAGGCCGATCAAGCGGCTTGGGAAACAGAATATTGACCGTGGCGCCGATCGACGCGCTCGACAACGACACGTCGGGCGTTTTCAGCACCTGCATCTGGCCGACGAAATCGGCCCCCACTGTGCTGAAATCGATCGAGCGCCCGCCGGTCGCGGTCGACAGGCGGCGGCCATCGAACAAGGTCTCATTGAAATCACCGCCGAAACCACGGACGGTGATCCCGGTCGGCTCGCCGCGCTGGCCGGAGCGCTGGATCGATACGCCCGGCACGCGCTGGAGCGATGCGGCGACGTTCGAATCCGGGAATTTGCCGATATCTTCGGACGAGATGGCATCGACCACGCCGGCCGCGTCACGCTTGATGTCCAGATTGCGTTGAAGCGATCCGCGCAGGCCGGTGACGACGATCTCCTGCGTCGTATCGCCACCGGGAGCCGCATTTCCATTCGTCGGACCATTGGCCGTTGCCGCCTGCTGGGCGGCGGCGGCCGAGGCATAAGCGACCGCCAGGACACTGACCGTCCTCGCTAGAGCAGACCAGACCGGATGCCGGACTCGCCCGTCATTCTCTCGTCTATCAATGATCATCGGTTCATTCCTCACCAGAATCTTCAATATTCTGTGAGTATGTCCCTGATCCCCATTCTTATCGTTACGGCCACGTTTCAACCAAGCAATCGCATAGACATAAAGAACGCATAAAAATCTTTATGTCGATCGCTTGAGGTCCACGCTTTTGCCGCCCATATTGATTTTATAACACGCCCATTTGGGCCGAAGACATACACTAAACGGGTGCCTGTCAACTCAGACCATAGTCGCAAGCGCGGGCAGAATCTCGCCTCTCGCGCACCGATACCGGCCCATCCGGCTAGAAGATGGTCGGAGTTCCGCCCTCTGCAACGAAGGTGCGCACCACCGCCATCCGGTCGGCCGGAAGCAGCGGGCGCGTTTCGATCCGATCGCCGATATTGAGGATCCGGGGATTGGCCGGATCGAACCTTGGCCAGGCCGGCAAGCCGCCGCCATTGGGATCGCCATTGCGGATGAAGTTCAGCCAATAGCTGGAAATGCGCTGCGAGAGCAGCCGATCCGCTGCGGTGAAACCCCGCTCCGGCGCCGCATCCAGCGTCTGGAAGACGTAGGGGATTTCGGACGAATGGAAGGCGAGCCAGCGGTCCGATTGCGGGCCGGGTTCGACATGCGCCCACCGATAGGCGAAGATCGGCGGATTGGCGCCACGCCGCTCGGCCCAGGCATAGATGCTCCCCGCCCCTGAATCGCGCCGCACCTGGCGGTTGGACTCGGCCCGCTCCTTGTCGGTCGAGGCGGGATAGAAGGGCGCGAAACGCGCCGCCGACGCGCCATAATGGTCGGCCAGCAAGTGCTGCAGCATCGCGGGATCCGACGAACCATAATCGCCGCCGAGCGCGCTGCCTTCATCGGCGGTGGTGCCGAGCAGGGTTGGGACACGGCTCGCCGGGTGCAGCCCCGGCAGCAGCACGCCGTCCAGGATCGGCACGAACCGCACCGGGTTGCCGCCTTTGCTTGCGGCCAGGGCTTCGGCCGGCATGGTACGCAATTCGGCAATGCTCGCCGCGCCCTTCTCCCTGGCGAAGGCGAGGCCCGCGTCTTCCGCCTGTGCGAGCGGCGGCGCATCGCCCGGATCGACCAGGCCGCTCTCGCCGATCGCGCGCGCGAACAGGCCCTTGGCGAGCGGCGAGGCGATCAATTCATGCACCGCCATCGACCCTGCCGATTGGCCCGCGATCGTGACAGCCCGCGGATCGCCACCAAAGGCGCCGATATTGGCGCGCACCCATCTGAGCGCGGCGATCATGTCCTGCAGGCCGAAATTGGCATTCGGTCCGCCCGCCGCTTCGCGCGTCAAATCAGGGTGCGCCAGGAACCCGAAGATGCCGACGCGATAATTGATCGTGACCACGACAATGCCGCGCGGGGCCAGTGCGCGCCCGTCATAGATGGGGATCGAACCCGATCCCGAATTGAAGCCACCGCCGTGGATCCAGACCAGAACCGGCACTTTGCCTTTGGCATGCGCCGGCGCCCAGACGTTGAGGAACAGGCAATCCTCGCTGATGTCGCCCTGAATGACATATTCGTGCGTCCAGGGGCCGAACCCCTGCGGCGACACTGCCTGCCAGCAATTATGACCGAAGCGCGTCGCCTGCCGGACCCCGTGCCAGGCGAGTAGCGGCTGGGGCGCTTTCCAGCGAAGCGGCCCGATCGGTGCCTGCGCGTAGAGAATGCCGAGAAAGGCATGGGTCTTTCCCTGATCCACGCCCGCGAGTGCGCCTGACGGCGTATGCACGACCGGCGCGGCCATCGCGTCGCTTGCGCTCGCCGCCGCGAGGAGCAGCGCCGCTCGTCCGGCAAGCCCCCCGCGACGGCGGCGCATCATTTGGCGACGCCGCGTCCAGCCGGCAGGTGCGACGCGGGCAGGCTGACGATCACGCTCTGCCCCGGATCGGTCGCCGACGTGGCGAGCGTCACGCGATATTTGCCCGCCGCGACGCGCCAGCCGGGATGCACCTTGTCCCAAATGCCGAGCAGGCGCGGATCGATCGTCACGCTCGCCGTTTTCGATTGGCCGGGCTGCAGATCGAGCTTGGCGAAGCCGCC
>Ga0068852_100000585_pt1 | contig 24010 bp, 29 predicted proteins | sample KBSCornC22_FD_66594 | JGI IMG/M metagenome (GOLD analysis project Ga0068852, IMG submission 66594) | Corn rhizosphere microbial communities from Kellogg Biological Station, Michigan, USA - KBS Corn C2-2 | ecosystem: Host-associated > Plants > Roots > Rhizosphere > Soil ... | reverse complement strand
GCCTTCCCACAGTTCCGCCGGGCGGCCTTCGCGCCAGCCCTCGGCGATGCGGATGGCACGCTCGTCGTCGGCGGCCTCATACTCATGGCTGTAGGAGATCAGGCGCTCGACGCTCTGGAGGAAATAGAGCCGGTATTGCCGAAGCGGCGGGCGGCCCTGGGTGCGCCTGTCACCGGCTCTTTGTGGCCGCTCCTGTTCCAAAACCTAACCCCGCCCCATGCGATTCGGCCGTCTCCCCTACCTGATGTTCGCTTTTCGTTACAAGCACTTAACTTTTGTTACACCAAGGGTGAACGCGATTTAACCTGCCATTCCAGGAGCATAAACCTGCCGTTCACCGGCCGCCCGGCAGTCGCCAAGCACCAGGAACCAAGGCTCGCCCGAGGGCAGCCGCTTCGAAGGACAAGACGAGCATGAAGACTTTGCTTGTGGCAATCGCGCTTGGCGCAACGGCCGTCGCCACGCAGGCGCTGGCGCAGGACGGTGGCGGCATGATGCAGGGGGACATGACCCGCGCCGAAGCCCGGCAGCGCGCCGACTCGATGTTCCAGCGGATCGACCTCAACCACGACGGCATCGTCACCCGCCAGGAAGCGGAGCAGGTCGCGGCGCAGTTCGGCGGGCGCGGCGAAAAGATGGTCAACCGGATGTTCGGCGACGCCCAGTCGATCACGCTTCAGCAAGCCGAGACGCAGGCGCTGGCGCGGTTCGACCGCGACGACCTCAACCACGACGGCGTAGTCACGGCGGCCGAGCGCCAGCAGGCTCGCGCCGCGCTCAAGGCCGCGCGGGCGGCCGGCCAGAACCCGGGTCAGTAAATCCGGCGCTGAGCGTTCACGAGCATCCGCAGAAGCATGGCGACGGGGCGGGGTACTCCGACCTTGCCCTCGAGCCACAGGCTGACGGCGGAGCGCGAGACCCCGATCGCCAAGGCAAGGTCGTTCTGGGTGCGATAGCCGAGGCTGCGCATGGCCGATTTGAGCTCGTCGGGCGACATCGACGCCAGCATCTCGCGGTTGTCGCTCAAATCGCGTCGGTTCCGCGGTCGCCGGTCCGGATTCGGATCGCCTGGTCGATGTCCATGACGAAGATCTTGCCGTCGCCGATGCGGCCCGTGCGCGCGGCGTTCTCGATCGCCTCGACGACATTGTCGACGAGGCTGTCCTCGACCACCACCTCGATCTTCACCTTGGGCAGGAAGTCGATCACATATTCGGCGCCGCGATAGAGCTCGGTATGGCCCTTCTGGCGGCCGAAGCCCTTGACCTCGGTGACGGTGATTCCGGAGACGCCGACGTCGTGCAGCGCGTCCTTCACGTCGTCGAGCTTGAACGGCTTGATAATCGCCTCGATCTTCTTCACGCGCGGCCCCTGTGAAGTTCGCCCCCAAGCTAATGCCCAATCGGCGCCGCATTTGCTAGGCAGTGGCGCAGTCGAAATGAAAGCCATCATCCTTTCCGCCGGACAGGGCTCGCGGCTCGGCCACATGGTCGACGACAGGCCCAAGTGCCTGATCGACTTCAACGGCCGTAGCCTGCTCGACCGCCAGCTCGACATGCTCGACGCGAACGGGGTGGGCGAAGCGGTGGTGGTGACCGGGTTCCACGACGAGATGGTCGACGAGGCGATCGCGCGGCGGAGCGGCGGACCCGCGGTGCGGACGGTCTTCAACCCGTTCTACAAGGTCGCCGACAACACCGGGTCGCTGTTCATGGCGCGCGAGGAGCTCGCCGGCGATTGCCTGGTGTGGAACGGCGACACGCTCGTGTCGCGCGCGCTGATGGCGCGGGTCGTCGCAAACCGGCGGGCCGGCATTTGCGTCACCATCGACCGCAAGCCGTCCTACGACGAGGACGACATGAAGGTGGTGGAGGAGGCGGGACGGCTACGCGCGATCGGAAAGCGACTCGCGAAGGGCGTGAACGCCGAGTCGATCGGCCTGCTCGCGTTCCGTGCCGGCGGCGCCGAGCGCTTCCGCGACGCGATCGACCGGGCGATGCGCACGCCCGAGGGCACGACCATCTGGTACCTGCGGGTGATCCATCATCTCGCGCAGAACGGAGAGGTCGGGACTCTCGACATCGAGGGCGAGGAATGGGGCGAGGTCGACTTCCCGGCCGACGTCGACAGTGCGCGCGCGCTGACCGCGCGGTGGGATGCGGCGGAGAAGGCCGCGGCCGCCTGAGCTTATTCGAAAACGGGGGAGGCGCCCGCGTCGCGAGCGCCTCCCACGATCATTATTCGCCGTCGGCGGACTTGAGGTTGGTCGCCTTCATCTTGCCGCGCTGGTCCTGCTCGACGTCGTAGGAGACGCGCTGGTTCTCGCGCAGCGTGCTCATGCCGGAGCGCTCGACGTCCGAAATGTGGACGAACGCGTCGGCTCCGCCGCCCTCGGGCTGGATGAAGCCGAAACCCTTGGAGGTATTGAAAAACTTGACTGTGCCTGTGGGCATTTGAGCATTCCTTCTCGTGTGGACCCGAACGCCGGGTCCCGATTGCTAGGAGCAGATACTAAGAAGGAAAAAGGAGCCGCAAAGCGCCATTGCCCGTCCATTTGCGACCGTAGCGGCCATGAGCATAGCCTATGCGGCGTTCCGAATATAGCGCTGATGGCAAGTTGCCCTTGTTCGGGGCCCGTCACGGCTGGATAATCGTCTTCCCGCGGTGTCGTTCTTTCGAGTTGAAGGCGGCGACGGCGTCGTCGAGCGGCGACACGGTGCCGATGTGCGTCCGCAGTCGTCCGTCCCGCACGCGGTCGACGATCTCGCCGAGCTGCGCGCGATCGGCTTCGACGACGAAATCGACCGCGATGCCGTCCGCCGGCCGCGCCTCGGGCGGGCCAACCACTGTCACCAGTGTTCCTCCGGATCGAACCAGGGCCGAAGAGCGCTTCTGGATGTCGCCGCCGATGACATCGAACACCAGATCGACCTTGCCGACATCTTCCAGCCTGTCGTGATCGAGGTCGACGAACTCTTTCGCGCCGAAGTCGAGCGCGGCCTGGCGATCGGCGGCGCGTCCCGTGCCGATCACATAGGCGCCGAATTCGCGGGCGAGCTGAATCACCATCGAGCCCACGGCACCCGCCGCGCCATGGGCGATCACGCTCTCCCCGGCGCGAAGCCGCCCGTGCTCGAAAAGCCCCTGCCATGCGGTGAGGCCCGAGATCGGTAGGCTCGCCCCGACCGTGAAATCCATGTCTCCAGGCAGTGGCGCGAGATTGCGGGACTCCACGGCGACCGACTCGGCGAGGGTGCCGTCGCGATACCAGTCGGTCAGGCCGAACACGCGCTGCCCGACAGACAGGCCTGTCGTGCCGTAGCCGAGCGCGGCGACCACTCCGGCGAGTTCGTGGCCGGGGATCGACGGCGTCCGGTCGCGACCCGTGCGATCGGTCCAGGTCGAGGGCCAGCTCAGCTCGGTGTTGACGAATCCCGCCGCGTGAACCAGAACCACGACGTCGTTGATTGCCGGTTGCGGGTCCGGTCGTTCGACCAGCTTCATCCCGGCGGTTCCGAGCGCCTGGTCGCTCACCACGATCGCCTTCAACTATCGCCTCCTCGAGCGCTCCCGAGCGCCTTGAGGCGAACGAGAGCATGACTCCCCGACGCGCCCAATGCGGAGAGCGATCCGAAACTACGCGTAAAGGGGCTTGTCGCGGCCCATCGGGCTCTTCGTGAACACTTCGCAGCCGGTCTCGGTGATCCCGATCGAATGTTCGAACTGCGCCGAGAGCGAGCGGTCGCGGGTGACGGCGGTCCAGCCGTCGTCGAGCAGCTTCACGTCGGGCCGGCCGATGTTGATCATCGGCTCGATCGTGAAGATCATGCCGGGCCGGAGCTCGGGGCCGGTGCCGGGGCGGCCCGCGTGGACGACCTCGGGACTGTCGTGGAACAGGCGCCCGACGCCGTGGCCGCAGAAATCGCGAACGACGCTGTAGCGGTGCGCCTCCGCGTGGCGCTGGATGGCGTTGGAAATGTCGCCGAGGTGGTTGCCTGGCTTCGCCTGCTCGATGCCGAGCATCAGGCACTCGTAGGTGATGTCGACCAGCTTGCGCGCCCTCAGCGGCACGTCGCCGACGAGGTACATGCGGCTGGTGTCGCCGTGCCAGCCGTCGACGATCGGCGTGACGTCGATGTTGACGATGTCGCCGTCCTTGAGGACCCGGTCGCCGGGAATTCCGTGGCAGACCACATGGTTGATCGAGATGCAGCAGCTGTGGGTGTAGCCGCGGTAGCCGAGCGTCGCGGGGACGCCGCCGCCCTCGAGACTCATGCGATAGACGATCTCGTCGAGCTCCTGGGTGGTCACGCCCGGCACCACGTGTGGGGCGAGCGCGTCGAGGATCTCGGCGGCGAGGCGCCCGGCGCGGTGCATCCCTTCGAACGCTTCGGGCCCGTGGAGCTTGATGACTCCGTTGCGCGATTCGACGCGGTCGTCGCCGGTGACGGTCACATATTCGGTCATCGGGCCTAGTTAGTCGCGAAAGGGCCGATTTGCACCCCGTCAGCGGAGGAATTGCTCGGCATCGACAATGCGGACGTCCTGCATCATGTCGAGATAGGCGTCGAGATAGCCCTTGTGGGTCGCGCCGATGATCGACAGCACCCGCGCCTGCGGGGTCTTTTGCAGCGTGGAGCGGATGTTCGCCGCGATGCGCAGGTTCCGAGTCTCCCACCAGGCGACATACTGGCGGCCGTACGGTTGCGAGGGGGCATAGCTCACCGCCCGGTCCATGTCCGAAGCGATCGTGGCGCGCTGCGTCTGCGGCTGGTTCATCAGCCGGTAAAGCGCGACGACGTCCGCGCCGGACCGAAGGTTCTTCTCCAGCTGCTCTTCCTCGCCGCGCTCGGCCGGAGGCGGCGCCGAATTCCAGGCGGCCTGGATCGCTGCGCCATAGGCTTTGCCCTCGGGGCTGTCGTTGTCGAGTGCGAAGTCGGCGATGTGATCGTCGACCTCGTAGATCCGCTCGAGCCCAAGCCGCGCGGCAAGCGCCGCGGCGATGATGTAGTTCTCGTTGAGCGGCTTGCCCTTGCGCTCGACGATGTCGACCATCGCCTGGGTCAGCCCGTCGCCGGCATGGCGTTCCGCCAGCGGAAGACGCAGCCACTGGACCGTCGCCGACCCGCGGTCGTTCGCGGCAAGGAACAGCATCGCAAGACGGCGGCGCTGTGCCGGGGCGGGCGCTGCCGGCCACGAGGCGAGGGTGCGGTCCGCTTCGGCCTGTGCCTGCGAAACGTCGAGGCCGGTCGCCTTTTCGAGCTCCGCGGTCGGCCAGCAATAGCTGTCCCAGGTGTCGGCGCCGTGCTGCGGCTTGAAGCGAAGGAGCGTTTCGCATTCCTCGCCCGACAGCCCCTCGACGGTGATGATCTGTGGATTGAAGCGCGCGAGGCGGTCGAGCAGCGGACCGAACAGCTTCGGATCGACCGCATGCGGCAGCTGCGACAGGTGCATGGTTCCGAGCACCAGCACCTGGGCGGGGTGGCCGGCGACGTCCTTCTTGTGCAGCCGCGGATCGAACGCCGGCGTCCCGGCGGCAAAGAGCTGGGCGGCGGCGAATGCGAGCAGCGGAACGAGCATTGGCGACCCTCTAGCTACATTTGTAGCGGTGTATTACATGACCAACGCACATGCGCAAGCCTGTTGCGCACGCCGTTTGCGGGGCTAGGGCGTAGCTTATGGGTTCCGAGCGCATCTGGACCGCAGCCCTGGTGGTGATCGGGGACGAGATCCTGTCCGGGCGGACCCAGGACAGGAACATCGCGCAGGTCGCGACCTGGCTCAACGAGCAGGGGATCAGGCTCACGGAGGTTCGCGTCGTCGCCGACGATCCGCGAGCGATCGGCGATGCGGTGAATGCACTTCGCACGTCCAACGATTATCTCTTCACCACCGGCGGCATCGGACCGACCCACGACGACATCACCGTCGACGCGGTCGCAGCGGCCTTCGGAGTGCCGGTCGTCGTGCATCCCGAAGCGCGGCAGATCCTCGAGGATTATTATCGCGACCGGCCGGGTGGGCTGACCGACGCGCGGCTGCGGATGGCGCGGACGCCCGAGGGCGCGGAGCTTCTGCGCAACCCTTATTCGGGTGCGCCGGGGATCAGGATCGGCAACGTCTACATCCTCGCCGGCGTGCCGGCGATCGCGGCGAGCATGCTCGAGGCGCTGGCCGGCACCCTCGAGGGCGGGCGGCCGATGGTGTCGGTGACGGTCGGGGCGCGCGCTGCGGAGAGCGACGTCGCGGACCTGCTTCGCGAGACCGAGCAAGCGCATCCCGGGGTCGCGATCGGCAGCTATCCCTTCTTCAGGGACGGCGGCCACGGCGCCAATTTCGTCATCCGCTCCGAAGACGGCGAGCTTGCGCAGCGGACCGGGAGCGAGCTTGCCGACAAGCTGAGGGCGGCGGGGTACGACCCCGTCGAGGGCGGGCTCTAGGCGCTCCTGCTTGCATCGCCTTTCATTGAAGGGCAGCTTGCCTGGCTTCGGGGGTTTCCATGGCCAGGCTGTTCCTCAGCTATTCGCGCAAGGATGACGCTGCCGCGCGGCGCCTGACGCAATGGCTCGAGCGCGAGGGGCACGACGTCTGGCGCGACGAGGACGACATCGGCGGAGGAGCGAGCTTCTCGTCGGAGATCGAGAAGGCGCTGAAGGAGTGCGATGCGGTCCTCGTCCTGTGGTCGACCGAATCCGTCCAGTCCGCGTGGGTCCGCGACGAAGCCGGATACGGCCGCGACGCCGGCAAGCTGATCCCATTTTCGCTCGAAGCCACGGAGCCGCCGCTCGGGTTCCGCCAGTTCCAGGCGATCGGGCTGTCGCGGTGGAAGGGGAAGGGCGACCCGCCGAATGCCGACGGGATCAGGCGCGCGATCGCGAGGGTCAGCGGTGACCGGCAGGCCGCGGCGGCGCCCGCCGACGCCAGGCGCGCACGGCCGAAGGCAGACTGGCGCCGGCCACTGGCGATCGGAGGCGCCGGCGCCGTCGTCGTTGCCGCGATCATTGGACTTGTCCTGTGGCATCCGTGGTGGTCGAACGGCCGGCAAATCGCCATCGCCGTTCTGCCGTCGCCGCAATCGACCGACCGGGCGATGGCCGTCGACTATTCGAACGTCGCAGCGGCGGACATGGCGGCGTTCCTGCCGCGGCGGTTCGACGGGGCGACGGTCATCGGTCCGGACGACGCCAACGGCTCGGCGGCGGACTATCGCATGCTGATCTCCACCAATCCGCGCGGTGCCGGCGCGAACGCGAGCGTGACGCTTTCCGACCGGGACGGCCACACGACCTTGTGGTCGGAAAACTGGAGCACGGCCGACGCCTCCGCGGCCGACCTCAAGCAGGAAGTCTCGGCGGCCGCTTCCAAGGCAGCGCTGTGCCTCACCGACGCACGCGGCGGTGCAACGCGGCTCTCGCAACCGGCGCTCGGCCTCTATCTGAGCGGCTGTACCGGCCTGGGTGGAACCGAGCTGTCGAACGAGGATTTCGTGACGATCTTCGAACGGGTGACGAAGCTCGCCCCGGATTTCGCGCCCGGATGGGGGTATCTTGCGCTCAGCCGGTCATGGATTGCGCAGGGCCTGGAAGACAGCTCGCCGACCGCCTACGCGGAGGCGGTGCGGAGCGCGCGCGACGCCATTGCGAAGGCTCGGGCACTCGACCCCAACAGCGCCCTTACCTACGATGCGGAATACCACCTGATCGCCAGGGATTCCGTGCGAGCCCTCCAGGTCCTGGAGAAGGGCGCCAAGGTCGATCCGGACTATGGAATGGTGCAGATGCACCTTACGGATCAGCTCCTGGCGGTAGGGCGGATTTCCGACTCGATCGCAGCGGGTGAGAGAGCCGTCGAGCTCGAGCCGGGGGCGCCATTCGTGCGATCGCAGTACATCGTGGCGCTCTTGTATTCGGGACAGTTTTCGAAGGCCAAAGCGGATGTCGCCAAGGCCGAAGAGAAGTGGCCCAACGATCCGACGATCGAGTCCGCCGATTTCGAGCTCCAGTTTCGCTACGGCGACCCGCATCAGGCCGAGGAGCTTCTGCCCAAAGTCACGAATTCCAGCGATGCGGCGATGGCGCCGTATCGCAAGGTAATCGATGCGAGGCTCGATCCGACGCCCGCGAAGATCGACGAAGCGGTCGCCGCGCTGCAGGGCGAGCAAGGTGCGTCCAGGTGGACCGACCTTCTTCGCGCACTCGGTGGCTTCGGGCGCGTCGACCAGGCCTATCAGCTGCTCGAGAACGCCCAACTCCAGCCGTTCGTCGAGACCGCGGCCTTGTTCACTCCCGAATTGGGCAAGATTCGCGCGGACCCGCGGTTCATGCAGGTTGCAGCGCGCCTGGGCCTCGTTCGCTACTGGCGCCAGACGGGTTTCTGGCCGGATTTCTGCACCAGCGAGAAGCTCCCGTACGACTGCAAGAAAGAGGCGGCGAAGTACGGCTGACGGAAGCTAACGCCGGCGCAAATGGGGCGTTGCGGAAACCCCAAATGACTGAAAGACTTCATGCCTCATGTAGGGGGCTTCCATGAAACAGCTTGTCGCATTCCTGTGCACCACGGCCGCTTTCGGTTCGGCACTGGCCGCCTCGCCTCCGGCCCAGCCGCCGGTGCCGCCGGCGAAACCGGTCACCGAGACGATCTTCGGCACAAAGATCACCGACGCGTATCGCTATTTCGAGGCGGAGGGCCCGTCGGTGGTCGACTGGATGAAGGCCGAGGGCCGCTACACGCGCTCCGTGCTCGACGCGCTGCCGCAGCACGACGCGATCCTTGCCAAGCTGTCGGCGATGGGCGCGTCGTTCGACGTGGTCCAGTCGATCACGCCGGTCGGAAGCCGCGTTTTCTACGAGCAGCGCAGCGCCGGATCCGACAATTTCGACCTGTTGGTGCGGGACTCCGACGGAAGCGTGCGCAAGCTCGTGGACGTGGCGGCGATCCGGGCGGAGCACGGCGGGGAGCCGTTCGCGATCAACTATTTCACCCCGTCGAACGACGGCACCAAGGTCGCGGTCGGCATTTCGCAGGGAGGATCGGAGGATGCCTCGCTGTACGTCTACGACGTCGCGACAGCCAAGCCGATCGCCGGGCCGGTGCCCAATGCCCAGTTCGGCGGAGTGAGCTGGGTTCCGGACGACAGCGCCCTGTTCACCACGCTTATGACGCCGCTCAAGCCGGGGCAGCCGGAAACCGACAAGTACAAGAACAGCAAAGTCTACGTCTGGAACCTCAAATCGGACCCGGTGCCGGTCCTCGGGCCGAACCTGTCGCCTCGGGTGCCGGTCAGTCCGGACGAATTCCCCTATGCGGGAACCGTGCCCGATTCTCCGGTCGCTTTCGCCGGCACGATCAACGGCGTCCAGAACGAACTCGCGCTGTGGACCGCGCCCGTCGCGCAGGCCGCGTCGACAGCCGCACCATGGACCAAGCTCGTCGGCCGCGACGACGGGATCACCAAGTTCACGGTCGTCGGCGACCGCATCTTCATGCTCAGCCACAAGGACGCGCCGACGTTCAAGGTGCTCGAGGTGAGGGCGGGGCAGCCGCTCAGCGCGGCAAGAATAGTTGTCGCTGCGCGTGCCGATCGCCTCCTCGAAGGCATCACCGCGGCTGCCGACGGCCTCTACGTCAACGCGCGCCACGGCGTTTATTCGGAGCTGTTCAGGATCCCGCTCGACGGCGGAGCCGAGCAGCCGATCGCATTGCCGGTCAAGGGATCGATCGGCGAAGTCGCGGCCGACCCGCGAGTGCCCGGCGCCGAAATGATCGTCGAAAGCTGGGCGGTGCCGGCGAAGGCCATCGCCTACAATCCCGCCGCAGGGCGTTTCGCGGACCTCGGGATCGGCAGCCAGCCGAAGGGCTTCGACCCCTCGATGTACGAAGTTCAGGACCTCAAGGCGAAAGCGGCCGACGGAGTCGAGGTTCCGCTGAGCTTCGTCACTGCAAAGGGCGCGAAGCATCCCCGCCCGGTGCTGCTGTGGGCCTACGGATCGTACGGAATCTCGCAATTCCCGAGTTTCGGGACCCGGACGATGGTCACGCTTCCAAACGGGATTGACCTTGCAACCTGCCACGTTCGCGGCGGCGGCGAGCTCGGCGAGGCGTGGCGCCTCGCCGGCAAGGACGCGAACAAGCCGAATACATGGCGCGACCTCATCGCCTGCGGACGCGACCTCATCGCCCGAGGCTATGCGACGTCCAAGACCTTGTTCATCGGCGGAGGATCGGCCGGCGGGATCACGATGGGTCGCGCAATGGAAGAAGCGCCGGACCTGTTCGCGGGCGTGTTCGACCTCGTCCCGGCGGCAAACGCGATCCGTTCCGAGTTCAGCCCGAATGGGCCGCCGAACATCCCTGAATTCGGCACGATCAAGACGCAGGCCGGCTTCAGGAACCTGCTTGCGATGGATTCGGTCGTGCACGTGAAGCGCGGCGTGAAATATCCGCCGGTGATCATCTCGACCGGGCTCAACGACCCGCGCGTGTCGAGCTGGGAGCCGGCCAAGTTCGCGGCGACGCTGAGGGCCGCCGGCGATCCGAACCCCGTGCTTCTGCGCGTGGACGAGAAGGCCGGTCACGGGATCGGCTCGACCAAGACGCAGACGGACGAGCTCTACGCCGACATGGCAGCGTTCATCCTCGCTCACTCGGGCGCGAACCGCTAGCGGGGGCTCGTTGACGGTCCGGCGCGCGAAACCTAATTGAGCCGCCGGCGCCGCGGGTATGATGTAATGGTAGCCTGCCAGCTTCCCAAGCTGGACGCGCGGGTTCGATTCCCGCTACCCGCTCCAAAGCCGACATGCCGGGGGCATGCCGAAGCTTTGGAGCGCGCTGCGCCGGGCGCAGCGGCGACAGCCACCATCCTGTGAATGGTTCGATGTTGGAGCGCGATGCGCCTGGCGCAGCGGCGACCTACCCGACCTCGCGCTGGAATTCGAACAGGTGATATTCGCTGTACAGGCCGGCATCGCGGACCGGACTTGCGTTCGCCAGCGCCTCGGCGGCGGCGCGATCCTCGGCTTCGAAGACGACCATGTAGCCGGCCCGGCTGCCCGACTCGTCGCGAAGCGCGCCGGCCGACTCGATGCGCAGGAACGGCTGCTCGAGAAAGCCGCTGATTTGTTGCTGCAGCGGTTGGCCGATGGCCTCATTGGGCTTGAGAAAGCCAATCCAGGCGAACAGCATCGCTCGATCTCCTTCGCCCACCCCCAAAGCACCGCTGCCCCCGCGGGCGCAAGCGTCTGTCGTGAAAGGCCCGTAACGCGAGGAACGCAGGTGCAGCTTAGGCGTTGCTTAATATAAGCAAGCTTATTATATGGGTTTCGGGACGGAACCGGTGGAAACTTTACCTTTCGAGATTGGCGAAACGGCGCACGCGTTGCGCAAGGCGTTCGATCGCCTTGCCGTGGGGCTGGGCGTCACGCGCGCCCAGTGGAAAGTGCTGTTCAAGCTGACCCGCACTCCGGGGCTTCGCCAGGTCGAGCTTGCCGACATGCTCGACCTCGAGCCGATCACCTTGTGCCGGATCATCGACCGGCTCGAGGAGGCGGAGCTGGTCGAACGGACTCGCGACCCCGAGGACCGGCGCGCCTGGCGGCTGCATGTCACTACCGGCGCACAGCCGCTGGTCGAGAAGCTCCGCCGCATCGGCGCCGAACTGGTCGACCAGGCGTTTGCCGGAATCGACCCGAAGGACATCGAAACGACCAGAAAAGTACTCGCGCAGGCCCGCGAAAACGCCGGGCGTTGCGGACCAACCAACAGGGCATCGAATCAATGAACAAGATGGCAACCGAACCGATGGCAGCGACGACAGCGGCCGAGCCCAAGGCCAAGCGCAAGGTCAAGCTGCCGGCGGGCAAGGGGACGCTCAAGACGTTCCTCATGCTGATCGTGCCGGCGCTGCTGATCGTCGGCGGGGCTTATTATTACCTGACCAGCGGCGGCAGCGTTTCGACTGACGATGCGCAGGTCAAGCAGGACATCGTCTCGGTCAGCGCTCAGGTGACCGGGCCGGTGCAGCACGTCTACGTCCGCAACGGCAGCAAGGTGAAGAAGGGCGATATCCTCTTCACCATCGACCCCGCGCCATACCAGGTCGCTTTGGAGCAGGCGCAGGCCCAGCTCGCCAACGCCGAGCTCCAGACGACGCAGCTGAGGACCCAGGCGGCGGGTACCGGCGCGGACATCACCGGCTCGGAAGCGAACCTCAAGATCAAGGAAAACGCGCTGGCGCGGCAGAGCGCGTTGCTGAAGCAGGGCTTCACGACCCGCGCGGACTATGAGGATGCGCTCAACGAAGTGAAGACGGCCGAGCAGCAGCTCTCCGACGCGAAAGCGCGCGCGGCGAACGCGCATGCGGCCATCGCGCCGGGTCAGCAGCCGCAGATCGCGCAGGCCAAGGCCGCGGTCGACAAGGCCAAGCTCGATCTTTCGCGCACCACCATCCGCGCGCCGATGGATGGAACGGTCGAGAATGCGGACAACCTCCAGGTCGGTCAGATGGCCGCGGAGGGTCTCGGCATGATGTCGATCGTCCACAGCAACAATGCTTGGGTGGAGGCGAACTTCAAGGAGAAGGACGTCGGCCGGATGGTCCCTGGGCAGCGCGCCGAAATCACCGTCGACGCCTATCCCGGAATCAAATTCCCGGCGCACGTCCAGAGTGTCGGCGCGGGCACCGGAAGCGAGTTCTCGCTGCTTCCGGCGCAGAACGCGAACGGCAACTGGGTCAAGGTCACCCAGCGCGTGCCGGTCAGGATCGCGTTCAACGGGACGCCGTCGAAGCCGATGATCGCCGGCCTGTCGGTCGACGCCACGGTCTTCTTCGACAAGAGCAAGTAAGCGGCAGGACATGGCCAGCTCGGCCGAAGCATCGCATCCGCTCCCGACGGGCCAGCGGCTGATCGTCACCGTCGGGATCATGGCGGCGGTGCTCCTGCAGGTGCTCGACACGACCATCGCCAACGTCGCGCTGCCGCACATGCAGGCGAGCCTCAGCGCGACCCAGGACACGATCAACTGGGTGCTGACGAGCTACATCGTCGCGTCGGCGATTGCGCTGCCGATCAGCGGCTGGCTTGCGGACAAGGTCGGGCGCAAGCGGCTGATGCTCATTTCGGTGGTCGTGTTCACGGCCGCTTCCGTTTTGTGCGCCACCGCCACGTCGCTCACCGAGATGGTGCTGTTCCGGGCGGTGCAGGGCGTCGGCGGAGCGTTCATCGTTCCGCTTGCCCAGGCGACGCTGTTCGACATCAACCCGCGCGAAAAGCACGGCCAGGCCATGGCGCTGTTCGGCGGCGGTGTGATGATCGGCCCGATCCTCGGGCCCGTGATCGGCGGCTGGCTGACCGACAATTACGACTGGCGCTGGGTGTTCCTGGTCAACCTTCCGGTCGGCATCCTGTGCATCCTCATCATGCTTCCGTTCATGCCCAAGTCGGGCACCCACGAGCGCAAGTTCGACATGTTCGGCTTCGCGCTCCTCGCGATTGCGCTCGGCTCGCTCCAGTTCTGTCTCGATCGCGGCGAGCAGAAGGACTGGTTCTCGAGCTGGGAAATCATCATCGAGGCGGGCCTGGCGATCGGCGCCGGCTGGATGTTCCTGGTGCACATGATCACGGCCAAGCATCCGCTGTTCGACCGCGCCATCTTCATGGACCGAAACTTCGCGGTCAGCGTGGTCTTCATGGCCGTGACCGGCGTGCTGCTGCTCGGCGGCCTCGCGCTGCTGCCGCCGCTGCTCCAGAACCTCTACGGCTATTCGGTGCTCCAGTCGGGGTTCCTGACCGCGCCGCGCGGGCTCGGCACCTTGTTCTCGATGCTCATCGCCGGTCGCATGACCGGAAAGATGGATGCGCGGCTGCTGGTCGGCACCGGAGTCATCCTGATGGGCGTCTCGCTGTACATGATGACGGGCTTCGCGATCGAGCAATCTTCTGAGCCCGTGATCGTCAGCGGCATCGTACAGGGCCTCGGGCTCGGGCTCATTTTCGTCCCGCTCCAGACGCTCGCGTTCGAGACCCTGCCGACGCGCTTCAGGACGACCGGCGCGGCGCTGCTCAACCTGTCACGCAACATCGGCGGCTCGGTCGGGATTTCGGTGGTCAGCACGGAGCTGGTGCGGATCACCCAGATTTCGCACGCCGACATGGCCGCCAACATCACCCAGAACAAGCTTCCGCTCGCCAATTCGGTGCTGATCGAAAATCTCGGCCGCTACGGCAATGCGGCGCTCGCCTATATCAATGCGGAGATCACGAGGCAGGCGCTGTTCATCGCCTATCTCGACGACTTCAAGCTGATGATGATGGTCACCTTCGTCATTCTTCCGCTGCTGTTCTTCATGAAGCGCGGCAGCAAGTCGGATGACACGCCGATGGTCCACATGGATTGACCGGGCTGCTTGCGCTTCGGGTGACGCCGCGCTCGGCAAAGCCGGGTATCGGCGGCTGGCGGGAAGGCGCGGACGGCCGCGACGAGCTCGAGGTCAGGGTCGCGCAAGCGCCGACGGACGGGCTGGCGAACGAAGCGGTCGTGAAGGTCATCGCCAAGGCGCTCGGGGTCAGCCGTGCAGAAGTGACGCTCGTCGCGGGTGCCGCCTCTCGTCACAAGCGGTTCGCGATCCCATTTGACTTCGAAGAAGCGCGCCGCCGGCTCGGCGGCTGAAAAGGGAGAAGAGCATGTTCGGAATCGCCAAGCGTCGCCTCGGGCGCGACGGACCGGAAGTTTCCGCCATCGGCCTCGGCTGCATGGGAATGAGCGAATTCTACGTCGGTGGAAGCGACGCCGAATCGATCGCGACCATCCACCACGCGCTCGACCGCGGAGTGACCTTCCTCGACACCGCCGACATGTACGGCTGGGGCGCGAACGAGGAGCTGGTCGGGCGAGCGATCGCCGACCGCCGCGACGAGGTCTTCCTCGCGACCAAGTTCGGCAATGTGCGCGGGCCCAACGGCGAGTTCCTCGGCGTTCGCGGCGACCCCGAGTACGTCCGGTCGGCGTGCGAGGCGAGCCTCAGGCGCCTGAACGTCGACACGATCGATCTCTACTACCAGCACCGCGTCGACACGACCGTGCCGATCGAGGACACGGTCGGCGAGATGGCGCGGCTGAAGGACGAGGGGAAGATCCGCTTCCTCGGCCTCAGCGAAGCGGCGCCGCAGACGATCCGCAAGGCGCACCAGGTGCACCCGATCACGGCGGTGCAGACCGAGCTGTCGCTGTGGAGCCGCGACGCAGAGGCCGAGGTGCTTCCGACGGTGCGCGAGCTCGGCATCGGCTACGTCGCTTATTCGCCGCTCGGCCGCGGGTTCCTGACCGGCCAGTTCAAGTCGCCGGACGATTTCCCCGAGGGCGACTTCCGCAAGAACCACCCCCGCTTCCAGGGCGAGAATTTCCAGCGGAATCTCGATCTGGTCCGCGAGGTCGAGAAAATGGCCGAGGAGAGGGGCTGCACAACCGCCCAGCTCGCGCTCGCCTGGGTGCTCGCGCAGGGCGAGGACATCGTCCCGATCCCGGGCACCAAGCACGTCAACTATCTCGACCAGAACATCGGTGCGCTCGACGTGAAGCTGACGGACTCAGACCTCGAGCGGCTCGACGCGATCCTTCCGCCTGGCGCCGCGGCGGGCGAGCGCTATCACGCCGGCGGGATGCAGACCGTGAACCGCTAGTCATCCGCCGTACTGTCGCATCCATAGTGCGAACAGCTCGGGCCATCGCGAGCCCGGGTTGTCGCGCGGCAGGTGCAAGCCGAAGCCGTGGCCGCCCTGCGCGAGGAGATGGGCTTCGACGCTCGTCTTCGCGCGGCGGCAGGCGGCGATCCATTCGACGCTGTTGTCGACCGGGACCGTGCCGTCGTCGAACGCGGCAACGACGAAGCTCGGGGGAGTCGCCGCGGTGACGTGGAGCACCGGCGAGCGGGCGGCGATCAGCGCTGCCGGCGCATTGGCGCCGAGCAGATTGTCGCGCGAGCCGCCGTGGGTGTCCGCGCCGAGAGTCGTCACCGGGTAGATGAGGCCGGCGAAGGCCGGGCGGGCCGACTGCCGGTCGGCGGAATCGACCGGGCTGTAGGTCGGCTGGTCGAACGAGACCGCGAGGTCCGCGGCGAGGTGGCCGCCGGCGGAGAAACCGATGATGCCGAGCCGCGCCGGGTCGATGTGCAGCTCGGCGGCGCGGGCGCGGATCAGCCGCATCGCCCGCTGCGCGTCCTGCAGCGGCACGAGCGCGCGGTCGCCCCAGCCTTCCCCCGGCAGGCGATAGGTGAGGACGAACACGGTCGTGCGCTCGGCGTTGAAGCGCTCGGCGACGTCCATCCCCTCGTTCTGGACCGAGAGGAATTCGTAGCCGCCGCCGGGGAAGGACAGGAGCGAGGAGCCGTCGGGGTGCGGCGCGCGGAACACGTGCACTTCGGGGAAGGGCACGCCGCGGATCCACAGCTCGCGGCTGCCCGGGTCGCCGTTCATCGTCCAGTTCGGAACGATCGGCTTCGCCGGCGCACCCGGAGGCTTGCCCGGCCACAAGGGGAAGCGCTCCTTCGCGGGCCACGGCGCAGCGGCCGGATCGGACGCATAAGGCGTCGGCTCCGACTGCGCCGCCGCGGCGGCCGCGATCATTGCAAGGCCGCTGCCGAGGAAGGCGCGGCGGCCGAGACCCTTATGGTTCACGGAAGACCTGCCCGCCCTTCATGACGAAGTTCACATGCTCGACCGCCGCGACGTCGCGGGTCGGATCGGCCGGCATGGCGACGAGGTCGGCGAGCAGCCCCGGCTTGACCTCGCCGCGATCGGCGAGGTGGAAAATCGAGGCGTTGCCCGAGGTGGCGGCGATCATCACTTGCGCGGCCGGCATTCCGGCGTGCTGCATCGCCTCCATCTCGAGCCAGTTCTGCCCGTGCGGGAAGACTCCGACGTCGCCGCCCATGCAGATCCGGACGCCCTGCTTGATCGCCGTCTGGAAGGCGCGGCGGTTCTCCTGCACGCTCTCGGGCGCGGGCTCCTGGCCGTTCCAGCCCTGGAAGTAGCGGGCGTAGGCCTCCGACGCGCCGAGCGTCGGGCAGTAGCCGGTGCCGCGGTCGTGCATCATCTTGAAGATTTCCGGAGTGCCGCCGTAGCCGTGCTCGATCGTGTCGACCCCGGCGAGGATCGCGCGGCGCATTCCTTCGGCGGTGACGGAGTGCGCGGCGGCGATCCGGCCGGCGTCGTGCGCCACCTGCACGCCCGCCGCCATTTCCTCCTCGGTCATGGTCGGGCGGCTAGGTTCGCCGGGCAGGTAATGATAGTCGGCGTACATCTTGATGACGTCCGCGCCGGCGGCGATCTGGTCGCGCGCCGCGGCGCGCATCTCGTCGGCGCCGTTCACTTCCTCGGCGCCCTGCGGGATCTTGACGCCTGGTTCGAAGCCCTTGGGGCCGTAGGCGCCGCGCGCGACGTTCGCCTTGGTCGCGACCAGCATCCGCGGGCCGGGGATGATGCCCTGGTTGATCGCCTGCTTGATCCCGACGTCGGCATAGCCGGCGCCCTCGGTGCCGAGGTCGCGCTCGGTGGTGAAGCCGGCCATCAGCGTCTTGCGGACGTGGACCACCGCACGGGCGGTGCGCAGGGCCAACGGCTCGTGAAGGACCTGATCGTCCCACTTGGCCTCGTTGTAGGGATGGAGGAAGATGTGGGAATGGCCTTCGATCAGCCCCGGCGTCAGGGTCTCGCCGGGAAGGTCGATCACCTTGGTGCCGGCGGGGGCGCTAAGGTTCGGTCCGACCGCCGCAATCTTGTCGCCTTCGACGAGGACCTGCCAGCCGGGATGCGGGTGCGGGTCGACTCCATCGAACACCTGCGCGGGGCGGAGCAGGACCGGCTCGGCCGCGGCAGCGGTGGCAAGAGTGGCGATGGCTGCGGCCATGGCAATGAGCAAACGCATGAACGACCTCCCCGGTTTGCCGCAGCCTAGGATGAAATCGGCGCCGCCGCCAAGAGCGCCGATGCGCGAGGAAAAGCCGCGAAACGCAGCAAACGCAACAGTCCCACGCGTGCGCGCGCGCAGATACGCGCGAGGAGGCGCGACAAGCGGGCTGATCCGATGATCGGGGAGAATGGAGTCGGTCACCGGCGAGGATGAAACACAAGTCACCGCTGTAGGACAGCGCCTTGTTCTTATGTCCGCTTTCGACCCATTACTGCCATTGGACTTGTCACGGCTGGTGCGCTGATGGCAGGCACTCATCCTGGAGGTGCCGTGGCCGGTTATCGACCCGACGATGAGTGGGCAATCACCGATGAATCAGGCAACCGTATTGACGGCGGCTGGAAGCTACTTGCCGCCTTCGTCGGCATCATCATTGCCCTCATTCTCATCGCGGAGTTGGGCCACGTTCCACTGGGCGTCTTTGTCGGGATTGCCATTTTTGTTGGCATCCCCGCGTTGTGCATTTGGAAGCTAGTCAGCGGTTTGCGCACAGGCATCGTAAACGTGCGGAACGGATCATATTCGCGAGCTGAACACCCATTTTACTATTGGACTTTGATGGCAATGTTCGTGGGGTTGCCAGCGTCGCTACTCTATCTGGTCGTTTTGGTCGGACGCGGCCATTAGGGCTGGCCGTCGTCGTGGCAGCTTTCCACCCATTGCTGCCGTTGGCCGAACGGCTAACGTAAGCGGAACATGGCGTCGCTACGCTCAATCCTTTTGATGCTGTTCGCTCCGCTGCTCGTCTTACTGGTGTGGGCGCACTTGTTTCCCCAGATTTGGTTTCGGGCGGCGGAGATATTGGCCGGCTTCACGGGGCTCGTGGGTGTCGCCACTTCCCCCTGGTCCAAAGCGGAGAAACTCGCAGCCGCAGCCGGTTACATTCTCCTTGCTGTGTTGGCCGTTCCCTTCTTGGGACTCCTCGCAGTCTGCACAACGGGTGATTGCCTCTAATGGCGGCTTTCCACCCAAACCAGACATTCGGGACATCTCACTTTCGCTCGTCACGATCGAGGCAGCGCTCCCCGTCACTTGAAGCAGCATGACTTGACCCGTGGCCCGTCCGGAGCCGATGACTTTCGCGGTTGGCGAAGGGGACGTTCCATGGCGGGTGGCAAGTGGAGGATCGCCGCATTTGCCGCGGTGTTGATCGTCGTCGCATCGGGCGCGGCATGGTATTTCGGCTCGCCGGCCTGGACGCTCAAAGGCATGAAGGAGGCGGCGCAGGCGCATGACGCGGAGGCGCTCAACGGCTACATCGACTACCCCGCGCTGCGCGAGAGCCTGAAGGCCGAAATGATGGCGCGGATGATGGTCGAGGCGCGGAAGGACAAGTCCGGTTTTGGCGCGCTCGGGATGGCGGTCGGATCGGCGGTCGTGGGGCCGATGATCGACGGGTTGGTCTCCCCCGCCGGGATGCGCGCGGCCTTGCTCGCCAACAGGCAGGAGAATGGGCCGGCGGCGGCCTCGGCGCTCCACGTTCCCGAGAAGCCCGTGATCGTGCGGCGCAACTTCTCCGAGTTCCTGGTGACCACGAAGGACCATTCGGACAGCGGGCTGGTCTTCAGGCGGCACGGGCTTTCGTGGATGCTGAGCGGCGTCGAATTGCCGCCGGATGCTCCAGCGCGCTAACCGGCACGGGCATGAACTTCGACGACCAGATCCGGCGTTACTTCGGCATTGCGAACCTGGCGGAGGTCCCGCCGGAAGCGCTCGCGGCCGGGATCGAGCATATGAGGGTGGACCTCGGTCTCGCCAGGGATCGCGGCGAGCGGTTCGCGCTGTGGGCGTTGCTGCACACGCTCGGGTCCGCGCCCGACCTCGATGTCGCGTTCGAAAGCGAAGCGGATCGCGAGGCGGCGCGGAACTTCATGGACCTGATCGAGGGAGCGGGCGGGGGGTGAGCTTGCGGTGGGGCGTGCGGATAGGAGAAGGGCGCCTCCGGCGGACCGGGGCGCCCTTTCGTTGTCGGTTGGCGCCGTCACGCGGAGTGAATCCGCGTGACGCCGGACGGGCTCGGCTGGCTTCGGGCCAGCCGCCCCGCCGGCCGGCGCACGCCGTCTCTTCGACACAAGCTCACGTTTGCTGCGCAAACGCTCCCTTGTGCTCGGCGGCTTAGCGCTTCGAGAACTGGAAGCTGCGGCGGGCCTTGGCGCGGCCGTACTTCTTGCGCTCGACGACGCGCGGGTCGCGGGTGAGGAAGCCGGCCTGCTTGACGACGCCGCGGAGCGCGGGCTCGAAGCGGGTGAGCGCCTGGGCGATGCCGTGCTTGACCGCGCCGGCCTGGCCCGAGAGCCCGCCGCCGACGACCGTGGCGACCACGTCGTACGCGCCTTCGCGTCCGGCCACTCCGAACGGCTGGTTGATCACCAGGCGGAGCGTCGGGCGGGCGAAATAGACTTCCTGCTCGCGGCCGTTGATGACGATCTTGCCCGAGCCCGGCTTGAGCCAGACACGCGCGATCGCGTCCTTGCGGCGGCCGGTCGCATAGGCGCGGCCGTGCTTGTCGAGCTGCTGCTCGCGAAGCGGCGCGGCTTCGACCGGCGGCGGCGCGGCGGGTTCGGCGGCTTCGGCGGCTTCGGTGCCAGCGTCGGCCTCGGCGGCCGGGGCCTCGGCGGGCTCCTGGGTGAGCTCGGCGAGATCGGAGAGAGACTTCTTGTCGGCCATTATGCGCCCACCTTGTTCTTGCGGTTCATCGACGCGACGTCGAGCGGTTCGGGGTTCTGGCCGGCGTGCGGGTGCTCCGTGCCATTGTAGAGGTGGAGAGCGCGCATCTGGTCGCGGCCGAGCGGGCCACGCGGGATCATGCGCTCAACGGCCTTCTCGAGCACGCGCTCGGGGAAGCGGCCCTCGAGGACCTTGGCAGCGGTGGTCTCCTTGAGCCCGCCGGCGTAGCCGGTGTGCTTGTAGTAGATCTTTTGCTGCAGCTTGCGGCCGGTAAAGCGGACCTTGTCGGCGTTGATGACGACGACGTGATCGCCGCAGTCGACGTGCGGCGTGAAGATCGGCTTGTGCTTGCCGCGCAGGATATTCGCGATGATCGTCGCGACGCGGCCGACCACGAGGCCGTCGGCGTCGATCAGATGCCATTTCTTTTCGACCTCGGCCGGCTTGGCCGACTTGGTCGTCTTCATCAGCGCCTTCATGGGCGTCCTTCTTTCCAACGAGAAAAAGCGGCGCTTCAGCGTTTTCGCAAGCACCGCAGTGGTGCGGCTATTTGCGGGGGAGCGGCAGAAAGTCAAGCGAATCCGGCATGTTCCATACGGGTAAAATCATACCTCAAGAGAGTTCCTGCCGCGTGCGTAACGACTGGAACGGTGGCGGCCCGCTCACCGTTTCACCTGCAAAACCAACAGAGGAGCGTCTAATGTATATCGGTCTCGGCGGCATCCTGGTGCTGATCCTTATCCTGTGGCTGCTTGGCGTCATCTAGCAGGCCCGCAATGAAAGGTCAGTCGAGGGCAGGGCCGCGGATTGCGGCTCTGCCTCGGCATTTCTTGTGACTTATCAAATGGTTGTTTTTCTCTTGGAGTAGCCAAGGGGGTGCTCGTTCCTGTACGGGTGTCGGATTGCCGGACGATGGCGGCCAGGCGCCGGTGACTGAGAGTCGGAGTGCTCCAGCCTGCAACCGGAGCATCCGCGAATGAGCCCACCCGATCCCGCGCTCGAGAGATTTCTCGCTCGGCTGCTGCGGCGTTCGGCGCTCACCGCCGAAGAGCAGCAGGCGATCCTCCAGATCCCGTGCCAAACCGTCGAGGTGCGCCCGCGGACGGACATCGTCTCGCCCGGCGAGACGCTCGATCATGCGTGTCTCGTCGCGAGAGGGATCGTCGCGCGCTTCGACCAGATGCGCGACGGACGCCGGCAGATTGTCGCCTTCCACATCGCGGGCGACATGTGCGATCTCCATTCACTGGTCGCACCGACGGCGGCGTGGGGCATGGCGGCGCTGACGCAGTCGACCGTCGTCCACGTGCCGCACCAGGACCTGCGCAGGCTCGCGTTCAAGTTTCCGCAGATCGCGCTCGCCTTCTGGCGCGACGGCACCGCCGACTCATCGATCCTTGCAAAGTGGGTCGGGAACCTCGGGCGGCAGGACGCCCGCGCTCGCGTCGCTCACGTGCTGTGCGAGCTCGGCACGCGGATGGAAGCCGCGGGGCTGGCGATCGGCCGCACCTGCTTCACGCTCGACATCACACAGGAGCAGCTCGCCGACGCGGTCGGCCTGACCGCGGTCCACGTGAACCGGACCATGCAGGCGCTTCGGCGGATGGAGCTGATCGCGACCAGCGGCCGGACCGTGAACGTGAAGGACTGGAACGGGCTCGCCGAAACGGCCGAGTTCAATCCCGATTACCTGCTGCTCAACGATCATGCCGAATGGACGACGCAGCCGGCGGCGGCCGGTCCGGCGTTCCGCTTCGGCGGTCGCGGAGCGACATGACGAAAATCAATCCGGCCGCGTAGCAATCTGGCGTTCAGGAACGCCCGATAGTTTTTCCTCGTCCGAAAAACGCAACCACTGGAGGAGTTTTCGTGAGGAGGCTTCCTGCTTTCGCTTTTGCCGGAGTGGCCGCCGCGGCCCTCGCGGGCACCGCAATCGCAGCCGCTCCCAAGAGCCATGTGATGAGCGTGCCGCTGCCCGACGGCTCGGTCGCCAAGGTCGAATATGTCGGCGACATCGCGCCCAAGGTCACGATCGCGCCGCGGCCGCTGGCCGACGCAGCGGCGCCCTGGGCGATGCCATTTCCGTCTTTCGCCGGGTTCGATCGGATCATCGAGCAGATGAACCGCGAGACCGCCGCGATGATGCGCCAGGCGCAGCAGGCGGCGCACCGGCCCGGCGTGGCCGCGCCCTACATCGCCTCCTACGGCAATGTGCCGGCGGGCGGGACGAGCACGACCGTGGTCTCGGTCAGCAACGGCGGCGCCACCTGCACGCGCACGACCGAGGTCGTGTCGCAAGGACCGGGCAAGCCGCCGAAGGTGACGTCGAACGTCACCGGGCAGTGTGGCGCCGCGCCGGCTGCCGTTGCGCCCGCACGCCCAGTTCACTCCGCTTGACCCTGCGGGCAGCGTGCGCCGCCGCCCGTCACGGAAAATTCCGGCCCTCTCGGGCGTTGCCTCGTTCGGGGTAGCCCCTTAGTCCTGCGGCCACTCGCCGCCACCGCTTCCATGGAAGCCTGTTCAAGTTTGTCGCCGGAGAGCCATTGCCCGTGCCGAGACGCGTCAAGGATTTCATCGACATCAGCGAGTATACCTCGCTCGACGACCTGATCCGTTATCTCGAGACGATCCGCGACAACCTTCCCGCCGAGCACCAGGCCGAGCTCAAGATCCGCGGCGACGACGTGTTCGGACGGCGGCTGACGATCAGCTATTTCCGCGAGCAGACGCCCGAGGAAGTCCAGATCGAATCCAAATATGCCGGGGGTGACGAGGAAGGCGCGAACATCGAGCAGCTCCGGCGCAAGCTCGACGACGTGCCGTTCAAGCTCGGCAAGGCGAACAACGGATAGTGCGCGCGGACGGCGGCCCGCCTTTACTGCTCATGGGCGTCGACGCGGCCCACCAGCCGCGGGCCCTGCCATAATTCGTAACGCGGGGAAGCGGGATCGCGGCGCGCGATCGACCGCGCCTCCTCGTCGCCGGCGGCTTCGATCCATTCGGCACTACTGATCCGCCCGGCTCCGTCGAGCCGGTACAGGCGGTAGGTCGGCAACGCTTCACCCCCAGTGAGACCGCTCCGGCCTATCACGAGCGGCCCCGCGCGGCGATTCACCTGCGTTACTCCCTTGCGCGGCTTTCTCTTTGTAAATACGAGATTTTTTCAATTGTAACGCTCCTGTAACCTAGGTTAACCGCAAAAGGGGCCAGCGCGTTGCACAAGGCGGGGCGTAATGATCAGCGTTCATCTGAAGAAGCTGAGGCGGCGTATCGAGATCAGCTCCGACGAAGAGCGGGCGATGCGCGGAGCGGTCAGCGAAGTGCGCCACGTCCGGCCCGACCAGATGGTGGTCCGCAGCGGCGAGGAACTCACCACCAGCCT
>Ga0068852_100000582_pt1 | contig 24092 bp, 23 predicted proteins | sample KBSCornC22_FD_66594 | JGI IMG/M metagenome (GOLD analysis project Ga0068852, IMG submission 66594) | Corn rhizosphere microbial communities from Kellogg Biological Station, Michigan, USA - KBS Corn C2-2 | ecosystem: Host-associated > Plants > Roots > Rhizosphere > Soil ... | reverse complement strand
GTCGTAGAGCAGTTCCTCGCGCGTTTCGGTCGCGAATTCGAAGTTCGGCCCTTCGACGATGGCATCGACCGGGCAGGCTTCCTGGCAGAAGCCGCAGTAGATGCACTTGGTCATGTCGATATCGTAGCGCGTGGTGCGGCGCGAACCGTCCTCGCGCGGCTCGGCCTCGATGGTGATCGCCTGGGCCGGGCAGATCGCCTCGCACAGCTTGCAGGCGATGCAGCGCTCCTCGCCGCTGGGATAGCGGCGCAGTGCGTGCTCACCGCGGAAGCGGGGCGAGAGCGGGTTCTTCTCGTAGGGGTAGTTGATCGTCGCCTTGGGCCTGAAGAAGTACTTCAGGGTCAGCCAATGCGCCTTCACGAACTCCCACAGGGTGAAGGACTTGATGAGTTGGGCGGCGGTCATACCAGAGAATTCCTGCGAGTTTCTGCGGACTTGCAAACACCGCCAAGTGAATTGGGGGAAGTCCCACCCATCGTTCCGCTTACTGGGCCGTTTGAATTAACCACATCGGACCATTCGATCTCCGTGACGACCTCAGTGCCCGACGCATTGATCCATGAGAGGAGCGTCGATCCGCCGATATTGGCGGTCTTGCTGGTAGTGGCAGACGCAAGAACGGGCTTGGCGCCCGCGTACTGGACCGACCACTTTTCAGAACCAGCAATGCCAGCAATCCGGTCGTTGTTGATGAACAGCACCCCACGATCAGTCATGCACTCACGCGTGGTCTGCACCAGTTGCCCTTTAGGCGCACCATAGGCAGCGACCTCAGCCCGCTGCTCCGGGCCATAGCGCGTAAGCATAAGGTAGCCGCTGACGAGGAATACCCACAGCAGCGAGACGGGGAGGAAGACCTTCCAGCCGAGGCGCATCAGCTGGTCATAGCGGTAGCGCGGGACGGTGGCCTTCACCCAGGAGAAGACGAAGAAGAAGAACAGGATCTTGAGCAGCAGCCAGACCACGCCGGGGACGATGTAGAGCGGCGCCCAGTCGATCGGGGGCAGGTAGCCGCCGAAGAACAGCGTGGCGTTGAGTGCGCACATCAGGAGGACGTTGGCATATTCGCCCAGCCAGTAGAGAGCGAAGGCCATCGACGAATATTCGGTCTGGTAGCCGGCGACGAGCTCGGACTCCGCCTCGGTCAGGTCGAACGGGGCGCGGCCGGTTTCGGCCATGCCGGAGATCAGGAACATGACCCACATCGGGAACAGCAGCGGGTTGAACCAGAAGCCGTTGACCACGCTGAGGCCGTGGCCCTTCTGCGCCAGGACGATCGTGTTGAGGTTGAACGAGCCAGCCCACAGCACGACGCAGATCAGGATGAAGCCGATGGAGACTTCATAGGAAATCATCTGCGCCGAGGCGCGCATGGCCGAGAAGAACGGGTACTTCGAGTTCGACGACCAGCCCGCGATCACCGTCCCGTAGACCCCGAGCGAGGAGATCGCGAGGACGTAGAGCAGGCCGACGTTGATATCCGCCAGGATCGCGCCCGAGTTGAACGGGATCACCGCCCAGGCGAGCAGGGCGACCGTGAAGGTAATGATCGGCGCGATCAGGAACAGGCCCTTGTTCGCCGCACTGGGGATGATCGTTTCCTGCAGGAAGACCTTGGCGCCATCGGCAAAGGACTGGAGCAGACCGAAGGGCCCGACGACGTTGGGGCCGCGGCGCAGGGCCATGGCGGCCCAGATCTTGCGGTCCGCATAGATGATCATGGCGACGCCCAGCATCAGCGGCAGGGCAATCAGCAGGATCCCGCAGATCGTGGCGATAGCCCAGGCCCAGTCATAGGGGAGCCATTGTGCGAAGAGGGCGGTCATTCGGCGGCCTCCGCAAAGTCCTCACCATGGATCAGTTCGGCCGAGCAGCGCTGCATCGTTTCCGAGGCGCGGGCGATCGGGTTGGTGAGGTAGAAGTCCTTGATCGGATAGCCCGCGAGCATGCCCTGGGGCTTGGCGCCCACAGGAGCCTTGGGCAGGCTGCCGTAGTCCGCCAAGCCTTCACTGCCCAGAGCGGGGACAGCGGCGACCATGGCGGCGCGCAGCTGTTCGAACGAATCGAAGCCGACCGAGACCTTCAGCGCATCGGCAAGAGCGCGCAGGATCGTCCAGTCCTCACGCGCATCGCCGGGCGCGAAGACGGCCTTTTCGGCGAACTGCACCCGACCCTCGGTGTTGACGTAGGTGCCGGCCTTCTCGGTGAAGGCGGCGGCCGGCAGGATCACGTCGGCCGCGTGCGCACCCTTGTCACCGTGGTGGCCGATGTAAACGATGATGCTGTCCGCAAAGTTCGCATAGTCCACCTCGTCCGCGCCGAGCGAGAGGAGGAGCTTGGGCTTGGCGCCGACGAGATCGGCGATGCCGCCCTTCTGCGCATAGCCCAGCATCAACCCGCCCATCCGGCTCGCCGCCATGTGGACGACATTGAACCCGTTCCAGGCGGTGCCGTCGTCCAGCGTGCGGACAAGGTTGAACTGGTCGACCAGCGCCAGAGCCGGTTCGAGTACGCCCTTGCCCAGCGCCGCGCCGCCGACGATCACTGCCGGACGCGCGGCTTTGCCGAAGGCGTCGGTGACGGCTTCCGGCAGCTTGGCGAGAACCGCGAGATCGTCGCCGAGGAACTGGGCCGGGAAGGTCAGGTCGTATTCGGGGCCGACCACGAAGACCCTGGCACCGCGCTTCACCGCCTTGCGCAGGCGGGCGTTGAGCAGCGGGGCCTCCCAGCGGATCTGGCTGCCGAGGATCAGGATCGCTTCGGCAGTTTCGATCCCGGCCAGCGTGGTGTTGAAGTTCACGGCCGCGAGATTGTCGGTCGTATAGGTCAGGCCGGTCTGGCGGCCTTCGAGCAGGCTGGAGCCGAGCGCGCCGAGGAGGGCCTTGGCGGCGAACATCGTCTCGCAATCGAGCATGTCGCCGGCCACGGCGGCGACGCTCGAGCCGGGCTTCACCCTGGCGACGGCGGCGAAGGCTTCTTCCCAGGTGACGGCGACGAGCTTGCCGTTCTTGCGCAGCCAAGGGCGATCAAGCCGGCGGCGGGTGAGGCCGTCGACCTCGAAGCGGGCCTTGTCGGAAAGCCATTCCTCGTTGACGTCATCGTTGACGCGCGGGAGGATGCGCAGGACCTCGCGGCCCCGGCTGTCGACCCGGATGTTGGCGCCGAGCGCGTCGGACACGTCGATCGAATTGGTCTTCTTCAGCTCCCACGGCCGCGCCTCGAAGGCATAGGGGCGCGAGGTGAGCGCGCCGACCGGGCAGAGATCGATCACGTTGGCGGACAGCTCGTGCTTCGCCGCGTGTTCGAGGTAGGTAGTGATCTGCATGTTCTCGCCGCGATAGAGCGCGCCGATCTCGTCCACGCCGGCGATCTCTTCCGAGAAGCGCACGCAGCGGGTGCAGTGGATGCAGCGGGTCATCACCGTCTTGATGAGCGGACCCATGTACTTCTCGGTCACCGCGCGCTTGTTCTCGTGATAGCGCGAGGCACCGCGGCCGTAGGCGACCGACTGGTCCTGCAGATCGCACTCACCGCCCTGATCGCAGATCGGGCAATCGAGCGGATGGTTGATCAGGAGGAACTCCATCACCCCTTCCCGCGCCTTGCGGACCATCTCGCTGTCGGTGCGGATCTCCTGGCCCTCGGCCGCCGGGAGCGCGCAGGAGGCCTGCGGCTTGGGCGGTCCGGGCTTCACCTCGACCAGGCACATCCGGCAGTTGCCGGCGATGCTGAGCCGCTCGTGATAGCAGAACCGGGGGATTTCCTTGCCGGCGAGTTCGCAGGCCTGCAGGACGGTGGCGCCTGCGGGGACTTCGAGTTCGGTGCCGTCTACGGTGACTTTAGGCATTACTCCGCGGCCTCCCGCACGTTGTCAGCAATCCGGCGTTCCAGCTCGGGGCGGAAGTGCTTGATCAGGCCCTGGATCGGCCAGGCGGCCGCGTCGCCAAGGGCGCAGATGGTGTGGCCTTCGACCTGCTTGGTGACCTGCTGGAGCATGTCGATCTCCTCGACATTGGCATCGCCGGTGCGCAGGCGTTCCATGACGCGCCACATCCAGCCCGTACCTTCGCGGCAGGGGGTGCACTGGCCGCAGGACTCGTGCTTGTAGAAGTAGGACAGGCGGGAGATCGCGCGGACGATGTCGGTCGACTTGTCCATGACGATGACCGCCGCCGTGCCGAGGCCGGAGCCGACCGCCTTGAGCCCGTCGAAGTCCATCGGCGCGTCCCAGATCTCGGCAGCCGGGACCAGCGGGACCGAGGAGCCGCCGGGGATCACGGCGAGGAGGTTGTCCTTGCCGCCGCGGATCCCGCCGCAGTGCTTCTCGATCAGCTCGCTGAACGGGATGCTCATTTCCTCTTCGACCACGCAGGGCTTGTTCACGTGGCCGGAGATCTGGAAGAGCTTGGTGCCCTTGTTGTTCTCCCGCCCGAACGAAGCGAACCAGGCGGCCGAACGGCGCAGGATCGTGGGGGCGACGGCAATCGATTCGACGTTGTTGACCGTGGTCGGGCAGCCATAGAGGCCGGCACCGGCCGGAAACGGCGGCTTGAGGCGGGGCTGGCCCTTCTTGCCTTCGAGCGATTCGATCATCGCGGTCTCTTCGCCGCAGATGTAGGCGCCGGCGCCGCGGTGGACGAAGACGTCGAAATCATAGCCCGAGCCGCTGGCGTTCCTGCCGACGAGGCCGGCGTCATAGGCCTCCTGCACGGCGGCGAAGAGGGTCTCGGCCTCGCGGATGTATTCGCCGCGGATGTAGATGTAGGCCGCGCGCGCGCCCATGGCGAAGCCGGCAACCAGCGCGCCCTCGATCAGCTTGTGCGGATCGTGGCGGATGATCTCGCGGTCCTTGCAGGAACCGGGTTCGGATTCGTCGGCGTTGATGACGAGGAAGCCGGGCCGTTCGGGCTTGTATTCCTTGGGCATGAAGGACCACTTCATGCCGGTGGGGAAGCCCGCCCCGCCCCGGCCGCGAAGGCCCGAGTCCTTGATTTCCTGGATGATGGCATCCCGGCCGCGCGCCAAGAGGGCCTTGGTGTTGTCCCAATCGCCCCGCGCCTGTGCGGCCTTCAGGTTCCACGGCTGGTAACCGTAGAGGTTGGTGAAGATGCGGTCCTTGTCAGCGAGAGCCATCTTACCACTCCCCCCGGTAATCGTGGTTCTCGTTCACCATGGCGGTGAGCGAGGACAGGGCGCCGACCGGTTCGACCGTGTGGCGGCCCGGCTCCTGGGTGCCGGTCTTCGGCTGCTGGCCGGCGGCGAGAGCATCGAGGACGGCGTCGAGGCGCTCCGCGGTGAGATCCTCGTAGTTGTCATCGTTGATCTGGACCATCGGGGCCGAGGCGCAGTTGCCCATGCATTCGACCTCGGTGAAGGTCCAGAGACCGTCCGCCGTGGTGTGTCCCGGGGCCATGCCGCGCTTGTGGCACGCGGCGATCAGGTCGTCCGAGCCGCGCAGCATGCACGGCGTGGTGCCGCAGACCTGCACGTGGAAGCGGCCGACCGGCACGAGGTTGTACATGGTGTAGAAGCTGGCGACCTCGACCACGCGGATGATCGGCATGTCGAGATAACGGGCGACGTATTCCATCACCGGGATCGGCAGCCAGCCCTGGGTGTTCGTTTCCGCGCCGACCTGGCGCTGGGCGAGATCGAGCAGCGGCATCACCGCCGAGCGCTGGCGCCCTTCGGGATAGCGCGCGACCACGACCTTGGCCTTGGCCTCGTTTTCGGGCGTGAAGGTCCAGCTGGCCCAGCGGGCGCGCAGTTCGGGGGTATCGGGTTCGAGGTGGCGATCAGCCATTGGGCTGCCTCCGCCGGAGCCAGAGGTCCTGCCCGTAGAGCACCATCTCGAAGCCGCCGATGGCCGAGATCAGCATGGGCAGCATCGGCGAGACCTTCACGCCGAGATACATGGCGCCGAAGTAACAGATCGCGAGGAAAAGGCCCGTGATGGCGGCCCAGACGCGCATCAGATCGAAAGTGCTCTTCACCGGATGAACTCCACGCGAGAGCACTTGTCGCCCTCGAAAGAATAGACAGCAATGACGTCAAACGGCTCGACGAGTTCGGAGCCGTCGGTGGCGGGGCCGCGCGTCACGTGTTCGCGAAACAGGACGTAGGAGCCGATCTGCTGCGCCTCGACGATCTCGGCATGGTTCTGCGGCCACTTCGCGAAAGCGGCGGCGAGGCCCGAACGGGTGCCTTCCTTGCCTTCACGCACGACGGCGCCGCGATAGTTCGCCTCGCAGGCGTCGTCAGTCATGTAGGAGACGTAGGCGTCCACGTCCTGCGCGTTGTAGGCGGCGATCATGGCGCGGGCGGTTTCGAGATTGCTCACCGGTCACACTCCCCGAACACCACGTCGATCGCGCCGAGGATGGCGGTTGCGTCGGGGAGCATGTGGCCCTTGGACATGAAGTCCATCGCCTGGAGGTGGCTGAACGCGGTCGGCCGGATCTTGCAGCGGTAGGGCTTGTTAGAGCCGTCCGACACCAGATAGACGCCGAATTCGCCCTTGGGGCTTTCGGTAGCCACGTAGACCTCGCCTGCGGGGACGTGGAAGCCTTCGGTGTAGAGCTTGAAGTGGTGGATCAGCGCTTCCATCGACTGCTTCATCTCGCCGCGCTTGGGCGGGGCGACCTTGCGATCCTCGCTGAGCACCGGGCCGGAGGGCATCTCGGCCAGGCACTGGCGCATGATCCGGGCGGACTGGCGCACTTCCTCGACGCGGACCATGAAGCGATCGTAGCAGTCGGAATTGGTGCCGACGGGGATATCGAACTCCATCCGGTCGTACACGTCGTAGGGCTGGCTCTTGCGCAGGTCCCACGGGATGCCGGCGGCGCGGATCATCGGGCCGGAGAAGCCCCAGGCCAGCGCATCGTCGCGGCTGACCTTGGCGATATCGACGTTGCGCTGCTTGAAGATGCGGTTGTCCACCACGAGGCTCATCGCGTCCTCGAACAGCGGGAACAAGCGGGTGTCGATCCACTCGCCCATGTCGACCAGCAGCTTTTCCGGCACGTCCTGGTGGACGCCGCCGGGGCGGAACCAGGCGGCGTGCATGCGGGCGCCGGAGGCACGCTCGAAGAAGTTGAGGCAGTCCTCGCGGATCTCGAACAGCCACAGGTTCGGCGTCATCGCGCCGACGTCCATCACGTGGCTGCCGAGGTTCAGCATGTGGTTGCAGATGCGGGTCAGCTCGGCGAACAGGACGCGCAGGTACTGGGCGCGGAGCGGAACTTGTAGGTTGAGCAGCTTCTCGATGGCGAGCACGTAGGAGTGCTCCATCGCCAGCGGCGAACAATAGTCCAGCCGATCGAAATAGGGCAGCGCCTGGAGGTAGGTCTTGTGCTCGATCAGCTTTTCGGTGCCCCGGTGGAGCAAGCCGACGTGGGGATCGATCCGTTCGATGATCTCCCCGTCCAGCTCCATCACCATGCGCAGCACGCCGTGGGCCGCCGGGTGCTGGGGCCCGAAGTTGATCGTGTAGTTGGTGATGACCTCATCGCCGGTGGTGGGCGATTCTTCCAACGAAAAGCTCATGTTCAGCTACCCTCCGGCGCGGGGCCCGAACCACCCTCGTTGCCGGCCTTCTTGCTGCGGGGCTTGCGGGCGGGCCGGGCCTCGGTCGGCTCCGGCGCGGATTCGGCCTTCGACTTGCGGGCGCGCGTGGCCTTGGGGGCGGGTTCGCCCTCCCCCTGCCCGGCGATGGTGCCGCCGGCGGTCTTGCTGGGCGCGACCTTCTTCGTCGCCGCCTTGCCGGCGCCGGTGTCTTCCGGCTTGTCGGTCGTCTGCGGGGTCGAGGCGGGCGACGGGCCGCCGGTGACCGGGGCCGTGGCGACCGGCGCGGGGGCCGGCGGCGGGACTGCGGCCTTCTCGTCACCCGGAAGCACGTAGTTAGCGCCTTCCCACGGGCTCATGAAATCGAAGCTGCGCAGGTCCTGGTCAAGCTGGACCGGCTCGTAGACGACGCGCTTGTCCTCTTCCGAGTAGCGCAGCTCGACATAGCCGGTAAGCGGGAAGTCCTTGCGGAAGGGGTGGCCTTCGAAGCCATAGTCCGTGAGGATGCGCCTGAGGTCGGTGTTGCCGGCGAAGAGGACGCCGTACATGTCGAACACCTCGCGCTCCAGCCAGCCGGCGACGGGCCAGAGGGTGGTGGCGGTGGGGACCGGCGTGTGTTCGGCCGCGGAGGTCTTGACGATGATCCGGCTGTTCCTCGTGACCGAGAGCAGCATGTAGACCACTTCGAAGCGTTCGGCGCGCGACGGATAGTCGGCCCCGGCGATCTCCATCAGCTGCTGGTACTCGTGATCGTCACGCAGGGTGCGCAGCGCCTCGACCACGCTTTCGCGGCGGACGGTGAGGACGATCTCGCCGAACTCCTCACGCGCGGCGACGAGCGCGGTGCCGAGGGCGGCGGAGAGCGTTTCGCACAGCCCTTCGGGCGTGATGAAGCGCGGAGCGGAATGCAGGACTTCGGCCATTGTCAGCGCCCTTCCCTCAGCGTTCCAGCGTGCCGACGCGGCGGATCTTCCGCTGCAGCTGCATTACGCCGTAGAGCAGGGCCTCGGCCGTGGGCGGGCAGCCGGGGACGTAGATGTCGACCGGGACGATCCGGTCACAGCCGCGCACGACGGAATAGGAATAGTGGTAATAGCCGCCGCCGTTGGCGCAGGAACCCATCGAGATCACGTACTTCGGCTCCGACATCTGGTCGTAGACCTTGCGGAGCGCGGGGGCCATCTTGTTGCAGAGCGTGCCGGCGACGATCATCACGTCCGACTGGCGCGGGGACGCGCGCGGGGCGACGCCGAAGCGCTCCATGTCGTAACGAGGCATGTTGACGTGGATCATCTCGACCGCGCAGCAGGCGAGGCCGAAGGTCATCCACCACAGCGAACCCGTGCGGGCCCACTGGAACAGCTCTTCCGTGGAAGTGACGAGGAAGCCCTTGTCCGACACCTCGGCATTGAGGCTGTCGAAGAACGACTGGTCGGGCGCGACGAGAGGCCCGGTGGCGGGGTTGGCGATCATGGTGTTCATTCCCAGTCCAGCGCCCCCTTCTTCCACGCATAGGCGAAGCCGATCACCAGTTCGGCGAGGAAGACCATCATCGTGGCCCACCCGGTCCACCCGGTTTCCTTGAGGCTGACCGCCCAGGGAAACAGGAACGCCGCCTCCAGATCGAAGACGATGAACAGGATGGCGACGAGGTAGAACCGGACGTCGAACTGGCTGCGCGGGTCCTCGAAAGCGGGGAAGCCGCATTCGTACTCCGAATTCTTCTCCGCATCGGGCTTGTGAGCGCCGGTCAACCGGGCGACGCCCATCGGCAGGACCACGAAGGCCGTCGACAGCCCGAGGGCAATCGCAAGGAAGATGAGGATCGGGAGGTACTGCGCCAGGTATTGCGATTGATCTACCACGGGGAGCCTCTGGAGATGAGTCGAGCACGTTCGACGAAGCTGACCGGCCCCTAGTCCCCGGCGCAGGCCCGCGCAAGTGGGGGAACGGCCGGATGGCATTGAATGCGGCACCTTCTGGCGGCACAATGGCAGCCTGTCGCTCTCTGCCGGGCAGAAAATCGCGTCGGGTCGCAATCCAGCCGAAATGCCGGCCAGCCGAAATGCCGGGATGCACAGCTTTCGGTTGACAACCCTGGCCCAGCGGCGTTTTGCCTTCATATCGCAGTGCAACACGAAGCAGATGGCGCCCGCGCGCCGGAACAGAAGGGACAATCCCGTGCCGCAGCAGCTCTCCCCGTCCGATCCGATCGTCGTCCTGTCCTATGCCCGCACCCCGATGGGCGGTCTGGCGGGCGTGTTCTCCGGCCTGTCCGCGGCCGATCTTGGCGCGACCGCGATCAAGGCCGCGGTGGAGCGCTCTGGCGTGGAACCCAAGGAGATCGAGCGGATCTACATGGGCAACGTCCTCTCCGCCGGCGTCGGCCAGGCCCCTGCCCGGCAGGCCGCGCGCAAGGCCGGCCTGCCCGACACGGTCGAGGCGACGACGGTCAACAAGGTCTGCGGTTCGGGCATGCAGACGGTGATCATGGGCGCCGAAGGGCTGAGCGCCGGGACCCTGGACCTTGTTGTGGCCGGCGGCATGGAATCGATGACCAACGCGCCGTACCTGCTCAAGAAGCACCGCGCCGGCGCCCGCGCCGGGCATGACACGGCCTATGACCACATGTTCCTCGACGGCCTGGAAGACGCCTATGGCGGCGGATCGATGGGCGGCATGGCCCAGATCACGGCCAACGAATACCAGCTGACCCGCGAATCGATGGACGACTATGCGATCGAATCGCTGCGCCGCGCGCAGGAGGCCATCGCCACGGGCGGCTTCGCCAGCGAGGTCGTGCCGGTGACGATCTCGGGCCGGGGGGGCGAGACGGTGGTCGACACCGACGAACAGCCCGGCAAGGGCCGCCCGGACAAGATCCCGAGCCTCAAGCCAGCCTTCGCCAAGGACGGCACGATCACGGCCGCCAGCGCCTCGTCGATCTCGGACGGCGCGGCGGCGCTGGTCCTGACCCGGCAGAGCGTGGCCGATGCCAAGGGCCTGAAGCCGGTTGCCCGCGTGGTCGCCGCCGCCGCCAATGCCGATGCGCCCGAGAAGTTCACCACCGCCCCGGTGGGTGCGGTCCAGAAGGTGCTCGACAAGGCCGGCTGGTCGGTCGGCGAGGTCGACCTGTTCGAGATCAACGAGGCCTTCGCCTGCGTGACGATGTTCGCGATGCAGGACCTTGGCATCCCGCACGACAAGGTGAACGTCCACGGCGGCGCCACGGCACTGGGCCACCCGCTGGGCGCCTCGGGTGCGCGCATCATCACGACGCTGATCGGCGCGCTGAAGCACAAGGGGCTGAAGAAGGGCGTGGCGACCCTGTGCATCGGCGGCGGCGAGGCGACTGCCGTGGCGGTCGAGCTGGTCTGACGGCTGCCCGCGGCTCGTCACGGGCTCGGGGCTTCGAGACGGGCCCTCAGCCCGAACGGGATTTTGGATGCGCGCACAAGCGCCGTTCGCGCTGAGGAGGAGGTGAAGCCTGGGGCTGAACCTCCGTCCCGAAGCGCGGCTTACGGGTTGCCCGTGCCCCAGAGCGAGTCTTCGCGGACGTAGCCGACGTGGCCGCCTACATCGAGCTTGCACCAGCCATCGGCGCAGTCCTTGAGCTTGCCGGTGACGTCGGGCTCGAGCTTCCACAGCAGGCGGGAATTGGCCTCGGGCTTTTCGCGCATGTCCACGGGAACGCCGCCGCGAGCCCCCTTCACGATGGCGCCGCGATCGCGCTTGAGAAAGCGGGCGAGCATCCACCCCCGCGCGCCCGAGGGATCCTGGACGAGCCGCCAGCCCTCCATCACCCGCAGCACCTTCATCGGCAGGTCTTCGCGGTGATAGCGGTAGTTGATCCGGTAATCCTCGCCCGGACCGACCCTCATATTCACGTCGCGCCCGCGCAGGGACGCCCAGTAGGGTACGCTGTCATCCGCGGCATGGGCCGGGGCGGCCAGCGGGCCGACCACGGCGAAGGCGAGAACGAGGGCAGCAAGGGCTCGGGCTTTCATCGCCTCTCTTTAGCCATGGCGGGGCGAGTCCCTCAAGCCTGTTGACCCTCCCTCCCCCACGGGCCTAGCGAGGAGGGCATGGCCCGTTTCTCCCTGCCCTCCCGTCCGCGCGTCGTGGTGACGCGCAAGCTCATGCCGGAAACCGAGCAGCGGATGTCCGAATTGTTCGACGTGCGGCTGAACACGGCCGACCGTCCACTGACCCGCGACGAACTGTGTGAGGCAGTTGCCACCGCGCATGTCCTCGTGCCGACCATTACCGATGCGCTCGATGCCGAACTGATCGGCCGGGCCGGAGCGGACCTTGGCCTGATCGCGAATTTCGGCGTCGGCACCAACCACATCGATCTGGCCGCCGCGCGCGAGCGGCGGATCGCGGTGACCAACACCCCCGGGGTGCTGACCGACGACACGGCGGACCTTGCCATGGGGCTGATCGTGATGGCGGCACGGCGCTTTGCCAACGGCATGGCCGTGGTCCGCGAAGGCACCTGGGCGGGGTGGACCCCGTCGACCCTGCTGGGCCACCGCATCGCCGGGCGGCGGCTGGCGATCCTTGGCATGGGTCGGATCGGACAGGCCGTGGCGCACCGCGCGCGCGCCTTCGGGCTGGAGATCGTCTACCACAACCGGCACCGTCTGCCGGCATCGCTGGAGAACATGCTGGGCGCACGGTACGAGCCCGACCTCGGCCGCCTGATTGCCGGGGCCGACATCCTTTCGCTGCATTGCCCGTTCAGCGCGGAAACCCGCCACGTCCTTTCGGCGGAGCGTATCGCGGCGATGAAGCCCGGTGCGATCGTGGTCAACACGGCACGCGGCGAACTGATCGACGAGGCGGCGCTGGCCGAGGCACTGGTGGATGGCCGGCTGGCCGCGGCCGGGCTCGACGTGTTCGAGAACGAGCCGGCGCTCGATCCGCGCCTTGCGGCCGCACCCAACCTCGTCGTCCTGCCGCATCTGGGGAGCGCCACATACGAAGGCCGCTCGGCCATGGGCGACCGGGTGATCGCCAACATCCAGTCATGGGTCGATGGCCACCGGCCGCCCGACCAGGTTCTTGAAGGGCTGGTCTGAGCCTTCGCCGGGCGGGGTGCGGAACCCATTCCTGACAGTGCTTTGCCGCGGATTTCCGCAGCCGATGCTGCGCCCCCGCTTGCACGCGCCGGGGCAGATGTCCTAAGCGCGGCGACGGAAACGGCACCGGGAGACCCGGGCCGCAGGAGGGACTGCTGATGACCAAGTGGACCGCGCGGCTTGCTGCCGCCGTGGCGCTGATCGCGCCGGTTGCCGCGCACGCGCAGGAAGGCCTGAACGATGCCGCCGACAGCGGCGACACCGCCTGGATCCTGATCTCCTCGGCCCTTGTGCTGATGATGGCCGCGCCGGGGCTGACGCTGTTCTACGGCGGGCTGGTGCGGGCCAAGAACTTCCTCTCCGTGCTGGTGCAGTGCGGAGCGATCGTTGCCGTTGCCTCGCTGCTGTGGATCCTGGTGGGCTATACGTTCGCCTTCGGGCCGGTGAGCAGCGGCTGGATCGGCGGGGGAGCGCTGGCCATGTTCAACCACCTTGGCAACGTGCGCGAGGGCTATGCCGTGCCGGAGAGCGCCTATGCGCTGTTCCAGCTGTGCTTTGCCGCGATCACCCCGGCGCTGATGGTGGGTGCCTGGGTGGACCGCGCCCGGTTCGGCTGGGTCGTGCTGTTTTCGGCGCTGTGGGGGCTGGTGGTCTATGCCCCGGTGGCCCACTGGGTGTGGGGCGGCGGCTGGCTCGCCTCCAAGCTCGGCACGCTGGACTTCGCCGGCGGGATCGTGGTCCACACGACGGCCGGTGTCTCGGCGCTGGTCACGGCCATGCTGCTGGGCAAGCGCAACGGTTTTCCGAGGACCCTGATGCTGCCGCACAGCCCGGCCCTGACCATGGCCGGCGCGGCGCTGCTGTGGGTGGGCTGGTTCGGGTTCAACGGCGGATCGGCGCTGGCCGCGAACGATGATGCTGCGGCGGCGATCATCAACACCCATGCCGCCGCCTGTGCCGCCGCGCTGATGTGGCTGGCTATCGAGCGGTTCAGCGTGGGCAAGCCGACCTCGATCGGCTTCGCGACCGGCGCGATCGCGGGGCTTGCCACGGTGACACCGGCGGCCGGCTTCATCTCGCCCGGAGCGGCCGTGCTGTTCGGCGTGGTGGCGGCCTCGGCCTGCTATCCGATGATCCAGCTGGTGAAGTTCAAGCTGCAGATCGACGATTCGCTCGACGTCTTCGCCGTGCACGGCGTGGGCGGGATGATCGGTTCGCTGCTGCTTGCCGTTTTCCTTGCCCCGGAGCTGGGCGGGACCGGCTATGCCGAGGGCATGACCATGGCCAGCCAGCTCGCCGCGCAGGGGATCGGCGTGATCGGCGTTGCCGTGTTCTCCGCCGTGGCGAGCGCGCTGCTGGCGATCGGGGTGAACCTGGTCCAGCCGATGCGGGTGAGCGAGGACGAGGAGCGCGAAGGCCTGGACCTTGCCAGCCATGGCGAGCGCGCCTGGGAAATGGACTGACAGACGAGCACCGGGGCGGTAGTCTGAGCGGGTGACCGCCCCGCCCCGCCCTGCAACCGCCGTGACCGGCGCGGACGAGAGCCGCCTGTGCCTTTCGTGCGGGATGTGCTGTTCGGGAACGGTATTCTCGACGATCTCGCTGGACGGAGACGAGCCGGACCAGGCCGAGCAGGCCGGCTTCACGCTGGTTCCCGACCCTGAAGACGGATCCATCGGCGCAGCCCAGCCCTGCCCGCAGCTGGAGGGAACGGCTTGCCGGCTTTATGGCGGGTGGCGCCCGCGGGCCTGTGGCGGTTATGCCTGCAAGGTGCTCGACGGGCTGCGCGGCGGTGCACTCTCGACCGAGGAGGCCATGGCGCAGATCGCGGGGATCAAGGCGCGGATGGCCAAGCTCCTGCCGGACATGGGCGGACGATCTTTGCGCGAACTGGTGGCCAAGGCGGCGGAGCTGACGCGGAGCAAGGCCATCACACCAGAGAATGCGGCGTGGATCATGGCCATTGGCGCAGTCAACCGAGAGATTGACCAGAAGATTCGCCAGCCTGGACAAAGCAGCTTTCGCTGATCGCGATCATGCCGTTTTGGCGTTCTTTTATTTAAACTTACAGTTACTTATAAACATGCGATTGCACGATTACGCTCTTTTGCTAGCATTGTGCGGTGACTGCCGGGCCATCCATTTCATCAACGCTGTGCCTCGCCTGCGGGATGTGCTGTGCGGGGACCGTCCACAGCGTTCTGGCCCTGCACCCGGATGAGGCCGAACCGGCTGCGGCGGCGGGGTTCAATGTGACGCTGGACGGGGGCGACGGGCAGCCCTACGCCGCCCTGCCCTGCTCGCATCTCGATGGCACGACCTGCACGATCTACGACCAGTGGCGGCCGAGAACCTGCGCGGACTATCACTGCAGGCTGCAGCTGGCCCTGCGCGACGGGGCGGTGAGCCTTGACGGCGCGCTGGCGGAAGTTGCGCGGTTGAAGGCGCTGATGGCCGCACGCCTGCCGCAGACGGCCGGGCGCCCCCTGCGCGAGCTGGTGATCGAGGCGGCCGAAAAGACCCGCGCCGGAGCGATCACGCCGGAGGAGGCGCGGCTGATCGTGGAGGTCGGCGTGGTCAACCGCGAGCTCGATCGGGTGATCCGATACGACCACCAGGGCACGTTCGAGCTTTAGACGGCGCTCAGTCCCCGGTCAGGATGCGATCGACCAGCTGCTTCACCGTGGGGGTGAAGTTGTTCGAATAGAACGGATCCTGCTTGAAGCGGTAGGCCGCATGGCCGGCGAACATCAGGTTCTGGTCGATGTCGCCGCCGTGGGCGATGTCCTGCAAGGTCTTCTGGATGCAGAACGAGCGCGGATCGGCGAGGCGGCCGGTGGTGTAATCGTCGTGGTCCTTCCACGAGGAGAAGCCGCAGTGCGACAGGCAGCCCATGCAGTCCTTCTGGTCCTGCTGGATTTCGGCCCGCTCGGCCGGCGAGACGAAGATGATCGTATCGTCAGGGGTGCGCAGGCCCTCGGTGAAGCCGCCGCCGAACCAGGACCGCGCGCGGTCGCGGTCGGCCGGGGCGACCCAGAAGTTCTTGCCCTTGACCCCGACATCGAGCTGCACCGTGTGCTCACCGGCGGAAACCTTGGAATAGGGGATCTGCCGCAGCGAGCGATCTTCGAGGTTGCGCAGGAACGGGTTGCGCACGGCCGAGCTGTAGAACCCGGTGGGCGAGAAGCGGTGGAGCAGGACGTCGCCCGGCTCCAGCGTGCGCAGATGTTCCTTCCAGGCGAGCGGGATCGGGCTTTCCTCGGTCAGCAGCGGGCGCGTGCCGAACTGGAAGGCGATGGCGCCAAGCTCCGGATTGTCGATCCAGTTGTCCCATTCGCGCAGGAACCACACGCCGCCGGCCATGACGATGGGCACCGAATCCGGCACCCCTTCGGCCCGCATCGTATCGCGCAGGGCCTTCACGCGGGGATAGGGATCCTCCGGCTTGCGGGGATCTTCGGCATTGGAGAGGCCGTTGTGCCCGCCGGCAAGCCACGGGTCTTCATAGACCACGGCGGCCATCAGTTCGGCGACCTTGTGGTAGGCCCGCTTCCACAGCGCGCGGAAGGCGCGGCCCGAGGAGACGATCGGCAGGTAGTTGACGTTGAACCGCGCCGCGATTTCCGAGAGGCGATAGGGCATGCCCGCGCCGCAGGTCACGCCGGTGACGAGGCCGCGGGTGCGTTCCAGCACGCCTTCGAGAACCTGCTGGGCGCCGCCCATTTCCCACAGGACGTTGATGTTGATCGCGCCTTTCCCGCTGGCGATGTCATAGGCGCGGCGCACCTGTTCGACCGCGCCTTCGATCGCGTAGCGGATCAGCTCCTCGTGCCGTTCCTTGCGGGTCAGGGCGTTGTAGACCTGCGGGATGATCTTGCCCTCGGCATCGTAGCTGTCGGCATTGACGGCGCTGACCGTACCGATGCCGCCGGCCGCCGCCCAGGCGCCCGAGCTCATGTGGTTGGTTGCCGCCACGCCCTTGCCACCCTCGACCAGCGGCCACACCTCGCGGCCCCCGTAAAGGATCGGCTGAAGTCCCTTGAATGCCATCTTACCCTTACTTTCCAGTCGCCGTGGAGCCTGCGCCAGCGGCGCTTATCCGGCACGGCACAATGGCGGCGGGGTCTGGTCGCGGCCCCACAGCCTCAAACTTCGCATAGTATCCCGTCACGCTCGGTTTACGGACAAATTCCACCAAACGAAACCCCACCGCGGCGAATTCGCAGAACAGCAGCGCCGGCGGCATCCCGTGGAGATCGGTCGGCCGGTCCACGTCGACCACGATGACGCTGCCCCCCGGACGCAACGCTGGCCGCAGGTGCCAGAGGAAGGCATAGGGTTCAGAGACTTCGTGGTACATGTGGACCATGAACACCCGGTCGAACGAGTGGTCCGGCAGGCGCGGATCCTCGGGCAGGCCGACCCGGATCGAGACGTTCTCGAGCCGCTCCTTCTGGACGCGGACGCCCAGCCGCTCCATCGCGCGGGCGTCGATATCCTCGGCGAGGACGCGGCCCTTGCGGCCGACCCGCTCGGCAAGGCGCACCGTATAGTAGCCCTCGCCCGCGCCGATGTCGGCGACGCTGAAGCCAGGCTTGATCGCCGCGAGGTCCATGACGGTCTTCGCCTCGCCCAGGCTGTCGCGCTGGCCCTCGGTGGAGAACTGGGTCAAGCCGCGCTGCGAAACGGGGCGGTCGGCCTCGGGAAAGGCGCGGACGCTTTCGGGGCGGCCGGAATCGGCATCGGGAGACTTCGCCTTGCACCCGGCAAGGAACAGCGCGGCGCAAAGGGCCAGCGCCCCGGCCAGGGCGGGAAAGCTGGCCGGAACGGGGGCCGAACCGGGCGCCCCGGCCTGCATCAGTCGACGTCTTCCACGGCGACCTTCTCGCCGGTCACCCGCTGCGCCAGGGCCGCCGCCATGAACGGATCGAGCGCACCGTCGAGCACGTCGTCCGGCGAAGTGCTGGTCTGGCCGGTGCGCAGGTCCTTCACCAGCTGGTATGGCTGGAGGACATAGGAGCGGATCTGGTGACCCCAGCCGATCTCCGTCTTGGCGGCATATTCGCCCGACGCGGCCGCTTCGCGCTTGGCCAGTTCGGCCTCGTAGAGCCGCGCCTTCAGCATGTTCATCGCGATGTCGCGGTTCTTGTGCTGGCTGCGGTCCTGCTGGCTGGCGACGATGATCCCGCTCGGTACGTGAGTGATGCGCACGGCGGAATCGGTGGTGTTGACGTGCTGGCCGCCGGCGCCGGAGGCGCGGTAGGTATCGATCTTGAGGTCGGCCGGGTTGATCTCCACCTCGAAGGTATCGTCGATCACCGGATAGACCCAGACCGAGCTGAACGAGGTGTGGCGGCGCGCCGAACTGTCATAGGGGCTGATGCGGACGAGGCGGTGGACGCCGCTTTCCGTCTTGGCATAGCCATAGGCGTTCTCGCCCTTGATCAGCAGGGTCGCGCTCTTGATCCCGGCCGCTTCGCCCGCGTGGTAATCGACCAGATCGACCTTGTAGCCGTGGCGTTCGGCCCAGCGCGTGTACATGCGCTGGAGCATTTCGGCCCAGTCCTGGCTTTCGGTGCCGCCAGCCCCGGCATGGACTTCGAGATAGGCATCGTTGGCGTCGGCCTCGCCGGAAAGGAGGGCCTGCACCTTGTCGCTGTCGGCCCGGTCAGCCAGGGCAGCGAGGCTGGCGATGCCTTCGTCGATGGTCGCATCGTCGCCTTCCATCTCGCCCAGTTCGACGAATTCGACCGCGTCGGCCATTTCCGCGGTGATCGCATGGACCGCGCCGACCGATGCCTCGAGCCGGCGCCTTTCGCGCATCACGGCCTCGGCGTCCTTCGGGTTGTTCCAGAGGTTCGGATCCTCCACCCGGGCATTCAGTTCATCGAGCCGGCGCAGCGCGCGCTCCCAGTCGAGCGAGCGACGAACCAGTGCAAGGGCCGCTTCGATCCGGTCAATATGAGCCTGCCCTTCGGCACGCATGGCAAAGCACTCCACCAAACAAGAGCGGCCCGCTTAGCGGCACGCCGGTTTTTGTAAAGGTGGTGGGCGGGCGCGAGGGTAAAAGGGGTGGCCGAGCGGACGGAGGCCCCGGGGAAGAAAAGCGATGCTTCGCGCAAAGGTGCAAAGGCGCGGAGGGCTTGCGCTCGGCGGCGAGGCCGCGCTTCATCCGACGAGGTTTCCATGAGAGCCGCTTCGCGGCGGATTGTCCGTTCCTTTTGCGCCTATGCGCGAACCCTTACTTGCCCTTGAGCGCCTGCACCGCGGCGAGGGTGAGTTTCACGTGGTCGCGGTAGTCCATGTCGGAGTGGACCATGACGATCTTGCCGCTGCGGTCGATGACGTAGGAGGTGCGGGTGGTGAGGCCGGTGGCGACGCCGCCGACCTTGAGGTTGACGTCGTAGTCCCTGACGATCTGGGGCGTGGCCGAGGCGACGGCGAACTTGCCGCGACAGGCCTCGGTCGAGAACTTCTGCAGGGTGGGCAGATCGTCGTTCGACATGCCGATGATCGTCGCACCGGCCTGGTGGAACTGGTCGCTCGCCTCGGAGAAGGCGTGAGCCTCGAGGGTGCAGCCCTGGGTGAAGGCCTTGGGGTAGAAATAGAGGACGACCGGGCCCCTCCTCAGCGCCTGCTTCAGGTCGAAGGCGAAGGGCTTTCCGTCGAGCGCGCCCTGTGTGGCGAACTGGGGCGCCGTGGAGCCTACCGGCAGCGCAGCGCGCAGCGTGGAGGTGAAGAACAGCGCAGAGCCAACGAGGACCAGCGCGGCGAGCGAGAGGATGATGGGGCGAGCCATGGCGCGCAGGATGCACCGCCTTGGCTTGCTGGGCAATACGCAGTGCGACTGCACCGGACCTACAGGATGCGGGCCGGCCGCACGAAGGTAAATGGGCCCTCCCCCGACCAGTTGCGTCCATCGGGATACTGCAACTCGATCCCGGTGAGGTCGCTTTCGTCAGCGAGCGCCAGGTTCACGCCGACCACGGCCTGGCCGGTGCTCGCCTCCGCCTCCGGCGTGGTCTCGAAATGGGTGGTCGCGCCGCAGGTCGGACAGAAGCGAAGCGTGCAGTTGGGCGACGGCTTGTCAGCCCGGCGATATGATGCGGTGCTGCCGGTGACCCGCACCTCACCGGGCGCGAAATAGCCCCACGTGGCGCCGGCCTTGCGGCACAGGTCGCAGTTGCACCGGAACAGGTACGCAGGCCGCTGATCGAGTTCGACAGCGACCCCGCCACACAGGCAGGCAAGCCGCATGGATCAGTAGACCCCGCCCTGCTGCTCGATGAAGTCGGCCCCGGCTTCCTCGCCGCCGCCTTCGGGGACGCCATTGCCGGACTGCGTCTGGCGCAGCTTGCGGATCGCGGCGATCACCGCGTCGCGCTGGCTGGCGAGCTGGTCCTGCCGGGTGGCGCGCGGCGGTTCGGTATCGGCCTTGAAGGCCTCCCAGATGATCTGGGTGCGCGGATCGTCGGTCGGCTCCCCATCGAACACGCGCTTGCCGCTGGCACGATCGACCTTGACCAGACGGATGTCGGCCGGTGCCTCGAACGGGGTGTGATTCCAGCGGGCGCGGGTTTGCGTCACGAACTGCTTGAAGATCGGCGCGGCGAAGGTGCCGCCCTGTGCGTAGCCGCCAAGCGAGCGCGGCTGGTCGAAGCCCATGTAGACCCCGCCCACGATATCGCGCGAGCCGCCGACGAACCACACGTTGGTCGGGCCGGAGGTGGTGCCGGTCTTGCCGAACAGCGGCAGGCCGAGCGGCTGGAGCGTGGCAGCCGTGCCGCGCTGGACCACGCCTTCGAGCATGTGGACGACCTGGTAGGCGGTGCGCGGATCGAGGACCTGCTTGCCCCGGTTGGCGAGCCGCGGCATCGGCTTGCCATCGTATTCGGCCATGTTGCAGCCGGTGCATTCGCGGCCATCGGCGCGCCAGATCACCTTGCCGTTGCGATCCTGCACATAGTCGATCATCGACTGGGCATATTGCATGCCGTGGTTGGCGAGGGCCGAATAGGCGTTGACCATCTGCGCCACGGTGGTGTCCCCCGCGCCGAGCGCGAAGGAGAGGTAGGGGTCGTACTTGCCGATGCCGACCCGCTGGATCGTGCGCACGACCCGGTCCATGCCGGTATCGTTGGCGATGTGGATCGTCATCAGGTTGCGCGACTGTTCCAGGCCCCAACGCATGGTGTGAATGCCCCCCGAGCCCTTCATGTCGAAGTTGCGGAAGCACTTCTGGCCCAGCCCCGCGCCCTGGTAGACGCAGAAGGTCTGGTCAGGAACCATCGTGGCCGGGGTCATCCCGTAGTCCAGCGCGGTGGCATAGACAAAGGGCTTGATCGTGGAACCGGGCTGGCGTTCCGCCTGGGTCGCGCGGTTGAACGAGCCTAGCCCCGCGTCGAAGCCGCCGGCCATGGCCAGCACACGACCCGAGTGCGGGCTTTCGACGACCATGCCGCCCGACACCTCGGGCACGGTGCGTACCGCCCAGGCATTTCCGGCGGGAGCGGAGGCGATCACGTCGCCGCGCTGGAGCGGATCGGGCAGGCCGACCAGCGGCGCGGTCGAGCCATCGGGGAAGCCGATCGTGGCGCTGCCCCCGTCCCGAGCGATGACGATGCCGACCCGCCAGTCCTGGTAATGGATCGACAGGTTGCTGGCGATGAGCTGGGTCTGCCAGTCATCCTCACCGATGCGGAAATGCGCGAGGGGGCCGTGCCACGCCTTGCCGGCGGCATAGCGCAGCAGGCCGGAGCGGAGGGAATCCTGCGCCGCCTTCTGCAGTTCCGGATCGAGCGAGGTGCGCACCCACAGGCCGCCGGCGTAGACGCTGTAGGGACCGGCCTCGGCATTTTCGCCGTACTTGTCGATCAGGCGGCGGCGCACCTCCTCAACGTAGTAGCCAACCGAGGGATCGTAGCTTTCGACGCGGCGGGGGATCAGGCCGAGCGGCTGGGCCTTGGCCTGGGCCGCCTCTGCCTCGGTGGCCCAGCCGTTCTTGACCATCTGGTCCAGCACCCAGTTGCGCCGCTCGATCGCGCGATCGGCGAAGCGGGCCCGGCTGTAGGTTTCGGGCGCCTTGGGCAGGATCGCGAGGAAGGCAGCCTCGTGGAGGGAGAGCTGGTCCACGTCCTTGCCGAAATAGGCCTGGGCCGCGGCCTGGACCCCGAAGGACTGCCGGCCGAGCGGGATCTCGTTCAGATAGAGCTCGAGGATCTGCTGCTTGTTCAGCACGCCTTCGATGCGCCGCGCGAGGATCATTTCCTTGAGCTTGCGGGTGACCGAATATTCGTTGCCGATCAGGATGTTCTTGGCGACCTGCTGGGTAATCGTGGAACCGCCGCGAGCGCGAGCGCCGGACCCGAACTTGGACGCATAGTCGATCACGGCCCCGGCCAGCCCGGTGTAATCAACCCCGCCGTGGCTCCAGAAGCTCTTGTCCTCGGCCGAGAGGAAGGCGTTGACGACGGGCTTGGGGAAATCGACGAAGCGCAGCTGCACACGCCGTTCGCGGGCGTAGGAGTAGACGATCTCGCCATTCACGCCGCGGACCATGGTGGGCAGCGGCGGCTGGTACGTCAGCAGACTGTCGGCCGATGGCAGGTTGCGCGCGATCGTGATCCAGACCAGCAGGTAGACCGCAACAACCGCCCCGAGCAGGCTGGCGGCAATACGGAACTGGCGATTGCCACCCCACATGTGCCGGAACCAGACGCCAAGGCCCGACAGACCGCTGCCGAGACCGCCGGCCTGCCTGCGGATGCGAAGGCGCAGGCCCGTGCGCGCGTTCGCACTGCTGTCCGGGCCGGTTGGCGGTGAGGTCTCGTCTGCCATATTCGCGCCCGCCTCTAGCACGCGGATTTGGCGTGAGGCGAGACTCTATCTTTCGGCTCGCCGCATTAGGATGCGCCAAGCCGGGCGAAGAACACGCGAATGGCGCTGGCGGTGACATCGGCGAAGGTCCGGCGGCCCTCGTCGGAGCCGAGTTGCGCCGCGTCTTCGGCGTTGCTGATGTAGCCGGCCTCGAACAGGACGGAGGGCAGGTCGGCCGACTTCAGGACGACGAAGGCAGCGGACTGAATACCGCGCTCGCGGAAGCGCAGCCGGCCCTGCCCTTCGCGCAGGACGAGCCGGGCAAAGGCCTGCGAGCGTTCGGCCGTCTCGCGCTGGGCGAGATCGACGAGGATGGCGGCCACGGCATCGCCCTGCCCGCCCATGGCAATGCCGTTGATCGCATCAGCGCGGTTTTCACTGGCGGCCAGGCGGGCGGCCTCCTCGCTCGAACCGCGGTCCGACAAGGTGTAGACCGTGGCACCGCTTGCCCCGGGATTGCCGGCGCTGTCGGCGTGGATCGAGATGAACAGGTCGGCCTTGAGCCGCCGTGCTATCCCGGCCCGTTCCGGCAACAGGAGGAAGCGGTCGTCCGCGCGGGTCAGGGCGACGCGCAAGCCCCCTTGCCGCAGCAGCGCATCGCGCAGGGCAAGGGCGAGCGCGAGGGTGATGTCCTTCTCGCGCGCGGCGCCGCTGCCCGCGCCGGGATCGTGGCCGCCGTGACCGGGATCGATCACGATGAGCGGGCGGCTCGCATCGAGCGGGCCTTCGACGCGGGGCAGGCCGATTTCGCCGGCCGGGGGGAGTTGCAGCCGGATGACGTAGTCCCGTCCCCGCCCGCCCGCGCCAAAGCCGGAATCGAGCGCCAGCAGCGCGGCGAAGGTGGCCAGCGGGGCCAGCACCAGCAGCGAAAGCAGGAGATAGCGGAACGCTGCAGGGCGGTTCATGCACCCATGGTTAAGGCTTTGCCCGCTATGTCGCAATCGTTCGCTCGACACGGAGCCGGCCGGAAGCCCGGCTCCATCAAGGTCTATCGGCCTTGCCGCGCGAACGAAGCGATGCTACGCCACCTCACCCGGGGCAGGCCTGCCGCGGTCCTCCCGTGCCTCCCTTGCGCCAAACATCTGGCGAAAGGCGCATCTACGAGGCGGACCGCCGAAGGAACCACCCGGAAGAGCCGGCCACAAGCGTCCGGATCCAATCGAGTTGATGCTGGATATGAGAAGTTTTTCGCCGACCGTTGCCCAAGCCCCCGCCGGGGGAATGGCGCGCGGCGCGGCGGACGGATCGCGCGTAGCGTCGCGGTCACAGGCGCGTTCGATTTCGCCGCGCCCTTCCCGTTCAGCAGTCACACCAGTCGCAACCCACCTTGCCGTTCGTGTTGCCGCGCCTTTCGCGCTGCGTCCGGGCGGCTTCCTGCATATGCGCGCCGCCCTGCCCATCACGGCACGGGAGCGGCGCGCCTGGAGATCATTTGATGACAACGCGCATGCTTATCGATGCGCGCCACCCGGAAGAAACCCGGGTGGCGGTGCTGAAGGGCAACCGGATTGAGGAATTCGACTTTGAATCTGCCGAACACAAGCAGATCAAGGGCAACATCTATCT
>Ga0068852_100000581_pt1 | contig 24093 bp, 23 predicted proteins | sample KBSCornC22_FD_66594 | JGI IMG/M metagenome (GOLD analysis project Ga0068852, IMG submission 66594) | Corn rhizosphere microbial communities from Kellogg Biological Station, Michigan, USA - KBS Corn C2-2 | ecosystem: Host-associated > Plants > Roots > Rhizosphere > Soil ... | reverse complement strand
GTGTTTGAATGAATAGCGAAGCAATCGTGTAGTAGCTGAAGTTAATTATTTTTTAACGAAAAAGGCCGGTTTTTTAAACCGGCCGTTGGTAGATATCGCATGTTTTTGACCTCTCTTTAGTCGTAATAGGAGAATGTCGTCGACACCTGGAAATGCTTACCGCTGTCTTGCCCCGATTGCCAGAGCAGATCACCCGACCTAAGGGTCGGTCTCCCTTTGGCGTCGTAGGTATAGGTATAGCTGACATCGTAATTGACGCCGTCACCTGTACGAATATTCCGGTGGGGATTGTTTAGCTGTATTTTTATTCCGGGCAGCAGGTAAAGATGATGGTTCTGATCCGAGTGCAACAGCGTGAATGCATCTACATTTATCCTGTCATCATAATTCTCGAACCTGTCGGTAAATAGCGCTTCTGTCTGTGATCCTATTGCATGATAATGGGTGGTCAGCTCTTTGAGGTTGCCATCGGAATAGTAGCTAAGGAGCAGGGTTTGTTCAGGGACAAAGCCGCCATCAGCGATTTTTAGTACCCAATCCAGCTGCTTCAGCTGATGGGTGGGGGTGTAAGTAAGATAGGCCCTTCTGTAGTTGATACCATTCTTATCAGTGATATTGATCGTCACGACGTCGTCATTGAGATAGCTGTATTGAAGGATATCTTTGTTTGGAAGTATATTCATTTTCATCTGGAACAGCCGTTTATTGGAGTAGACCAGGTTGTAGACGCCCAGGCCCGAAGAGAAGCTGGCGTTGGTGATATAGCCCGAATCATTGTATTCAAAATGATAGAAAGGCGAAGGCAGGTGCGGTTCGTTGATGTCTTTTAGTCTTACCGCTGCAATGTCTGCAGGGTGGTTGGGTGGAGGCATCGGATCCTTATGGCAGGAGATGGCTGCCAGGGCGGCCGTAAGGATAAAAGAAGCCATTACCAGGTGTCTGATCTGCATAGGTCAATTTTTGCTCAAGTTAGCGCCATCCGGGAGGACCGGGAATCTCCCCTGTCCCAACGGCCGGGATGGCTTTCCCGCTGGCAATTTTACTGTCACATGTTCGATATTTTGTATATATTTATAGCGATCTGTCCATTTATTCCTTTATTCCTGCTGCCTGCTGATCCTCAAAAAGAAGCTTTTTATTCAATCACCTAAAACTCTACAGTATCATGAAACAGTTCCTGGTCCTTGCCGTTACGGTCTTCCTTACAGCATGCAACAGCAGCACGCCGGCGCCTACAGAAAACGCCAAAACAGACTCTTCAAAAATGAGAGACATTCAGTCACCGTATGCCATTAGCTATTCGTCGAAATTTACTATTGACGACCCAAAGAACGCGGAGTCCTTGCTGGCTCTCTGGAAGGCATTTGACAACGGCAATCTTAGTGCTGTAAAAGACTTATTTGCAGACACGGTAGAAATGAATTTCGCCGACGGCATGAAACTGCGTGGCTCCAGGGACAGCATTATTGCAGCCGGACAGGCGTATCGCAACTCGCTCGGCTCAGTGGTGGATAATGTCCATGCGATAATGGCCGTGAAGAGCACGGACAAGGATGAGCATTGGGCCCTGATCTGGGGGACGGAAAAGGATACCCATAAAGACGGCAAGGTAGACTCTACCGACCTGCAGGAGACCTGGATGTTCAAGGATGGCAAGGCTGCGCTGATGTATCAGTTCAGGGCGGATTACATGGCGCCCAAGGCAGCTAAGGGAAAGAAATAAATCAGGGTCTCTTTATGATCCTGTCATAAAACCCGCCAAAGTTGTTTTGACGTACGCCTTCTTCGCGGAAGAATTTTCCAGGGAAGCCGAGATCGATGGCGCTGGCTTCGTCCAGCCGCTTCAGGTGTTCCTGGGACAGCACGACTTCGACGGTCCTGAGATTTTCATGCAGCTGTTCCAGTTTGGTGGCCCCTACGATGGGTATGCATTCGAATGCCTGCTGGCGCGTCCACTGCAAGGCCACATGCGAGGGTTCTATGCCCAATCGCTCCGCTATGTCCATTACTACGCGGGTGATGCGTATGCTGTTGTCATCACGCCGATTGCTTTCGGGCTTGACGCGACCCTGGCCGCCACGGAGATATTTACCCGTAAGAGCGCCGCCGGCCAGCGGCGCCCAGGGGGTTACTGTCATGCCATAATGCCTGGCCATGGGTATCAGGTCGCGCTCGGGTGTGCGTTGCAGGAGACTGTACTCCACCTGCAAGGCAATGAACTGGCTCCAGCCCATGAGCTCGGCCAGGGTATTACCCTTGCTCACGATCCAGGCCGGGGTGTCGCTAATGGCTGCATAGTTGACTTTTCCCTGACGGATGAGGTCGTCGATGCCACGCAGCACTTCGTCGATGGGAGTGAGATCATCCCATATATGAAGGTAAAGCACGTCGATGAAGTCGGTCTGCAAACGTTGAAGGCTTTGTTCGACACTGCGCATCATATTCTTGCGACTGTTGCCGCTGGCATTGGGATTGGTGGTATTATCCTTTAGCGAATACTTGGTGGCTATTACAAAATAATCGCGATCACGGGGATGTATAAATTCTCCGATGATCTTTTCACTGGTGCCCAGCTTATAAATATTGGCGGTGTCCAGGAAATTGCCGCCTGCATTGGCAAAAGCTTCCATAATTGCAAAGCTCGTTGGCTGATCGGCGCCCCATCCGGACTCGGTGCCAAACCCCATTGTTCCAAGGCATAATTCGGAAACTTTTAAGCCGCTGCGTCCCAGTAATTTGTAGTTCATAATGATCTTTATTCAGAAAAGCAAAGGTACGACTCACTCCTGATTTGTAAACGCCTTCCATAGCAAGGCCACAAGAAGGCAGATAACGGCCGTGCCAATAAGTATTATCGCTATATCACCATGCATGGTGTTGGGGTTAATTTTTTACTTCCACAACCGTAAATTCCTTTTTTCCGCCTGGCACTTCCCAGCTGATCGTCGTACCTTTTTTTAATCCGAGAAGCGCCGTTCCAATAGGTGCGAGGACGGAGATCTTCCGCGCTTTTATATCCGCCTTGTCCGGCGTGACAAGCACAAGGTCCATTACGGCATCCCTGTCGGACTGCGTTATTCTTATTTTTGAATTCAAGCGCACTACATCACGAGGGAACTGGTCTTTGGTGACCAGCGTAGCCTTCCTTATTTCCAGCTCGAGGTCTGTGACGTACCGGGCATCCTCTCTTTTGGCATATCGCCCGTCGTTAAGAAATGCGAGGAGGACCTGATAATCGTCCTCTCTAAGTATCAATGGAGGTTCTATCGCTGACATAAGATTTAATTTTTATCTGTCGATCTGCGCCCTGCAAATCCGATAAGGACCAGCAGGGGTATCGATATTAATAAAAGACAATACCATTTGGGGCCGGAGGTAAATCCGGCCTTTATAATAATTACATTGATGAGCGCCCCTATAACAAGCAGCATTCCTCTTGTCGATGTGCGCTCGCGTTTTTGTATCATGCTACGGGGCTTTTGATGGAGCTTTTTGGTAACATTTTAGACAGCGTCGTTGCCCAATGTTTGGCCCTATCCTCAAGCTCGGGGATCTCATAAATGCTGTTGAGCGAATTCTTATAAAAGAGGACCAGGACAGGCGCTTCATCTCTCCTGAACTCAAACTCCAATGCGATGGATCTCAGGTATTCTTCGGGCCTGTTTTTTTTGTATTCATGACTGTTGATGGCAGCATATACCTTTTTTACCTTGCAGGAGACGACATCATCCAGATAGATGATACGGGTGTCGTATTCTTCGGTGTTTTCTTCCACGATCAGCAATTTTCTTTTGGGTCCATCCAGACCGATGACCTTGTCGCGTAATATTTCCTGACCTGTGAAAGACAGATTATGTGCTGTGCCGGCGGTCCTGAAGAAGGCCAGCATACTGTTGTTTCTTACTTTTAGTTGTCTATTATGCATGATAATTAGGAATGTTATGATGATAGAAATAGATAAAACGATTACTAATGCAATAGCTGAATGTGACATGTCATGTACATTTTGATAAAATGAGTTGGGACAGCCAAAGCTATTGACTGATATAGTCCTTGACTGATGAGAAAATGGGATGATATATAGCCTTTACGCTATGGAAGAAGGGCAGAAATCCTTAAAGGTGGAACAGGCATATAGCTCCCTGCAGAAAGGGAAGAATTCAGTGAAGCTATCGATATGACTATTGCCGTACATGGCGCAAACATACTAACTTAATCAATAGTTAACTACCCGCAATTCTTATTTATTAGTTAAATTCGGGGCTAAATCCCGGACGATGCTCAAAAAGCTACTTATCGCCATCCCTTCTATTCTCTTTTCACTCGGAACTTTATTAGCACAACAGTCCTCTCCCTATCGGATGACATATGACGACAGCACTTTACAACAGCAAAGCCAGTATACGCTGATGCCTTTCAACAGGCTGATACAATCCGCGGGGGCGGTCGTGACTTTCGGGGACCCTCAATTGGAAAATCATGCCCTCGACCTTGCGATCCTGCCGGACAGTCAGCATATTGCCATAGAGGATCGGTATGGAATAGCGGTGCTGGATGTACGTAATCAGTCTATACAGCGCTGGACTTTTCGGACGGAGTCCGATCCTGTGATGAAAAGTCTTATGAGCACTTACTCCGGGATAAAGGCATTCGGCTTTGACGGGCATACCTACATTACCTGGGGCGCCGGGAACACGCGCCAGTCCGCCCTCATCATCGCAGAATGGGATGGCTCAGGTATAAAGAATGTCAGCAGCCTGCCCATCAGCGCGGTGGCGCCGGCGGGTACCGCCCTGCCAAACGATATAGCAGTGAGGATGGAATCCGGTATCCCTTATCTGTACGTGGTGCTGAACGGGAATAACCAGCTGTTGAAAATACGGTTCACCGACAGACAGATAGTATGGACAGTCCCGACAGGCGTAGCGCCTTATGGCTTGCGCGTGGCCGGTAACAAGATCTATGTCACCAACTGGGCAGGACCGCTCGTCACCGACAGCAGCCTGGAGCATGCGGGGACGCCCTGGGGCAGCGCCTATACCAATCCGGTAACGGGCAGTACAGCCAGGGGCAGTCTGTCCATTATAGATGCGGAGACCGGCGGTTTGATAAAGGAGCTTTCTCTGGGACTTCATCCCAATGCCATCGTCCTCAGTCCGGACAGTCTTTACCTGTATATCAGTAACGGAAATAGCGACTATGTCAGTGTTGTCGACATCAAGGGGGAAGCAGTGATCGACAGCATCGGCGTAGGGCTGTTCTCGGGCAGCCTGACCTACTATGGCAGCAGCCCCAACGCATTGGAGGTGGATAGGACGGGGACCACCTTATATGTAGCGAATGGATTCGACAATGCGGTGTGTGTCGTCCGGCTGGGGGCCAACGTTGCCACTCATGGCGAGGGCAGGAGCATGGTAAAGGGATATATCCCTACGGAGGCATACCCTGGTGGTCTAACCCTTCTGGGAGGGCAGCTGTATGTAACCAACCTGGAGGCAAAGGGCTCACGCGTCCTCTCGTCGTCGAATAATGCCTATTCCATTCACCAGGAGCTTGCTTCCCTAAGCATCATACCCATTCCGAAAGCCAGGCACTTGAAAGGCTATACAAAGCAGGTGCAGAAGCAAAGTCTCTCCTTCCGGATAGCTCTGACCAACCGCGCCCCACGCCGGCAAGTGGCTCCCCGGCCTGTTCCGGAAAGGATCGGAGAACCTTCCGTGTTCAAACATGTGGTATATATCATCAAAGAAAATAAAACCTATGATCAGGTATTTGGCGATATACAGCAAGGCAGGGGAGCGCCGCACTTATGTATCTATGGCGACAGCGTTACACCCAATCAACACAGGCTGGCGGGAGCGTTTTGTCTGATGGACAATTACTACGCTGCCGGCAAATGTTCCGCGGAAGGTCACCAATGGGCTGACGCCGCCATGGCATCCGACTATATAGAGAAGAATGTGCGCGCGTGGTTCAGGAGCTATCCGCATCGCCAGGATGACGCCCTGGTCTATAATAAGAATGGATTTATCTGGAACAATGCGCTGGATCATGGCAAAAAGGTCCGCATATATGGGGAGGCTTGTTTGACAAAGTATGACCATTCGCAGAAGTGGATCGATATTTATCAGAAGTATCTGAACCACGAAGACCAGGGATTTGTCAATACTACGACTATTGGACGTATACGGCCTGTGATATCTCCAGCGTACCCGGATTGCGATAACATTGTATTTACGGATCAGATCCGGGCCGATATTTTTATCGACGACTGGAAAAAGGCGGAACAGATGGCGGGCGATAGTCTGCCCGACCTGATGGTGGTGTCGCTGCCCAATGATCATACGGCTGGTACTTCGCCCAACTTTCCCGTACCACAGGCCATGGTGGCGGATAATGATCTTGCCGTCGGCCGTATCATCGATGCCATTACCCACAGCCGTTTTTGGGACAGCACGGTGGTATTTATTACGGAAGATGATTCCCAGTCGGGATGGGATCACATATCGCCTTACCGGACGACAGGGTTGGTGATCAGCCCTTATTCGGTGATGGGGGGACGTCCTATTCATACGAACTATAACCAGACAGGCATGGTGCGAACGATAGAGCAGATACTGGGTATACCTCCCATGAATGTCATCGATGCCACCGCCCTGCCATTGTTCGATTGTTTCACTGCGGAAAGGACGGCTTACGCTTATACGCATACGCCTAATATTATTCCGCTGGATAAGATGAATAAGCCGCTGGCTGAGCTAAAAGGCAAAGAGGCCTATTATGCCCGCCTGTCCGCCAACCAGGTGTTCAAGGATGTGGATGGAGGAGAGGATGATCTGATGAACAGGATACTGTGGTTTCAGGCCAGAGGGGAGGAGAAATATCCGGGGCTTACGGTCCACAAATAGACGTATACGCTGCAATCGGTTGCATTTATTTTATATCTTAGGGCAAACGACCATTCATGAAACGTCTTGCCATTACTCTCCTGCTCCTGGCCATTCTTGCCGGGGTCGATGCCCAGCATTACCGCAACTTCAAGTCAGCCATCTATTGCCGGGCCTATGAGGTCAAGCTGATGGCGGACACTACCAACTATTTAAAACCCATCTGGAACGAGATCACCCGGCAGATGAAGGTGGATAAGATATATCTCGAGACCCACCGGGACCTGCTGGTCGTAGGCCAGCCCACATTGGACATCGCTAAAAAATTCTTCCGTGACAGGGGGGTAGCTGTTGCGGGCGGTATCACCTTAACCATCAACGAACGCAATCGCTTTCAAACTTTTTGTTACAGCAATCCCGAAGACAGAAGAAAGGTAAAAGAGCTGAGTGAATACACGGCAAAGAACTTCGATGAGTTTATACTGGACGACTTCTTTTTCACCAACTGCAAGGATGACGGCGCGATAAAGGACAAAGGCAACAAGAGCTGGACGCAATACCGGCTGGACCTGATGGCGGAAGCCGCACAGACCCTTATCGTGGGGCCTGCGAAGGCGGTCAATCCCAAGGTAAAAGTGGTGGTTAAATATCCCAACTGGTATGAACATTTCCAGGGGCTTGGATTTAATCTCGAGAAAGAGCCGCGTGTTTTCGACGGTATTTATACAGGCACCGAAACAAGGGATGCTGTGCTGTTTGCGCAGCATCTGCAGCCTTACCTGGGATACAATATCTTCCGCTATTTCGAGAATATAGCCCCGGGCAGGAATGGTGGCGGATGGGTGGACCCGGGAGGAATGACCACGGCCGACAGGTATGCGGAACAGCTATGGATCACTCTTTTTGCCAAGGCGCCTGAACAGACCCTCTTCGATTTCAGGCAGATGAGCCGTCCGATCTATCCTTCCGACCGCGCGCCCTGGCAGGGAACGAAGACAAGCTTCGACTACGACGAAATGAAGAAACCCGCCACGATAGCGGGCATCGCAGGCTATACCTTTGAAAAAGTAGACAGTCTGCTGGGATTCCTGGGCAGGCCCAAAGGCATCAAAAGCTATCGGCCCTTTCACTCCGTGGGAGAGGATTTTTTACAGAATTACCTGGGCATGGTGGGGCTGCCGATGGATATGCAGCCTGAATTTCCGGTGGAGGACAGCCTGGTATTACTGACGGAAGAAGCCAGGTTCGATCCCGCCATCGTAGACAAGATCAAGAAGCAGCTGCTCACGGGCCGGACGGTGGTCATCACTTCCGGACTGTTAAAAGCCATACAGGATAAGGGACTCAATGATATAGTCGAGCTGCGGTGTACGGACAAAAAGGCGTTGGTGCAGGATTTCACGGCCAGCGGCACTTTCCGGCTGATACATACGGATAAGCCCATTCTGATCCCTCAGATACAATACCTGACCAACGACTCGTGGGAGATAGCATCCGGTGTCAGTGGCGCCAGCGGCTGGCCCCTGCTGCACGAGGCGGATTATTCAAAAGGGCATCTGTATATCCTTACCATTCCGGATAATTTTTCGGATCTCTACAATCTCCCGGCCGAAGTGCTGAATAAGGTCCGTGAAGTGATGTGCAAACAATTGAACGTGCAGCTGGAAGGCCCTTCACAAATAAGCCTGTACCTGTACGACAACAATACCTGTGTCGTCGAATCCTTTTTGGATAAGGAGGTGGAGGTTAAGCTCGTGACGCCCAGGCAATTTCACCAAATCACGGACCTGGGCAGCGGGCAGATCTTCGATGGCGAGCTGAGGAAACCGGGCCTAAGCTATATAGAAAAAAACCTACAGGAAAAGTACATATTTCCGCTCGTCATAAAGCCGCATTCATTTCGTGTATTCCGGTTGGAATGATCTATATTGGACGCTGACCAATGAAGAACATCTACAGGAACCGCTGGAAGCGGTTCGTCCGAAGGACAGACATTAGCGATGTGGGGGAATCGAGCTATTTTTTCAAGCGCTACCAATTCCCGCACTTTATATTATGGCTGCTGATGCAGCTGATGGGTGTATTTTCTCAGGCCAGTGATAGATCCAGCATGAGGGTGGCGCTGCCGACGAAAAGGAAAGGGTGCAGAATGGGTAAGGACAATCAGATGTAGCCTGTCATTCATCCAAGCATGTCACCACAACTCCATCGGGAAGCACCGAACAGTCATCCGTCAGCGGTACACGAGATGGCTCGTCCTTTGAGAATGCCATCGTCATCCAGGAAAAACATGAGGGGCCGGGTGTCGATGCGGAATATAAGTGGATACGTCAGCACTATCCGGGTAGCAAGACAAAGAGCCAGGCCCTGACAAACAAGAATGGCAAGCCCTATGATATCCTTACGATACAGACGGCCGATGGGACGGAGAAAAAGATATATTTCGATATATCTAATTTCTTTGGAAAATGGTAAGTGCGCCGGTCCTGGCTCATTCCCGTTGAATAATTTTTACAATCTGATAATTTATTATTATTTTTAATGTGACTTTCCTGTAGAAGGTGAGCCGGCCCTTTTATTTATACCTGCTCCTCCCAACCACTACCTGTTGAACATAGCCTGATTTTACCTAAAACGATTGCATATGAAAAAGTTCCTCTTTTACTCATTTGTATTCCTGGGTCTTTCCTTCATTCCTGTAAAAAATGCAAGCTCTCCGGCGAAAGACGCCCTCACAAAAAAGGAAAGACAATATGCCGTTAAATTCCTGAAGGAGACGGAAAATGATGTGCTTTCCAAGATCAAGGGATTGAGTGAAGCGCAATTGAAGTTTAAGCCTGCTCCCGACCGCTGGAGCGTGGAAGAATGTCTCAAGCACATCGCCATTACCGAACAGGCTTTGTGGCATATGGCTTCGGATACGCTACAGCAGGCCGCCACTCCCGATAGACGCAGTGAGGTCAAAGTCACCGACGAGCGGCTGGTCTCCATGGTCGAGGACCGAACGAAAAAAGTGCAGACTATGGACCCGTTCAAACCGGAGAATACTCCTTTCCAGTCCGCGGAAGATGCAGTGGCCTCTTTCAAGGCCAATAGGGAAAAGCTGATCTCCTATGTTAATTCCACGCGGGACGATCTGAGGGATCATGTGACTACTATGCCATTCGGGGCCATCGATTGTTATCAATTCATCTTATTCATTGGAGCCCACAGCAACCGGCATTCCCAGCAAATAGCAGAAGTTACGGCTGACCCGGGGTTCCCGAAAATGTAGCAGCATCTAAAAAGTTAGATTATGAGTAAACACCTTTTATACCTCAGCGGGTTGCTGCTGATGACTGCTGCTGCCAGCGCCCAGGCTAAAAATTATAAGGTCGTATTTGACATGTCCAGTAAAGACACTATCAATCAGCAGGCCATCGTCAGGGAGATAGGTCTTATCACAGATGCCAACCCGGATGCCCGGCTGGAGGTAGTGATCTATGGGCAGGGACTGGATCTGGCTGTAATAGGGCGTTCGATGCAGCAGGCCGCTGTGCAGAAAATAATAGCAGGGAACAAGGCAAGTTTTAAAGTATGTGAGATGACCTTAAAAAGGAATAACATTGACAAAAGCCAGTTGGTGCCAGGTGTGGAAGTAGTGCCGGATGGTATTTATGAGATCATATCGAAGCAACAGGACGGTTGGGGTTATATTAAGGTCGGGCATTAACCTTGTTAATGACTCAATTTCGCATTAGATTACCTGCTATTTTTGTGATAAATTGACCCTATGAAAGATCAAGGGTTTTTTATCGATTATCACGTTTGGGCGCATAAGAAAGTACTACAACAATTACCGGACCTGACCGCAGAAGACTGGAATAAGCAGCTGGGCGGCAGCTTCCCCACGATGAAGGTGTTGTATCAGCATATCATCGAAGCCGACTATCGCTGGCTGCAGCGGTGGAAGGGCGTGCCTTTTGCCGAAATCCCACCGGAATTGGTGGCGGACGGATATGTGAGCCTGCGAACCCTCTGGCTGCCCCTGCTGGAGGAACAGATATCCGAGACGAAAAGACGCCTTGCTGCCGATGCGGAGGAGCCGGTGCATTTTATTACGGGGAAGGGACTCCATGTTACACAGCCTTTCTGGCAGACGTTGTACCAGGTGGTCAATCACGGGACCTATCATCGCGGGCAGGTTGCCAATATGCTGAGAATGCTGGACAGGCAAGCCGTAGGGACGGATATATTCCTCTTCTTTCGGGAGTTTTTTCCGATTTCGTAAAGCATTTTTACCAGTTGCGGGCGCCGGGGAAAGAGGAGGGTGATAGTTTTGCGGCAAAGCAACTGACCGATGAAGTATCTCTTACTCGTTATTGTCTCATTATCAATTATATATACCACATCTGCCCAAAGTGGTAATATATCCGCCCCGAACAGCAATCCTGTCTCAAACAGCAACCTTAAGGACGACACAGACAGCGTACCCCGCAACGTCAAGCAATTGGACGAGGTCCTGGTGACATCGGACAAGACCCCTATCAGAAAGCCTGTAACCCTTGGAAAGGCCGGTCTGGCGCCCCTGGATAACCCCCAGTCCACCGGCATTGTCAGCAATACGGTCATCAAGGACCAGCAGGCCATGCGGCTGGGCGATGTGCTGAAAAATGTCAGCGGCGTATCGCTCACACAGCAAAGACTAGGCGTAGCCGAAACCTTCTCCGCCAGGGGATATACCATCGGGGTTTCCGGAAATACGGGCGGCATCTTCAAGAATGGCATCGTCAGCAATACCGCCGGCTTCCCCGAGGCCAGCACTCTCGAGTCGATCGAGGTGCTAAAAGGCAGCTCAGCCATTCTGTACGGCAATACCTCCGCCGGCCTCATCGTCAACATGGTCACTAAAAAGCCCCGCTACGACTGGGGTGGCGAAGTGTCGATGAATGCGGGCAGCTACCATCTGTATAAGCCTGTTGTGGATGTCTACGGTCCCATTACCAACAATCTTGCATTTCGTGTGGTAGGCACTTATGAACATGCCGACAGCTACCGCGACCAGGTTCATACACAACGGAAGTATGTCAATCCCTCCCTTTTGTACAAACTGGGAAAGAAGACCACTATCCTTCTGCAGGGCGACTACCTGGATGCCAATTTCACCCCGGATATGGGCATCGGCTCGCTGAATCAGAATATAAATAACATTATACCCGCCAGCCGCAGCCGCTATATCAATACCCTCTGGGCCTATTATCATTCCAAAACGGCATCCGGCTCCGCGGTGATCACCCATCAATTCAACGACAATTGGAAATTGAATTTCATTGCCGGCGGACAGATCGTGAATATAGACACATATGGAGCAGGTACACCCAATAACGCCATCGACAGTCTTGGCAACTGGAACAGGGCCCTTAGCCGCGCCCGCAGCAGGGAGGTCAATTCAACTCTGCAGGCCGACCTGACGGGAAGGTTCAAGACGGGAAGCATCAGCCACCAGGTGCTGATAGGTACAAGCTATGTCCGCATCAAAACACAGAGCGATGCATTCAGGCTTACCAGCAGTACGGGTGTCGTAGGTACCGCTTATGATAAGATCAATATTCTCGACATGAGCAAGTACGCACAACGTACAGATGTCCCCGATGCGATGGATACGGGCAGGACAGTATCGCCCAATTTCAACCTGGGCTATTATGTACAGGACCTTATTTCCATCACTTCCAAACTAAAAGTGCTGGCAGGACTGCGCTGGTCGTACCTGGAAACAAAGGCGCCCACCACGTATAATTATATAAAGAAGACGACGACGCTGGGTGCGAATGCCTATAACAATGCGCTCTCTCCCAAAGGAGCGATTATCTATCAGCCGACACAGGATATGTCCGTATATGCGGCGTATGCCAACAGCTTTACGGTCAACACCGGTACGGATATCTACAATAATCCCCTGAAACCCTCCATCATCGACGACTACGAGGCGGGTTGGAAAGGCATTTTTTTCAAGGGCAGGATAGGCGCCAATGTCAGCGTATACAGGATCCGGAATAGCAACCTGGCGCAGCAGGCCATTACCCTGGCGGATGGCAGCCCCAATACAAATACAAGTATTAAAGAGCTTACGGGCGAGACCACCAGCGACGGCTTCGACGTGGACATCAGCGGAACCTTGTCCAGCAACCTGTACTTCATCGCCGGATACGCATATAACAATGCCCGCTACACCCATTCCCCCGGCGGAAAGGGCTCTGTGGTGGAAGGGGAGAAGCTGAACAACAGCCCGCAGAATACCGTCAATACCACCTTGTTTTATACTTTTACCAACACCGCCCTGAAGGGATTGAAGCTGGGAGTCTCTGCGTTTTACACCGGCAAACGATTTGGCGGGAACCAGAATACGGTGGGACAAACCCCGGATTTCAACAGGCAGATTGCATTGAGCGACTTTACGACGGTGGATCTTTCCGCAGGTTATTGTTTCCGCCGGGTGAGCATACTGGCAAAGCTGTCCAATCTGACAAATACATTGAATTACCTGGTGCACGACCGGTACAGCATCAATCCCATTGCTCCGAGGTCGTTGCTGGTTACGGCATCTTATAAGTTTTAAAGGATGAGCCCGCGCCAGCGGGCTCATTTTTTCTAGAAGCGGTAGAATACGCCTGCCTGTAGCGTACGATTGAAAGCTTTAGCCGAAGGCTGGCCATCTTCCCCTTTTGCCAGCTTGGCAAGTCCGAAGTTGTAACGGACATCGATGCCAAGGGATGTAGAAGGGATGAAATAGCCTACACCAAGCGTCCATCCAAAATCGATCTTGTTGAACGACTCCTTCACATCTTCGGATACACCATTCATCTTCACTTTGGCGGAAAGCAGGTAGCCTACCTGAGGACCTGTCACGGCAAAGGCGCCGCTGGAGTGTTGATATTGCAGCAGCACGGGGAGGTTCAGGTAATTGAGATGGGTCTTGGCAGTGCCTTCGATGATCTCGTCGCCATCACCTTGCATTTCCACCTTCATTTTGGTTCCTTCAGCTGAGTAAAAAAGCTCGGGTTGCAGGCTTAAGTTACCCGCCAGCGGAATATTCGCTTGTACGCCACCGTTAAACCCGATCAGGGTGCTGGTGCCTTCCACGTCTTTTCCTTTTACGCTGGCCAGGTTTGCGCCGCCTTTGACGCCATAGCTGATGTGATCAATGCTGACCTGTGCATGGGTGAAATACGAAATTCCGGCGAGGGCAGCTGAGAGTAAGATCTTTTTCATAACAGTTTCTTAATTTTTTTTGCAAAGATGATGGGCGGGACATGGCGAGGGAAGGGATGGGTGTATGAACCCGCGCATACGGTGCATGAATTGTGCTAAACAAACTTTAGCGAAAGCCACAATGATCATAGACACTATCTTTGGCTCCTAACGAGAGACTATGAAAAGGAACAGCATCTATTTAGGAGGCTTACTGGCATTGGCCGGCTTGTCAGTGCTTCTCGCCTGGCGACGGGTGGAAAAGCCGGCTCCGCCCCGCCGGCCCAATATCATTGTGATCCTGGCAGATGACATGGGTTTTTCGGACGCAGGCTGTTATGGCAGCGAGATCCATACACCCAACATCGATTACCTGGCAGAGCATGGCATACGTTATACACAGTTCTATAATACCTCCCGGTGCTGCCCCACAAGGGCTTCATTACTCACGGGACTGTATAATCAGCAGGCGGGCATCGGGAAGATGACGGATGCGGAGGATGAGCCCGGCTACCTGGGGCATATCACACAAAATGCCGTGACTTTGGCAGAAGTGCTGAAGACAGCAGGTTATCATACCGCCATGTCCGGCAAGTGGCATGTATCCAATACCAATGGCCTCAAGGACCCGCAGGCGCAGTTGGACTGGCTGAACCATCACACCGAGCGGGACAGCTTTTCACCCCTGGAACAGTATCCTACCAGCAGGGGATTCGACAAATATTTCGGGACCATCTGGGGAGTGGTGGATTATTATGATCCCTTTAGCCTTGTCAGCGGCACTACGCCCATCACCTCCGTCCCAAAGGGCTATTATCACACCGATGCCATCAACGACACGGCAGTCGCCTATATCAAGGGCTATGCGCATTCGGATGCGCCTTTCTTTTTATATGTAGCGGAGAATGCACCGCACTGGCCTCTCATGGCGCTGCCCGGGGATATCGAGAAATACAAGGATACCTATAAAGTGGGCTGGGATGCCATTCGAAAGGCGCGGTATGAGAAGATGGTAAAAATGGGGCTGATCGATCCGGCGCGTACCAAGCTCTCACGCCGATGGAACGACAATCTGAGCTGGGAGAACAATCCTGACAAGGAATGGGATGCCCGGGCAATGGCTGTACATGCCGCCATGATCGACAGGATGGACCAGGGCATCGGGCGTATCATCAAAGCATTAAAAGAAACGGGGCAGCTGGACAATACCCTGATCCTCTTCCTTTCGGACAATGGGGCCAGCCCGGAGAACTGTGCAGCCTATGGGCCGGGGTTCGACCGGCCCAATGAGACAAGGGATGGACGGAAGATCGTATATGCGACCAAGAAAGAGGCATTGCCAGGACCGGAGACCACGTATGCATCTATCGGTCAGCGCTGGGCGAATGTCGCCAATACGCCTTACCGGTTCTGGAAGGCCGAGAGCTATGAAGGCGGGGTCCATACTCCGCTGATCGCATGCTGGCCTGCCGGGATTAAAGCAAAGAAGGGAAGTTTTAATGCGCATGTAGGCCATGTAATGGATTTTATGAGCACCTTTGCAGAACTGGCCGGAGCTAAATATCCCAGCGAGTACAAAGGCCATCCGATACCCCCGACGCCGGGCATCAGCCTCGTGCCCACATTTTCAGGACAGGCGACGCGGGGGCATGAGGAATTGTTCAATGAGCACTTTGGAGCCCGCTATGCACGCGAGGGCGATTGGAAGATCGTGTCCAGGGCCGGCAGCGACAGTGTCTGGAAATTATTCGACCTGTCGAAGGATGGTTCAGAGACCATAGACCTGGCCGCGAAGTACCCGGAGAAAGTGCGGCGCCTGGACAGCCTGTGGCGCGAGTGGGCCAACACACACTACGTATATCCTAAGCCGGGAGAGAAAAAAAGAAATTAAACATCAGATGAAATATTTTTGTAAGACAGCGCGTACCCTGCTGAGCGCGGGGCTTTTTGTTGCGGCTATCCTGCCCGCGAAGGGGCAGGTGAATAAAATGCCTGCTTATCCTCTGATCACACACAATACCTATTTCAGCATATGGAGCAATACGGACGAGCTGAATGGATCGGTGACACATCACTGGACGGGGAAAGACCAGTCCCTCCTCGGCATTATTCGTGTGGACTCCCATTACTACCGATTTATGGGGGCGCCGTCACCTACCTATAAGACCTTGATAGCAGCGGGGGATGAAGGCAATTATACCGCGCGATATAAAATGGAAGAAGCGCCGGGTACGGACTGGGCGAAACCCGCCAGCGACGACGGAGGTTGGCAGACGGGACAGGGGCCTTTCGGAGATCAGCGTGCTAAGACGGGCACCAGCTGGACGGGCAAGGACATCTGGATACGCCGTAAGTTCAATCTTGCAGCCCTCCCACAGGGCAGGCTGATGCTGAAGCTTTATCATGACGACGATGCGGAAGTATATATCAACGGCCAGCGCGTGTCGCGGCAGCGTGGTTCCAACGGAGATTATGAGATGATCCCTCTTTCCGACGAGGCGAAGGGAAAGCTGCAGACAGGGGAGAATTTGCTGGCCCTGCATTGCCGGAATACGGGCGGCGGCAGCTGGATCGATGCGGGATTGTCCGAAGAAGTGCCTGTCCTCGTAGAGGGAGGCGTGGCGGCGGCGAAGCAGACCAGCGTCGATGTGTCCGCTACACAGACTGCTTATTCATTTCATTGCGGACCGGTGGATTTGGAAGTATGCTTTACCTCGCCGCTGATATTATCCGATGTCGAGCTGTTGTCCATGCCTGTGTCCTATATCACCTATAAGGTCAGCTCCGGCGATGGCAAGCAGCATGCCGTGTCCATTTACCAGGGAGTGTCTTCCAATGTAGCGGTGAACCAGCCTTACCAGCCAGTGGAGGCAGTGGGTTACAGCAAGGACGGATTGAAGATATTGAAGGCAGGCACGTTGGAGCAGCCCGTACTGCAAAAGAAGGGCGACAATCTTCGCATCGACTGGGGATATATGTATGTCGCCGCCCCTGCAGCCGCCAATGCCCGGCAATATATAACCGACGACGCGGGAGGAGCGGAATCTTTTTTAAAGCATACCTATGGCTCTACCACTTCAACGGGCAGGCAGCGGATGCTGAACACCGTCTTCAGGCTTGGAAAGGTAGGGGCGAGCAAGGTCAGCAGCTATCTCATGTTGGGATATGACGACCTGTATTCCATTCAATATTTTGGCACAAACTTACGGCCCTGGTGGCGTAATGACTCCACCGCCACGATGGACGGCATGCTGGATCGGGCAGAGAAGAACTACAGGACCATTCTGAATAAATGCGGCCAGACGGATAAAAGGATCTTCGATGACGCCAAACAGGCGGGTGGCGAGACTTATGCCAAACTCTGCATCATGGCCTATCGCCAAAGCATAGCTGCTCACCAGCTGGTAAAAAGCCCGCAGGGCGATCTGCTCTGGCTGTCGAAAGAGAATTTCAGCAACGGCTCCATCAATACCGTGGATGTGACCTATCCTTCCGCTCCACTATACCTGGTGTATAACCCCGAGCTGCTGAAGGGCATGCTCAATGGCATATTTTATTATAGCGAGAGCGGCAAGTGGACGAAGCCCTTTGCGGCGCATGATCTTGGAACTTATCCCCTGGCCAATGGACAAACATATGGGGAGGACATGCCTGTGGAGGAATGCGGGAATATGATCATTCTGACCGCTGCTATCGCCAAGGTGCAGAACGACGCATCGTATGCGCGGCAGCACTGGAAGACCCTCACCACCTGGGTGAACTACCTGGCCGGGGCCGGCTTCGATCCTGGCAATCAGCTGTGTACGGATGACTTTGCGGGACATCTGGCGCACAATGCCAACCTGAGCGTAAAAGCCATTGTTGCCATCGGGGCTTATGCACAGCTGGCGAGGATGACGGGCGATGCGGAAGCCGCCGCCAAATACAGCGCTATGGCAAAGGATATGGCCGTCAAATGGATGGAGAAGGATTATGCAGGTGACCATTACGCGCTGGTATTCGACAATAAGGATACGTGGAGCCAGAAATACAATATGGTATGGGACCAGGTGCTGCATCTGGACCTCTTCCCTCAAAAGGTATACGATACGGAGCTAAAATATTATCTTTCCCATCAACAGGCTTATGGCCTTCCTCTGGACAGCCGGAAAACCTATACCAAGTCCGACTGGATATTATGGACCGCCGCGATGGCCGGCAGTCGGCAGGACTTTGAGAAGCTGATCATGCCTGTGTACAAGTTTGCCACGGAGACGCCTTCCCGGGTGCCGCTGAGCGACTGGCATGAGACTACCACCGGCAAGATGGTGGGATTCCAGGCACGCAGCGTGGTAGGCGGATATTGGATGAAGGTGCTTAAAGATCATTCGGCAAATAAATAGCTTCCGCATGTAAGATTCCGTCCCTCCGGCGCTACTAATATTGTAAAGCATCCGTCAGGTGACAGCACAAGAGCAGGAACATATATTCGGGGACTGGCTGGAACAGTATAAAGGTCTGTTCTTCAAGATAGTGAGGACCTATGCCGTCACGGCCATGGACATGGACGACCTGTTCCAGGAAATAGTGATCCAGGTATGGCGATCCATTCCTGCCTGGAAGCAGCGTTGCGCCGTCTCCACCTGGATCTACCGTATAGCCATCAATACCGCCGTAAGCTGGACAAGGAAGGAAAAGAAGCACCGTCAGATAGAAGACCTGGACGCTGTGCAGGTATTGGTGCCTGAGTCCGGCGCTGTGGTGGACGAGCGGCTGGCGTGGTTGTATGAAGAGATCCATCAGATGGATGTCATCGACAGATCCCTGACCCTGCTGTTGCTGGAAGGCTTTAGCTATAAGGAAATGGCCGTCATTATAGGGATCACCGAATCGAATGTCGGTGTAAAGATCAGCCGTATCAAAAAGAAGCTTATTGTCAGATCTCAAAAACAGGACCTTTATGGAATTGGAGGAAGTTCAACATATCTGGAGCAGCCAGAATAAGCAGATGCCATACAGCATCGATACGGCGGAGCTGCATCGACGCATACTGTCGGGAAAGGCAAGGGTGATGCATATCACGAACTTCGCGGAGGGGCTGAACATTGTGGTGGGCCTGGGTACGGGTGCGTTCACACTATGGACAAATACCACGAGTAGGCACCAAAGCTTTTTTATCTACTGCTATTCCGTGTGGGCGTTCATTGTTGCGATATTGATAATAGCTGCACGGATGCGGCGCCGGGCAGCGGGCAGGCGATTCGAAAGGAGCGTGCGGGGCGAGCTGGAACATGGGCTGGCTGTTGCGCGCTACCAGGTAAGGCTCTCTCAACTTTTGCGGTGGAATATCTTTGTCATAGGAGCGCTTGTCCTTTTTGGTTTGTGGGAGACTGCAAAACCGTGGTGGGCTACCGTAGGTATAATAACGTTCATGTCGCTGGGCTGGTATGTCAGCGGCTTTGAGAACAAGTACTACCGGCGGCAGAGAAGGAGACTGGAAGAGCTAAGAGACCTGCTCAACGCATGAGCATTTTCTCCAGACGGCTGTCACGATCATAAATATCGCTTCTGAAATTGAGCTTACCCTGTCTATCCACCCAGGCGGTGAAATAGACGATGAATACCCGGAAGGGATATTTTATGCTGACCCATTTTTCTTTGCCTGCATGCATGGCCCTGTGTATTTTTTCCGGGGTCCACTGGGGATCATCACGTAAAAGCCAGGCCGCCAGTTTCGCAGGCTCGGCCAGCCGGATACAACCGTGACTGAAGGCCCTGCTGCTCTTATCAAACAGGTCTTTGGCAGGTGTGTCGTGCAGATAGATGTTATAGCTGTTTGGGAAAAGGAACTTCACTCCACCCAGCGAATTCCATGGACCCGGCTTCTGGCGGACATAGCCGTCCTTCCACTCCATATGATGCCGGGCGAGATAGTTCTTGTCTTTTTTTATTCCCGGCAATACTTCATTTTTCAGGATGCCCGGCGGAACATTCCAATAAGGGCTGAAGACGATGTTCTTCAATGTGCCGGAGAATATGACCGTCTTATGAATCGCCTTTCCCACCACCACCTTCATGTCCCATAACAGCGAGTCATCTCTGTACATATGCAATTTGAATTCGGGGATATTGATCGCCAGGTATTCCCCCTGCACGGTGTCGGGAAGCCAGCGGCTTCGTTCCATATTGACCATGATCTGGCTGATCCTTTTTTCCAGCGGTGTATTCAGTGCTGTCATGAATGATTTACCGATGACGCCGTCCTGGGTCAAGCCCATCCGGTGCTGGAACTTTTTGACGGCATTTGTTAGCGTGTCGTCTGCTTTGTTACTCGTGTCGTGGGCGGACATGTCGCCAAGGATAAACAGACGCTGTTTGATCTCCTTTATGTCGGTGGGAGACAGCGGCTGCCAGGACCCCTGCTTCTGGATGGACGTGTATTTTTGCAGATATTTTTTTAAGAGAAAGTACTGTCTGAAAATCGGCTCTTTTTCTTTGGTCGAGGTGTCGGAGGAGCTGAGATAGGTTTGAAGCCAGTCAAGGTAGCTGATTTTTTTCCGGGGAAGGAACCAGGCCATCTTTGTTGTCTGAGACTCGGGCAGTCCTGCCCATGCCTTTTCCGCAAAATAGAAATACATCGACGTTAAAAGGAGTTCCTCTTGTAGCTCGACGTCTTTTGGCGCCTTCTCCATGCCCATCATCAGGGTATCCAGCTGGCTGGAATAAGGTATTTCACTGGTGACACCATCCGCCGACAATCGTCTGATCCTGTTATAAAGATTAGATGCCTGCTCGATCTGGCCTGTGCTGTCATGCCAGGCAAATGCATAATTGCGCGCGCGGTAGAATTGTCTCACATCGTTTGCATAGGGAGCAAGGAGACGGTGGGCGGAAAAAAACGAATCCAGCGCTACACTGTCGAACCTGTAATTGGATGGCTCGCTAAAAGCCCCGATCAGGGATGTATCGATGGATAACGGGGCAGATGTATCTCTTGCAGCCGTATCCCTGGCCTGATCGCCCTGCCGCGATGATCCGGAATGACAGGCCATGGCGATAAAAGGCAGGATAAATAGAAGCTTGTATTTCCGAGGACGATCCCGCATACTGCAATTTAATCATCTTTTAAGCGGGTATATTAGGGTTTGGCTGGAAAAGGATTTAAATTTAGTTAAGACTTTGCCCCAGGCTTTAAACTAAATCTTTTTTATGAGAACGCTGTTGCTGGCATGCATTCCGTTGCTGCTGTGCACGGAGGCGGGAGCGCAAAACCGATCCAACGAATACGGCGTACTTTCCCTGGATGCGGGTGCTTATTTTGCCCATCACCCCGGACATGATATTGTCACCTCTTTTCCCTATACCGTAACTTCTCTTACTTCGGGCGGCAGTACACAGAGCACGTTCAACGGATCGCTGCAAGGCAAGTTCACCAGTCCTGCCTATCTGGCGGGTTTGAAATTTGACTATGGATGGCGCAGAAGCGTTGTCGACCTGGGAGCGGGATTTTTCCGGGCAAATGGCGGTGATCACGGCGTCTATCTCAAAGCGGGTTATGGCTACAACCTTTATCTGGGCGGACTGGCGATACGGCCTGCTGTCGACTTCTACTACCTGATGGGTAAGGACAAGATGGGCACTCTCGACAATAGCCAGAAACAGATAAGTCTGCTGGGATTTATGGCCTATGAGCAGTACACCGTCTCGCAGGATGATGGCGACGGCGGTTCGTATGATGAGACTTATAATGCGGATCACCTGGATATCAACTACAGGCGATTCACCCTGCTGGGCAATCCAAAGATCGTTGTTTCGACGCCGTCGCTGGGCAGGTTGGTGGTCAGCCTGGAATTTGGCTGGCTGGTACAGCTCTATCAACGCTGCGACCTTCAATTAGAACAGACCAATACATCCCATGACGAGACCCATACCGTGGGCAAGGTCATGCTGGACATGAATGGGTCATTGGGTGGCGCTTTCGCGGCTATCAATATTGGAGTGAGGTTGTAGCTCCAGCCAGCCTTGGGTCATCTGCCGGCATGGCCGGCAGCCAGGTATCGCCAATCCTTTCGCGTGTCCACCATAGATGCCCTTTATTTCCCGGTGGCGCAAACTTATAATGATAGAGGATCGCCCGAATATAGCGGGGCGGCCGACCGGGGAATGGGTTGCCGGCAAAAAGGCCGACAACGCCGGGGTCATTATGCAGCAGCTTGCCAACCAGTGTTAACGTCCATGGATACTCGTCGGGCGTGGACATGGCGGCAAACCACATCTCCCAATCCAGGCGCAGCTGATAAGGGGCTATCTGCGGTGATGGCTTATCCAGCGCTACGGGCAGACCTTTGTAGGGATAGGCTTTCCAATCGGCTTTGTCGTCGGGAATGCTGTCCATCGTGCCTTCGAATACTACATTCAGCCGCTCTTTTCCCACAGATCCAAATGCGCCATATGTGTTGACCAGATTCAGCGGGTCGAAAGAGGTATTCATGATCTGATGGGACGACAGCATGTTGACCGCGGGCTGGATGCTGAGGAATCCTATGATGACGGTGATGATCCATGCCGTGATCTCCATTGGCCGGTAAGGCTCGGCATTCTCTATGGCAGCGGTGGCATGCCGGACCAGGACCCGCGGCAGTACTTTCGACAGGGCGCCGTCGTCGAAGCATGCCAGGGCAGGGACAATGGTCAGCCAGTTGAGAAAAGAATGATTGCCGCTGAGGATAAGGATGATCTGGAGGAGGATCATGATAATGCCCGACACGTGACGGGCTATTCGCGGACCGAAGGCAAACCATGGCGCGATGAGCTCCGCCAGCCAATTGAACCAGACGCCGGCCCGCAAGATCCAGCGGGGCAGGAAATGGAACCATCTGCTGAGAGGGCCGGGGATGGGTTGAGTCTCGAAGTGATAGTAGAGAGCGGTGGAGTTGCGCCAGACCTCATCCCCACGGAGCTTGATCAGCCCGGCGCCCAGCATGATGCGAAAGATGAGCCAGCGGAATAATACGATGACCTGGGTTGGGGGCGGTCGCCGGGGAAAAGGACGGGCATCCAGCAATGGGCAAAGGAAGGCGGCCAGAAAGCCCGTCTCCAGCAATTGTATCTCCCATCCGTATGAATACCATTCCTGTCCTACGTTGACGAAGGACATGTACAGGAACCAGAGCGCCAGGAGCATGATCGCATTGGCGTAGCCGGCGATGACGACACAGGAGAGGATCAATCCTATCCATGCGGCTACCAGCAGTGTGGCGTCGGAATGTCCCATCCAGAAAAGAGAGGGTAGGCGTATAAAACCTGTGGTGGGACCGAGGGCATCGCTGATGCGTTGGAGATAGGCGCCTGCGGGAAGCAGTCCGTCTGCGCCTATGAGGGGGATCACCTGGTTGATGGTTACGAGAAAAGCCACGGCATAGACCACACCAAGACATCTCAGTATGAGCCAGCGTGTGAGCCAGTATGTCGGGCGGCCATCCATTCAAATGACTGATAAGCAAATGTAGGACCCTGCGCTTATTTTCCCGTCGGATAGTCGTTGCCGGCACTCTCTTTCCTTGTCTTTATGGGACGAACCTCTATGCGGGCGCTCATAGTAAAGACAAATTCCGGCTTGCCTTTGGCGATATCGATGGCCTCGTCCATATCTTTCGCGAGGATGTGATAATAGCCGAGGGGTTGCGATATAGACTATTCAGGCATCGATGAACTGCTGTTGCTGTTAAGGGGAAAGGCCGGCTTTCCCGTCGCCCTGGTTGCGAATGAGTAACATGAATTCTTTCATTTGATAATTTTTTTATAGCGGACCGTCAAATTTGTATATTTAGCTATGCCTTACAGTGAAAAATTAGCCGACCGTATACGCATTGCCCTGATGGATATGGGTGTACCCAGGGTCGAAGAAAAGAAAATGTTTCGCGGACTTACATTCATGGTGAATGACAAGATGTGTATCAGCGTAGGTCCCGACAGGATCATGTGCAGGGTCGATCCGGAG
>Ga0068852_100000577_pt1 | contig 24126 bp, 24 predicted proteins | sample KBSCornC22_FD_66594 | JGI IMG/M metagenome (GOLD analysis project Ga0068852, IMG submission 66594) | Corn rhizosphere microbial communities from Kellogg Biological Station, Michigan, USA - KBS Corn C2-2 | ecosystem: Host-associated > Plants > Roots > Rhizosphere > Soil ... | reverse complement strand
CTCGCGAACCGTGGCCGCGGGAGCCTGGTGCTGTCGATGTTCAGCCACTCGCCCGACGCTGCCCGCGATTTCGTCCAGGGCGCGGCCGCCTACCACGGCCGGATGCTCGTGCTGAACCGCGACAACGCCGCCGAATCGACCGGACATGGTTCGCCGCTTCCGGTCCTCGTGCACGGCGGGCCCGGCCGCGCCGGCGGGAGCGAGGAAATGGGCGGCGTGCGCGGGGTGAAGCATTACATGCAGCGCACCGCCCTCCAGTCGACCCCGTCGATGATCGCCGCGATCACCGACCAATATGTGCCCGGCGCGCCGAAGCACGTCATCTCCGTCCACCCGTTCCGGCTGAAGATGAGCGAGCTCCACATCGGCGACACATGGGAGACTCCGAGCCGCACGATCACGCTCGCGGACATCGAGCATTTCGCCGAGTTCACCGGCGACAAATTCTACGCGCACATGGACGAAGAAGCGGCGAAGGCCTCGCCGATTTTCGAGGGCCGCGTCGCCCACGGCTACCTGCTCCTGAGCTTCGCCGCCGGGCTATTCGTCGATCCCGATCCGGGACCGGTGCTCGCCAATACCGGGCTCGAGAACCTCCGCTTCCTGACCCCCGCTTACCCGGGCGATTCGATCCGCGTCGAGCTCACCGTCCGGGCCAAGTCGATCAAGTCGGAGGACACCGGCCAGGTGCGGTGGGCAGTCGAGGTGTTCAACCAGAAGGATGAGCTGGTCGCGACCTACGACCTCCTGACCGAGAACGTTCCCTAGGCGACGGAACGCCGCTCTCCGGCCGTTCGTTTCAGCGACACGTTTCCCAAAGGAGAGCGACGATGAAAGTCAGCGAAGTGATGACGCGCGACGTGCAGACGGTGCGTCCGGACCAGCCGGTGCGCGACGCGGCATCGTTCATGCTCAGCGCCGATGCAGGATCGATTCCGGTGATCGACGGCGACCGGCTGATCGGCATGATCACCGACCGCGACATCGCCGTCCGCGGCGTCGCGAAGGGCTACGGCCCCGACACGCCGGTGCGCGAGCTGATGACCGACGATATCATCTGTGCGCGCGACAGCGACGATGTCGACGATATCGCGAGCAAGATGAGCGAAGCGCAGGTGCGGCGGCTGCCGGTGATCGACGGTGACCAACGGCTGTGCGGAATCGTCAGCCTCGGCGACCTCAGCCGCGATGCCGACGAGGATATTGCGAGCGAGGCGCTGGAAGGCGTCAGCGAGCCCGGCGGCAAGCACCAGCAGTAGGGCTTAGCGGGGGACGATTTCCTTGATCGCCTGATCGACGATCCTTGCGTCGGTCGAGGCATCGTGGCGCTCGGCGATGATCTTCGCGGCCGCCTTGGCGGCTGCGTCCGCCGCGGCTGCGCGGAGCTGGTCGACGGCGGCGCGCTCCTCGGCGGCGATCTTGTCCTCGGCCATGCGCGTCCTGCGCTCGATCAGCGCTTCGGAATCGCTCTTGGCCTTGGCCACGATCTCCTGCGCTTCGTGACGCGCACGATCGAGCAGGGCTTCGCGGTCCTTTTCGGCCGAAGCGGCCTTGGTCTCGTACTCGGCCTTGAGCGCCTCGGCTTCGCTGCGCAGCGACTCCGCCTCGGCGAGCTGATCGCGGATCAGGGCGATCTTGCTGTCGAGCGCCCGGCCGACCGCCGCGGGAACCCGCTTCCAGATCAGCAGGACAAAGACGACGAGGACCGCAAGCGCGACCATTCCGCCGGGATTGAGTCCGAGAAAGGTCGGCTCGGTCGCTTCCGAAGCCGGAGCCGCGGCGACAGCCGCCAACAGGATCGCGCTAGACATTCAGCTCCGCCTTCACCGCCTGGGCGGCCTCTTTCTTGTCCACGGCGATGCCGGTCAGCCGGCGGACCATGTCCTGCGCCGCCTGCGCCGCAAGCTCCTCGATCTCGCCGCGCGCAGCCGCTGCAGACTCGCGGATCTTCGCCTGGGCCGCTTCGGTCTTGAGGTTGATCTTGTCGGCGGCGGCCTTGACCTTCTTTTCGGTCTCCTGAGCGCTCGCCTGCTTCGCTTCCTGCGCGACCCGCGCAGCTTCGGCGCGCGCGGCATCGATCCGGGCGCGCCATGCGGCCTCAGTCTCGTCAGCAGCCGCGCGCGCCTTCTGCGCCGCTTCGAGATCGCCGGCGATCTTGCTCTCGCGTGCGTCGACCGTCGCCTGGATCTTCGGAACCATGCCCCGTGCGATCACCAGGAAAATGAAGCCGAGCGCGACCGCCAGCCACAGGAACTGCGACAGGTAGACTTGGGAGAGCTGCGAAAGCTGGGGCATCGTCGGTCACCGGGCCTGCGGCCCGCTCCTCCTTACTTCGACGCGAAGAGGATGAGCATCGCGACGGCGAACGCCATCAGGCCGAGAAGCTCGGCGGCGGCGAAGCCGATGTAGAGGCGGCCCTGCTGGCCGTCGGAAGCTGCCGGGTTGCGGATCGCGCTCTGGAGGAACGATCCGAAGACGAAGCCGACGCCGAGCGAGGCGGCGCCCACGCCGATCGCCGCGAGACCGGCGCCGATAAGCTTTGCAGAAGCGACATCCATGATTGAACTCCTTTGAGAAAACTGTGGGTTAGTGAAGGTTTACGGCTTCGCTGATGTAGAGCGAGGTGAGGATCGCGAACACATAGGCCTGGATCGCGGCGACCAGCAGCTCGATCATGCTGACGAACATGATGAACAGGAAGCACAGGATCGTGATTCCGATCCCGCCCGCGCTGTGGGCGTTGAGCGCCTGGACGACGAAATTGCCGAACACGTCGAGCAGCACGTGTCCCGCGAACATCGCGATGAACGGCCGAAGGCCAAGGCTGAACGGCCGGACGAGAAAGCTGATCAGCTCGATCGGCGTGATGAAGATCTTGAAGATGAACGGCGCGTCCTTGGGGACGAACAGCGACAGGAAGTGAAGCCCGTGCTTCCAGAAGCCGACGCCGAGCACGATCGCGAAGGTGATGATCGACATCACCCCGGTGAAGGTGAACTGGCTCGTGACCGTGAACGGGTGCGCAGCCGAAATGATGCCGAACGGCATGTTGCCCATCAGGTTGGCGAACAGCAGGAAGACGAACGAGGTGAAGACCCACGGCAGGTACCTCTTGCCTTCGGGGCCGATGCTCACGTTGACCATGTCGTCGACGAAGCCGATCAGCCCCTCGACGGCCACTTGCCAGCGGCCGGGGATCAGCTCGCGCTTCATCCCGCCGAACATGAACAGCCAGATGGTGCCAAGGACGATCAGCGTCCACAGCGCGCTGTTGGTGAAGACGAACGGATTGTTGTGCCCGAACGAACCGAAAATCGGCTCGATCACGAATTGGTGCATCGGGTCGATGTCGGGGCCGGCTGCCAAGTCAGTTCCTCTATTCCTGCCCGTCCGGGGCGTTCCCCCGCGGCTTGTTTGAAATCCGAATGACGTTGATGAAGCCGCCGGCGAAGCCAACGAACATCAGGATCAACATCAGCCAGGGCGCGGTTCCGAGCCATCGGTCGAGCAACCAGCCGACGATGCCGCCGCCAAGCGGACCACCGACGAGCTGATTAACGACCAGCCGGCCAGCACGAGTGCTGGCATCGCCCTGTTCCTTGGCGGTCTTCTCCGCTTCCCGCCTTTGCACCCGGTCGAGCCGCTCATCGAGCGATTCGAGCCGCGCGTCTGGTGGAAGCTTCGGGACCTCGCCGGCGTCGTCCTCAGCCATGTCTCTCCCCTGTGCGTCGCCCCTGCTGAAACTCATGGGGGCCAGGCAAGGGACGAGGAACATGGCGGAAAGCGGCACCGCCAAGGCGCGGCCCCTTTATGAACCGGAGTTTAGATAGTCAACCGCGCGCGAGGCTCAGTGGCAGTAGTCCGGAAGCGGAATCCGCTGCCCCGGCGAGCGTCGGTGCCAGGCGCCGCCCGGAAGCATGTATGCCTCGCCTGCGGGAAGCTGCGAGAGGAGCTGGCAGGCGGTCGCCATGCCGACCAGGTCGGGCGTCACGTTGCGCCGCTGCGAAAGCTGGATGTAGAGGTTGCGGCGCTGGATATTGATCGCCCGGACCTGCCGCTCGACGGCCGGCGGGGCGGTCCCGACCACCCCCATGTATCCGTCGTAGCGCTCGCCGACCTGGCCGGCCGCGATCGCCTGGTCGAGCACCGGCGACTGGGCGGCGACCGGTGCGGCAAGAGCCAGCGCAACCGAAAGGAGCGCGCTTCGCTTCATGGCCTGGTCGGCGCGGGCGGGAAGGCCTGCGGGTTCTTCTGGATCATCTGCTGGACGTCGGATGCGAGCCGCACCACGACCTGCTGGCTGATGTTGACGTTGAGGTTGACGTCGATCGGCTTGTCCGGCGCCTTCACCGTAATGCAGCCGTTCAGCGGCACCGCGACGGCGATTCCGGCCGCGAGCTTCGCGGCACTTGTCCATGGTCTGGTCACTTGCTTCCTCCGGGTGGTGGTGATTGTTTCGCCGGCTGCGGCTGCGCGGCGGGTTGCGTCGTCTGCTCCTCCTGCTTGTTGGTGCTCAGCACCTCGACCTTGAGCGCGGGCGAATCGACCGGGAACGGCATCACCGGGGCGATCACCTGGGTCGGGTCCTTGAAGCCCTTGGCCATCTGGATCAGCGCGCGGAACGGGCCGTTGATGTTCACATTGAGCCGCAGGGGAATCTGCGCGAAGACCTTGTGCACCAGCCCGGCGACGAACCCGTGCGTTGGGCCGAGCGACGGGCCCTCGATCGTCAGGTTGGTCGCGAATTCGCCCGCGAGGTCGCCGTTCAGCCTGACGATCATCGACTTGTACTTGATGTCCGTGAACAGGTCGAAGGCGATTCCGGCCGCAAGCCCGCCAGGTTTGGTGCCGGTGTAGTGGAGCTCTCCGCCAGGCGGCCGCGAATCCAGACGGCCGCCGACGATCCGGCCGCCGCTTTCGTCGAAGATCATCGGCAGGACGCCGTCGAAAGTGCCGGTGAGCTCGAGCCCCTCGAAGCCGAGGCTGTCGACGAACTGCTTGGCGTCGAAGCCCTGCAGCTCGAACGTCAGGCGCTTCGCGCTCGGGCTGCCGAAATTCAGGACGGTCTCGTCGAGGATGAGCTTGCCGCCCATGAACGGCCACTCGCCGCGCTCGATCTTCACCAGGTTGTTGGGCAGAAGCTGGTAAGTGATCACGCCGTTGCTGACGACGATGCCGGGGTTGATCGAGGTGACCGTCGCGACCTGGTGAGGCGCGGTCTCGAGCCCGAGCAGGTTGCTGAAATGCATGGTCGTGCTGAGCCCGGTGACCGGCCCGAACGGGGCGGCGAGATCCATGTTCGCGGTCGAGAAATCGCCGGTCGAGCTGACCTTCCCGCCCGAGCTCCAGTCGATCCGCCCCTGCCCCCGGACCGTTCCGTTCACGAGCGCGACCACACCCTCCGTCAGGCGCGTGAGCTCGTCGGGCTGGAAGTTCGGGCCGAAGGCGAGCCCCGGCACGTCGAGCGCCGCGTGACCGGCGCCGGTCGAGAGCCGGTGCTCGATGCTGACATCGGTGACCAAGGTCCCCGTCGCCGGATGGTGGAGCGAGCCGGTGGCGCGCACCATGTCACCGCCAATCGTCAGGTGAACGTCGTTGCTGCGCAGCGGATAGAAGCGCGGGTCGGGATTGTTGTCGGCGAGCGTGAGCGCGCCATTCACGCTGAGGGTGCTGTGGCGGTACAGCCAGGTGCCCGAGGCGTCGCTGATCAGCAACGGCACCGTGCCTACGGTCGCCTTCCCGCCGGTGAAATTGCCCTTGAGGTTCGAGCCCGCGAAACTGCCGTTGAGTCGCGCCGCGTCGAACACGACGGGCGAGGCCGGCTTGCCGATGCGCATTGCCAGGCTGTTGAACGCGAACTGCGTCTGGCTGATCTGGCCGCTCGAGGCGGCTAGATGGAACGGCGAGCTGCCGAGGCGGCCGTTGAGCACCGGCGCGTTGAGCCTCGCGCTGGCGACGACCGGGCCGCCGGGACGCTTGTAGAGGATCGCCGGACCCATCGGGCAGACCGGCAGCCGCGTCGGTCCGAGCTGGATCGTGCTCATCTGCAGATAATCGAAGCTGACGACCACGCACCCGGTGCCGACCGCGAATGCGCCCCCCGGGCCGAGACGACCCTGGATCGGCAGCCGAAGCGCCCTCACCCGGCCATTCGGGAAGGCGCCGTCGAGCAGCGCGACGGTGCTGACCGCCGTCGAACCGCCCGGCCCCGGTCCGAAGCGGATCGGCGCTAGCGACAGCCGCTGCCCAGCGGCGCTGTAGGGCGCAAGATCGGCGACACCGCTCAAGGCCACGCCCGGCCTCGGCTGGCTGAGCACGACCCTGCCCGAGGGAAGCCCGCCACCGCCCATCTCGATCGTGCTGTCGATCCTCAGGCCGTTCGTCGGCCAGTAATAAGTCACGCCGCTGCCGCCCGCGATCCGCGCGCGGGCTCCGTTCGGCGCCTGGACCACCGCATTGTTGATCCTCGCTGCGCCGCCTCCGGGGAAATTCACGACCTTGATCGCGCCGTCGATATCGAAGTCACGCGACGTGCGTGCGATCGCCGCTGCCATTTGCGTCGCGATCGGGCCGAGCGGCGTGCCTTTGGCTGCCATCAACGGCTGGGTCACAGCTTCGTACATCGACGGCGCGAGCGACGCGCTGTCGGTATCGAAATTGCCGTCGAGCGCGAACGTGCCCTGGCTGGAGTTGAGCCGATAGCCGCCATTCACATAGGTCACGTCCGCGAAGATCGTGCCGAGCCGCGACTTTTGCGCCGACAGCTTCACTCGGCCGGCGACGTCCGCGAGCGAGCCCTTGTAGGTGATGTCGCCGGTGAAGTTCGCGAGGCCGTTGGCGCCGGCAGTCAGCGTGCTGATCGCCATGCGCCCGCTTCCGTCGACGTTGCTGAACGACTCGTTGAAGCTCGCCTTGGCATCGAATCTCGGGGCAATGACGTAGAAGCGGCTTGCCGGGCAGTCGAAGCTCGCCAGCGTGACCGGTCCTTCGACCTTCGGGTGCCGGGCGACGACCGACACGGCGAGGTTCGTGTGTAGGCCGACCGCCGTGCAGCGGCCGGGCGTCAGTTGCGGGCTGGCGACGGCGAGCCGGCCCTTGAACCCGCCTGTCAGTCGCCCCGATCCTTCGGCCGCGATCCCGACCGGCCCGAACGGCGTCGCCAGCGAAATGCTGCTGTCGGCGACGTCGAGGACGATGTTCGGAAGCGCGAACGGCTTGTTGCTCGGCGGCGGGAGAAGCTTGTCGATCTGGCCCCAGCTGACTCGCCCGTGGACCAGCCGGCCGCGAAGCCTGACTCCGCGCGCGACCACGCGGTAGACCTTGAAGCTGCCGTCGAGCTTGAGCCGCATCTGGATGATCGCATGCTTGGCGACGAGATCCGGATGTTTCGGATCGCCGATCACGAGATCGCTGACCTCCTGAGTCCGGAAGCCCACCCGGTCGAGGTGATATTTGGCGGTGACCCCTCGCTTCTCGAACTCGTTCTTGAGCACGTGCGATGCGATCGGCCGCCGCTCGATCCACACCCCGATCAGCGCGAGAGCGAGCAGCACCAGGATCCCGATCGCGAGATACATCGCGACGCGCGCCCACAGCGGACGGTGCACGATCACGCGATCCTGCTCCGCCCGGTCGAGCCCCTCGTCTCGCGTCCGCTGGTCCATTGACGTTTCTTAACCCCCGCGGCGCAGCACCGTTCCAGAGGCGGCATGACCTCTTCCTTCCGAAGCGCTCCTGTGGTCTAGAAGCCACTGCTCGGAACCGTCGCCAAGAAGGAGCGGCAGTGAACGAGCACGCCAGCGTCAGTTCGGACACCAGTTCCGCCGGTCACCGCGCGCGTCTGCGCAAGCGGTTGCTCGAAGGCGGCGCAGCCGGCTTTCTCGACTACGAGCTGGTCGAATATCTGCTCGCACTGACCATCCCGCGGGTCGACACCAAGCCGCAGGCGAAGCGGCTGATTCACGATTTCGGCGGGATCGGCCCGCTGCTCTCGGCCAGCGCCGACACGCTCAAGCGGGAGGGGCTGAAGGATTCGACCGTGGCGGCGCTGAAGATCGCCGAAGCGACCGCGCTGCGGCTGCTCGAGGCGCGAGTGGAGGGCCAGCCGATCCTCTCCAGCTGGGATGCGCTCGGCGATTACCTCCACGCCCGGATGGCGCATCGCCGGACGGAGGAGGTGCGGATCCTGTTCCTCAACGCCAAGAACGTGCTCATCGCCAACGAGGCGCTGTGGCAGGGCAGCGTCGACGAAGCCTCCGTCCACGTCCGCGAGGTGATCGCGCGGGCGATCGCGCTGGGAGCCACCGCGCTGATCGTCGTCCACAACCACCCGAGCGGCGATCCGACCCCGAGCCAGCAGGACATCCGTCTGACGCGCGACCTCGTCGAGGCCGGCCGGCACATGAAGGTCACCGTCCACGACCATGTGATCGTCGGCGCGGCCGGGCGGACGAGCATGAGGGCGATGGGGCTGATCTGAAGCGGCTCTAACGGCAATCCGGCCTGGGATTGCCTTGATTTGCGTCAGTTCCACCGAGGTACGCTTTCGCGTCCGGAACGATAGAGAAGCACCCTCGTTGCTGCCTTAGTCGATTTCCTCTGGGGGGCAGCGTTCCGGTCCTTCAGCGTCGCTCCAGGAGGGCCAATGGGCAAAAAGCCTGCTCGTGAGGTGAATCGGCGTGAGCTGCTGTCGCTCGCCGCGGCGATCGGCACGACCGCGGCGGCGGACGCGATTTCCCGGCATGACGGCATGCTCCGTGGTCCGAGCCGCACCTACACCAATGCGCTTCCGTGGGATGACGGCCTTACCGACGCGCCGGAAGCCGCGGCTTCCGGAAGCTGGCGCTATCTCAACAGCGGCGAGGTCGGCTTCCTGACGGCCGCGGTCGACCGAATTATCCCGCCCGATCCGACGGGCCCCGGCGCATCCGAGGCCGGAGTGGTCGTGTTCCTCGACCGGCAGCTCGACGGCGACTACGGAAACGGCGCTCGCTTCTATCTTGAAGGGCCGTGGCAGGACGGGAGCGAAACCCAGGGGTATCAGAGCCGCTTCACCCCCGCGCAATTCTACCGCCACGCGATCGCCGCGATCGAGAAGGCCGTCGACCGAAGCGAGAACGGCAAGGCGTTCAAGGACCTGCCCGCCGACCGGCAGGACGCGCTTCTAAAGCAGATGGAATCGGGCGACCTCAAGCTCGAGGGGCCGATCACCTCCAAGGCCTTCTTCACCATGTTCCTGCAGAACGTGCTGGAAGGCTATTTCTCGGACCCGATCTACGGCGGCAACAAGGACGGCGCCGCGTGGAAGATGATCGGCTTCCCCGGCGCGCATTACGATTATTCGGAATGGGTCACGGCCTACAACCAACCAGTACCCGTCGAGACGGTCGGACTGCTCGGGCGCCGCGCCTGGGAGCGCGGCTAGGCAATGGCGAGGACCATGCCCAAGGTCGACGTCGTGCTCGTCGGCTTCGGCTGGACCGGCGCGATCCTGGCACAACAATTATGCGACGTGGGCCTGACGGTGCTTGCACTCGAGCGGGCGGCGGCGCGGACGACGCCGGTCGACTGGGCGACGACCTTCGACCAGGACGAGCTGCGCTACATGTGGCGGCACCACCTGTTCCAGAACGTCCGCTATTCGACCCTCACCTTCCGCAATAATGTCAACCAGACGGCACTGCCGATGCGGCACCTGGGCTCGTTCCTGCCGGGCACAGGCGTCGGCGGCGCCGGGATCCACTGGAATGCACAGATCTGGCGCTGGCTGGAGAGCGACTTCAAGCTCAAGAGCCACAACGAGCAGCGCTACGGCAAACAGGCGACCGCCGCGCTCACGCTCCAGGACATGCCGCTGAGCTACAAGGATCTCGAGCCTTATTATGACATGTTCGACCGGATTTGCGGCACGTCGGGCCAGGCGGGCAATCTCAAGGGCGCGAAGCAATCGGGCGGAAATCCGTTCGAGGCGCCGCGCAGTGCACCCTATCCGACGCCGCCGCTGCCGATGACATTCGGCCCCAAGCTGTTCGAGCAGGCGGCGGCGAGCATGGGGCTGCACCCGTTCCCGCATCCCGCCGGCAACCTGTCGCAGGCCTACACCAATCCGCTCGGGATGCAGATGGGCAAATGCACCTTCTGCGGCTTCTGCGAGAAATTCGGCTGCGGCAATTATTCCAAGGCGTCGCCGCAAACGACACTGATCCCGTACATCCTGACCAAGCCGAACTTTGAGCTTCGTACCGAGGCCGAAGTGCTCAAGGTCGAGCGCACGCCGGACGGCAAGCACGCGACCGGAGTGACCTACATCGATGCGGCCGGAACCGAATTCTTCCAGCCGGCCGAGATCGTCGCTCTGACGGCGTACCAACTGCACAACGTCCACCTGATGCTCGTGTCGGGAATCGGGCAGCCCTACGACCCGGCGACGGGCCAGGGCACGGTCGGCAAGAACTATTGCTACCAGACGATGAGTTCCGTCGACCTGTTCTTCGACGACAAGCTGCTCAATCCGTTCATCGGCGCCGGCGCGCTCGCCTCGGTCATCGACGATTACAACGGCGACAATTTCGATCATTCGGGCCTGGGCTTCATCGGCGGCGCCTACATCGCCGGGATGGTGACCGGCGCGCGGCCGATCGAGATGACGCGCGTGCCCGACGGGGTCCCCAAATGGGGCCTGGAATGGAAGCACGCAGGGACGAAATACTTCCTGCGCAACATGTCGCTGTCGGTGCACGGATCGAGCTACGCGCAGGCGGGGAACTATCTCAGCCTCGATCCGACCTACAAGGATCAGTTCGGGCGGCCCATGCTCCGCATGACGTTCGATTTCCCGCCGAACGACCTCGCAATGACAAAATATTGCACCGACCGCGCGGCCGAGATCGGCAAGACCATGGGCGCGACCCACGTTCATCCGAAGGCTCGGAAGGGCCCCTACGACATCACGCACTACCAGACGACGCATAATGTCGGAGGGACGATGATGGGCGAAAGCCCGGCCGACAGCGTGGCCAACAAATATTCCCAGAGCTGGGACGTCGCCAACCTGTTCGTCACCGGTGCAGGGCTCTATCCGCAGAACCCGGGCTACAATCCAACCGGGACGCTCGCCGCGCTGGCCTTCCTGACCGCCGACGCGATCAAGTCGCGCTACGTGAAGGCGCCCGGCGCGCCGCTCGTCACGGCATGAGCATCGCCTGGCCGCGCAGCACCGGCGGCCGGATCGTCGCCGTCATCATCGGGATCATCGTGCTCCTGATCCTGATTTCGGCCGCATCGTGGATCTGGCTTAAATCGACGCAGCCCAACATCAGCGATCCGCCGCCAGGGGTGCTGGCGGTGCTGACCGAACCGATCCCGGATGGGCCCAATGCGAACCTCATTCGCCGCGGGCGCTATGTGGCGATCGCCAGCGATTGCGCGTCCTGCCACACCCGCAGGGGCGGACGGCCGTTCGAAGGCGGGCTCGGCCTCGAGACGCCATTCGGAATCATCTATTCGGCCAACATTACCAGCGACCCGGACACGGGGATCGGGAAGTGGACGCCGGAACAGTTCTACCGCGCCCTGCACCTCGGCCGGAGCCCTGACCGCGGCCGGCTGTATCCGGCGATGCCGTACACCCATTTCGACATGATTCCGCGTTCCGACAGCGACGCGATCCTGGCCTTTCTGAAGACCGTGCCTCCGGTGCATTACACCCAACCGGCGAACCGCCTGCCGTTTCCGCTCGACATTCGCCTCGCGATGATCGGCTGGAACAAACTTAATTTCTCGCCCCGTCCGTTCAAGGCCGATCCGCGCCAGTCCGCCGCCTGGAACCGCGGCGCCTATCTCGTCGAAGGGCCAGAGCATTGCGGTGCGTGCCACACCCCGAAGAATGCCCTCGGAGCCGATGTCGACAGTCGCGCGCTGCGCGGCGCCGTCATCGAGAACTGGGTCGCGCCCGACCTTACCGGCAATCCTCGCACCGGCCTCGGTCGCTGGACCGCCTCGGACATCGTCGAGTTCCTGCGCACCGGCCGCAGCGTCCATGCCAACGCATCGGGCTTGATGGGCGAAGTGGTTGCCTATTCGACGTCGCTGCTCCCGGATACCGACCTGAAGGCGATTGCCACCTACCTCAAGTCACTGCCCCCGAGCCCGTCGGTCTCGAGCCCCGCGCCCGATGCCGCGTCGATGCGCAGGGGTTCGGCGATCTTCTTCGACGGCTGCACGGCCTGCCACCTTGCCGGCGGCAAGGGGCAGCCGGGAATGTTCCCGCCGCTGCGGGGGAGCGCGATCGCGCAGCAGCAGGACCCAACGAGCGTGGTCCGGCTGATCGTCGGCGGCACGCGAACGGCGCCGACGCGCTCGCGGCCAAGCTTCCAGTCGATGCCGAGCTTCGCCTGGAAGCTGAGCGACCAGGAAGTTGCCGATGTCGCGACCTATGTCCGGAACTCATGGGGCAACCGCGCGCCGCCGGTCGACGCGCACGACGTGGCCAAGGTGAGATCCAAGCTCAAGCTCACGCAGCCGAGAAGCGCCGACCGTCAATAGGACAGCGCCGCAAGCCCGACGGATTTGAAGCGCTGGCGGCGGTCTGCTAGCCGACTTGCCGATGGTCCCGCGCTATTCCCGCTCCGCAATGACGGCCATCTGGTCGGCCGAAAACCGCTACCGGATCTGGTGGCAGATCGAGGTCTTCGCGGCCGAGGCGATGGGGGCGATCGGCATGATCCCCGCCGACGACGCGAAGACGATCCGTGCCGCCTACGACCGCGACGCGCTCGGGGAAATCGACATCGACGCGATCGACGTGATCGAGGCGGTGACCAAGCACGACGTCATCGCCTTCCTCACCTGGGCCGGCGAGAAGCTGGGACCGGAGCGGCGCTGGCTTCACCAGGGGATGACAAGCTCCGATGTGCTCGACACCGCGCTCGCAGTGCACCTCAAGCAGGCGGCGGACCTTCTGCTGTCGGACATCGACGCGCTGCTCGCGGTGCTGAAGCGTCGCGCGGTCGAGCATAAGCTGACGCCGACGATCGGCCGCAGCCATGGCATCCATGCCGAGCCCGTCACCTTCGGGCTCAAGCTTACGCAGGCCTATGCGGAGTTTTCGCGCAACCGCGACCGGCTGGTCGCAGCGCGCGACGGGGTCGCCACCTGCGCCATTTCGGGTGCGGTCGGCACGTTCGCCAACATCGACCCCAGGGTCGAAGAGCATGTCGCCGCCGAGCTTGGCCTGTCCGTCGAACCCGTATCGACGCAGGTGATCCCGCGCGACCGCCACGCGATGTTCTTCGCGACGCTTGGAGTCGTCGCCTCGTCGATCGAGCGGCTCGCGACCGAGATTCGGCATCTCCAGCGCACCGAGGTGCTCGAGGCGGAGGAATATTTCTCGCCCGGCCAGAAGGGCAGCTCGGCGATGCCGCACAAGCGCAACCCGGTGCTGAGCGAGAACCTCACCGGGCTCGCGCGGATGGTCCGCGGCTATGTGACTCCGGCGCTGGAGGATGTCGCGCTGTGGCATGAGCGGGACATTTCCCATTCGTCGGTCGAACGGTTCATCGGGCCCGACTCGACGATCACGCTCGACTTCGCGCTCGCCCGGCTGACCGGCGTCATCGACAAGCTCGTCGTCTACCCCGAGCGGATGCAGAAGAATCTCGATCGCATGGGCGGCCTCGTCCACTCGCAGCGGGTGATGCTCGCGCTGACGCAGGCCGGCCTCAGCCGCGAGGAGGCGTATGCGCTGGTCCAGCGCAACGCGATGAAGGTATGGGAGTCGGACGGCCAGCTCTCGCTGCTCGAACTGCTCAAGGCCGACCCCGACGTATCGCAGCGCTTGTCGAACGATGAGCTCGGTGCGCTGTTCGACCTCGGCTATCATCTGAAGCACGTCGATACGATCTTCGCGCGGGTGTTCGGCGAAAGTTAAGCACCTAGGCTTGCAAGTTTTTTTGCGTGCGCGCCCCGAATTCTGGGCTATGACGGGCGCGGGCAAAAGGCAGATTGATGGACGGGGTGCAGGAGCTGCAGAACGAATTCGTCGCCGACCCGACGGGCACGGGCGATGGGGTGCAGGACGGCTCGTGGCTGCTCGAGCTGTCGCTCGACTGGATCGTGCTTCGCGCGTCGGAGAATATCCACCACCTGCTCCACGAATCGCATGTGACGCTGATCGACGAACCGCTCGGCCGCTTCGTTCATGCCCAGGCGCTGCACGATCTCAGGAACCTCTTCTCGCGCCTCAGTGGAACGCTGGGAATCGCGCGGGCTTACGGCATTCGCCTGACGGACGATCGCGATCTGGTCGACGTTGCGTTCCAGCTCATCGACGGCCGCGTGCTGTTCGAAGCGGTCCCGTCGACGGGCGCGTTCGGCGAATGTTTTGGAAGCGTTGGCGGCCTGGTCGCCGGGCTCGGCTCGTCGCACGGGCAGGCGCTGCTCGATAGCGCCGCGCGGCGCATGCGCGCGCTCACCGGCTACGATCGCGTGACGCTCGTCTGCGGCGATGCGCGCTCGGAAAGCACCAGGGGAGCCTTCCAGGGCGGCATCGGCGCCGACGATAATCTGCCGGCAATTCTCGCCGACTCCGAAGCCGACTCGATCCCGCTTTTCCCGCGCAACGCCGACGACAGCTCGACGGACGATGCGCTGATGCGCGCGTGCGGCGAGAACGCGCGCGAAAAGCTGCGCGATCAGGGCGTTCGCGCCTGCCTGCGGGTCCCGTTCTCGACAGACGGCATCACCGGCGAGTTCCGCTGCGACAGCCGTACGCCGCGGGAACCCTGCTTCGAACTCCAGGCTGCAGCCGAGCTGTTCGCGCAGCTCTTCGCCATGCGCCTCGAGATCGATCGCCTGAAAAGCCGCCAAGGCCATTCTTCCGCGGGAGAGTGATGAGGGATTGTTGACTCGTTGGTTAGTCTAGACTAACGGTAAGTCATGACTAACGCAGCACGGTTGATTTCCGCCCTCGCCGATCCGACGCGTCGTGCTGTGCTGGAGAGGCTGAAGGACGGGCCTCGGCCCGTCGGCGAGATTGCCCGCGGGCTCCCCGTCACACGACCCGCCGTCTCGCAGCACCTCAAGGTCCTGAAAGATGCCGGGCTCGTCGCCGACAAGAGTGTTGGCACGCGCCGCATCTATTACATCGATCCGAAAGGGCTCGGTGCCATGCGCGCGTGGCTGGATCAATTCTGGGGAGCGGCGCTCGACGCCTACCGGTTGGCGGCCGAGGCGGAGGCTGAAAAAGCACAAAAAAAGGACGAAGAATGACCAGCCAGATTCGACCTGCGCCTGTCCGCAAAAGCATCTTCGTCCAGGCGTCACAGGCCCACGCCTTTGACGTCTTCACCCGCGACATCGGTCAGTGGTGGCCCAAGTCCCACAAGATTGGAACAGTCGACGTGGAGCGCCCGATCATCGAGCCTCGCGAAGGCGGCCGCTGGTACGAGCTCGACGTCGACGGCACCGAATGCGAGATCGGCAAGGTCGCGGTTTGGGATCCGCCGTCACGCCTGATCCTGATCTGGCAGCTGACTCCGGATTTCAAATTCGACCCGAACCTCGTCACCGAGGTCGAGGTCCTGTTTACGCCCGAAGGCGACGGCACTCGGGTCGAGCTTGAGCACCGCGATCTCGAACGTTTCGGAGAACGCACCGAAGCAATGCGCGAGACCATCAGCGGGCCGGGCGGATGGCCAATGCTGTTGGAACTCTTTGCCGAACAAGCGAAAATTTAGCCGAAGGAGACGTCAGATGTCGGACATCCGTGTTTTCGGAATTCCGGGAAGCCCGTTCCTGCGCAGCGTCGAGATCGCGCTCACTGAAAAACGTATCGATTATCAGCTGCAATCGGTCCGGCCGGGTGAGCACAAGGAGCCCGAATATCTCGCCCGCCAACCCTTCGGCCGCATTCCAGCCTTCGAGCATGACGGCTTCGCGATTTATGAAACGCAGGCGATCATCCGCTACCTCGACGACGTTTTCCCCGATCCGCCGCTGACTCCGGCCGACCCGAAGGCGCGTGCGCGGATGAACCAGGTGATCGGGATCATCGAATGGTATTTCTTTCCGAAGGCGGCGGCGCCGATCGGCTTCCAGCGGATCATCGGCCCGAGGCTGCTCGGCATCCCGAGCGATGACAGCATCGTCGCCGAAGCAATGCCCACGGCGCGGCTCTGCGTGACCGAGCTCGACCGGCTACTCGGCGACAAGCGCTACCTAACCGGCGAGCAGTTCACGATTGCCGACATCATGCTCGGTGCGCAGCTCGACCTGTTCAGCGAATGCGCCGAGGGGCGTGAGCTGATTTCCGGGACACGGCTGCAACCCTGGCTTGAACGGATGCGGGCGCGGCCGAGCTTCGAGGCGACGCAGCCGCCCGCGATGTTGAGGGACGCCGCCTAGCCGCCGAAATAGTCGCGCGCGCGGGCGAAGAAGCTCTTCACCGAGGGGCATTCGTCGCCCGTTTCGGTGTCGCGGAATTCCTCGAGCAGCTTCTTCTGCTTCGCCGACATCCGGGTCGGCGTTTCTACGAGGATGCGCGCCATCAGGTCGCCGCGGCCGCGGCCGTTGAGGACGCTCATGCCTGAGCCGCGGTGGCGCAGCTGCTCGCCCGATTGAACGCCGGAGGGAATCTTGAGCTCGATCTTCTGGCCGTCGATTCCCGGCAGGCTGATCGAGCCGCCCAGCGCCGCCGTAGTGAAGCTGATCGGGCATTCGGCGACGAGCGTCGTCCCTTCACGCGCGTAAATCGGATGCGGCCGCATGTGCACGAACAGGTAGAGGTCGCCGCTGCCGGCGCCGCGTACTCCGGCTTCGCCTTCGCCCGCGACGCGGATCCGCGTCCCTTCGTCAACTCCGGCCGGAATTTTCACCGACAGCTTGCGCTGGGTGAGCGCCCGGCCTTCGCCGTGGCAATTGGCGCACGGATTGGTGATGACCTCGCCCGAGCCGCGGCAGTTGGGACAGCCGCGTTCGACCATGAAGAAGCCCTGCTGGGTGCGGATTTTGCCCATGCCGCCGCAGGTCTGGCAGTGGCTTGTGCAGCGATCTAGCCCGGTGCAGCCGCGGCCGTCGCAGACCTCGCACTTTGCGAGCGCCTCGATGGTGATGGCCTTTTCGGCGCCGGTGAATGCTTCTTCCAGGCTAAGCTCGATGTCATAGCGAAGGTCGGCGCCGCGCGCGGCGTTCTGGCGCGCGCCCCGCTGGTCCATGAACTCGCCGAAGATCGTCGAGAAGATGTCGGAAAAGCCGTTGAACCCGCCTTCCGCGAACGGGTCCGCACCGCCGCCGTTCTGGAACGCGGCGTGGCCGAACCGGTCGTACGCGGCGCGCTTCTGCGGGTCCTTGAGCACGTCATAGGCCTGGGCGATGGCCTTGAACCGCGCCTCGCTCTCCTTGCAGCCGTTCTTGTGGTCCGGATGATGTTCCTTCGCCAGCCGGCGATAGGCGGACTTGATCGTGGCGTCGTCCGCTCCGCGCGGAACGCCCAGCAGTTCATAATAGTCCTGCTCGACCATTACCCCTCCCCACTACGCAAAACAGGATCGAGCGCGGCCCCCCGCGGAATGGGGGAGCCGCGCCCGGTCATTATCCCTTGTTCTCTTCGTCGACTTCGGAGAATTCGGCATCGACGACCTCTTCCTGGGTCTGCGCCGGCTCCTCGGACGGGCCGGAAGTGCCTGCGTCGGGTCCCGCGGTAGCTTCGGTCTCGGCCTGCTGCGCCTTGTACATGGCCTCGCCGAGCTTCATCGCCGCCTGCGTCAGCGCCGCAGTCTTCTGCTGCATCTCGTCGGCGTCGCCGCTCTCGACCGCGGTCTTGGCCTCGCCAAGCGCCTTCTCGATCTCCGACTTCACGTCGCCCGAGACCTTGTCGCCATGTTCGGCGAGCTGCTTCTCGGTCGAGTGGATGAGGCTTTCGGCGTTGTTCTTCGCCTCGGCCGCGGCACGCCGCTTCTTGTCCTCCTCGGCGAACTGCTCGGCCTCGTGGACCATCTTCTCGATGTCGCTGTCGGCGAGACCGCCCGAAGCCTGGATCCGGATCTGCTGCTCCTTGCCGGTGCCCTTGTCCTTCGCGGACACGTTGACGATGCCGTTGGCGTCGATGTCGAACGTGACCTCGATCTGCGGAACGCCGCGCGGCGCCGGCGGGATTCCGACCAGGTCGAACTGGCCGAGGATCTTGTTGTCCGCGGCCATTTCGCGCTCGCCCTGGAAGACGCGGATGGTGACCGCATTCTGATTGTCTTCGGCGGTCGAGAAGACCTGGCTCTTCTTGGTCGGGATCGTGGTGTTCCGGTCGATCATCCGCGTGAACACGCCGCCGAGAGTCTCGATGCCGAGGCTCAGCGGCGTCACGTCGAGCAGCAGCACGTCCTTGACGTCGCCCTGCAGGACGCCGGCCTGGATCGCCGCGCCCATCGCGACGACCTCGTCCGGGTTGACGCCGGTGTGCGGCTCCTTGCCGAAGAACTCCTTCACCCGCTCACGGACGCGCGGCATTCGGGTCATGCCGCCGACGAGGACGACGTCGGCGATGTCCTTGGCGTCGATCCCGGCGTCCTTGAGCGCCTTCTTGCACGGCTCCATCGTCCGCTCGATCAGGTCGTCGACCAGCTTCTCGAGGTCGGCGCGGGTGATCGTCTCGACGAGGTGGAGCGGCGTCGTGGCGCCGCCTTCCATGCGCGCCGTGATGAATGGCTGGTTGATTTCGGTCGTGGCGGCCGACGACAGCTCGATCTTGGCCTTCTCGGCGGCTTCCTTGAGCCGCTGGAGCGCGAGCCGGTCGGTTCGAAGGTCGATGCCTTCCTTCGCCTTGAACTTGTCGGCGAGCCAGTTGACGATACGGGCGTCGAAGTCCTCGCCGCCGAGGAACGTGTCGCCGTTGGTCGACTTCACTTCGAACACGCCGTCGCCGATCTCGAGCACCGAGACGTCGAAGGTGCCGCCGCCGAGATCGTAGACGGCGATCGTCTTGCCGTCTTCCTTCTCGAGCCCGTAGGCGAGCGCGGCCGCCGTCGGCTCGTTGATGATTCGGAGCACTTCAAGACCGGCAATCTGGCCGGCGTCCTTGGTCGCCTGGCGCTGCGCGTCGTTGAAGTAGGCAGGAACGGTGATCACCGCCTGCGTGACCGTTTCGCCGAGATAAGCCTCCGCGGTCTCCTTCATCTTCTGCAGGATGAAGGCGGAAATCTGCGACGGGCTGTAATCCTTGCCGCCCGCCTGGACCCAGGCGTCGCCGTTGGTGCCCTTGACGATCTTGTAGGGCACCAGTTCGGTGTCCTTCTTGGTGATCGGGTCGTCGAAGCGGCGGCCGATGAGGCGCTTGACCGCGAAAATGGTGTTGTCCGGGTTGGTGACCGCCTGGCGCTTCGCCGGCTGGCCGATCAACCGTTCGCCGTCCTTGGTGAAAGCGACGACGGAAGGCGTGGTGCGCGCGCCTTCGCTATTCTCGATGACCTTCGGCTTGCCGCCTTCCATCACGGAGACGCAGCTGTTGGTCGTGCCCAAGTCGATTCCGATGACCTTGGCCATATGTCCTTATCCCTCTTCTTACAGCCCCTCTCGGCCCCTGATCAGGCAGCCGAACAGTTGAATTCATTCGGGATATAGGTGGCGGTTTTTGGGCAACAAGGGTGTGGCGGAGGCGCCTACGGCATCGCCATGCCGCCGTTGACGTGCAGCGTCTGCCCGGTGACGTAGCCCGCCTCTCGGCTGGCGAGATAGACGCACGCCGCGCCGATATCCTCGCCGGTGCCCATCGCACCGAGGGGAATGCGCGACAAAATCGCCTGCCGCTGCTCGTCGTTCAGCGCATCGGTCATCGCCGAAGTCATGAACCCCGGCGCGATCGCGTTGACGGTGATTCCGCGGCTTGCGAGCTCCTGCGCGACTGACTTGGTCATTCCGATCAGGCCGGCCTTCGAGGCGACATAGTTCGCCTGTCCCGGATTGCCGGTCACGCCGACCACCGATGCGATCGAGATGATCCGGCCGAAGCGCGCTTTCATCATCGGCCGCGCGGCGGCGCGCATCAGGCGAAACGCCGCCTCCAGATTGATGCGGATCACTTCTTCGAATTCCTCGTCCTTCATCCGCATCAGCAGGTTGTCGCGGGTCACTCCGGCATTGTTGACGAGGATGTCGAGCTTTCCCCCGAGCGCCTCGACCGCCGAGGGGACGAGCTGGTCGACGGCAGCGCCATCGGAGAGATTGCAGGGCAGCGCCACATGGTCGCCGCCCAAGCTGGCCCGGAAGGCTTCGAGCTTCTCGACATTGCTTCCGGACACCGCAAGCCGAGCGCCCTGCCCCGCCAGCGCCTTTGCGATCGCGCTCCCGAGTCCGCCGGAGGCGCCGGTCACCAGTGCCGTCATTCCGCTGAGGTCGAACATCATGCGATCTCCTTCGCCGCGGCTTCGACATCTTCGATGGTGACGATGCCGGTGACCGTCGCGTCGGGCGCGATCCGCTTGACCATCGAACCGAGCACCTTTCCGCCGATCTCGACGAACTCGTGCACACCGGCGTCGACCATATTGGCGACGCTTTCGCGCCAACGGACCATTCCGGTGACCTGGTCGACGAGCTGGTTGCGGATCGTGTCGGGATCGGTCTCCAGCTGCGCCGTGACATTGGCATAGAGCGGGACGCAAGGCGGACTGACAATCACGTAGGACAGCGCATCGCGCATCGCCTCCGCGGCCGGCTGCATCAACGGGCAATGGAAGGGTGCGGAGACCGGCAGCGGCACGGCGCGCTTGGCGCCCATTTCCTTGGCCATGGCGATCGCCCGGTCGATCGCCGGCTTCTGTCCGGAAATGACAACCTGCGACGGGTCGTTGTCATTGGCCACGGTGCAAACCTCGCCTTGCGCGGCCGCTTCGGCGATCTTCTGTGCAAGCGCGAGGTCGGCGCCGAGCAGCGCGGCCATCGCGCCCTCGCCCACGGGCACCGCCTGTTGCATCGCCTGGCCGCGCAGCTTGAGCAGCTTGGCCGTGGTCGCGAGATCGAACGATCCAGCCGCGCAGAGCGCCGAATATTCGCCGAGGCTATGCCCTGCGACAAACCGCGCGGCGTCGGCCACCTGCACGCCCATCGTGCGCAGGACAGCGATCGAATGCGCCATGATCGCCGGCTGGGCATTTTCGGTCAGCTTGAGCTCTTCGTCGGGCCCTTCGCGCATCAGCCGGAAGAGGTTCTGCCCGAGCGCCTCGTCGACTTCGTCGAACACGTCGCGAGCGGCGCGGCTCGCGCCCGCGAGCGCCGCGCCCATGCCGACCGATTGGCTGCCCTGCCCCGGGAAAATGAATGCGCGCATCGCGGCCCCTCTAAACTGACGCGGCGCGGATTGGCCGCTGGGCAGGCACCGGTCAAGCGGGGGCCGCTTAGGCAAGCCCGTTGCGCGGCATAGGCTGAACTGTCAGAAGTGCGCGGGTGAGCCGCGGCGCGCCTGCAGAAGCCCGAATGCTGGGTCCGTGGGCGACGCTCGCGCTAGTGATTAGCGGCGTGGTCGGCGTCGGCATCTTCTATCTTCCGATCGCCCTTGCCCCGCTCGGCGGCAGCGTCCCGATCGGCTGGCTGATCAGCGGAATCGGCGTGATGGCGATGGCTTATTGCGCGTCGCGGATCGTCAGCCCGGACGGCGGCGGCGTCCAGGCCTATGTCGAACACGAGCTCGGTCCAGGCGCGGGATTCATCGTCACCTGGATGACCTGGTGCTCGACCTGCGTCGGCAACCCGGCCGTTGCGCTCGCCGCCGCGGCGGGCCTTGCAAGCATCGTTCCCGGCCTCCGCGATCACCTCGTGCTGCTTGCCTCCGCCTTCTTCGTCGTCCTGACGCTCGTCAACCTGCGCGGAATCAAGGCGGTCGGCGAGCTCGCCATCGTGACCGTGCTCATCAAGGTCCTGCCGCTGATCGCGGTCGTCGTCATTGCGGTGATGCTGGGCGGCAGCGGCGCGCCGCTCCAGCCGTTCGACGTTCCGCCGCCCTCGTTCGGCAATATCGCGACCGCCTCGGCCCTGTGCCTGTTCGCGCTGACCGGGTTCGAATTCGCGCTGTCGCCGGTCGGCAAGATCCGCAATCCCGAGCGCAATCTCGCGCGGGCGCTGGTCATCGGCCTTGCGGGTATTGCGATCGCCTACCTGCTGACGACGCTCTCGCTGAGCCTGATCATGCCCAACTCGGAGATCGCGAAATCCATCGCGCCCTTCCCTCAGGCGATCGGCACCTACTGGGGCGGCATCGCGGGCATTCTCGCTGCGGCGGCAATGGTGGTCAGCGCCTTCGGGACGCTCAATGCCTCCGTCCTCGCGTGCGGGGAGATGCTCTATTCGATGGCGCTCAGGAACGACATGCCGCGCTATTTCACTCGGACGAACCGCTTCAACGCACCCTATGCAGCGCAGATCGCCAGCGTCGCGCTGGGCTTCATCCTCCTCGGCCTCAACGAAGCCAAGGGCACGACCCAGCTGTTCACCTTCATCACCCTGCTCGCCGCCGACGCGGTGCTTTACCTCTACTCGGCCGCAGCAATCGCCGCCGCCATCAAGGACAGGCGGCCGTTGACGACGATCGCTTGCGCCGTCGGGCTCGCCTTCGTGCTGTTCGCCTTCTACGGCTCCGGTCTCGAAGCCTTCCTTCTGTCGCTGGCGCTACTCGCTGTCGGCGGAATCGTCTTCTTCTTCAGAAAGCGTTCGACCATCCTGCCGCCGGCGGAGACGGAAGCCGCGCATGAGGGATCATCCGCCTGAGCTTCTTCGCGAAGCTTCTCAGGCACACTTCGCTCTTGCCGAGAGGTCCTGCTTCGTAGCTCGCCGACTGCATCCCCTGCTGCACTCGGGTGATGAGCTCCGTATCCTCGGCATTCACCCGGCGATTAATCCGCCAGTTGAGATAGCGCGCCGCCTTCATCTCGCGACGGTCGTCGGGAAGCGCGTAGCTGATCTCGCGGATCACCGTCGCGGTCGCGCTCACCGGCAGGAACTGCATGAAATCGACCTGGTCGGGATAGATGTCGAAGGCGACGTTGGGGAACAGCTTGTAATAGAGCCATTTGCGCTGATGGCTCTCCGGCAGATGCGCCATCCGCGGGAGCAGGCGCTGGTACGCGCGCTCCGAAGGATTGGCGGACTCCTTCTCGACGAGGTCGCCCTCCATCCGATCGACGTGATCCTGCGCCTCGATCCGATAGTTGCGGCCGAACAGGCGCGTGAGGCCCGGATGCCCGACGGGAATGTGGAGGTGATCCGAATAATTGTCGGCAATCGTCTTCCAGTTGAGCGGACGCGGCCGGAGCGTCACGCGACCCATCACCCGGAGGTCCTCGAAACGGTAAGCCGCGACCTCATCCTCGTACGGCGCCATCATCTCGGCGACCGATGGCGCGCCGGGCTCGAGCGTCACGAACAGGAAGCCGTGCCAATTCTCGAGCGCAACCGGATTCAGGCCGAGCTTTTCCGTCTGCAGGCCCGGATATTCGTGGCGATGCGGCACGCCCGCAAGCCGGCCGTCGCGGCCGTAGCTCCACGCATGATAGGGGCAGGTCAGCACTTTCGCGCAGCCATCGGTGCCGTCCACCAGCCGCGAGCCGCGATGCCGGCAGACGTTGGAGAAAGCACGAACCGCGCCGTCGTCGCCGCGGATCACGATCACGCTTTCGCCGAGATACTCGAGTGTTCGCCACTCGCCAGCATCGGCGATCTCGCTTTCATGGCAGACGACTTGCGGCGCAGCGCGGAGGAACGCGCGCTTCTCGGCGGTGAAGAATTCGGGATCGAAGTAGAGCCAGCCGGGCAGGCTGACGTCATCGAGCGGGTCGGCGGCCGGCTCGATCGGCTTCAGCTGGGTCGCCATCCCGCTTCTGTGCCACGAATGGGCCCCGGACGGCAATCCGGGGCCCAGTCAGGACAGGGTCAATAATAACCCTGGCGCGGCGGGAATTGCGCGTTGATGATCGTTCCGTTGGGGAGCTGGCAGGTGCCGAGGCCGCCGCCGCCCATGCCGACGCTCGGGCGCATCAGCCGGAAGTCGCAGCGCATGTACCCGCCCGGTCCCTGCAGGTTGGCGAGGACCTGGCCGCTGTAATGGGTGATGGTGTCCATCGACGGGCCCCACGGGCCCCAGCCGCCCCA
>Ga0068852_100000574_pt1 | contig 24161 bp, 24 predicted proteins | sample KBSCornC22_FD_66594 | JGI IMG/M metagenome (GOLD analysis project Ga0068852, IMG submission 66594) | Corn rhizosphere microbial communities from Kellogg Biological Station, Michigan, USA - KBS Corn C2-2 | ecosystem: Host-associated > Plants > Roots > Rhizosphere > Soil ... | reverse complement strand
TGTGAAGAAGCTGGACGTCTTTGCCAACAATCAATTTATGGGTGTCCTGCGGCATGGCATCAGCTGTGCGGGCATCGGGAGCGAGGAATTGGATGAGTTCGTGGTATTTGACGACGAGGTAAGCAACAACTCCAAATATGTCTGTTTGTTCGACCCCCTGGATGGCAGCGGAAATATCGATGTAAATGTGTCTATCGGCACGATATTTTCTGTATACCGGCGGGTGAGCGAGCGGGGTAAGCCCTGTACGAAGGAGGATTTCCTTCAGCCGGGGCGAAAGCAGGTGGCGGCGGGCTATATCGTTTATGGGTCTTCCACGATGATGGTATATGCTACGCGCAGAGGAGTGAATGGATTTACCCTGGACCCCTCCATCGGGGAATTCACGCTCAGTCATCCGAATATCAAGTGTCCGGAGTCCGGCAAGATCTACTCCGTCAACCACGGCAATTTCTTCCAGTATGACGACAGGGTGAAAGCTTATATCGACGCCTGCCAGAAAAAGAACAGGGATAATGGCGGTCCTTATACACAAAGATACATTGGAAGCATGGTGGCGGATGTGCACCGCAATCTTATCAAAGGCGGGATATTTATGTATCCGGCCACCGTGGATAAGCCAAAGGGGAAGCTGCGTCTTTTGTATGAGTGCAACCCGTTTGCCTTTATTGTAGAGGTGGCAGGAGGGCGGGCTACCAATGGGGCGCAGCGGATATTGGATGTAGAGCCTGCGGAGCTGCATCAACGTTCGGCCCTTTTTATTGGAAGCAGGAACATGATGGACGAGCTGGACACTCATCTCGGCAGATGATGCGATTTGTTTTTCTTATATGTTTGATCTTACCCGTTCGCGGGTTTACACAGCCACGCTCTTCCGACATACTTCGTTACGTGAACGAGTATCGTCATAAAAAGGGACTTGCTCCCTTACAGGCTAATTCTTTTCTTTCTTCTGTGGCACTTGAGCATAGCCGGGATATGCTCACCGGAAAGACGCCTTTTGGGCATGAGGGGTTCCATGAGCGTATCGACAGGATACGCAAGCGTCTTGGCCCTGTCCATGTCGCCGCGGAAAATGTGGCATCGGGACCTATGAGCGCCCGCGAGGTGGTCGATGGATGGCTGCATAGCGCCGGTCACCGCAAAAATATCGAAGGAAATTTCAAGCTGACGGGTATCGGGCTGGCCAAAAGGCGTGATGGGATGGTCTACTTCACACAAATATTTATGCGGTAGCATGCAGCCACATGGATAACAAAATATGCCTTAATTTTGGGCAATGCAAGCAATAATCTCTGTCAGGGACCTCCGCAAGAAATACGGCGATTTCGAAGCCGTAAAAGGGATCAGCTTTGAGGTAAAAGAAGGCGAAATATTCGGCCTGCTGGGTCCTAACGGAGCGGGGAAATCCACGACATTGGAGATCATTGAAACACTGAGGGAAAAGACTTCAGGCGTCGTCCTGGTGGACGGTTACGACCTGGACAAGGACCCGGAACAGATAAAAAAGATCATTGGGGTACAATTGCAGACCTCCGGCTACTATCCCGGATTGAACCTGTGGGAGCTGATCGAAATGTTCGGCGGCCTTTACAATCGAAAGGTGCAGCCGATGCAGCTGCTGGATACCGTCAACCTGCGGGACAAGGCAAAGGCAAAATTCAAGGAGCTCAGCGGCGGGCAGAAGCAGCGTTTTTCCATCGCCACCACCCTTATCAACCAGCCCAGGATCATTTTCCTGGATGAGCCGACCACCGGGCTCGACCCGCAGGCCAGGCGCAATCTCTGGGACCTGATCGAAGACATTCGAAGCAAGGGTACGACGGTGATCATCACCACCCATTATATGGACGAGGCGGAAATACTTTGTGACAGGGTAGCCATTGTCGACGCTGGCAGGATCATTGCACTGGATAGCCCCGATAAGCTCATCGACAGACTGGTGGCTACGGGGTTCGAGCGTCCGAAAGAAGTAAAGAAGGCCAATCTGGAAGATGTATTTATTCAGCTGACCGGACACGCGCTCCGGGAGATACATTAATATCGGCGAGGAATATTAAATAAAACCTTTAATTATGAGCCAGACTATCACCGACCTTCGATATCCCATCGGGAAATATGAGCCGAAACCCTTTTCGGAAAAGATCCGGGAGGAGTGGCTCAACGATATCAAATTCCTGCCGCAATTGCTGGAGAATGCGCTGCTGAACCTGGATGAGTCGCAGCTGCAGACGCCTTACCGGGAAGGAGGATGGACCGTACAGCAGGTGGCGCATCATGTTGCGGACAGCCATATGAACGGCTACATACGCTGTAAGCTTTGTCTGACGGAAGATAAGCCCGCCATCAAGCCTTATGAGGAAAAGCTCTGGGCTACGCTCAAGGATGTGGAGAATGTCCCTGTAAATATTTCCATCACTTTATTATACGCCCTGCATACCCGCTGGCATGCCGCTCTCAGCGATCTGCCGGTGCATGACTGGCAACGCATGGTTTTCCACCCCGAAAACAAAAAGGAAATGACCTTGTGGTATTTGCTTGGCAACTATGCCTGGCACGGGAAGCACCATGTAGCGCATATTGTATCCTTACGTGAGCGCAACGACTGGTAAAATGTGGGAATTGAACTTGCGCGAAAAATAGTCCAATTCCCACGTATCGCTAATGTCTGTCCTTCGGACGAACCGCTTCCAGCGGTTCCTAAAAAGCGCGGAAAAGAAATTATGAAAGACCTGAGCTGGAAGACACTGTCCTCCGAATACCTCTACAACGACACCTGGTTTACCATCCGTAAGGACACCTGTGAGACACAGGACGGAAAGATCGTCACGCCTTATTATGTATATGAGTTCCCCACCTGGGTCACCGCCGTTGCTTTGACGACGGATGGGAAGGTGATCCTGGAGAGACAGTATCGTCATGCCCTGGGAGAGACTAATTATGAAATACCCGGCGGGTGCGTAGACAATACCGACCCTTCGCTGGAATTTGCCATCCGGCGGGAGCTGATGGAGGAGACGGGCTATGAATTTGAAAAGTTCGAATACCTGGGCCGCACGTCTGCGAATCCTTCCACCAATGACAATTGGATGCATATGTACCTGGCGACGGGTGGGCGTAAGGTGAAGGAACAGCAGCTGGACCATAATGAAGAAATAGAGGTATATCTTTTTACTATCGATGAGCTGAAGCAGATGCTGCGGGACAACCAGATCATCCAAAGCATGCATGTTACGGCCATCTTCTACGCGCTGGCCCGGCTGGGAGAGGTGAAATATTGATACACAAGCTGTATCGTAACCGGACAGTTCTACGATATTGTTCGTAGGTTACCGTCTGATCTTCAAAATGATATATCTCTGGCATTGTCCGTGCGGTATTTTTCTTAAAGTCACGGGCATGCTTAAACACTACATCCGGCTGGCCGGCCGTCATCTGGCCAAACAGAAGCTTCTTACAGGGATCAATATTGTAGGGCTGTCCATAGGGCTGGCCTGCTGTACGCTGTTGATACTGTATGGGGTGAATGAATTGAATTACGACAACTGGCATGTGCATGCAGGCAGTTTGTACCGGATGAACGAGGTCTGGACACGGGACGATGTGCAGCATGGCGATGCAGGGCTTTATACGCCGCTGGGACCCGCCATGAAAAAAGAATTCCCGGATGTTGTCGACTATACCCGTATCAGCTCCGGCAGCCGGGAGATCGTGCGGGTGAATGACCAGATGATACCCATGGACGTCACCTATGCGGACCCACAGGTATTTTCCCTTTTTACTTTTCCCCTGATCAAGGGTGATCCAGCCGCGGCCCTAAAGTATCCTCATAACGTGGTCCTTACCCGGGACAAGGCGATGCAGCTGTTCGGCAGATTGGATGTCGTCGGGCAAACCCTCGAAATAAAAAAGGATACGGTATATGAGCCTTTTGTTGTAGCCGGGGTGGCAGAGAACATACCTGATAATTCTTCTATTCATTTTGACGTGTTGGGCAGCTATGAATATGCGCTGATGGGGGACAGGAAGGAATCCATCAACAACTGGCATATGACCTTTGGCGACCAGACCTTTGTATTGCTACGCCCGGGTAGCCGGCTGATGCATGAGCCGGAGAAGCTGCTTCAATTCCGGCTGAAGTATGCAGATGAAAAGGAAAAAGAGGAATTGAAAAAAAGGAAGCAGGCGCCGGCCAATTTCGAGCTGCAACCCGTGAAGGAAATGCATACCGACACCCGGATCGAGTGGGGGCCTCCCGGCACGACCACTGACCCGAAGAATATCTGGATACTGCTGGCCATTGCAGGGGGTATCGTGCTGATAGCCTCCATCAATTTCACCACTCTGGCGATTGCGCGGAGCGCGGGACGGGCCAGGGAAGTGGGGGTGCGAAAGGTCATTGGCGGCAGGAGAGGGCAGCTGATCTATCAATTCCTTACGGAGTCCGTGCTGCTGACCCTGTTGTCCGCTGTATTGGGATTGATCCTGGCCTATGCGCTGCTGCCGTGGTTCAATCAGCTGTCGGGAAAGACGCTGGTCCTTTCCTTTCATCGGTGGCCTCAGCTGATATGGATGCTGGTGGGGTTGGTATTGCTGGTGGGACTCTTCGCGGGCAGTTATCCCGCGCTGGTGTTGTCCGGATTTAACGCCGTGGCCGTCCTGAAGAATAAGATCAGGCTGGGAGGGGAGAACTTTTTTACCCGGGCGCTGGTAACCTTTCAATTTGTGATATCCATCGGACTGGTGATAGCAACCCTCATCATTCTGCGGCAGGTGGCCTATATGCGGGGGAAGGACCTGGGGCTTATCAAGGAAAATACCGTGGTCATCAATACCAGCGATGTGAATGGGAGTAAGGTCTATCCTTATCTGCGGCAGGCGCTGGCATCGCGTCCGGAAGTGCTGGGCATCGGCGCTACGCAGATCGGTTTGGGAGAAGGGCAGGGTTTTATGGGAGGAGGATATGATTTCAACGGGAAGAAGGATGGGGTTATCGAATATCCCGTGGATACGGCTTTTATGCATGTCATCGGCATGCGGCTGCTGGCCGGCAGGAGTTTCAGCAGCGATAGGAGCCTGGATACGGCCGGCGCCGTCGTCGTCAATGAGACGCTGGTAAAAAATGATCTGGGATTGACGCCTGAGAAAGCCATCGGGGTACAGTTCAAGAGCATGTTCGGGGAGGGCCGCAAGACCATCATCGGGGTGGTGAAGGATTTCAATTTTGAGAAGCTGACCCGGCATGTGCGTGCGCAGCTGTTCTTTATGCCTGCTGATCTTCGGCCGGAGCGGATCTTTATTCATCTTCGGGCGGGTGATCCTACCGCCACGCTGTCCGCGATCCAGGCCGCCTGGAAGAGCGCTGTTCCGGAGCTGCCGCTGCGTTATAGTTTTCTGGATGAGGACCTGGACCGTTATTATAAGGCGGAGGCAAGATGGAGGGATATCATCGGCTGCGCAGGCGGCATATCCATATTCCTTGCCTGTCTGGGTTTGTTTGGATTGGCAGCGCTGACGGCCATCAATCGGGTGAAAGAGATCGGGATCAGGAAGGTGCTGGGCGCCTCCGTGATGGAGATCATACAGCTGCTGACAGCCGGCTTTTTGAAGCTGGTGCTGCTGGCTTCGCTGATAGCGTCGCCCCTTGCCTGGTATTTTATGAATAAATGGCTGCAGCAGTTTGCCTATCGTATCGAGCCGGGCTGGTGGATATTTGCGGCGACGGCATTGACGGCTGTATGTATTTCGGCTATCACTATCGGTATGCAGGCGTTCAAGGCAGCGTCGGCGAATCCAGTGAAGAATTTGCGGACAGAGTAGCAAATTCTTCGGCCCACAGGGCCAGTCGTTAGCTGTTTTACGGGAGGGACTACATTTAAGGACAGGCCCGACCTGTAAAACAAGAATTTGCGGACAGAGTAGCAAATTCTTCGGCCCACAGGGCCAGTCGTTAGCTGTTTTACGGGAGGGACTACATTTAAGGACAGGCGGATCATACTTCGCCCACGACAAATACGCTGCCACAGACAAGGATGAGGTCGCGGGCCCTGGCCTGTGCTTTTGCCACGCTGAGCGCCTCCGTCACGCTGGGATAGGTCTTACCTTCCAATCCTTTTGACCTGGCTTTTTCAGCCAGCTCGTCTTCTGGCAGGGCGCGGGGAATGGCCGCCCTGGTGAAATAGTAATATGCGGCTTTCGGTAGGAGAGATAAGGCCTGGTCGATGTCCTTATCGCCTACCATACCCAGGACAATGTGCAGCTCTTCATGATCGGAAAGCTCTATCTGGCGGACTAATTGCCGCATGCCATCCACGTTGTGCGCCACATCCAGTATGACGTCGGGATGTTCGTGCACCAGCTCCCAGCGGCCATGCAGCCCCGTTAGCTTTTTTACATGCCGGAGACCTTTGTGAACAGCGGGCTGTTCCAATTTCCAGCCAAGGGTGCGCAGGCGGTGTACGGCTTCGAGCACTGTCAGCAAATTGCGGGTCTGGTAGATGCCGGGCAGGTCAAGGGTATAAAACTCCTTTTCATTGGCTGTGGGGCTCGTAGTGACGCCTGCAGTGAGGTGATGACGCTGATAGTCCCAGTCGGAAATAAAACGTTGCTGGTCCGCAAAAGTCAGCGGGGCATTGTCCTCATCAGCGCGCTGTTCAAAGACGGGAGCCGTTTCGGGATGATGCTCGCCTATCACTACAGGGGTATCTTTTTTGATGATGCCTGCTTTTTCAAATGCAATGGCCGGCAGGGTATTGCCCAGCAGATTCATGTGATCGAACCCGATGTTGGTGATGATGGACAGCTGGGGTTGGATAATATTGGTGCTGTCGAGCCGGCCGCCCAGTCCTACTTCAATGATGGCGATATCTACTTTCTCTATAGCGAAATATTCGAAGGCCATGGCCACCGTCACTTCGAAGAAAGACGGATCAAGAGACTCGGAAAGAGGGCGAATACGTTGTACGAAGTCCACAATAAAATCCTTGCGGATCATCTGTCCGTCGACCTTTATCCTTTCTCTGAAGTCTTTCAGGTGCGGAGAGGTGTACAGACCCGTGCGATACCCCGCGGACTGGAAGATGGCGGCGAGCATATGGCTGGTAGAGCCTTTGCCGTTGGTGCCTGCGATGTGCACGGAGGGGAATCTTTTTTCAGGACGGCCAAGGAATTCACTGAGCGCGATGGTATTGATAAGATCCTTCCGATAGGCGGCTGCACCGATGCGGCTGAACATGGGCAGCTTGCTGAATAGATAGTCTAAAGTTTGCTGGTAATCCATCTGTCCATTTATTGGACAGCAAAGATACGGTGGGCGTTTTTTAATTATGCACCCTGAAATTGAAGATGAGAGTGCCTACGGATTCGCCGTCACCAGGCGTGAACTTTACCAATTTGGCCTTGCGAATCGCGATGGCTTTCATCGAGGCTTCGGAGGTAGTGGAACCACGTGGCTGATAATCCGCATCGATCACATTACCTGCTGCGTCTACGTGTATGTCCACGGCGACCTTGGCATTTTCATTAAAGTCGTCGGTGAAGGAAGGGGTGCTGCTGATCCGTCGTCCATTGAGGCCCCTGGATATAAGTACGCCTGAATTGCCTCTTCCTCCTCCCGTATAGTTGTTGGAATTGGGGTTGCCGCCGGGTGCGCCCTGGTCGCCGTGACCGCCTGCGATACCCTGGTTGCCGCCTGGCTTGTAATCGTCGGCGTCATTGCCTCCTGTACCGTCGCCTTTGACGCCATTCATAAGGGCCTTCGGCCTGGGTTTGGGAGGGGTAGGGGTGGTCTCCGGCTTTTTGATAGGTTTGGCCGGAGTCTTTACTATATCCTTATCGGGGATCTTTGTAGCGTTGGGCTTTGTCACCGGAGCCTTCTTTATCACCGGCGCGTCATCCTTGTTGTTATCGTCCGTCTCGACATCCTTGACTGCTTCTTTTTCTACCACAGCCTGTTTGGGTGGAGTATATTTTACATGGTCCTGTGCGGAAGGATGCCCCGGAAGATAGGGCTGATCGACCCCCAGTCCCTTGTCGCTATTGCCGAGATTGACCTCGATGCCGTCCTCGATGGTGGGCGGGGGCTGGGTAGGCAGGGTCCAGCTGGTGATAAAGAAAAGGATCACCAGCAATATACAGACGCCCAGGGTATACCCTGTGGCTCTCATGTTCTTTTGCGATTCGAAACTATCAGTCATACGTGTCGGTATGGCCCGGGCGCCCGGACCCAATACAAACGTACAAATTACGGGCTAATTGCCGGCCAGGAGTCACACAAAATGTTAATATTTAGGGGCTGGTGGCACGTTTTTTTGGGAGATGCCTTAAAAAATATGTTTATGGCCACATTAACTGAAACTTCGTTGACGGTAATGAGCAGGGCCTTCAGGGAGGGAGGAGATATTCCGCTGAAATACTCCTGTGAGGGTGAAAATGTCAATCCTCCCCTGGAGATAAAAGGATTACCTTCCGGAACAAGGACGCTGGCCATCATTACGGAAGATCCCGATACCGGACATGGCGTCTTCGATCACTGGCTGGTGTGGAATATTCCCCCGGGTAAGCCTGTTGAGGAAAATAATGCTCCCGGTGTGTATGGAAAGAATGACTTCGGCCGTCGGGGTTATGGAGGCCCATGTCCGCCTAAGGGGAAACATCGTTATTTTTTCTATGTATATGCCCTGGATGCGGAGCTGGATCTTCCGCCGGGATCCACCAAGGCGGCGTTAAAGCGGGCCATGGAAGGGCATATTCTGGCAGTAGGGGAATTGATGGGCTACTATATGAAGATAAAATGAGGCTGCGGGCTAGGAGCTTTTCTTATACTTCATGGGAAAGTGTACATCATAAGCCATTTCGTAGCCTGCATTGGAGACAACGGCCAGTCTTTTTTCCCGTCTTTTCTTACTTATGACATAGATAGCAGCAATAGTGGCGGCTCCGGCCAGCAGGGTAGCAAGGGCTGTCGTGGCGATTAGTTTTTTGTCCTTCGAGTTCATATGGTGATCTTTTTGGGGGTAGCAGTGCAATCGGGGTGCCAAAAAAATCATCCTATGCGATGATAAACGCTGCCGGGCATCCATTTGGCCAGTTTGGCTACCAGCCACCAGCGGCGGGTGATATAGGCCCTCCACTTTCTTTTCCGCAAGGCTTCCACGATCTGCCGGGCTGCTTTTTCCGGAGAGGAGACCCAGAATCTTTTTTCGCCCTTTGCCATCCTGGTATCCACAAAGCCTGGTTGTATATCGGAGATATGAACGGGCCAGCCGGCTTTTTTGGCCTTCATGTAAAGCCCCTCGAAGTAAATGCTTTGGAAGGCTTTGCTGGCGCTGTAGGCGGGTGCATGGCTATTGCCGCGGATGCTGGCGATGGAGGAGGTGGTGGCCAGCTGTCCTCCGCCATGGAGTACGAAGTATTGAAAAGCATAATGGGTGATGGCGATGAAGCCATTGACATTTACGTCCACCGTCTCCCTGTCTATCTTCCAGTCCAGGACGTCGCTGACATCCCCGTAGCCAGCGTTGTAGATGAGCATGTCCAGCCCTTCCATTTTTTCGATAAGGGACTGCAAATGAGCAATGCTTTTCGGGGAGGTCACGTCGAAGCATTCCGTGACGATGTGGTTGGGAAACTCCAGCTGCAGGGAATACAGCAGATCGTGCCGGCGGCCTGTAACGCCTACAAGATGGCCCTCTCCTGCATAGATACGCGCCAGCTCCCTGCCAATGCCGGAGGTGGCTCCTATGATGATGATCTTCTTCATGGAGGTAAGATAATGCGCGCAATTGGACTTTTATATCTCAATGCGCGAAATCTGCCGCGTAATTTCCCCTGATCCTTTCCATGGGGGGATTGAAATACCCAAATCTTACCTGTGGAAATTCTTCCCTTATCAATTCCATCAGCTGTTTGACGCCCAGGAACTCTCCTGTGTCTGTAACGCCGAGCTTGCCCAGGTACCAGTCGGGGTCGATATTGAAATTGCGCCATTGGATCATGGTCAGGTCCGTGTCGCGGATGAGCTTTCGGAGGGCTTCATATTCTTCCACGCTGTCGGTCATGCCGGGGAATACGAAATAATTGATGCTGGCCCAGCCGCCGAAGCTGCGTACGACTTTCAGGCTTTCCACGATGTCCCCGAAGCTGTAGTTGTTGGGGCGATAGTAGGCTTCATAAATGGCCGCGCGGGCGGAGTTGGTGCTGACCCGGATCGAGTCCAGACCTGCCTCGCAAAGGGCCCGTACAGCAGCAGGCCTGCTGCCATTGGTATTGATATTGATGCTGCCCCTGGAAGTGTGCTTGCGCATCTCCAGGATGGATTCGCGGATGGTCTCCCACATCAAAAGAGGTTCTCCCTCGCAGCCTTGTCCGAAGCTGACGATCGGATAGGGGGCTGTCTGAAGATGCGGAACAGTGAATTCCACTATCTCTTCCGGGGTGGGTTTGAAGGTGAGCCGGTCTTGGGTAGAGGGAATGGACTCTTCCTGTGGCTGAAAGGAAATACATCCAATGCAATTGGCGTTACAGGCCGGCGAGCTGGGGATGGGACATTCCCAGCGTCCCATAAAATAGTTACGCGCTGCCGGACAATGGTAGGTCAGGCAGCAGTTTTCGGCCAGGTGGCGTACCAGCCTGTTGCCCGGATACGCTTTCAGAATATTTGTGACCCCATTATTGATCTCATCCCAGTCATATCCTGCGCAATCCTGGCGGATATCCTGTTCGATACGGATGGCGGGGGTATAGAATTTTGAATCCTGCCAACCCGCAGCGGTATAACAAAAGAGTGGCAAGGTCGGAGCATCTTTTTCCGTCTCGTAGGCTGCCAGGTAAAGACCCGTATGCGCCGGGGGTATAAAGGCGGCTACAGCCCAGCCCTTTTCGCAGAGACGCATTTCTCCCGTGAGGACATCGATGCCGATGCCTTTTCTGCCCGGCAGCTCATAGAGGGACCCGCCATCAGGCAGCTCGATCCAATCCCCTTCGGGGACTGGCAGGGCATCCCATCCACTGCGGCCTGTAGCGTATAAACTGGTGTCTTCAAAAATATTCCCCTTTCCGTCGGAGTAGAGAATGTAGGGTGATCTTGTCAGCATTTTCCTATATAATGCCTGCAAAATTCGTGAATTTGTTCCAACTGTGAGAAAGTTAGATTTTTTCGGAAGTCGAAGGTCAGATGCTGGCTGTCCGAAGTGGTGATACAAACGGAGTCATAGCTGATCTCCATGTCATTGATATGGCTCCAAAGAAGGAATCGGCTTTCGGGCAATGCGGGTATGGTAACCCCGATGTGGTGAAGGGAAAGCTGTTCCTTTTTCCGGAGGCTTCTTTCGCAATAGAAAAGGTAGCTGTATCCGATGCTGAGAGCAAGATGTACAACGGCTGTGGTCCAATTGCCCGCCAGGAGCATTATCAGCCCGATGCACAGGAAGAAAATGATCTCCACCAGGCGGAAGAAGAGGTTTACCCGGGGCATCAGGAGCAATTCCCTGCCCGCCAGCACCAGGATAAAGATGTCGACAGAGATGAGGAGCTGGCACCAGAAATAGATGGTGGGCATTTCCCGCTGATGGACATGGCTAAGGGCATGACTGAGGATAAAAAGGGCGGCCGCAGCGTGGAGCCACCTGCTGGAATGTTTTAGCTTCTCAAACGTTGGATGAACGACAGGGAGGGATATCGAATCCATACGGCAGTTATTTACCCTGGGATGCGAATGCCGGGGTATTCCATAAAAAAAGTGCGGGAATTGGTCCGGTCCCAAAAAATAGCCCAATTCCCGCATACCGGGCCTGCGTCAGGGAACTTCGTCAGGGCTGCTTCGACACGCCCTTTCCTCGTTCGTACCCTTCGTTCCTCGGGTACTTCGAAAGGTCTTCTTTGGTCACAACCTTCGCAAATGCTCGGTTGTATCTGAGGCCTTCGGCGGACCTGCTTAGATCTTCGTCGGAAGAAAGTCGTCGGAGTTCCGAGCCCTCACTCCTCCTTGTTCGTACCCTTCGTACCTCGGGTGCTTCGAAAGGTCCTTCTCGATCGTAACCTTCGGTCCCTCGGTTACCGTCCACCTCGGTCGTAACTTTGCGGTTCCGGACAACGAACCTCCGGTCCGTTCTTAATGAAGGAAAAAATTCCCGGGAACTGTTCATCGCCGGCCTATCGGACGGAAAATTCTTCCAGCCGTGCGCGGCAATAGTCGTTGAACTCCTCTTCGTCGGCATCGTCCTCCTCCTCATCGTCCACGACCTCCTTCTGAAAGAGCCGGTTGTCCTTAAAGTCCATTGTCAGCAGTCCGTCCCGGAGGATAACATTGGAAAAGGCGGACCAGTCATACCTGCGGCGTATGAGGGAATTGATCACCACCCTGTCCTTGTCGAAACCTATCTCCAGGGGGCGTTTAGCCTGGTATTCCAGGAAAGCCAGTATGACAAAGAGGACAAAGAGCCAGGGCAGGAAATGACTGGCCACCCAGCCAAGGGCCGCCGCCAGCAGGAGGAAACGGTACCGGATATGTGTACGGCCCATCCGTCTGGCGATAAAGTTGATGATCAGGCCCACGAGCAGGATAATGGAGGAGGCATAAAGGAACCAGGGAGAGGATTCCTTTGAGGTCATTGCCTGATAAAGAAAGCAGATGGAAGACAGGAGACACAAAAAGAAGCTCAACACATCTGCTGTCTTTTCGCTGTCCTTTTTGAGAATGACGACATATTGATAGTGCATGTCAGGGATTGCTTGCTACCAGCAAGTTACAAAGTTTCCATAATACGCGGGCGCCTACGTTGGCATCCCAGTCCGTCTCGCCCACGCCAATTTCGTCCAGGTCGAAGCCGATGAACTTACGTCCGCTCTGTATGATCTTTTTGATGAGGTAGAACACCTGTTCGGCTTCGAAGCCGCCGTGCACGGGGGTTCCTGTATTTGGACATAATTTGGGGTCCAGGCCGTCGATGTCAAAGCTGACATAAACCTTGTCTGGAAGATGGGAGACTATTTCGTCCGCAATTTGCTTCCAGCTTTGCCCTTCATATGCGCGTTCTTTTATATCCTTGTCGAAGTAGGTGATGACCTGGTAATTGCTGTTGCGGATATAATCCCATTCTTCCTGGCAGTAGTCGCGTACGCCTATCTGTACAAGTCTTTTTAGCTGGGGTATTTCCTGGAGGGCGTTGTACATGATGCTGGCGTGGCTGTATACAAAGTTCTCGTAGGATTTGCGCAGATCGCAGTGTGCGTCTATCTGGAGAATGCCGAAGTCGCCGTGTTTTTCCGCGATGGCTTTGAAATAGCCGAGGGGGATGCTGTGATCGCCGCCCAGCAGGCCGACCAGCTTGCCTTTTTCCAGCAGAGTGCGGGTCTGCTCATATACCCATTTGATAAGATTAGCGCTGCCTTCGTTGATCTCCTTGAGGGATTTGCACATGAAGCTGTTCTTTTCCAGCACTTCTCCTTTGGAGGTATAGTCGATGTAGAGCTCAGCTTCTTTGCGGAGGTAATCGCTTTTCATGAGCACCTTCTTATCGGGCTGACGCATGAAGAAGCCATTTTTCCAGGCGTCGTTGGTTTCGCTGTCGAAAAGGTCTACCTGCATGCTGGCGGCGAAGACATGTTCTGCTGCACGGGCTGTCCCCGCGCCATAACTAACGGTGACTTCCCAGGGAATTGGCAGGATCACAAGGCGGGCGTCCTCTTCCGAGAAGGGGAGCCCGAAGATATTGTTCTTTGGATTGCTGGCTCCGTTGGGATCGAAATGCGATAAATCTGTCATGGTCGTAGAAGTCTCATTACAAATAAATGTGCGGAAATTGGTCTTCGACAAAAATTAGCCCAATTCCCGCAAACCAGGCCATTGTCGGAACTGCTTCGTCACGTTCCTCGGTCGCAACCTTCGCAAAGGTTCGGTTTTGTGTCTGTCCTTCGGACAACGAACCTCTGGTCTGTTTAATACGAACCGAAAATTCGTTTTCAAAACGCAGCGCAAGTTAGTACAGTATAGGCTATACACAAAATATGTGACAAAAAAGAATGTTTGAACGTTGATTTTTATATTTTTTTTATATCGGCGGCCGTCTCGAACGAGGTTTGTTTACTTACTAATAAGTAAGTAGTTTTGCGCCCGTGTCCGACACGCGGGAAAATATCATCGACCTGGCGGAGGAATTGATCCGCACGAAGGGGTATAATGCCTTTAGCTATGGGGATATTGCCGGGGCGCTAAGCATCCGGAATGCGGCCATTCACTATTATTTTCCTTCCAAGGCGGACCTGGGTATCAATGTCATAGACAGGGAGATTGCTAAGATAGCCAGCAGCCGGGAAGAGTGGGAGGCCCTGCCGGGGAACATGCAATTGAGAAAGGTGGTGGAGCAGTTCTATAGCAGCCACCGGCGGGGATGGATCTGTCTGAACGGGTCGCTCACACCGGATTTTCTGACCCTGCCGGCCCCAATGCAGCAAAAGGTGAAGCAGATGTGTGAAATAATACTGGCCTGGATGACAGAGGTTCTGGAAAAAGGGAGGAAGGATGGAACCCTGGCGTTCGAGGGGGAGGCTAAGAGCAGGGCGCTGCTGGTGATATCGTCCTTATTGTCCTCGCTGCTACTGGCAAGGGTAATGGGGAAAGAAGTATTTTCGAAGATGTTGGATCAGTTATTGAAAGATATAGAAAGCACTCCAGCCAGCCAGCCGGGGACGGATAGATGACATTAAAAATGAAGCAATAATGACCCCGAAGGAGCACGAACACCATAAAAAAAATCATCATGAATGTGAGTAACAGAGTAGTTGTCACGGGGATGGGAGCCATCACTCCTTTAGGGAATGATCCCGCGTCCTTTTGGGCTCGATTGAAGGCCGGCGTCAGCGGCGCGGGACCGATCACCCATTTCAATGCAGCTGCTTTCAAAACGCGGTTTGCCTGCGAGGTAAAAAATTTCGATCCTTCTCCTATCCTGGACCGGAGCGAGCTAAAGCGCACGGACCTTTTCACACAATATGCCATGGTGGCGGCGGATCAGGCTGTCAAAGACGCCGGTCTGGACCTTGGCAAAATGGACCCTTTCGATGCGGGCGTCATCTGGGGCAGCGGGCAGGGGGGCATGCAGACCTTTGAGGAGCAGGTGAGGGAATATGCGCAGAGCGACACAGGAGGCGGACCGCAGCCGCGTTTCAGCCCTTTCTTTGTGCCCAAGCTGATCGCCAACATGGCATCGGGCATGATCTCGATCAAATATGGGATGATGGGGATCAATTATACCACCGTCTCGGCCTGCAGCACGTCCAATACCGCCTTTATGGATGCCATGACCTATATCCGGCTGGGCAAAGCGAAAGTGATCGTCTCCGGCGGTTCCGAAGCCCCCATCACCGAAGCGTCCATCGGCGGGTTCAATGCTATGAAGGCGCTGTCGACCCGTAATGACGATCCCAAGGGCGCGTCCCGTCCTTTTGATGTGAGCCGGGATGGATTTGTCATGGGAGAGGGCGCCGGTGCGCTGGTGTTGGAGGAATATGAGCATGCCAGAAGCCGGGGAGCACATATCTATGCCGAGCTGGCAGGCGCCGCTATGACGGCGGACGCTTATCATATGACCTCCACGCATCCGGAAGGGGCAGGGGCCAGGAGGGCCATGGAAGAAGCGCTGAAGGACGCGGGGGTGAATAAGGAACAGGTAGACTATTTGAATGTACACGCTACCTCTACCCCGGTGGGCGACCTCAGTGAGATCAGCGCCATTGTACGGCTGTTTGGAGAGGCGCCTGAAAAGCTGATCCTCAGCGCCACCAAGTCCATGACGGGACATTTGCTGGGGGCGGCGGGGGCCATCGAGGCGATTGCCTGTATCATGAGCATCCGGGAAGGTATTATCCCACCCACTATCAATACCAAAGTGCTCGATCCCGCCATTCCACCCAATCTTAACATTTTGTTAGGAGAAGCCATAACCCGGCCCGTAAATGTGGCCATGAGCAATACTTTCGGATTTGGGGGGCACAACGGTATCGTCGTGTTTAAGAAGATGTAAATTCAGTTCGTACAATATCCTGTGAATGATATTGTTTTTGGAGTAACTTTGCCCCCAGTTATGAAGAAAGTACAAATCATTATACTGGTGGCGATAGCTGCCTCCGTAGCTGTTCTTATCAGCTTTATGGGCAACCTGTCCACTTATCAGACCATCGCTTCTGCCAGACAGAAACCCGGCAAGACCGTTACGATCATCGCTCATATGGACAAACAGCAGCCCATGGAGTACGATCCGGTGAAGAATCCCAATTATTTCAGCTTCTATATCAAAGATACCCTGGGTGCATCGGCCAAAGTCGTATACCATTTTGAAAAGCCTTATGACCTGGAAAAAGCTGACCAGATCACCCTTAAAGGAAAAATGAACGGGGATGTATTCGAGATATCCCAGAGAACCGGCATTCAGCTGAAATGTCCTTCCAAATACAAGGATGATCCCAATATGGCCAGGAAAGAACTGTCTCAAAACTAATATCCGATCATGGAATATATAGGTGAACACCTTTTGCCCGGCAAGATCGGGCACTTTTTCGCTGTACTTTCGCTGGCTTCTTCACTTGTTGCTTGCATATCCTATTTCAAGGCCACCAATGCCAAAGATCCGCTGGTGGAGAAGAGCTGGAAGAAAATGGCGCGATGGGCGTTCGGGATAGACGTGCTTTCGGTGTTCTTTGTACTTGTCACTATTATCTATATCATCGGCAACCGGCTGTTCGAATATAACTTCGCATGGGAGCATTCCAGCAGAGCCCTGCCCTTAAATTATCTGCTGGCCTGTATCTGGGAGGCGCAAGAAGGCAGCTTCCTCTTATGGACTATCTGGCTTTGCGTGCTGGGCGGCATCCTCATCAAAAAGGCGGGCAAGTGGGAAGCGCCCGTCATGACCGTAATGACCTTTGCTCTCTTTTGCGTAGCCACCATGATCCTGGGGATCTATGTATTCGGGCATAACATCGGGATCAACCCATTCATTCTCCTGCGGGAGAAGATGAGCGGGGCTCCGATCTTTCAACGTCCCGACTATCTCAGCTTCCCCCAGATGCAGGATGGCCAGGGGCTGGCCGCGCTGCTACAGAATTATTGGATGACGATACATCCCCCCATTCTCTTTCTCGGGTTTGCCTCTACCATCGTGCCTTTTGCCTATGCCATCGCGGGGCTGTGGACAAAACAGTACAGCGGCTGGACGAAGGTGGCGCTGCCCTGGACCCTGTTCTCCGCCTGTGTGCTGGGTACGGGTATCATGATGGGCGCTGCCTGGGCATATGAGTCGCTGAGCTTCGCAGGGTACTGGTCATGGGACCCGGTGGAAAATGCGTCGCTGGTGCCCTGGCTGGTGATGGTGGCGGGGCTGCATACCCAGGTAGTTTACAACGCCACGGGACATTCCCTGCGGGCCACTTATTTTTTCCTGATCACCCAGTTCATCCTCATACTTTATTCCACCTTCCTTACCCGCAGCGGCGTCCTGGGCGACACGTCGGTACATGCGTTCGTGGATTCGGGGATGAATGTGCAACTGGCGCTATTTGTCTTTGTATTCCTTATTCCGGCGTACTGGCTTTATATCAGACGCTATAAGCAAATACCTTTTATCGCCAAGGAAGAACAGACCAGCTCACGTGAGTTCTGGATGTTCATCGGCGCCCTGGTGCTCTTTCTTTCGGCCATGTTTATCATCATTTCCACCTCTCTGCCGGTGATCAACCTTTTCCGTAAAGAGAAGATGTCGACCGGCGACGACCAGACTTTCTCGTACAATCGGGTGGAGGTATTCATTGCAATATTATTGGGGCTTTTTACCGCCTTCACGCAATTCCTGCGCTACAAGCAGACAGGCAAAGAATACCTGAAGAAGCTGGCGCTGCCCACGGCGATCGCCCTCGTGCTGTCCGTGCTGGTGAGTATTTTTGGCGGTATCAATTACGACAAATACGGAGCCGGCTTTATGGTAGCCATTCACCTGGCCATGTTTGCCGGCATCTATACAGCCGTGGCGAATGTGACCTATATCTACAGCGGCATGCGGGGAAAGCTGAAGGCCGCGGGAGCTTCGGTGGCGCACTTCGGATTCGGGCTTATGCTGGTGGGTATCCTCCTCTCTTCCGCCAAAAAGGAAGTGCTCTCTTATAACACTACGGGTATCATGCTGAACTTCGACCCCGAAGCCAAGCAGAATCCCATGGAAAATATCACGCTGCTGAAAGGGGTCCGTACCGATATGGGTAAGTATTGGGCTACCTATGTCGATGGTGATTCAGTGAACCCCCGCAGCAAGGCGGAGTTCTTCCATATACGGATGGAGAAAAAGGACGGGACGCTGAACTTCGATCTTTATCCCAGCTGGCTGAAGTCTACAAAGGGACAGGCGCAGATATCGGCGAATCCGGATAAGTATCATTTCTGGAACAAAGACATCTTCAGCTATATCACCGCATCGGACAACCCTGCCCAGCGGGGGGATGATACCGTGCAGTTCAAAATCAATCCAATAGCCGTTCATGATACGGTGTATTATTCCAAGGGATACATCGTACTGGATTCCGTCGTGGTCAACCCGGAGAAATATAATTTCGGCAGAGGCGATACGGCCCTGATGGCGCATCTTACCGTGGTGGGCAGGGACAGCATGCGTTATACGGCCACCCCCGTGTACTATGTAAAGAACAATGCGCCTCAATTTATCAATGACACGGTCTTTGCTCAGAACCTTGCCGTACGTTTTATGGGTCTGGCCGAGGGGCGCAAGCTCAACATCGGGATTAAAGAATCTTCTACTATGACGCCTTTCGTTGCGTTGAAAGTTTATGAATTCCCACAGATCAATATTCTTTGGATCGGAACCATCATCATGATCATCGGCTTCATTATGAGCATAGTATGGAGGAGGAGGCAGGCTCGTCTGTCCAGAGTGGAAATCAGCTGAGCTGAGGCACAGAGAGTTAGGTAATTTAACAATTATATTGGGTGACCTGGTCCTTGCCCGGGGTATTAATTATACGTAACTTTAAGGACGCATGGCCCATCGCAATACAGAACGGACCGGAGGTACGTTGTCTGGAACCGCAAGGTTCCGACCGAGAAGGACCGTGTCGAAGCAGGTCCGCCGAAGGCCTCAGACATTAGCGCTTTGCGGGAATTGGATTAAATTTCCCGCAAGGTCCAATTCCCGCACATTAAGATACCTGCTTTTTGTCTTCGTACTCATGATGGGAGCGTTGAGCCTGCATGCACAGCAGCAGGATACCACGAATAATATACCAGACAATATTCCACGTCCCGAGCTGGGTCCCAACGATACGATCATGGTGCCTGCCAAAGTATACCAGGGAGAATTGTTGTCTGCCCGGACGATAGAAATGACCTGGGTGACAGCGCCCATGACACCCGCCGGCCGGCGAAAATTCGAAGAGTGGACGCGTTTGCGGAACGCCGTCTATGTTACCTATCCTTATGCACGCAAAGCAGGGATCATCATCAACGAGATGAATGCAAAGCTGGCTCTTTTGGATAAGGAGAGTGACAGGAAGAAGTATGTGGAATCCCGTGAAAAGGAACTGAAAAAGGAATTTACCGATCCGCTGGAGAAGCTATCCGTCTACCAGGGGAAGGTATTGATGAAGCTGATCAACCGGCAGACGGGCAATAACTGTTATGCCCTTATCAAGGAATATAAAGGCGGATTTACGGCCCGATTCTGGCAGACCGTCGCCTTCTTCTTTAGCAGCAATCTCAAACAGCCTTACGATCCCAAGGGCGATGATCAGGCCATCGAGGCCATTGTACAGGAGGTCGAGCGCATGTACAGAGGCTAACTACAACTTAGTGATCTTTTCGATGAGTCCCGTGGTGGAAAAGCCCGGGACGATGGGATTTATCACCACTCTACCGCCTGCGGCCATCACTTCTTTGGCGCCTACTATCTGGTCCAGGGTATAATCACCGCCTTTGACGAGGACGTCAGGCTGTACGATCTTTATCAGCTCCAGCGGTGTATCCTCCCCAAAAATAATGACGGCGTCTACCATAAGCAGGGCGGCCAGGACAGTGGCGCGTGCCTGCTGCGGATTGATAGGACGTTGCGGCCCTTTCAGGCGGCACGTGCTATCGTCGGAATTGACGCCTACGATAAGGATGTCGGCTTCGCGCGCTGCATCGGACAGGGAGGCGATATGCCCCTCATGAAGGATATCGAAACAGCCGTTGGTAAAAGCAATGCTCTTGCCGAGAAGCCGCCAGCGCCGCAGCTGGTGCTGCAATGCGGGGAGTTCAAAGATTTTCTGCTGTATAATTTGTGGGACCCTCATGTTTCTTTCGATTGACTTGTGGAAGGAGTATGAAGCTCGTTACGCCAAAGAGGATAAAGCTAAGCAATTGTCCGAACCAAAGGAGCCAGCCAAGCGCCTGCCCGTAAGGGCTACCCGGTACACCGTAAAAAGACACGGTCTTCTCTACCAGGAGCGCATACGCGCCGATGCCGCCGGGGGAGACGATCATGCCCACGCTGCCCATTGCCAGGACGGTAAGGGCGTCTACGATGGTGAGATGGCTGGTCTCGCTGATGGCAAAAAAGCCCATCCAGGTGCTGAACAGGTATAAAGCCCAGATGCCGACGGTGTATACGAAGAAAAGGGGTTTATTCTTCAGGTCCTTTACGCTGGTGAGACCATGCCAGATATTGACGCCAATGGCTTTTACCTTTTGTACGATGTTGATATGCCCGAATTTGGACAGGAACCATCTGGCGCCGAAGAAAAGGATGGCGAGCCCGGCCAGCACGGCGAATATTTTCCACCAGGCGATCTTGCCGCTGGCATTGCGAAAGAATGCTTCCAGGTTGTCGGCGGTGAGGGAATGGATCACATCGAACTGGAAGACGAGGGCCAGTCCAAAGACGGCCAGCAGACAGATGACGTCGAAGGCTCGTTCCGCCACGATGGTCCCTACCAGCTTGTCGGCGGGGATCTTTTCATAGCGGGCCAGGACGGTACATTTCACCACTTCCCCCAGGCGTGGGGCCCCGACATTGACAAAATAGCCGATCATTACTCCCAAAAAGGCGTTTATACGTTTGGGCTTATAGCCGAGGGGCTCCATCAGCTGGCGCCAGCGGAGGGCTCTTAGCCAGTGGGAGGCCAGCAGCAGAAGAAGAACAGGGACGAGGATCCAGTAGTTAGCCCGGTGGAGGGAGTCCCCCAGCTTTGCCCAGTCATCTTTTTTCATGTCTTTCTGACTCAACCACACAAAAAACGCTGCCAATGCAGCGAAGAAAAGATATTGAAGTATCGTCCGGAGTTTCTTCTTCATACGGACCCAAATTACAGCTTATTTCCTTCTTTTGGAAATACCAGACGGGGAGTAAATTTCTTGGCTTCTTCAAAATCCATGTGTGCGTAGGAGATGACAATAACGATGTCGCCTACTGCGCCTTGCCTGGCAGCGGGGCCGTTGAGACAACAGGTACCGGAGCCTCTTTTGCCTTTGATGAGGTAGGTCTCTATGCGGGTGCCGTTGTTGATATTGACGATCTGGACTTTTTCGTTCTCGATCATCCCTGCGGCGTCCATGAGGTCTTCATCCAGGGTCAGGCTGCCTACATAGTTCAGATTGGCCTCTGTGATGACGGCGCGGTGTACTTTCGACTTGAGGATTTCTATCATCATAATTTCCGCAAGATAACACTTCCGCGTATAGGAAGGTTCGAATATGTGTGAGGACCCTTTTTCCGGAGACGTACTCAGAGAGCCATGTTGTCGATCAGTCTGATCTCACCAAGGAAGGCTGCGATGAGGGCGACGGCGGTGGGACGGGATACCGTCTCGCGAGATACTGTCTCCGGGAGAGGCTCCAGGGTCAATGGGTCGGCTATACTCACATAATCTACCCGGAAACCTTTGCTCTCCAGGAGAAAGGTGGCTGCGCTGATGAGCTCTCCAGAGCTGTTGCCTTTTTGCCATCCTTCTTTTATTCCCGTGAGGGCCTGGTAGATGGTGATGGCCGTCTGCCGTTGTTCAGGCGAAAGCCTCCTATTGCGGCTGCTCATGGCCAGCCCATCCTTTTCCCGGACGATGGGGCAGGGAACCAGCCGGGTGGGAAGACCCATGATCTCCAGCAGACGGTGGACGACCATGCATTGCTGATAATCCTTCTGTCCCATAAAGAGCTGGTCGGGCCGGACCACGTCGAGCAGCCGGCGCATTACCTGGCATACTCCCTGGAAATGACCAGGTCGAAAAGCGCCTTCCAGGAGCGATTCCAGCCTCCCAAGGTCATATGTCTCAAGACTTTTTGTTCCATCCGGATAAATATCGGAGACCTCCGGAAGATAAAGAACATCTGCTCCCCCCTGTTCCAGAAGAAGAATATCATCTTCTATTGTAATAGGGTATTTCTGAAAATCTTTGGGGTCATTGAACTGGGTTGGATTGACAAAGATGCTGCAAACCGTGATGTCTGTACTTTTTTTAGATATATCAATAAGTGATATATGTCCTGCATGAAGGGCTCCCATCGTGGGTACAAATCCAATAGATCGCCTTTCTGCCCGTTGTTTGTCCAGCCAATGGAGCAGATCAACCTTCCTTTTCAGTAATAGCATAATTTTTCATTTTAGCCGTGGAACGCCCGTCACAGCACCAATTTTCCAATAAAATTGCCTAACTTTGCAAACCAATTGGTTAGGGGGTACGCTCAGGTTCGTCTCATTAATTTATTCTAATAATGCTACAAAAAAAGCGAATTTTATTTATTGCCAACGAAATGTCGCCTTATTTAGAGCTGACGGAGTTTGCAGAGATCGTGAATAAGCTGGCAATAAAGTCGAATGAAAGTGGGTTCGAAGTGCGTTGCATCATGCCGCGCTTTGGGGTGGTTAACGAGCGCAGGCATCGTCTTCATGAGGTGGTGAGGCTGTCCGGGATAAATGTAGCGGTGGACAATGATGATTTTCCTTTACAGATCAAAGTTGCCAGCCTGCCGAATGCCCGTCTGCAGGTATATTTTCTGGACAATGAGGATCTTTTCAAGCGGAAGTTCATATTTCATGACGAGCAGGAGAAGTGGTTCGAGGACAATGGTCTTCGGACGGTGTTCTATTGCAAGGGGGCGCTGGAGACGGTGAAGAAGTTTGGCTGGCCTCCCGATGTCATTCATTGCAGCGGCTGGATGACGGGACTTATTCCTTTGTATCTCAAGACTGTCTATAAAAAGGAGCCGGTATTTGCCCATAGCAAGTGTGTTTTCACCATCGGTCAGAACACCTTCAAGGAGAAACTGGGTCCTGACTTCCTCAAGATTGCCAACATACATACCAACATCAAGGACAAGGACCTCGAGCCCTATAAGGAGGCCAATAATACGGGGCTGTTCCGGGGCGGGGCTACCTATGCGGATGCCATCACCTTTGGCGCCGAGAAGGTCGACAAAAAGCTTGTCGAGGAGTTCGGAAAGATCAGGGGCAAAAAGGTATTGTCCTTCAATGCCGAGAGTGATCTGAGCGATTATCTGCAGCTGTATACCGATCTCAGCAAGTAAGCTGTGCAGCCAACACAATATTTTGTTCTTAATTAACGATTGAGCTGTGGCCGATCAAAGGTCCCAATCATTATCTTTGCGGGCGTAAGCGAAACCCATTATAACTTATATTAAATCGTTCAAACTACATGCCTTATTTATTCACTTCCGAGAGCGTCTCTGAGGGCCATCCCGATAAAGTGGCCGACCAGATATCCGACGCGCTGATCGATAATTTCCTGGCTTTTGACCCTCAGTCAAAAGTGGCCTGCGAAACACTGGTTACCACCGGCCAGGTAGTGCTGGCAGGCGAGGTAAAGTCCAAAGCCTATCTGGACGTACAGGAAATTGCCCGTGGCGTTATCCGCAAGATCGGATATACCAAGAGCGAATATATGTTCGAAGCCAATAGCTGCGGTATCTTTTCCGCGATCCACGAGCAATCTTCTGACATCAACCAGGGGGTCGACAGGAAGAAGAAAGAAGAGCAGGGAGCAGGCGACCAGGGGATGATGTTCGGCTATGCCAGCAACGAGACGGAGGACTACATGCCGCTGGCGCTGGATCTGGCCCACAAGATACTTTTAGAACTGGCTGCCCTGAGAAGGGAGAACAAGCAGATCAAGTA